>Ga0068876_10001563_pt1 | contig 17810 bp, 18 predicted proteins | sample NOAtaG_6_FD_66442 | JGI IMG/M metagenome (GOLD analysis project Ga0068876, IMG submission 66442) | Freshwater lake microbial communities from Lake Erie, under a cyanobacterial bloom - NOAA_Erie_Diel5S_2200h metaG | ecosystem: Environmental > Aquatic > Freshwater > Lake | place: USA: Ohio, Lake... | reverse complement strand
TTGGGAGTGGTACTGGCCTCCAACACGACCGAGATGCCATCATCATTATCGAGGCTTGCGACTGTTATCTCATACAAATCGGCATTGTTTAGTAGCGCACTTCTGTTCTTTGATTTGATGGTACTTATTTGTCGGGGATTTATCCAAACAGGAGTAGCTCCTGAGCCCTGCGATACGAGAATGTCTCCGGGATTGCCGTTATTTCCGTTAAGTGCTAGTGTGGTATTAGGGCCATCTAAAGAAACTGAGTTTTGTATGCTGATGCCACTGGTAGCACTCACTACTTCCTGAAAGGTTTTTGGTCCACCTATGGTTTGTGACGTGCTTAGATCCACGAAGTTTTTTATTGAGGATCCCGTACCCCCGTTGGCAATGTTTAACACGCCTCCTAGTACAACGGTACCGCTGGTAGGAGAGGAGGGGGTCAAGCCCGTCGTTCCGCCACTCAAGCTTATTACGGCGGCGCTTTGTGCTACGTTGTCGGCTGTTAGGGCAGCACCTGCATAGGGAACAATGCCAAAGGGTGTTGTGCCGAGGTCAACCCATTCATTTTGATAATTCCAATTGGTTACATTGGCGACGGGCTCTATGGCAACCCTAATTCTTATTAGATAATTCAAGCTGCGCCAGGGAATGTCCAAAATACTGTTGTAAGTACCTCCCGCTCGTGTGCCCTTGCCCACTGATACCTGAAAGATGCCGGCCTCGTTAGTACGGGTCACATGTTCCTCTGTAAAGACGGGTGTGCTCGTAGCACTAGCCGATACAATGTCAATGCGTACGTAAATGCGTCGGTCCTTAGCTGGGTTATTGTTTCGGTCTTTTGCTATTGCCTCAATATTGATACCGGGTTGTTGTGCCTGTACCAAGGATGCGCTGCACGAAAGGATAAGTACGAGTAGTGTAAAGAGTTTATTGGATCTCACAATTAGTTAACTTTTATAAAGGGAATAATTTGTTTGAGGGAGCCGCTTTCTATGTGTAGAAAATAATTTCCGGATGCGATCATGCCTACATACAGGCTTTGTCCTGCATACAACTGGGTATTAGTCACAGTCTGTCGCATGACTGTTCTGCCGATAGCGTCGATGACCTTAAGTTGTAAGCTGGGATGATCATTGAGTAGTTGGTTACTCTGCGCTCGGATATAGTTGGTTGCCGGGTTGGGAAACAGTCGTATTTCGGGCCTGATTATCGTAGGGCCTGTTGGGCAGTCAAGAGAAAAAAGTTTATTACCGGCTATGCCATAATAGGCGAATAGCCCACTCAGCACCTGAAGGCAGTTCACGCTTTTATTGATCGTATTAACATAGGCCGCTATCTTGGCCTCGTTCGAGGGTCGATCTACCACGCCCATTGAGAAAAATAGCTGGGTTTGTGCCCTTACCGTCAAGGAGGCTGTCGCTAGTAGAAGAAAAATGATATGAAAGCGATTTTCTTTCATCGTCTGGTAGAGAAATAGAAGGTGTTGAGAAGATTGTTCTTTGTGTATTCCAAGATGGCATAGTCCTTTTCCAGCAGCGAGATCTTATAGGCTTCGATCTGCCTCGAGCCTGCGCTAATATTCAGCGAGATCATAGAGGGCTGTTCTGTAATCGTATAACCTCCTGTAATGCCATCTGAATCGCTATAGCTTTTGTTATTGCTGGAAAGCCGAAATGAAAATGTAGAAACGCCACTATAGGTAAACGCTTGCTGCCCCACTGTCTTTTTTTCGAGGTACCAGTCTTTATTAGCCAGTTTATCTTCGGCTGTCGCGTAGTTTGTCTCTTTTTGACAGCCCGCAATGCCTATGCACAGTAGTAAGTATATAATTGGTATTCTCATAGATTACAATTGGTCATAGCGCTATTGATATTATAGGGCAAGCTACCCTCGTGTCGTAAGGGTTTCAATGATGAGCATCAACGATTCGATGATTTTTGTAGTTACCTTTACGTATGCCTTTAAAAAATTACCAGTCTTCCTTCGATCGTTTAGTTTCTATTATGGATGAGCTCCGTGAAAAATGTCCGTGGGATAAGAAACAAACTATTGAGTCTCTTCGGTCATTGACTATCGAAGAGACCTTTGAGTTGGCAGATGCCATTACCGATGGAGACTTTGCCCTTATTAAAGAAGAATTGGGCGATCTCTTGCTTCACATCGTATTCTATTCCAGAATCGGTGCTGAGCAAAAGCAGTTTGAGCTCAACGATGTTATTGAAGGTATCTGTAAAAAGCTCGTACATCGCCATCCTCATATTTATGGCGATGTGGTGGTAAATAGCGAAGAGGATGTTAAGCGAAATTGGGAGCAACTAAAGTTAAAGGAGGGTAAGACCTCTGTATTGCAAGGTGTGCCCCGCTCGTTACCTGCCACCATCAAGGCGCTACGGTTGCAAGAGAAAGCCAAGCAAGTGGGCTTTGAGTGGGATCACCGGGAGCAGGTTTGGGATAAAGTACTTGAGGAGTTAGAAGAGTTAAAAGAGGCGGTTGCCGCTTCTCATGTGCAAAGCGAACAAGCTATAGCCCAGCATAACCAAAATAAAGTAGAGGAAGAATTCGGGGATCTTATCTTTTCGTTGATCAATTATGCCCGGTTCTTAAAGATTGACCCTGAAACCGCCCTTGAGCGTACCAATAAAAAGTTTATCCATCGATTTACCCTTCTAGAAAAGGAAGCCGCGCTAGCCGGTCGCTCTCTTAGTGAGATGACCTTGGCCGAGATGGATGCGATCTGGAACCAGATCAAACAAAGATCCGCTTCCTGATCGCCCTAAAAGGCCTACCTTTGCGGTGCCGAAAATGAAGGGTATCGCTCTATGAAGAACATCAGGAATTTCTGCATTATCGCACATATTGACCACGGTAAGTCTACCCTGGCAGACAGGCTTTTGCAAGCTACCAATACGATCAGTGAGCGCGAAATGATGGACCAGGTGCTTGACGACATGGACCTGGAGCGAGAAAAAGGGATAACCATTAAAAGCCATGCTATCCAGATCAACTACCGGCATACGAACGGTCAAGAGTATATCTTGAATTTGATAGATACGCCCGGGCACGTAGACTTTAGTTATGAGGTAAGCCGCGCCCTGGCCGCTTGCGAGGGATGTCTTTTATTGGTCGATGCCACTCAAGGTATTCAGGCTCAGACAATCAGTAATTTATATCTGGCAATTGAAAATAATTTAGAGATTATTCCAGTCATCAATAAGATTGATATGGACGGGGCAATGATCGAAGAGGTCGAAGATCAGATCGTCGATCTTATCGGCTGCAAGCGCGAAGATATTCTACACGCCAGCGGTCGAACCGGTCTTGGGGTAGATAAGGTGCTCGAGGCCATTGTGGCGCGGATTCCCTCCCCAAAAGGAAATCCCGATGCACCCTTGCAGGCATTGATATTCGATTCGGTGTTTAATTCGTTTCGTGGCATCATCGTTTACTACCGTATCATGAACGGTAGTATCAAAAAAGGCGATAAAGTAAAATTTGTTTCCACCGGTCAGGAATATGGAGCCGACGAGGTTGGTATCCTTAAGCTCAAGATGACCGAAAAGAATCAAGTTTCAACCGGCGATGTAGGTTATATCATAACGGGCATTAAAAATGCCAAAGAGGTGAAGGTTGGTGATACCATTACGGTGGCCACCAATCCCCATCCGGAGCAGATCAAAGGTTTCGAAGAGGTAAAGCCCATGGTGTTCGCCGGCATCTTTCCTGTCAATACCGATGAGTTCGAGGAGCTCAGGGATTGCATGGATAAGTTACAGCTCAATGATGCATCGCTAACGTTCGAACTCGAAACATCACAGGCCCTCGGCTTTGGTTTTCGATGTGGCTTTTTGGGCATGCTGCACATGGAGATCATTCAGGAGCGTCTCGAAAGGGAGTTTAACCAGACGGTCATCACCACGGTGCCTAACGTGAGTTTTATTGCCACCACCACCAAAGGAGAAGTGGTAATAGTAAATAATCCCACCGAGTTTCCCGATCCGGTCAAAACAGACCATATCGACGAGCCCTTTATCAAAGCACAGATCATTACCAAGCCCGACTATATTGGTAATATTATGACCCTTTGCCTTGGCAAGCGTGGTATTCTGATCAATCAAAGCTACCTGACTCCCACGCGGGTAGAGTTGATCTTTGAGATGCCCCTTACCGAGATCGTTTTTGATTTTTATGACAAGCTTAAATCGCAAACGCGCGGTTACGCCTCTTTCGACTATCATCCCATCGGTTACCGCGAAAGCGATATCGTTAAGATGGATATTCTCTTAAATGGCGACAAAGTGGATGCATTATCGGCCCTTATCCATCGTAGTCGTGCCCAGGAATTTGGTCGTAAGCTCTGCGAAAAGTTAAAGGAGTTGCTGCCTCGTCAACAGTTTCAAATCGCCATTCAGGCCGCTATTGGGGCTAAAGTAGTCGCCCGGGAGAATATCTCGGCCATGCGAAAAGACGTGACTGCTAAATGTTATGGAGGTGATATTAGCCGTAAGCGCAAACTACTCGAAAAGCAAAAAGAAGGTAAGAAAAGAATGCGTCAGATCGGTAACGTAGAAGTTCCTCAAGAAGCCTTTTTAGCAGTTCTCAAATTAGACGAGTAGTCCGCATGCAGTATCATTAGCCTTTCCCTTTACCGGTTTGTTGGTTCGGTAACTTTGCAGGCGGCTTTGGTTTGTCGAACAAAGGCTGCTCGCGAGGGGCTTGTCCATCTTGCAGCTGTAAGGTAAATACCTTGTTGATGTGCACCCACTTTCCGTTCGTCCATTTGAATCCTTCTTGATCGCCGTCGGGTATATACGTATACTTGCTATCGGGATCATTATTCTCCGAGATGAGGTGATCTACCAAGATCATATCCAACTCTGCCACGTAATCCATCAGTACCCGCGCTCCCTTTTTAAACTCTAATGATACCCGGTGACGGGGTGGGGTAGGAATGCTGTCTTTGTCGTAAGTAAAGAAAGGTCCTCCAAATACCGGCTCTCCCTTTGCATTAAATTGCAATACATCGAGCCATTTGATACTACTTCTTGCGTTGTTGGGATCGAATCCGAAGAGCGTGTAATAATTTTTATCTTGGTAGCTTGTCAAAATGATGTTGTAGTAGAGAGCACCGATCCACTGATTGGCTGAACGCAGCGAATCTTCTGGATGGTCGGTAAACTCGGATACATCCCGTAGTGGGTATAGCGATAAAGATCCATTTTCTGTACGCTTTTGTATAGCTCCTTTTTGACGGGCATAATAGTCGTCAAACTGCAAATTCCAGGTAATGATCCGAAAACTTGAATCAGGTGCATAACGGCAGGATATTCCTTTAACTGAATCGAAGGCGAACCAGAAAGAGTTATCGATGCGCAGGGCCCTTACCAGCGTTTTGGTAAAAATGCTGTCTGCGATCATGCGGTCTTCGGGCAAGCTATCGGTAGTCAGGTACTCGGCGTAGTCCTTTAGCGTATCTTCCTTTGCCAGCAACAGTTGGCGTTCCGCAACGCCCAATCGGGTAGAAAATAGTCGTGTCTGCGCATTGCCGTAGTGGGGTAGCACGCACAGACCCACTGCCAGTAGCAGGACATAGCATAATTCGATCTGATTCGGCCTAGCTTGCATACGATGTAGTTGGTAAGGCGATCTCTTCTATGGAGTGTACCAGTGAGCTCCAGCTCAGTTTGCTTTTTTGCTCTTTGATGCCCTCTGAAAAATGATCTGTCCTCAGCTGGTAGAAACGCAAGATCGCCTCTGCTATTGCCTGGCTATTGGGTTCGCAGACAATGCCGGCCCGTTCATGCGGAACCGCATCGGCTAGTCCGCCCACACGGGTTACGATCATCGGTTTTTCGAAGTGATAGGCCAGGGGAGTGACACCGCTTTGCGTGGCCTGTTTATACGGCTGTACCACCACATCGGCAGCACAGAGATAGTAGCGTACGTCGCTATCGGCAATAAAATGGGTATGGCAAATGACTCGCTCGTCAAGTTGTAAACGTTGTATCAGATCGAGATAGGGTTGGGCGTTCTCGTAATATTCGCCTGCTATCAACAGTTTTATGTTTTGATTGGCAATGCGTTCATCGGACATTGCCTGCAATAGCAGATCTAGCCCTTTGTAGGGGCGTATGAATCCAAAGAATAGAACGATCTTGTCAGCGGTGCTCAGTCCAATTTTTTTACGGGCCTCTTGTTGAGATACGATGGCTCCAAAATGATCGTATAAGGGGTGCGCGACTTGCCGGTAAGGTCTTTGTTTTTCAAAAAATCGAAGGTCTTTACTTACCTGATCGCTCATGGTAATAAAGCTGTGACATTGCCGTAAGAAGTAGCGAGTAAAAAGACGATCGCCGGGTCTTTTTTCGTGCGGAATAATATTGTCGGCCAGGCAAACGATACGTGTATGTTGATTCTTTTTAATGATAGAAAGAATTGTTCCAAGTGAGGGCCCCATCAGCGGAAGCCAAAAGCGTACCACGATCAGATCGGGGCGCAGCGCTTTAATTTTTTTTCCGACCACCAGCCAGTTAAGAGGGTTTACGGAATTGATGGCACTCGTGATACGAATGCCCTTTGGTGCGCGCTCCTTGGAATACTGAGAACTCCCCGGAAAAAGAAATGATGGGTACTGCAAGGTGAATGACCATATCTCACAATCATGGCCGGCCTCTTGAAAGGCAAGTGCTAGTCGGTGATTGAAACTTACGATCCCGCCTTCCCGCAGGGGATGCGCAGGACCTATGATAATGACCCTTGCCATTACAACCCGATTTGCGTTTCGATCAGATAGTGATTGCGTCCGGGAGCATTGCGTGCGATCAGCTCGGCGAGGTAACCGGCTAAAAAGAGTTGCATTCCCAAGATCAAAAAGGTAAGGGCAAAGAAAAAGGCGGGGCGATTGGTCAGGGCAAATTCACTATCCAATAATTTGCCTGCCACTAGATAGAGGGCCATGATCAGCCCGCCCAGAAAGCAGATCGATCCCAAAAGTCCAAAAAAGTGCATCGGGCGTTTAGAGAAGCGACCCACAAAGGTGATGGAGAGCAGATCGAGAAAACCATTTACAAAACGATCCCAGCCAAACTTTGAGTACCCGTGTTTGCGGGGGCGATGTTCGACTACTTTTTCGCCGATCCGTGTAAAGCCCGCCCATTTGGCCAATACCGGAATGTAGCGATGCATTTCGCCATATACCTCAATACTTTTTACTACCTGTCTTCGGTAGGCCTTAAGCCCACAATTAAAGTCGTGGAGTGCAATTCCTGAAACCCTTCTCGTAACAGCATTAAAGAACTTTGAGGGTATGTTCTTGGTGAGGGTATTATCGTAGCGAATTTTTTTCCATCCACTTACCAGATCGAGTTTATCGTTCAATAGGGTTGCGCGCAGCGCCGGAATCTCTTCGGGAGAATCTTGCAGATCGGCATCCATGGTAATGATCACCTCGCCACGGGCATGGGTAAAGCCAACCTGTAATGCGGCCGACTTACCATAATTGCGTTGAAACTTGATGCCGCAGATGCAGGGGTTCTGTTTTTGCAGCGATTCGATCACTTGCCAAGAGTCGTCGGTACTGCCGTCGTCAATAAAGATAATTTCGTATAAAAAGCCATTGCGATGCATTACATCAGCTATCCATTGGCTGAGTTCGGGTAACGACTCCGCTTCGTTAAGCAGGGGTATAACGATCGAGAGATGCATCAGGGCTTTCTTAGGGTTTGTAAAAAGGAGCCTATGGCCGTGGTAATGGCTCCATATATCAAATATCCGAAAATAGAGCGGGAAACCACCATGGTAGCAAAGCCTTCGCGAAACAAATTAACGTCTCTTTCTATTTCGTCTGGCGTTCTATTATTTGCTTTTATCAGCGAATCTTTGAGTGCCGCGGCGGCTTGTTGGGCCGTTTCCGGATGAAGGGCGTTAAAGAGGTAGGTAAATAGGACCATGACCAGCGTGATGACGATAAAGCATTGAAATCCGGTCGAAAAATTGCCGGCAAATCCTTTGGGGGGCGATCCATGCAGCAGCAGGGTAGCCACCAAGCCAGCCGCATAGCATCCATAGGCGACCAGTTGTGCCGTAGCCGCATCGGATATCAATTGGTAGTATCCTGCTAACAGTGCCACGATCATCAATCCGGAGCTGATCAATCCAATAAGAGCAGGATGAACTTTCATGTTAGACAAGTGTAAGGGCGTTTTTGGTAAAGATGCCTACCACTTTTCCTCGAAGCGTTTTGCCAATGAAAGGAGAATTATGTGAGCGTGAGCGCAGGGTTTCGGAGTTTACGGTCCATTTTGCATCCGGATCAAAAAAGGTAAGACAAGCGGACTGGCCCTCGGCAATGGTAGCAGCCGAAAGGCCAAAGATCTTTCTGGGATTGATGGACATTAGTGTAACGATCTGTTCGCAGGAAAGATCCTCAACACTGGTGCGTAGGGCGGCAAAAGCGGTTTCGAGTCCGATCATACCATGTTGAGCGTACTCGAATTCTACGACCTTGGCATCTTTTTCGTGCGGGAGGTGATGGCTGGCAAGGCAGTCAATAACACCCGTGCGAACAGCCTCTCGAAGGGCCTCACGATCATTTTTTGTACGCAGTGGCGGATTGACCTTAAGGTTGGTATTGTAATCCGTCAGGTCTTCTTCGCAAAAGAAAAGATGATACGGAGTAGCGGAGCAGGATAGACCACTTTTCTCTTTTTTTGTTTTCTTGAGTTGTTCAATAGAGCCAGTTGTTGAGATAGCGGTGAGGTGCAACTTGGAAGCTGCGTACTCATTCAGTGCAATGTCGCGTCTCACCATCAATTCCTCGGCAATGGAGGGCTTTCCGGGTAATCCCAGTTGGGTAGAAAGAATACCTTCGTTGATCAGCCCTTGTGGGTTGATGCTTTTATCGTCGGGTAGCTGTATCAAAACTCCGTCAAATGCCTTGATGTATTGCAATGCTTTTATGAGCAGCCCGGCCGATTGTATGGAATTGAGGCCATCCGAGAACGCAATGGCACCATTGTTTTTCATGTCGTACATTTCGGCCAACTCTTTACCCTCCGTATCGCGTGTGACCGAACCAATGGGGTGGATGTTGACTGCCAGTGTGCGGGCCTTGTGTAAGATGTATTCGACCGAGGCCTTGTTATGGAGCGCAGGCGAGGTGTTGGGAACGATCATTACATCGGTAAATCCGCCGGCCGCCGCTGCCGCAGCTCCTGTCTCGAGTGTTTCTTTCTGTTCGTAGCCGGGATCTGCAAAATGAGCAAAACAATCTACCCATCCGGGGGATACATGAAGCCCGGGAATAGTAATTTCTTGATCGGCCTTAACCGATATTTTGTTGGAAAGGGTAGTCAGAATGCCGTTTTCGATAAGGAGGTCAGCGACTTGACCGTGGTGGGGAGAGGCAGGGTCTACGATCCTGGCTTGCTTAATGAGGAGCTTCATTAAGTGACGAAGATAATGCTTTGCGGTCGTTTCAAAAAATAGGCAAAATAGCCTACCTTTGCCCTCCCCGCGAAGGATTCTTCGCTTGTTCGGGACGTAGCGCAGCCCGGTAGCGCACTTGCATGGGGTGCAAGGGGTCGCTAGTTCGAATCTAGTCGTCCCGACCAATCAATCAAGCCCTGGCCTTTGTCAGGGCTTTTTTATTACTTTGTTAGCAATGAGACCATTACTTCCTCTCTTGTTTCTATTTCAATTGATTCTTGGTGGGAATGCCATGCAGGCGCTGGCGCAAGACAGCAGTATAACGATCCGGCACAACAAAGAGGCCTGGTTTCAGTGGCCCGCTCATTTGTATGCAGGGTCAAAAAAAACAAGGACTGTTGCTGGCTTAGATCAAAAGTCTGCGTTAGTGATCCGTAATTCATTGGACTATCACCAGGCACTCGTAAAGCGCGACCTTAAGACCATCAAGTTTCGTACCTCCGACTATCTTAGGTACGTGCATAGTAATGGCTGGGTCGAAACGCAAGAGGAACAGCTTCAGAATATAGCGAACGACTATCTTGTCTATCATAGTTTTCGAGAGGATAGTATTACGATATCCTTTCATGACTACGATCTTGCGGCTCCTACTTATAAATTGTCGGATACTCGGGTTAGGTACCAGTATCAACTTGATTTTTATGCGACCGTTGATGTTACCTTAAAGGGAAAGCGAAATACCTATCGTCTTAAGGTCGCGGAGGTGTGGGAGGCGATTCCAGGTGGTGGTGGTAAGGGCTGCCACCTTATTTGCCGTAAGGCCACAAGACCTTGATCATTTTCCCGGTAATTAAACTTCTTATTGTCTGGAGACTCTATAACATTGGCCAAACTGTATTTATTTGAAACTGAGTAAAACAACCAAAGTTCTTCTCTGGGGTGCCAACATCTGGTATTTTGGCGAAGGAATGCTGGGGCCTCTCTATGCGATCTTTTCAGAGAAGGTCGGCGGTGATGTACTAGATCTTACCTGGGCCTGGTCGGCTTATCTGGTTTGTACCGGTTTTTGCTATATACTGGTAGGCAAAATATTTAACCGACGAGGGTATAAGGTGCAGATGATGGTAGTGGGATACACCCTCAATGCACTACTCACGTTTGGCTACCTGCTGGTTTCGACGCCATTGCAATTGTTTTGGATACAAGTAGGTTTAGGAGTGGCCGAAGCCATCGGAACACCTTTGTGGGATTCATTATATTCCTCCAGTTTACACCGCGATCATGAGACCTACGCCTGGGGCCTTTCATCTGGGCAATCGCAGATAGTTTCGGGTGTGGCCTTTGCCCTGGGCGGTTTGTTGACCTATTACTATTCTTTTGAAGTGCTTTTTATTGCGATGGGAACAATACAATTAATGGCGGCCGTAGTCACAGCGCAACTATTACGAAATAATACCGCCGCCGGCTCGCAGTAAGCGATCGTTTATCGCGCGCCCGATACCTATATCGGGAAACTTCTCACAAATAATTTGGCGATACGATCTGCTGTCCAGTTCATGCAGACATTGATATAATCGTGCGGCTGCCTCTGCCAAGTCGCCGGACTCGCTCAATACGTACTGATGTGCCAAAGGAAGTGCGGGATGTTTTTTTTGAAAAAGTAAAAACGCTTTTCCTTCGGCATCCGCGTAAAATTTTTCAAGGTGTTCACAGAGCAGGGTAGGTGTCTTGGGAGCGTAATGCTTTAAGGTCATTCCCGGGGATGCCTGCGCCTTTTCTGTGTCTGGAACGTTGGTGGAATTGTCTTTATTGACGAGCTTAAGTTCTGCTGAGGCCTCTATCACGTCGCCCACCAGCTCCCGAATCTGTTCAGTAGTGATCATGCCTTGCCTGTAAATAGCTACTTTTCCATTTTCAATTCCTACGACCGTAGACTCCAACCCTTGTTGGCATGGACCTCCATCTAAAATTAGCGGTATCTGTGTGCCAAAATAATCCTGCACATGCTTGGCAGTGGTGGGGCTAATGGCATTATAAGGGTTAGCGCTTGGAGCAACCAATGGAAAGGGAAGGGCTCGCAACAGCCCCAGGGTCAATGGGTGATTGGGCATTCGTACGCCCACCCTTGAGCTGCCAGCGGTAACGGTATAAGGGACACTATCCGATTTCTCTACTAAGACGGTAAGTGGTCCGGGCCAGAAGCGATCAATGAGCCGTTGCAGAGGCGCAGGTACCTCGATACAAAGGGGAGCAAGGTCTTCTTTTCGGCCAATATGTACGATCAGAGGGTTGGTGCGGGGTCGACCTTTTAGGGCGTAGATCTTATCAATGGCCTTTTCGCTATAAAGACTGGCCGCCAGCCCATAAACGGTTTCGGTGGGAATACACACTACTTCGTTAGTGCTCAGTAGTTCTACGGCTAATTCGATTTGCGAGGGTGCCATTTGGCAAATTTCCGAATTATTTGCGACCTATCGAATTGTTAATATTCGGCCGGCAGCCGGGGGAGTTCCTTTCAAAAAACAAGACCTTACTATCTTTAACTATCAAAACCTACACAACATGAATAAAATCTTCTTTGCTGCCATGGGATTCGCCTTTTTATTTGGCACCCGCGCACAAGCACAGTTCGAGTACAAGATCGTTACCTCGGTAGAGTCGATCGTTCCTATGGGACTTGGTCGTTCCAGGGTCATTGAAAATAACGGACAGATCAATGCCGAAGAGTTGACCACCGAGCGCAGCAGTGGAAACGATTCCCAGCAAGGGGGCGTTAAGCGCCGTGATATTAAAATTGATGAACTGAGCGAGACCAAGTTGCTCAATTTCTACAGTATGACCGGCATCAACTTTCAGAACATCGCTTCTAACGATGCGGTGCTTACTTCAAAGATCAATAACCTGGTCAAGCAAGGGTGGGAGTTGGCTTATGTTACCTCTGCGGTTGAAAGCGATGCCGGCAAAGCGGATGGTGTGGGTATATTTATTACCCGCTTTATTTTTAGAAGAAAGACATCGAATTAGGGTTGGTGTTTTGTGGAATACGTTCCAACAGTCGGTTCCTGCAAAGGGGCCGACTTTTTTATTGGTAGCGGCGTGTCAGCAGTTGGTGCATCAACTGCATATGCGGAATGGCCAAGATGGAGAGTCCGATAAAAAAGATCAACAGTTGATTATCGTAATTAAAGAATGAGCTGATTATCCAATACAAAAGGCCCATGACCACTAAGGCCAATAAAGCAAATGATACGGTTTGTTTATTGATCAATTTGCTGATCTGAGACCAGCCAGCTGTATTGGTATTTTTTTGGATGGTGGCAATAGAGAGTAATGAGTGCCAAATACCAAAATAGTACGTAAATCCCGCCAAAAAAGGCAGCGTAAATATGAGTATCTGGGGGATGCCTAACAAAAGCAAGGTAGCTAGCTGGCTTCTGTCTATGTTTTTCTGCTGCAGCAAGAATACTATGCTTGTTGCCATCAGTAAAAGGTAAATGGTCAGGTAATTTTCTTTGAGCCATGTGAGTGCTCCGTATCGGGAAACCTGGCCGTCTATGTCAGGTATCAGCGCGATGAGCTCGCTATAGTGGGCAAAAAGTAGCGCAGTGAGGGTGGCTAGCCCATAGCATACTATTGAGGAATGTTTTAACCAGGGGTGCGGACTGAACTCTTGCAGATCGGTTTCACCAAAATGATAAGCAGATAACAGTACAAATAAACTGGCAGCGGCTATAGGCCAAAACCACAGCAATAGAAAAGCCAGCGATTGCGAGATATAAAAGAATAGAAAAGTACTCAGCTTTGCCTTGCTTTTTCCTTCTCCGGCCACCAGAAAATCAAGTGCGCCGTGGGGAAGTCCTACGGTTATGATGACCAGTAAGAAAAAACCCCATTGCCAGGAGTGCGGGATGGGACTTATCCAAAAGATCAGTCCCATGACCAGACCTGCCAGGGTCAGCCAGCTTTGCTGTTTAAGGATGGGTGTCATGAAAATAAAAAAGGGAGCTGCCTATAATAAACAGCCCCCTTTAGTAAAAGTCAAAGATTAGTTCGAAGAGCGGCTGAGGTTATAGATAACCAGACCGAAACCGATCTTGTTGACGGCATCACCAATGTTGTAGATGATATCCATGTCAAGACCCAGGTTGGCGAAACCAGCATACCACTGACCGGCAGCGGTACCAGCCAGGTATCCTACAGGATAAATGGCCCAACCTACTAATACGAACCATCCCAATAATGAGTTGGCTTTTGCTACGGCAGGTCCGGCACTGGCAGCCAATTTCTTTACATCACCCATCCATACCAGATAAACGATGTAGAAGTAGGCAATTGCACTGACGGTACCCCAAAGGGTAGCATTACTGTTGTCAGCACCTGCGGCTACCTCACCCCAATATCCGGTCACTAGCATCACAACTGATGCCAAGATCAGATTCCACAGCAAGCCAATTTTGGCTCCCGCTTTTTTGGTGATCAGGTAAAACTCTACACACATCAGGGGTACTGTTAGCAACCAGTCTACATAACGGAAGAACGTAGGAGACTGTCCGGTTGCAATGGTGTAGTCGCGCATGTAATAGTAATGCACGGCTGCGATGAAGGTGATGAGTCCGGAAACCAGCACGGAAGTCTTCCATGCTTTTTCTGTGTTACCGACCTCAAAGAAGAAGAATACAGAGGCAGCCATCATGGCCATACAGCCGATGAAGAACGTAAATGCCCTGTAATCACCCGGATTGATCTGAGTGATGTCCAAAAGAATGGTCATAGCTCGTTGTTTTTAGTTAAAAAATGTTGTTAAACGGCAAGCGTTATAAAGCTAAACATAAAAATTTTTATAAAGTTCAAAATGCTTTATAATTCTATTTAAAGTTTTTAACATTGATTATCAATAACAAATACATTCTTAAATAAATGAAAATCAAAATATTAGTTAAAATGTCACTACTAATTTGAGTGTGTTATGCACAAATTGGCCCCCCAATATCTTTTTTGACCTAATTGAACGAGCGTCGGAAGAGGGGGCAAAGCAGTGCTGAAAATATGTATTATTTTGAGCCCCGTGAGTAATAGAACCATTGTCACCGCCCGTCAACTTTTTACAGGAGAGAAATGGGTGGCGAACTCGGCCTTATGGGTAAGGGAGGGGCGAATAGAGGCCATAGAGCCCACTGACCGAGCCCCTCAATACGATCTGTTGGTGCCTTCTTTCATCGATCTTCAGATCTATGGGGCCTATGGAAGGTTGTTCTCTGTTTTTCCTGATACGGAGAGTTTGTCGCTATTGCATCGCTACTGCTTGCTTGGCGGGGCTTTCTATTTTTTGCCCACGGTGGCTACCAACACGCCCCAGGTTTTTAGCGCTGCCATTCGTGCGGTGCGCACCTATTGGGAACAAGGAGGTCAGGGCTGTTTGGGGCTACATTTGGAGGGACCTTGGCTAAACCCTCTAAAAAGAGGGGCGCATGTGGCTTCGTTGTTGCGCACGCCTTCGAGGACCGAAGTGATCGATCTTTTAAAAGAAGGAGAGGATGTCATCAAATTAATAACACTGGCTCCGGAGGTTTGCGATCCTGAATTGATCGGGATGATCCGCGATCTTGGCATCAGGGTATCGGCCGGACACAGTAATGCTACATTTCGGCAAGGGTCGGATGCTTTTAAACATGGGGTATCGCTGGCTACTCATTTATTTAATGCAATGTCGCCGTTGCAGCACCGCGATCCCGGAATGGTAGGGGCGATATTTTGCGCAGACAACGCTATGGCAAGTATCATTCCCGATGGCCATCATGTGAATTGGGCCGCCTTGCAAATTGCAAAGAAGCAACTGGGTGAACGCCTCTTTGTTATTACGGATGCTGTTACGGATACCTCACAGGGGCCCTATTTACACCAGCTGGTCAATGACCACTACGAGGCGTCGGGTGTATTGAGTGGTTCTTCGCTTACCATGCTTAAGGCGCTCAATAACCTGATACATTTTGGAGCGATCGAACCCGAGGAGGCGCTTCGTATGTGCAGCCTGTATCCTGCCAGGGCATTAGGCATAGACGACAAGCTGGGTAGGTTGGCACCCGGGTATCAGGCGCAGTGGACCGCCCTAAGCTTCCACGAAAAAAACTACACATTAACGCTGCTATAAAATGACCCCTGAGCGCACGCATAAATTAACCGAGGTGTTGCAAAAACGCCAAGTAGACATTACACTTGTTTTGGAGAATGTATTTGATCCGCATAACATATCGGCCGTTATGCGTACCTGCGATGCAGTAGGAATCCAGGAGATACACATTTTGAATACGAAAATCCCTCGTCATAAAAAATGGGGTGCCCGCAGCTCGTCTAGTGCCGCAAAGTGGCTGACCATTCATCAATTCGAGGATACGGCCGCTTGCGTTGCCAAACTAAGAAAGGACTATGGTCGTATACTTACCACCCATTTATCGTCCGATGCCATTCCCTTGTATTCTCTTGACCTTACCGGTCCGGTTGCGTTGGTATTTGGCAATGAGCACAGTGGTGTCAGCGAAGAGATCAGGGCGCTTGCCGACGGAAATTTTTTAATTCCCCAAGTTGGCATTATTCAGTCACTTAATATCAGTGTAGCCTGTGCAGTGACGGTCTATGAGGCCTTTAGACAAAAGGAATCGATCGGGCATTACCAACGCTCTGACCTGTCACATCCGGTAAAGCAGCAAGTACAACAAGACTGGGGGTTATCGTTGTAAACGACCTCCTATAATTGTAGTTGACTGTCTTTTATTCATCCTGCGCGATCGCCGCTTTTTCCCTGGCCTGCGTATGCAGGGAATGGATACTAACATTCAACTCAAATCCTACCAATAAGATCAACGAGTTGATAAAAATCAAGATCATGATAATGAGTACGGTGCCGATAGAGCCATACAGTTGATTGTAATGGGCGAAGCGGGAGACCCACCAAGACAGCGCCAGTGTCATCAGTAACATAAGAAAAGTGGCGAGTATCGAACCGGGATTGATGAGCTTCCATTTCTTTTGCACCGAAGGGGCGTGTCGATAAATAAAGGAGATACAAAAGAAAAACAATAATACGATCACGAACCAGCGAAGGTTCATGATGAGCGCAATGAGACGGGTGTTCTCTATGCCCAGCCATTGTAACACAACATCTCGGGCGATCAGTGTGGCCAGAGAGGTAAATACGATCAGGTACAAGATGGCAGTGATCTTTAGGGCTACGATCCGGCGATGCCATCCTTTTCGCTTGGTAAAGCCAACATAATTTTTATCGAACGACCGCATGATGCCCATCATGGCATTCGACGAGAAATACAGCGATAGTACGAAACCCAGCGATAGTAATCCATTGCGAGGATTGTTGATAAAGTCTTGCAGAAAGCCGATCAAAACAGCATTGTCTTTTTCGCCCGGAATAACATCTCTGATAAGTCCGTAAAGTTCTCCCTGAAAAGCTTGGGTGATGGGTAAATACGGGATAAGGGTAAATAGAAAAATTATGGCCGGAGGAATGGCCATCACAAAATTAAATGCGATCGAGGACGCTCGTTCGGTCATGCCGATGGTCTGCACCTGCTTAATAAAGAAAAGGGCAACATCATAGAGGGCAACACCTCCGAATCCAGGTAGTGAGGTAGATTTGCTTTTTGCAAGCGCCCACCCAACAATGGGAAGTTTTTCTATATAGTTTACAATCGTTTGTTTCATGTAAGATGAACTCGAGGGTCAGGGAGTTTTCGATCTTCTAATTTGCTCCTGGTGAAAACGTTTTACGTACTGTTGATGCTCGGCATAACTTTTGCTGAAAAGAGTCGTGCCGTCGAAGGCGTAGCTGGCTACAAAGAACAGATAATCGGTTTCGGGGGCATCCAGCACTGCCTCGATAGCATTGATGGAAGGCGTACAGATCGGACCGGGAGGCAGCCCTTTGTTCAGGTAGGTATTGTAAGGCGAAACTAGTGCCAGATGGCCATAAAAGATCCTGTTCAAGCTAAAGTTGCGCGTAACGTATTTGACGGTCGGGTCGGCTTGTAGTTTCATTCCAATGCGCAGGCGATTCAAATACGTGCTCGCTATCTTGTAGCGGTCGTCTTTGCGATTGGTCTCTTCTTCTACAATGGAGGCCAAGATGGATACCTGTAGCGGCGTGAGCCCTTTGGCTGTTGCTTTTCTTGTGCGGGTGCTATCCCAGAACTGCTGGTATCGGGTATGCATGCGTTGCAGGATTTGCCCGGGTGTCTCGGCCCAGCCCATCGAGTAGGTGTAGGGCATTACGATCGATAGTACCGTATTACTGTCTACGCCGAAGCGTCGAAGGGAATCTTCGTTCAATAAAAATGCCAGCAATGATGTTGAATCAATTTGTGTATCGGTACGGTTGCCGATCTTTCCGGCTA
>Ga0068876_10001559_pt1 | contig 17856 bp, 19 predicted proteins | sample NOAtaG_6_FD_66442 | JGI IMG/M metagenome (GOLD analysis project Ga0068876, IMG submission 66442) | Freshwater lake microbial communities from Lake Erie, under a cyanobacterial bloom - NOAA_Erie_Diel5S_2200h metaG | ecosystem: Environmental > Aquatic > Freshwater > Lake | place: USA: Ohio, Lake... | reverse complement strand
TTGCTGCAGGTATGAATAAATTACTTGTACCATTTGCGATTGCAGCACTGTTTGGTACATTTGCAAATGACAATGTTCCTGCACCGTCTGTGACAATGAGTTGTCCTGCTGATCCGCCAAATATTTGTACATTAGCAATGTTGTTTAGATTTGCTAATCCACTGTTAAAAATAGAATTTACAGTGATGTTATTTGTAACTAAACCATTTGGAGTGAATCTAGCAACGTTAGCTACATTGTTTGAACTGAAACGAATGTTTCCACCGTTATCTACAATAACGTTTGAATTGCCACTTACTAATTGTGTACCTATTGGTGCACTTGTAAAGAATAAATTACCTAAACCGTCGGTGCTTATAATATCATTAGGATTGCCACCTATAACCTTAATATTACCTATTGGTCCTAATGTAGCTACACCTGTACTATTAAATGCATTTACTTGTAAATTAGAAATAAATGATGCTTGAGTGTTAGGTGTGAATCTTGCACTTAATGTACTAGAAGAATATATGTCAATATTGGCGTTGGCATTGACAACGACATTGCTGTTGCCATTAAATATTTGTGTTCCTTGAGGTGGTGCAGTAAACGAAAGAGTACCTGCACCATCTGTTGTTAGTACAAATCCAGCACTTCCACCTGATATTTTTACATTACCAATTGGTCCTAAATTAGAAGTACCTGTTACACTTAATCCTGTTGTGCGCAATCCTAAATTACTAAACACACCAACGTTTGGTATACCATTAGAACCAATCCTAACATCACTGTTACCTTGGACTATAACATTGCTGTTACCATTTATCAAACTTGTAGCTGCTGGTGCATTTTGCCATTCAACACCACCTAAAGTATTTCTTACGGTTAATACTTGACCAACTGATCCACCTAAAATTTGTAGGTTATTTACTGTTCCTAAACTTACTTGATTAAAGAAACTTGCGCCCTGATTAAAGACTGCGGTTACATTAACAGTTTGTGATGCAGGACCAAAATTTACTACATCGTTGAAACCAGCAACATTAAATGAAATATTACTATTACCTGCTATGGTAATACTACTGATACCATTCGCAACAGAAATAGCGACTGGGTTAGCAAAACTCAATCCACCAAAACCATCAGTTCTTAAAAATTGACCGTTACTACCACCTGTTATACGTAAATTACTTACTTGACCCAAACTTACATTTGAGGTAAACTCAAAATTAACAATGCCTGCAATATTACTTACCGTTAAACCTGTTAAACTACCTAAGCTACGAATATTAGGTTGGTTAGAAGCAAATGCTGTAAATACACCTTGGAAGAAATTAGCAGAAGCTAAGTTTCCTAAGTTTGCATTTTGACTACGTATATTACCAACTACAGAAAGACTTGCCAAATTACCAACAGCAGTGATATTAGCCTGTGATGGTATAGAAACTGTTCCCGCAACTATTGCGTTTGGTACAGAACCTGCTATGTTAGCACCTGCAATATTAAATAAACCTGCTCCATTACCAGCAAATTTACCTAATGTAAATCCATTTGCTGTAAATTGTAATTGACTTGATGCAGCGAATTTTCCATCTAAATTATATTGAATTTCTCCATTGCTACCTGCAGCATTTAATAATGCACTGAAAGTATCAAAACGTAAGTTACCTGCACCGTCAGTTGCTAGTAAGTAATCAGGTGCGCCACCTTCAATTTTAACATTGTCAATAGATCCTAAATATGCTTTGTTCGCTACATTTAAATCAAAAATGTTTGCAGTATTTGCAAAAGTTGTGGAAGCTCCTAAAACAAGGCCATCTAAATTACTTGTAATTGAGTTAACACCAACAGAAATACCAGAATTAGAAACAGCAATTGTTTCCCAAGGATTTGCTGCATTACCTAAACTATATGATGCGTCAGGAATTAAGCTAGATTGAACCGATCCTGAAACCTGCAAATTACTTGTGTTTGTATAGTTGGCTTGAACTACATTAGATTTAACAGTACCAACTGCTGTAATATTTCCTAATGAACTTAGATTTCCAACAGTTGCATTATTTCCAACTCTTAGATTATTATTGATATTACCATTAGTACCTATTAAACTTAAAGCTGTTACGTTACCAGAAACTGATAAATTTGATCCTGCAAGGGTAGTAACTACGCTAAGTATACCTGTAGTTAAAGTGCCTGATATATTTGCTTGAGTTGCGTTAATAATATTTCCAGTAACATTGCCCAATGCACTTACGAAACCATTTGTTAAAAGATTTCCACCTCTTACATTACCACTTGCGCTAACTACACCAGTTGCATTTAAATTACTTCCAGACAAGTTTCCTAACGCACTTACAAAACCACTTGCAAATAAATCTTGTCCTGTTATATCTCCTGTTGCAAATATTTCTCCAGTTGTCACGTTAGCTGCTGTTAAATTACCAGCAGAACTTAAAACTCCAGTAGTGAGTATATTACCACCTACAACATTACCAGTTGCACTTATAGCATTACCAATATTAAGGTTATTACCAGTAATGTTACCTGTTGCACTAACTATACCACCTGTTAATAAATTGCCACCTACAATGGTACTAGTTACAGAAACACTTGTACCTAGATGTGCGTTACCTATTATGTTGCCTGTTGCACTAACGATGCCTGTTGCATTGATACTTGCGCCTGATATATTACCACCTGCAACTATTGTATTACCAAATGTTGCATTGTTACCTGACACATTACCAGTAGCAAGTACATTTCCTGATGTGTTAATATTACCACCGGCTATATTTGCTGTTACTGATACGCTTGTACCTACGTGCGAGTTACCTATTATATTACCAATTGCACTAACATTACCTGTTGTATTAATATTAGCACCTGACACATTACCAGTAGCAGTAACAATACCAGTAGTAACATTTGCTGCTGTTAAATTACCTACTGCGCTTATAATGCCAGCAACATTTAAATTACCTACATTAGCATTACCTGATACACTTAGGCTTGTTGTAATATTAGCATTACCAATAGCAAGATTATTACCAGTTATATTACCTGGTACTGATACTAAAGAACCTAAAATCGCTCCAGTAGCACTAACCTGACCAGCTGTTAATAAATTAGCACCAACTACATTACCAGCAGAGCTTATTAAGCTAACCGCATTTAAATTATTCGCAGCAACATTTCCAGTAGTTGTAATTAAGCCAACTGCAACTAATGAGTTTGCATTTATGTTTCCACTAACTGAAACTGTATTACCTAAATGTGCGTTACCTACTATATTACCTGTTGCACTTATCAATCCTGCGGTGCTAATATTACCACCTATAATATTTCCAGTAGCACTCACTATTCCTGCAGCATTGACATTACTAGAAGCAACTACGTTTGAAACATATGTGTTATTTGCCGTTACAATTACACCATTTACATTACTTTGAATGTTTGCGTTACCAATAGCAATACCCAATGTACTAGTAAAAACTCTATTCCATGGGTTAGTTACATTACCTATGTTATACGCATTTGGGACATTAGGCAACAAGTTTGATTGTACAAATGTATTAACTATTAGGTTACCTACGTTTGCCAAAACATTTACGGTAACAGTATTGGCAACTCCAATATCACTCTTAACTGTGGAATATGCGCTGATATTACTAGTTGAAATTAGATTGCCAACATTTGCTAGTCCGCCTACACTCAAATTAGATGTAATTGTTGAATTACCAATAGTCTCATTGTTTGCACTTATGTTGCCTGAAACAGACAATGATGCACCAGAAATTGATTGAGTTGCGCTTATTACACCGCTAGTTAATAAGTTGGCGCCTGTGACATTACCACTAGCGCTTATTAATCCAGTATTGATGCTACCACTGGTTAAAGCACCAGTCGCAGAAATTATTCCTGCAGTTCTTAAATTACCAGCTTGTACATTACCGGTTGCACTTAATATTCCTGTATTTACATTAGCGCCGGTTATATTACCAGTGGCACTTACTACACCGGAGGTATTTAAATTACCACCAGTTATATTGGCATTAGCAGTAACAACATTTCCTGTCCATTGTACTCCAACAATGTTTCCTATATTTGCATTTGCTGCATTTATTTGTGCTGCAGATAGTACATTACCGATTGTTGCATTAGCAGTTACAGATAAATTACCGGTAACACTAGTGACTGTTTCGGTAATTAATACAACATTAGGAGCACCATTGATAGAAATTCCAATATTACCTGATGAGGTCGGTATAGCAATATTAGACGTACCGTTGAATACAGTACCTCTGAGATTTCCAACAAAGTTTGAAGCAGTTACGTTTGCACCAGAAGAAATATTACCTGTAACAGATACAGAATTACCTAATAAATTATTTCCTGTGATGTTACCAGCCGCACTTATATTAGTTGTAGTTTGAACGTTGTTTGCAACGACATTTCCTATTGCAGTTACATTAGAGGTTAAAACGTTATTACCGACGTTAATGTTGCTAGTTATATTAGCAGTCACAGCATTAGCGTTTCCAAACACATTCAAGTTCTGACCAATTATATTTCCAGATGCGCTTACGATTCCAGTTATGACATTAGCACTGATTAAGTTATTACCGACGTTTGCATTAGCAACTATATTTGCATTTTGACCTGCAACATTACCTACTGCACTTATAATTCCACCAGTTAAAATATTCTGACCTGTGACATTACCCGCTGCTGTAATTTGTCCTGTTAGGGTTAAATTAGCACCACTTATATTATTTGAAGTCGCAATGTTTCCAGATACACTAACTCCTGTACTAGTAACAACTTGTATGTTAGCTGTGCCTGCAACACTTGTTCTCACATTGCCGTTAGGATCAATACTGATATTACTTGTACCATTATTAATTTGACCTGTTGATCCAGTTAGTATACCAGTTAGGAAAGCACCATTGCCGTAAATATAGTTTCCTGTAACGTTTCCAATAGTAGTTAAGTTTCCACCTACAACATTTCCAGTTGCACTAACTATCCCGCCTGTATTAATGTTTGCTGCTAATAAATTACCCGTTGCTGAAATATTTCCAGTGTTTATGTTTGCACCAGCAATATTGCCACCTGCGCTAACTTGCCCAACTGCGGTAATACTTGATGATGTTGTTATATTACCGCTTGCAGAAATTGTTGTAACGGCAGCATTTCCTATATTAGCGTTACCGGTCATTACTACGTTGCCAGCAACTGATATTCCTGTGTTAGTTACACTAAGTACGCTAGGAGTTCCACCTACACCCACTCTTACTGCACCATTTAAATCTGGTATGGATATATTACTTGTACCATTAGTTATTGCTGTAACTGCGGATGGATTAATGCCTGTTAAATAGAAACCATTACCTACAAAATAATTTTGAGTTGCAATATTTCCTGTTGCTGTAATTAAATTCGCTGCAACTAGGTTTGCTGAAACACTTCCTGCAGTTGATATATTACCACCTTCTACATTACCTGTTGAACTTATTAAGTTAGTAGCAAAAACGTTTGCTGCTAGAACTGTAGTCGCATTTACTGTAGTAGCATTCGCATTTCCTGTCGCTGATAAATTTTGACTAAAAATATTACCAGCTGTAGATAAGTTTCCACCGGCTACATTTCCTACTGCGCTTATACCAACTGCTGCAAATATACTTGAACCACGTAAATTGCCTGTAGCACTTACTTGTCCACCTGTAAATAAATTAGCACCAGTCACATTTCCTGTTGTGCTAATATTACCGCCAAAAACTGTACCTGCAGCACTTATTATATTACTTGCATTTAAATTATTAGCTATAACATTGCCTGCTACAGATGCTAGACCTGTTGTCCTTAGATTACCTGCTTGAACATTACTTGTTGCAGTAACAAATGGTGCTTGTAATGTTGTTGTTAATGGATTGTATGTGAGATTAGCACTTGCAGCAAAACCATCATTAAAGTTATATTGTATCCAGTTGTTTTCACCTGCCGCCTCTGCAGAGCCACTTCCGCCTCCTGGTGCCCAACTCAAATTACCTAAACCATCTGTAGTCAATGTGTAATCTGGATAACCACCGTTTATTTTTAATTGGCTTACATCACCCAAATTAGTGATGCCATCAACTGTTAATCCTGTTAATGGACCTAATGTTGTAATATTAGGTTGATTAGATGCTGCAAAAGTAATTGTTGATGTAATCGTGTTTGATGTTATATTATCAAATATTAACGCATTATTTGCAGTTAAAGTATTACTTGCAATACCATCTTGATCACTTGAAATTGATGTATTACCTAAATATATTGTATTACCTGATAAGTAAAGTGATTTCCATCTGTTAGTTGGGCTTCCTAAATCGTACTCAATATCTACCTGAGGAATTAAATTACTTCTCACTGATCCTGTTACACTTAAATTACCTACATTTGCGGTACCAACGGTATTAATATTTCCAACTGTTGCTGTACCACCTGCACTAAGTTGCCCAACTGTTCTTAAATTATTACCAGTTACGTTTCCAGTCGCACTAATTGCTCCATTGGCGTTGAGTGAGCCTACATTAGCTATTCCAGTAGCTGAAATTAACCCAGTGTACACATTACCTAAGTTTGCATTACCAGATGAGCTTAATATACCTTGTATGTTTGCATTGCCAACTAAACGTAAATTACTTGTAGTTTTATCAAATGTTAGATTACCACTTCCACCAAAGGCTCCGCCAGTGTCCTGAAACTGAATTTGCGTATTAGCACCACCTGGATTTCCATTACCAGATTGATAGAATGAAACAATTGCATTACCGGTATTTCCTACAGCCGGAGTGAATCCGTAACTATTAAGTGCAGTACTTAAGTTTGAATTTGTGTAAAGTTCAACTTCTTTAGTACTAATTTTCTTAGCATAATATTTGTTAGTACCGTCCACTCCTGAATTACTCAGTTGGTCCATTCCTAGAACACCAACTATTGTTATGGGAACGCCAGATGTAATATTATTATCGTCCTTAGTTTTTAAAACAGCTATTAAAGCTTTTGTTACACTTTCAATTTCAAAGGTAAAAACACCTGTGCTTTCCCAAGATACATTGCCTGTTCCGTCGGTAGTTAATACGTAACCATTTAGACCGCCACGTATGGTTAGATTATTAGCGGATCCTAAATCAATTTCTATGTTAGCATTTGCACCAGCATTAACCCATGTATTTGCATTAGCGACTAATAATTGTCCATTTTGAACAGGGGAATTTAAATTTATCTGAGTGTTGGCCGTTCCTGCAATTTTTGACCAGTTTAACTGTGAAACCTCAGTCAATATTTCTGTTTGGGTTGTAGTGTTTAGCCCCTCTGGTGGATATAAACTAGGATCGTTTCCTATGTATAATCTGCGCTCGTCTGTCGCAAATCCTAGTTCGCCCTCAGCTAGTTGGGGCAAATCAACGTTAGCCCCTGTACGGTGTTGAATCTTAGAAATCTGTATAATAGCCATAGTATAATTCTTAAGAAAAGATGATTATACTATTTATCAATCTAAAATAGATTGGAAACTATAGGAATTTTGAATAATATTGGTCTAATTTGTTGAACCAAACGTCAGTATACTTGTCAAATTCAACACCTTCAATGATGAATTCTAAGTATTGATTATCTGCAGTACACATAAAGATAACGCCTTTGCGAATTCTTGTACCGTATACCTCGTTGTGTGCGTTTGCATACGCTGCTGATTGAATAAAATAATCCTCAATCCATTCACGTTTTTTAACTTTATTACTTTGCTTATGATCCATAATAGCTTCATCACCATCATGTATACCGCAAAGATCAGTTGTACCTGCATAGATTTTAGGAAAATATAATGGTACTTCGACGCCCCACGCTTCATTTACGTTGCACAATCCTTTATCAATAATAGATTTTGCCATTGTGTGACTTTGTATACTATAGGGGTTGCTGCCCGGTTCTTTTAAGATACCTTCTTTGATATAATCCTCAATAAACTTGTGCATACGTGTGCCTCGACCAGCGGCCTCAGTTGTGATTTCTTGCGCACGTTTATGACCCACACGGTTACGCCATTCGTTAAGTGCTTTTTTACTTTCTTCTGATTTTGTTGCCTCTAGTATAGTTGTCACACTAGGAAGTTTTTCACCATCTGGTGTTGCATATAAACGCTTGCCACCTACACTTTCCTTGCCAAAACGTGAGTAATTAAATTTATTAGGATTATACATCAAGACATTGTATCATTATAAAAATAATAATACAAAACTTTCGGTTAAACTCTGAAGCTTTCCCCGCAACCACAGCGATCACGTTCGTTTGGATTTATAAAATTAAATCCTTCATTAAGTCCTTCACGCTTGTATTCCATAGTAAGACCTTCAACATAAGGAAGGTCTTTTTGACTGACAATGACTATTACATCATTGGTTTGATAACTCATATAACTACCAGATTCAGGAAGAACATCGATGTATTCAAGTTTATATGCTAAACCACTACATCCAGTAGTTTGCACTCCTATCATTATACCTATGCCTTTACCTCTGTTTGTTAATTTTTGTTTGACTTTTTTTGCTGCTGTTTCTGTTAGTGTAATCATCGATTGTCGCTTGCACGTTGAGCCATCTTCGCTACAGTTTTTTCTTTTTCGTCTGGGCTAGTTGGCATTTTGTCTGACTGTTTTTGGCCTTTAAAAAATACTTCATCACCTTTAATGTCATCTATTATGTTCACTAAAGGTTCTTTTGAAATCATATCTCGTAAATCACTTATATCTACACTAATATCATTATTATTAAGTAATTGTAAAAATGAATCCACTGACATTGGTTTATTAGAATGTGAATATCGATCTTTAAGTTGGTCGGTTATAGCGACCAACTTAACTCTTAAAGGATCGTCGTTTACAAATTCAAATAAACGCATTATTATCTTTTTCCGCGACCTATACTTGGTGCAGGCACTTCTTCATCTTCAGGTGGTGTTGGTAATTCTTCTGCGTCCTGCGCCATTGCATCAACTTCACCGCCCATGTCAGGTGCGGCCATATCAGCGCCCATATCTGCTCCCATACCTGGCATGCCACCAAATCCCATACCATCACCTTTTACTATACTTAGGGCGCTTTGTAATCCAGCTTTGGACTGAGTTAATGCAGCCTGTAATCCAGTTAATGATTCTGTTGCGGCACTATTGAACTGCTCACCAACTTCATCGCCCTTTTCTCCGCTTACACTTTCAACAACAGCTGGTAATTCTTTTACTAACATATCAGATACATCTTCAATCATTTTTTGAATGCTGTCAATCATATCTTTTGCTGCTAATATTACCTGAGCTTCTTCAATTGCCTCATCTTCTAAAACAATTTTGGCATTATATTTTGGCTGAGATTTTAACTCATTATAGTAGTCAGAAAGTGCCTGCTCCATAAAAACTAGCTTTAGATATTGTGGATTGTTTTCGCTAGAATAGTACATTCTGTCGCTGTCCTTAACTTCACTCATTAAGGATCTTACCCTACCCAACATGCTTTTGGTAGCACTTAAATCTAATTTTTCTAATGCTAAGTCTGTGTTAAAGTTCTCTTTTAGAGCTTTTTTTGCCATTGTATAGGGCTTTTGGTTAAATTCTGTAAGTTTCATAGTTTTTCCCGAAAGATGATATAGTATTTATCTTAAATTAAATTATTTGTAGGAACTTTTGGGTATAGAGCTTAGGTGATATTGTTTGGCCTTTAATGAAAAATCGTCTAATTCTTTTAAGATTAGCTTTTGTTTAAGTTTACCCTCTAAAATTTTGTTATGATAGATATGTTTTTTGTCCTGTAATTTAGTCTGTTTGCTGTATTTTTCGTATAATTTTAGTGAAATTTTAATTGATGCTAGGGTAGAATCCAAAAAACAAATGCGCTGACTTTCAACTACTTTATTTCTATTGTCCATTGTACAGTATGCAAGAGCATATTTGGCTGATGAAAATATGTGTGTTTTATCAGATGTATTTGAAGTGACTTTAAAACCAATTTTAGTTCTTTTTATGTTATATTTTTCAAAAACTTGATAACTATCATGATCGGGGAGAATGATATATTTTTTAAGACTGTTGACCGTATTTTGATCAAGCATCTTTTTAAAAACTTCATATAAATCAATATCATTCATTTGTAATAACCCTAAAATATATGTTTCGTAATTCAGGACTAACGTCTAAAAAAGACGGAAGTTGTTTAATGTCATTAATACTCTTAATCATTGGTACAGATTGACAGTCAGAATATAAAGCTCCCAAATCTTCTTCACCATCAGAAAATACCCCTTTATAGTTTACAGAAAACTCAAAAGACCAGTATGACAAATTTTCTTCATTATTGTAGAAAAATCCAAATTCATGCTCTGTTGTAGACAAATCTTGTTTTACAGGCTCAGTTATATCCTCAGGTTGTGCCCTTAATGAAATCACCTGAACAATGGTATCTAGATTACACTGTGTGTTTCTGCGATTTTGCCAGTATAAATTTTCTTCGTCTGAACCAAAAAGTACACTTTTTTTATTGGTGACATTGCTTTTTGTTATATCGAACAATGTATAACATCTTAATTTCGTCATAACGTTATTTATAGAGGTAAAAAAGCCCGCAGAATTTGCGGGCTTTGTTGTAAACTAAATTAAATTAGTTTGTGAATGTTGCGCTTGATGATACTGAAACGTTAGCACTTGTCCAAGCATTTGACAACTCATTGTCTAATGTTACTGTAGTCCATGCACCAGTTGGGTAAATAGCGATTGCTAAACTATCATCATCTCCAGCATCGCTGAATTCATATATATGAATTGTAGCTAATTGCTGAACTGTTTGAAAAACAGTAGAGATGTTGTCTAAAACTTGTGTTCCATTACCTGTGATAGTAAAGAAGTCTAGTTTTGGACCTTGTGGTTGTACTGTAACGTTTGCTGTAATTGCGTTTAATGATCCTACTGTATAACTAGGAGCATCGTAGTTCATTAATTGTTTAAAGTCACCGTGTACTTTTGTAAAATATGCCATGATATCTATTCCTTATAAAATGTGAGCACAAAGGCTCTACTTTTATTTATTCCTTTTATAAAAAAATGGGTATCTTATGCTAATTTTAAGTTAGTTTTTGTAATTGGGCCATAAGTTCTTTTCTCTCATTTTGGTCCAATAATTTAAATTTATATAGTATTTCTTGAACTTCTTGTGATTCTGGTTCTTTTTCTTCGGGCGGTTGGGTCTCAGCCTTACGTGCAGCAGCTAGATCATAGAGTAAATCCCCTAGTTGTCTTAAAGCAGGCACACCTCCATTTTTCCTATACGTAAATTCAATCATCTTAGCTAAGTCTGTAATTTGCTTCATACTTTGAGTCAAATCAACTCCCTGCATATATTGCTGCACAACTTTTATAATATAATCAGCCATTGTAAGTTTTACAGTTTGCGGTGGCTGAGCAGGTGCTTCTGCTTCAAAAATTACTTTCCTAAACATTTCATTAAAGTCATATGACTCAGACTGAACGACTCCAGGAGCAGGGGTTTGCGCTGCATACCTTTCTGCTTCTGCAGCAGCTGGATTTTTATTAAACTGATAGTTTTTAACTTTTGCTTGCATCTGCTGTTGAACTAGTTCAGCCTGTTGCTGTAATTCCTGTTGTCTTTTATCTACCTCAGGCCATTGTCCCTGTAGAATTCCGATCATTTTTTTTACAAAAATGTTTCTAAAATTCATTTTAGCCTGTATGTTTTTTGATTGGGTTTTTGAAAGACTGTTTCCGTTTGGGTCTACTTGGCCCTGTACAAGGTCAAGAACTGCTTCATCTACTCTTGTACTTACATCCTGTAATCTCATTTTCTTATGCTTTTTGTAAATCTTTCTTGATCTTTGCTTTTAATTGCACTCAGCAGTTTTTTCTCAAGAATAGCAGCTTTTTCAGGATCATAGTGCTTATTAATCATCTCTACAAGATTAATTGCGCTGGTAATAATATTGTGGGCACGACTCTCTATGATGTGTTTGGTGTCACGGTTGTTTCCTAGTGCCTCCAATTCTTCTAATAAACTTTTAGTTTTGCGTTCCATAATAGAGTTCCCCTTAATATTTATCACTTTTTAAGACTATTAAGCATAGCTTTTAATTTAGCACTTTGTACGTCAGCTATTACTTTAGGAACGTGTTCGTCTATAACCTCGCTTTCATGCGTAGGGCTGACCTTTGCCGTTGGTTTTAACCTAGACATTATATCATTAGGGCTGGGCTGAGGGTTATTATATTTTACATTAGCACTCTGACTATCTTCGCCCGGATCTGTAATACGCAGCGTTTCTACATTAAACTCAAGTTCAATTTTAGTCCCTACCCCTGAACTACTACGTGTTTTCATAAGCTGAATCTGATATTGCCCACGCTCTCGCATACTGCGACTTGTGAATATACCAAATACATTATCTGCTGTGTTAATCTTAGAAATACCACCTGAGATATGACTATGGTCGAATTCAATTTCTTCGACTGCACTACGATTCAATTGACTGGCTGTAACTAGCAGCACGTTCAATTCTTTAGACAAATTACGCAATTCTTCCGATACATACTTGTCCTTAATAAACAAGTCTGATGGGCTGACCTTTGCGCTGACGGGCATAAGGAGATCAAGATAGTCAATACAAAGAAAATCAATCTTTGCACCAGTCTTAATCTCATACTCCTTACAATATGCTCGTAAGTCATTTACTGTACTCTGTGCCGGCAAATATTTGATTTGCAACTTACCGGCTTTTTTTGCCAACATTCTGACTTTCATTTCAATGTCATCAATGCTTTTAAAAATATCACGGCTGCTAGTTTCTGTCATCATGCTATCTATACGCATTGAACATAAGCCCTCAGCAAGTTCAAGAGTAGCATAGATACCATTAAGTCCTGCTTGACTCCAGTTGACAGCAAGATTTTGCATAAACAGACTCTTACCTGATCCGGAACCACCTGCAAAGATTTGTAGTTCACCTCGATTGAATCCGCCATATAACTTACTATCAACAGTGGGCCAACCAGTGCTGATCTGTCCATTATTGCTTTTTAGTGCCATTAATCTACCGCGAGGATCAGCAAAATAATCAGTACCCATATCTTTTGTTATACTAATTTGAACTGCATCTTTCACCAATTTTTCAACTGGGTCGTAATTACCTTTTTCCAATAGATCCGCTGCTTTTAATATTGCACGTTCTAATTCTTGTCTGCGAGTAAACTTTTCAAATTCATCCAAAAACCATTCATAATGCCCTGTTGATAATTCAGGAATTGGTATAATTTCTATAGAACATGTGGCCTGTATTTGATCTGGTTCAGGTAACACATTATATTTTTCTGAATGTTCTTTAAAAAATTTTGCAACAGGTCGTAACGACTTGTCAAAGTTTTCAGCATTCATGATGTTACTTACTCTTGTGTATAATTCTCCATTAGTTACCATCATGCGCAAGAAAAGTTTTTGAACATCTATATTATAATCAGTTACCAATTCGTTTCCTCATCATTTCTATTTTTATTTTACTCGTTGTCGTATTCTGTATTATACTTAACAATGTAGCTAGTTTGCCATATTTTATTACTGCATCATTTACGTCCTTTACGTCAGGTCCCCAATTAGGTATACTTACTTGATAACCTAATTCTAAGGCTCTGTCACACGTTTCAAATCCTGTTTTATCCCTGTCAGGAACAAAAATAATCTGCTTGTTCAATTGTTTTATTAGTCTTGCCTGATCATCATTAATTGTATTATGAGTTAAAGCCAATCCATCAATAGATAAGGCATCAAATATCCCTTCCATAAGTATTGCTACTTGCCAATCAGACTGTTGCCTATCATATCCAAACACATAACCTGACTGTTGATCATTGATATATTTTGGAGCTCTATCATCTAAAAACCTACTCGTATGGCCTACAATTTCACTGTTGTAGTAGTATGGAATTATAATTCTATTTGCATTTCTACCCTCATCAAATGGTGCAACATAAAATTGATAAGAAGTATAGTCTATTTTTCTAGCTATCAAGTAATCAATGTATTTTTTGTGATTAGAATTTTTATCATCTAATAATTCACAGTCAGGTAATCGTTTTTGTATAAACTGAAGTGGTTTTTCTCTTGTAAACTTTTTAGTAAAGTCGAGTAAATCTTTATTTTGTAAGCTTTCTAAATTCCATCTTTGAATTTGTGATTCGTCTATACCACACCACTTAAGTAATTCTCGCACTCGTTTGGATAAACTTCTACCTAACTCGTAATGACAACTGTAAGAACAGTTAAAGCAATTATACGTCCAGTTGTTTCCATCTATCTTGATTCCTCCTCTTTGCCTGCGATCAGGCTTATGACCTCTTTTGTCACAACACACTGCGTTAAAGCTATACCAACCACCTTGAGTAAGCTTTTTTCGATTAGGAAGTATTGATAGGATATCAAACATACTATAATTATAGCATATTATTATTGTAAAAGCAAGAGTTTGGTAATTATTATCTAGCTAAAATTGAATCTACGTTTCCGCCAGTAGATACAAACTCTAGTTTAATATATGGATGGAAACCTTCTATTGTCGTGCCGATTGTGAGATTGCTTGTACTAAAGTTTAGTGATTCAATCGTATACCAATCTGAATCAGGTTCGGTTGAACCCAATACATTTATGTTACCTGAGTAGTTTGCCAAATTAGTCTGTAAAGTTAAATATTTTGCACCATATAAACTTAATACACTGCTATAATATGTTGTTCCAGTGTTGGATACTTCGCCGTGAGATGGTATAGTTATTGTAACACTAGGAAGATGTTTTGGTAATACACTATCAACTATTTGACAAACTCCCCGCGCTCCTGCTTCACTGTTAACAAAAGCTGGTAAATTTAAATTACCGTCGGTAATTTCTAAACTATAACTTCCTAGCTGAGCATTTATATCAAATAAATCTGATTGGGTAATAGTTAGGTTTGCCAATCCGGTTAGAGGAAGAAAACTTTCAACTGTTTTCTGTAACTGAATTTCAGCTCCACTAGAGTCAATAAATCTGAACGTTATTTGTTTTCCGGTAATATCAACAGATTTTTGCTCCTGATTTAGGAATTGAAATTGAATTCTGTTATCAACTCCCTTATTTAAAGTTATATTTTTAGCATACACGATTTGATATCTCCTATTAGATTGTCCAGAGTATAAAACTACCTGATATCTAGGGATGTAATTATAAACAGATGTAGAGTACACAATCTCAATCCTTTATTTTATTTATTCTTATAAATAAGCTTACAGTTTAATAAATATTTTGGATAAAATCCTAATATAAATATACCAAGAATTATAAAAATGAAAAACGACTTTTTTAAGAAATTATCAGAAAATCACCCTTTTATAACAGTGTGCTCCTACTCCGGTCAGGATTATGTTGGAATAATTCAGAATAGAGATGATATTGTTACTACTTTATACGATTATGGGTCAATTGTGGAATCCGAACTTAGAGAAAAATTCCTAGAGTTAGGAGAAATTTGGTGGTGGGAAAGTAACAGACTTATTCCAATTAATATGTTTTTGAGAGTAGAATGGGCTACGTTTAGGCCTTATTTACGTACATTTAATAACAAAAGTTTAGAAATTATACATGGACCAATTTGTAGTATTAGTGATCTTAGCAAGAAAAAAACCAAAAGGCGCAGTATTACTTTAGTCCAAAGAATGACTTGACTTTTCTAATAAATTCATATGTACAACTACTAATTGTGCGTATGCAACACTATGACTTTTCTTAAAACTATATCCATCGTCAGTTTTGTCCCAAACCGTTTTAGATATTTCAGACCATGTTTTTCCTAATAAATGCTTTTTGGCAGGTCTAATGCAAGCCAAAAACATCGCAAGTCTAGGAATACTATTTACGGGCTCAGGCATTTTCTGCAAATTATTGTAATGATTTCCCAAATGAACTAGCTGTTCTACAAAATCTCTTTTCTGTAGTAGATTCCAATTTGGCTCACGCATCAATTCAATAAGTTCATGTTCTGATTTTATTTGTTCGTACACGTGTACGTTAAGAAAATCTAATTTAATGTATCCGCGTTCCTCAGCTTCAGTATAATCAATGTTTGCCATATCGTTAAGTGCATCGTATGGCACTTCTGTAACATATACTCCTGTATTGTGTTTACGTATGGGAGTGACATTGCGCATCGCTGCAGGAATATGTTTGATATGCTTTAGTATCAAATCACGATTACCAAAATCAATATCAATATCTGACTTAAAGTTCATTTTAAAACAAATCCTTTGTCCATCAATTTTTTATATGCATCCTGTACAACTACTGCTTGATGCTCTGCATCTTCTACCGCTTTGTGTGTAGTTTTAGTACCATACCTTTTATCTTTTAGATTAACACCTGCAATTTCAAAGAGTGTTCTAGTATCACGCACTGTATAAAAAGGCCAGGGAATAGGATTGGGGCGATCAGTTAATGTTTGACGCATAGCTGTTTCCATTACCACCACGTCAAATGGTGCACCATGACTCCATATTGCTTTTCTGTTCCAGCAAAAACTATATAACTTTTCCATACAATCTTTAAGTGATTCTCTACCCCAATCACCCATTGCTTCTTCCATTGCTGAAGAATTTTGTGTACTCCACCAACGTATAGTATCATCATTGATAATTCTATTGTATTGCTCTGTTTGATCTTCCAGTGTAGGGCGTAGTTCTAATTTCTCTACGATCCCATCACCTCTAGGATCAAATCGAACTGCACCAATAGTAAGTATGACACAATACGGGCTTGTGTCAAGACTTTCAATGTCAATCATAATGTCATTTGCCATTAGTATGATCTTTCTTTACTATTGGGCTACAAAGTGTTACAAACTTTTTCTCCCATTCTTCTTTTGCCACAAAGCATTCTTCTCTCGTAGGATATTCTTTTTTATAAATAAACTTCATTGTAGGCGGAGGGTCATCCCAAAGCTGAACTATTAATAACCAAACTATAATAGGTTCCATTACTTCTCCTTAGTGCAAATAGGTTTGAAAGGGTACTCATTATAAAAGTTAGCCCATCTTAAACATTCTTCCTCAGAATTATAAATTTCTATTTTATAGGTTTTAATAGGATTACTGGTAAGTAAATAAATTGTTAGTATCCAAATACTCATATTAAGCCCATACAAGTAAGAAAGCAGTTATTTCAGCACGACTCTTAAATTTAAACATATCAAATGATATTCTAACACCGCATTTGGATTTTTCACACCACTCTTGTACCGGATCCATATCTGTTTCACGTAGACCAGTTTGTGTCACTGCTCCATGTGTATATTCTAATGCTGCATGTAATACCAAGGGTCTATGTTCATGTTCTTTCCAAATTAATTTAGGTTTTTCCATTGTTCTAAGAAGGTCTGCTAATAAATTTGCATCGATTTCGTTTTGAATTTCTTCAGCAACTTGTTGGGCTACCCATTCTTCCAATTCTGATTTATTCATACCCACCTCAACACGAACCAAGTTGCGCAGGCTTCAGTATAAAAAATAAAAACTGTATGCTCAGGGTCTACTGCATCACCACTCCAATCTTGATATTTTGCTTGGTTGTATCTAAAGTCGAAATCTTTTCCCTGAACCATACCATTATTTCTCATCTCCCTTACAATCTCAACTATTTCTGTGGGATTACGATGTTTTAATACTATTTCTTTCATCCCCATCTCAATTCAAACATAATATATTCTTGTTCAGATTTAAAAACAACGACACTTCCTTCAAAAGAGTTTTCTTTTAATGACAAATGATT
>Ga0068876_10001558_pt1 | contig 17861 bp, 14 predicted proteins | sample NOAtaG_6_FD_66442 | JGI IMG/M metagenome (GOLD analysis project Ga0068876, IMG submission 66442) | Freshwater lake microbial communities from Lake Erie, under a cyanobacterial bloom - NOAA_Erie_Diel5S_2200h metaG | ecosystem: Environmental > Aquatic > Freshwater > Lake | place: USA: Ohio, Lake... | reverse complement strand
ACGAGGTGACGCGTCGAAGGGCCCATGCGCTTCGCTTGCCTCGTGCTCCTCGGGCTGCTCGGCATCTCGACCGCCTCCGCGCAGGAGCGCACCGTCGAGGCCGATCGGCCGCTCGCCACCTTCAGCCCCGCCGAGCTGCGTCAGCTCGCACCGCTGCTCGACGATGGCGTCGTCTCGCTCGTCGAGTGGGCCTACGGCACCGAATTGCCCGCGGTGGTCATCGCGTGCCGGGTGAACGCGCCGGCCGCGGTGGTTGCCGGCGTGATCGGCGATCCCGCGCACTACCCCGACTTCATGGCGGCGCTCGACGGAGTGACGGTCCGCTCCGACGAGATGCGCGAGGGCGTTCGTTCGCTGTCCTACGCGTGGTCGTGGGAAGCGTCGGTCTTCACCCTGCGCGGGGAGAACACGATGGAGGCCTATGCGCCGCCGGCCGAGGCGCCCGAGCGCGGCTACCGCTTCGTGGTGCGCAGCACGGGCGGCGACCTCGGCGTCGGCCGCACGGTCTGGCGGGTCGTGCCCGACGGCGAGGGCTCGCTCGTCATGTCGAGCTCGCGGATGGATCTGCGCGACGCGAACTACATCGCCCGCTCGCTCGCCGCGGCCTCGAGCAGCGTGAACCGATCGATCAACGTCGCGCTCGCCTTCTCCATGGTCACGCGGACGCGCGCCGAGGCCGAGCGACGGCACGGCACCGGACGCACGCACCTGCCGACCCCGAGCGGCGAGCCGGCGCGGCCCACGTTCGACGCGACCCGCATCGAGGAGCTGCTGATGCGCGGCGACCTGCTCTGGGTCGAGACCACCGACGGCACCGATCAGGGCCGCGTGATGGCCTTCACCCGGCTCTCGCAGCGGCCCGATCGGGTCCGCGCCGCGATCCTCGATCCGGCCGGCTTCACCAACGGGATGCTCTCGGGTGCGCACGCGAACATCCTCGAGTCGGGCGCCTCCGGCACGCGCTTCGAGTGGGGCATCGACCTGCCGCTCGTCGGCACCTCGGGCGAGATGCGGATGAGCGAGCGGAGCGACGGAGTGCTCTGCCTCGACGCGACGAGCGGCGCGCTCTCCGGTGCGGCGTGGCGCTACGAGACGCTGCCGCGCAGCTACGGCACCCTCTTGACCGCGTGGGGGACCTTCGACCTCGCGAGCGGCCTCTGGCTCGTGGACGTCGTGCAGGGCGCCGATCCGAGCTTCCGGCCCGGCCTCAGCGCCTCGGCGGAGCTGATGATGGTGCGGGGCCTGCGCTACCGGCTCGACCGCGGCTGACAGCGGGCGGGCGGCGTGTAGTCTTGCGCGATGACCGCCCTGCCTTCGGACCGCCTGCGCGTGCACGCGCAGCGCCGCCACGATCTGCTCGCCCGCCTCGACGGCTCGACCTGCGTGGTGATCGCCGCGACCCCGGTGACGATCCGGAACTCCGACGTCGAGCATGCGTTCCGGCAGGACAGCGATCTGATGTACCTGACCGGCTTCGTGGAGCCCGAGACGGTGATGGTGCTCGCGCCGCGCCACAAGGAGCATCGCTTCGTGCTGTTCGTGCGGCCGCGCGATCCGGAGCGCGAGACCTGGGACGGCCTGCGCGCCGGGGTCGAGGGCGCCAAGGAGCGCTACGGCGCCGATGCGGCCTTCCCCATCGCCGAGCTCGAGAGCCGGCTGCCCGACTACCTCGGCGGCCACCGGCGGCTCGCCTACGCGGTCGGGCGCTTTCCGGGCAACGACGCCCGCATCTTCGCCGCGCTGCACACGGCCCGGCGGCGGCAGCGGCTCGGGGTCCTCGCGCCGAGCGAGCTCGTCGAGCCGCTCGCGCTGCACGAGCAGCGGCTGAGCAAGGCGCCCGAGGAGCTCGAGGCGATGCGCGCCGCGGTGCGCGCGACCGCGGAGGGGCACGCCGCGGCGATGCGGGTCGCGCGGCCGGGGGTGAACGAGCAGGAGGTCGAGGCGGAGCTCCTCTACGCGTTCAAGAAGCACGGCGCGGCGCGGGCTGCCTACGATTCGATCGTCGGCTCGGGGCGCAACGCCTGCATCCTGCACTACCGGGAGAACGACCGGCGCATGGAGGAGGGCGACCTGCTCCTCATCGACGCGGGCGCCGAGCACGCGTACTACGCCGCCGACGTGACGCGCACCTTCCCGGTGAGCGGGCGCTTCACCCCAGCGCAGCGCCGGCTCTACGACGCGGTGCTGAAGGCGCAGCTCGAGGCGATCGCGATGGTGAAGCCGGGCGTGACGCTCGAGGCCGTGCACGAGGCGACGGTCCGCTCGCTCACCGGCGCGATGCTCGAGCTCGGCCTGCTCACCGCGGTGTCGGCCGACGAGGCGATCACGAAGCAGCTCTACAAGAAGTTCTACCCGCACCGCACATCCCACTGGCTCGGCATGGACGTGCACGACGTCGGCCGGTACTTCGTCGAGGGGCCGAAGGGCGAGGCGGTGCCGGTCGCGCTCGCGCCGGGGCAGGTGCTCACGATCGAGCCTGGCCTCTACGTGCCGGCGGGCTCGGGCGCGCCGCCGGAGTACGAGGATCAGGGCGTGCGGATCGAGGACGACGTGCTCGTCACCGAGGCCGGGCACGACGTGCTGACGCACATGATCCCCAAGGACGCGGTCGAGCTCGAGCGGCTCCTCGCCGCGCGCTGAACCATCGTTCATCGCGCCGCGGCCCACCGCGCCGCGGCCGCGGCGCCGGACGCGGGCGGGCGGTCCCGCACGGTCCCTTGAGCCGGGACGCGCGGCTGGCGTACCGTTGCGCCCATGTCGACGCGGCTGCTCCGGCTCTCGTTCTTGCTCGCCCTCGTGACCCTCGTCGGCTGCGAGGCCGGCGTGCCCGCCGGGCTCGACGTCGGATCGGACGGGGTCGATGCGGGGCCACCACCGGGGCTGGACGCGGGGCCGCCGGCGGGCTCGGGCGAGACCGGCCGCATGGTCGGAATGACCGAGGCGCACAACCGCCTGCGCGCGATGGTGCCGAGCGCGACGCCGCTGCCTCCGCTCACCTGGTCCCCGGAGCTCGCGGCCACGGCCCAGGCGTGGGCCGAGCGGCTCGCCTCGACCGGCTGCGGACTGATGCACTCGACGAACGGCTACGGCGAGAACCTCTTCTGGCAGCGCGGGGGCTCGCCGTCGGCGGCCGACGTCGTGCAGGGCTGGTACGACGAGGTGGAGTGCTACACGTTCGGGCCCTTCCTCGAGGGCGATGCGTGCGATCCGGTCTGCATCGCCGCGCAGAACAGCAACGGCTGCGGCCACTACACGCAGGTCGTGTGGCGCGACACCGAGCGTCTCGGCTGCGGCATGGCGACGTGTTCGAGCGGCGCCGAGATCTGGGCCTGCAACTACGATCCGCCGGGCAACTACCTCGGCGACGTTCCCTACTGACGGCGGCGCACGCCGCGGCGCGCGGAGGCCGCGTGCTACGTTCGAGCGCCGATGGCCGAGAGCCCCAGCCTGCCGCGCCCGGAGCGCTCGTCGTCGGGGGACGAAGACGGATCGATCCTCGGCGTCGCGGCGCGCGACGCCCACCGGCTCCGCGAGGTGGTCGCGATCGTCTGGAAGCACGGCTTCGGCGAGGTGCTCACGCGGATCCCCCTGCTCTCGCCGTTCTTGCCGGCGCGTCCCGCGAGCGTCGTCACCGGCACCGCCGCGGAGCGCTTCGCCGCGCTGCTCGCCGCGCTCGGACCGACCTACATCAAGCTCGGCCAGGTGCTCTCGATGCGCGCGGATCTGCTGCCGGCCGAGTGGATCGACTCGCTGGTGAAGCTCCAGGATCGTGCGCCCGAGATCCCCTTCGCCGAGGTGCGACGGGCGATCGAGGCGGGTCTCGGCCGCCCCCTCTCCGAGCTCTACGAGGACCTCGATCCGTCTCCCCTCGCGACCGCGTCGATCGGCCAGACGCACCGCGCCACGGCGCGCGGCACCGGGCAGAAGCTGGTGGTGAAGGTGCAGCGACCGGGCATCGCGAGCACGATGCGCGGCGACCTCGATCTGCTCTACCTCGCCGCCAAGGCCCTCGAGGCGAGCATCGAGGAGATGCGGCTCGTACAGCCCTCGGCGATCGTGGCCGAGTTCGAGAAGGGGCTGATCAAGGAGCTGAACTTCACCAGCGAGCTCGCGAACCTCGTGACGATGCGGCGCCTCCTCGATCCCTCGCACCGGGTCGTCACGCCGAACCCGCACCCCGAGCTGTCCTGCCGCACCGTGCTCACGATGGACTTCTTCGAGGGCAAGTCGGTGCGGGAGCTGCCGCGCGGCAGCGAGGAGGCGCGGCGCGCGGTGGAGTCGATCCTCTCGGCGATGTGCAAGGGGATCTTCGCCGACGGCTTCTTCCACGGCGATCCGCACGCAGGAAACCTGCTCGTCGGCCCGGACGGGACGCTGTGCTTTCTCGACCTCGGCCTCGTCGGCACGCTCTCGCCCGAGCAGCGGGACGACCTCGTCACGCTCGTCTTCGGCACGATCCTCAACGACGCCTCCACCGTCGCGCGCGTGCTCTTGAAGATCGGCACGCCGACCCAGCGGGTGAACATCGGCGAGCTGAAGGCCGACATCACCCGGGTCCGCGCCGAGTACGTGATGGTCGATCAGCTCTCCGAGCTCGACAGCAAGGCCTTCGTCGAGGAGTTCGTGCGCGCCGCGGGTAAGTACCGGGTGCGCCTCGCCACCGAGTACGCGGTGCTCGCGAAGGCCGCCGGCACGATCGAGGGCCTCGTCCGCTCGCTCTATCCCGACCTCGACTTCATCCCGATCATCCGGCCCCACGTCGAGGCGGCCTTCCAAGAGCGCTGGAAGCCCGAGGAGCTCGTCACCCAGGCGCTCGGCGGCGCGACCGGCGCGGCCTCCCTGCTCCGCACCGTGCCCACGCACGTCGACCAGATCCTGCACGACTTCGAGACCGGGAACATCCAGATCCGGCCGATGGTCCCGAAGCTGGACCTCATCCCCGACCGCATCCACGACGGCAGCTCGCGGATCGCGCTCGCGCTCTTCGCCGCGGCCTCGAGCGTCAGCGCGGCGATCGCGCTGCCGGGGCCATGGACCGGGGCGTGGGGGAGCTGGACCGACTGGCTGCGGCTCGCGTTCTTTCTCGCGGCCCTCGCCGCGAGCACGGGCGCGTGGATCACCGCGTGGTGGTGGCACTGGCTCGGCCGCGGCCAGCGGGTGCGGCTCGGCCCCTTCGTGCGCTTCTTTCGCCGCAGCTGAGGCGCGCCGAGCCGCTGCGCCCGGCGCAGCGCGATCAGTTCTCGTCGCAGGTCAGCACGGCGGCGGCGCCGCACTCGACGTGCACGGCGGTGGCGGTGACGATCTGCGCGCCCGAGTACACGTCACTCGCGTCGTCGGGGACGATGAACTCCGTGAGGGTCAGCGTGGTGCCGGGCGCGCCGTAGGCGGTGGAGCTGAAGGTCATCGTCGGCAGACGCTGATCCCAGGTGATGTTCGTGGCGGCGCCGAGGCCCGGCACGGCGCTGCAGAAGCCGGCCGTGCAGGTGATGCCGCCCCACGAGGTGAGGTTCGTCAGGCAGCCCGGGCTCGCGGCGGTGTCCTGCGAGAGCGCGGGCGTCCAGGTGAGCTGCGCGCTGCTCGGGGTGCCGCTCGTCCCGAGGAAGGGCGCGGGCGGGCTCAGCGGGCAGGCATCCCACGCGAGGCTCGTGCCGGTGAGGGTGCCCGAGGCGACGGGCGCGCACCGGCGATCGAGGGACGGTGCGGTGCTGTCGGAGACCCCGGTGAGGCAGCCGGTGACGCCCGCCGGGCAGCCGGTGCCCGAGGTGCGGAGCAGACCCGCGCTGTGATCGACGTCGGTGGAGACCATCGTGCCGAAGGTGCTCACCGTGAACTCGAGGGGCAGGTAGTACTCGATGACCTGCACCGCGCCGGCCGCCGGCGCACCGCCGCTGGCGGGGAAGCGGAGGCGCACGTACCCGCGAGGAAAGGCGCTCGGCGTGAATGGCGTGGCGACCGACACCGGCGTGCCGCTGCCGCGCCGGGGCGAGGTGCAGTTGAGGCCGACGTCGTAGTAGGCGTTCGACGCGCCGAGGCCGGTCTTGATCGTGTGGAAGCGGCCGGTCTCGGTGGCCGATGCGCAGGCGCCGCTGCCGACCGCGTACACGACGTCGCAGAACTCGGGCATCGGCGGGCCGGCGTCGGGCCGCACGGGCGCATCGGCCAGCATCGGGGCGTCGGCCAGCATCGGGGCGTCGGGCAGCATCGGCGCGTCGGGCAGCATCGGCGCGTCGGGCAGCATCGGCGCGTCGGGCAGCATCGGCGCGTCCATCGCGGGGGGCGCATCGGCCAGCATCGGGGCGTCGGGCAGCATCGGCGCGTCCATCCCCGGCGGCGCATCAGGCAGGTCCGGCGCGTCGGGCAGCGGCGCGGGCGCGTCGAGCTCGACCGGTGCATCGGAGGCCGCCGGCGCATCGAACGCCAAGGGCGCGTCGCGCTCGGGGCCGCTATCGCCCGACCCCGGCGCATCGCGGTCGCCGCCGTCCGCGGCCGGCGCGTCGAGCGACGAGGGGACATCCGCGACGGGGTTCGTCTCTCCGCAGCCAGGCACCGCGAGGAGGGCGGCGACGAGGCAAGAGCCGGCGATCGTGAGGGGGCGCGCGTTCATGGAACGCGTTGGGCCACAACCTCGACCGCGAGGCCAGAAAAAAGCGCAATTCGTTGCATCGCAAACCTTCGACGATGCAACCAACCGCGCGCATCGCGGGGCTTGGTCAGGTCGGCTGGTGGCCGCGATGCAGGGCCTTCGGGTATCGTCCCGCCCATGCGTCACCTCGCCCTCTCGTGCCTGATCGTCGGCTGCGGCGCGACCCCGTCGACCGTCGAGCCGGTCACCCCGCCCGACGGTGCCGACGCGCGGAACGCACCGGCCGACGCGCCCTCCACCGGGCCCCGCTCCATCGGCTACGGCACGGTCGTGGCGGCCCTCTCCTCCGCGGACCCCATCGACGACACCGGGCGCGCCTACCACCAGTACGCCCTGACGCTCGCCGCCGGCACGCGCATCCGCATCGCCGTGCCTGCGGGCGAGCTCGACCCGATGCTCCGCCTCGAGGGCCCCGATGGCTGGATGCGCGCCGTCGACGACACCTTCCCGCCCGCGCTCGACGCGATCCTCGAGCTCGCGCCGCCGGTCAGTGGCACCTACGTGCTCACCGTCACCACCGCGCCGAGCGGGCAATTCGGCCGCTATGCGCTGCAGATCGGACCGACCGTCATCGGAGGCGCCGAGCTCGCCCTCGGCGGCCGCAGCGAGTTCGAGCTCGGCCGCGGCGCCACCGCCGATCCGGCCCACCCGGGCGTCAGCCTCCTGCGCTTTCGCGCCGAGGGCGGCTCGATCGTGCGGGTCCGGGTCACCTCGCCGGTCTTCGACACGATCGCGACGGTGATGGGCCCGACCGGCGAGACCTGGGTGAACGACGACGCCAACGACCTCGGCGAGGACGGGACCGAGCGCGCGCTCGACTCCACGGTCGAGCTCTCCATCCCCTCGACGGGCGACTACCAGCTCATCGTCTCCGCCTACGGCGGCGCGGGCGCCGGCACGTTCGCGGTGCGGACCTCGGTGCGTCCGCCGATCGTCCTGCGCGGCAGCGAGACCGTGCCGAGCGGACCCTTCGCCGGTCCCGATGGACGGGGACGCATCCTCGGCCTCTACGCCGGCATCACCGAGTACGTGCATGCGGGCCGGCTCTACGGCTGCGCCGACGATGCGCGCCTGCTCGGCGAGGCGATGCGCGCCGCGCACCTGCAGCGCGTCGACGAACAAGAGGTGCTGCTCGACGGCGCGGCGAGCCGCGCCGGCTTCCTCGACGGGCTGCGCCGCCTCGCCCGCACCGCCCGGCCCGACGACGTCGTGCTCGTCTTCTATTCGGGGCACGGCAACGTGCAGCCGGTCGCGGCGGGCGCCCCGGGTCCGGACGCGGGCGGCGAGCTCGACGGACTCGACGAGACCCTGGTGCTCATCGACGGACCGGTCACCGACGACGAGGTCGTGCGCGAGATGAACGCGATCAGCGCCGGCACCGTCATCCTCGCGCTCGACAGCTGTCACTCCGGGGGCTTCGCCGAGGACTTCGTGGTCCGCCCGGGGCGGGTCGGTCTCTTCTCGAGCGACGAGGACATCCTCTCCGACACCGCCGAGCCCCGCCGCGCCGGCGGCTACCTCTCGTGGTACCTGCGCCGCGGCGTGCTCGGCGAGGCCGACTTCAAGCCGCGCGACGGCGTGCTGCACGCCGGCGAGCTCACCGACTACCTCGTCGAGGGCTTCGTCACCGACCACCGCCTCATGAACCCCGAGGGCGATCTCGACCCCTCGCAGCGCCTCGACTTCCGCCGCGGCTCGGTGACCTGGCCGACCGTCCTCTGGATCTATCCGCGGGGCGAGGATCTCGCGATGCCGACCCTTCCGCCCGTCTCGCTCGAGAGCCCGGCCCGCTGATCGCGCTGCGCGGTTCGCTGGCGGGGAGGATCGGATAGACTGCGCCGTACTTCGTCCCGAGGTTCGCCATGAAGATCCTGCTCCTGTCTGCCCTCGTTGCGCTCTCTGGTCTCGCCGCCGGTTGCGGCGGCTCGTCGGTTCGCCGGGCAGCGACCCCGAGCGAGCGCATCGTCCTGAGCGGCCCGCCTGCGCCGCTCGAGGTGACCCAGCCGATGACCGAGATCCTCGGCACCGACGGGGTGAACGTCGCGGTGCGGAGCCGGATCCTCATCCGCAACCCGAACCCCTTCCCGGTCACGCTCCGCTCCCTCGACGGAGTCCTCTACCTGGACAGCGCCCAGGCCGCGACCGCGCACATCGAGGGGACCGACGTCCTCGACGCCCGCACCGACCGCATCTTCCAGCTCGACGCGAACGTCCCGCTGCAGCTGATCCTCGGCGTCCGCAGCCGCAGCTACGTGACGAGCGGCTCGATCACCGCGTTCACCGCCGACGGAACGCCGTTCGTGTCGCCGTTCAGCTTCGAGGGCCCGCTGCCCAGTCTCTGAGGGCCACGAAGGGGATCCTTTCGCCGCGGCGATCGGCTATCCTCGGAGCCCCATGTCGCTCCAGAAGCAAGCCCTGTCGGCCGCGACCGAGTACCTGCGCCGACGCCCCTCGGAGATCACCCGCGCGCTCTCGAACTTGCTCGGGTTGCGCATCGGTGTCCCGCTCGACGCGCTCCGCTGGCTCCTCGATCGGGCGGCGCGGAGCGGCAAGCTGAAGGACCCGGTGCTCACCGAGGTGCCTCCGGGGATCCGCTTCACCGCGTCCATCGACGCGATGAAGACGCCGCTCCGGGTCTCGGCGGTCGTGTACATCGACCGCATGGCGATCTCGCCCGAGCAGATCCGGATCGAGGTCCGCCTCGAGGAGATCTGGGCCGAGGTGCAGGGCGACGCGGTCGGCCCGGTCGCCGCGCTCTTGAAGAGCGGCGCGCTCGACCTGAGCAAGCCGGGCAACCTCGCGAAGTACCTGCCGCTGCCGCCGACGGTCATCGAGACCCGCGACAACCGCATCGTCCTCGACCTCATGAAGGACCCCAAGATCGGGGAGAACAAGCGGGTGCGCCGGGCGCTCTCCCTCGTCGCGCCGGTCGTGACCGCCTACGGGCTCGAGACCGACGACGATCACCTCGACGTGGTGTTCCGTCCGCTGCCGGAGGGGCTGCTGCCGGCCGCGAGCGCGATCCGCAACCACCTGCTCCGGCCCGGCGTGCGCCGGGTGCGCGCGCTCCTTCCCTCGTTCGGGCTCTGAGGGCATCGCGTGGCGAGCGAGACCGACCCGGGCTTCTTCGGGCGACTGGGGATCGCCTTCTCCGTGTTCTTCCGGATCCTCGGCGATGCGGTCTTCGCGGGCGGCGTGAGCCGGCTGCGCGCGGGCGGCCGGGTGCTCGGGCCGGGCGAAGAGCCCGCTCCGGAGCGGCCGAAGTTCGACAAGCCCAAGGCCGAGAAGCCCAAGCCGGTGCTCAAGGAGTCGGGGCCGGAGGCCGCGCTGCAGCTGCTCGCGCTCCTGCAGCGCGAGGGACGCCTCGTGGACTTCCTCGAGGAGGACATCGCGGGCTTCTCCGACGCGCAGGTCGGCGCCGCGGCGCGGGTCGTCCACGATCAGTGCCGCGCGGTGCTGCGCGAGCACCTGCCCGTCGAGCCGATCCGGGCCGAGGACGAGGGCAGCACCATCACCCTCGCGGGAGGCTTCGACGCGGCGAAGGTGCGCCTCACGGGCAAGGTCGCCGGCGATCCTCCCTTCACCGGCACGCTCGGCCACCGCGGCTGGAAGGTGCGCGAGGTGAAGCTGCCGAAGCTCGCCGAGGGACACGACGCGAGCGTGATCGCGCCCGCCGAGGTCGAGCTCTGACGGCCGCGCGGCGGCGCGTCGTCCGTGCGTGCCGCGCTCAGGAGGTGGTCGAGCCGGCCCCGAGGGCGACGAGGCGCTGCTCGTCGCGGATGCCCTTCAGCTTCGCCGCGAAGGGCCGCCGCGGCAGGCCGGCCAGCCGCGGCGCGACGGCCTCGTCGCTCGCGTTCTCCTCGGTGAGCACGACCTCGCTCGGGCCGGCCTGGGCCTGAAGGCGGGCGGAGAGGTTCACCGTCGTGCCGAAGTAGTCGAGCCGGTCGTTGGCCCGCACGACCAGGCAGGGCCCGCCGTGCACGCCGACCTTCATGGTGAGCCCCTCGGCGGAAAAGCGGGCGTCGTGGGCGCGGATCATCGCGACCCCGGCAGCGGCCGCGTCGGCGAGGCTCGGGAAGCTCGCCATCACCGCGTCGCCCATCGTCTTGACCACCGCGCCTCCGTGCGCAGCGAGGACGGCCTCGGCGACGCGAAAATGCTCCTCGACGATGGCGAAGGCGCGGGCATCGCCGATGCGCTCGTAGAGCGCGGTGCTCCCGGTGAGATCGGAGAAGAGCAGGGCGACGAACCCGACCTTGAGCTCGACGCCGAGCGCCGGGGCCTCGGTCGCGAACAGGTTCACGAATTCGGGCAGCGACGCGATCACCGTGCCGAGCACGGCGTCCGCGTTCCAGCTGATCCGCTCGACGAGGAGCGCCTCCTCCTCTGCGCCCTGGTGCGCGATCCGTAGGAGCGTCGCGCCGTCCGCCGAGCGGCCCCGCGGCTCGAGGGCCAGCGCGCCGTCGTCGATGCGGATCGTGAGCTCGGCCGGCGGCTCGTCGAGGGTGAGCTCGGCCGCGCGGCGCACCCACTGGGTCCGAAAGAGCAGGGGCCCGCTCGGGAGCACGACCCGCTCCTCCTGCACCGCTCCGGGGGCGGGCCGGAACTGCGCCGTCACGTGCGGCAGGAAGGCGGGGCTCGAGGCGCAGTAGAGCGAGGTCTGCACCGCGCGCAGGGCTGGGTGGCAGGGGAAGACCGCCTCGACGTGGCGGGCGAAGTCGACGCCGTAGTCGATCTCGCAGGCGCCGCAGTGCGCGCTCGCGCCGACCTGATCGAGGTGCGGGACGATCCGCGCTCCGACCCGGCAGACCGGGCAGTTCACCTGCCACTGCAGCTCGACGAGGCCGGCCTCGGTGGCCCGGAGGAAGGTGCGGAGGACCTCGCGGCGGTCCTCGCCCCAGAGGCGCGCGAGCTCGAAGGGGCGCATCTGCGCCACGTCGTCGTCAGGCTGCTCGCGGAGCCAGGCGACGAGCCGCGCCAGCAGCGCGGGCGAGGCCCCCTGCACGCGCTGGGAGCGCGCCTCGAGCTGCGCCGTGTCGGTGGGCGTGCGCGGCCCGCCCGTGGTGGGCTGGTAGGTGCGGGCGAAGAGGCGCTTGGCGCGGAGCAGCGGCGGCTCGAGCGCATCGCCGAGCTCGGTGCCGGCGCCCTCGAAGACCTCCTCGAGGCCGGTGACGTAGCGCCGCAGGCCGCGCGCGAGCTTGAAGCGCTGAAGGAGCTGGATGTACCAGGGCGCCGCGAGGAAGACCGAGGCCGCGACCTCGGTGCCGCCCGCGACGTCGCGCAGGGTGACCGTGAAGCCCGCCTCGTCGACCGGGCCCCTCCGGTAGCGCCGGAGCGTGCGCACGAACTCGCCCTCGGCCCACTCGTAGGGCGGCTCGATCCACTCGAGGTCGATGCCCAGCTCGCTCGCGCGGGCCCGCCGCAGGTTGCGCTGGCCCTCTTTGAGCCAGTCGTAGCGCGGCACGACGAGGCCCATCGCGCGATCGATCCGGTTCGTGTCGCAGATCGTCGCCCACACGAGCGCGCGCGGCGCGCGGATCGTCGTGGTGATCGAGGTCTCGAAGCGGCCAACCATCCGTGCGCTCCATGGTAGCCGGGACCCTGGGCGCATGCCGCTGTGCCGCCTGGAGCGCGTGACCTGGCACCGCGCTCCAGGCACCATCGCCGCGCATGACCGTCCTCGTCACCGGCGGCGCCGGCTTCCTCGGCGCCCACCTCGTCCGCGCGCTCCTCGCTCAGGGCCGCGAGGTGGTCGTGCTCGACGATCTGTCGGGGGGCCTGCGGCAGAACGTGCCCGCGGAGGTGCCGCTGCACGTCGGCGACATCACCGACCCCGCGGCCGTGGCCCGGGTCTTCTCCGAGCACCGGATCGAGGTCGTCTTCCACCTCGCGGCCTACGCCGCCGAGGGGCTCTCCCACTTCATCCGCCGCCACAACTACACGAACAACGTCGTGGGCTCGATGACGCTGATCAACGAGGCGGTGCGCCACGAGGTCGAGCGCTTCGTCTTCACCTCGTCGATCGCGGTCTACGGCACCGGCGAGCTGCCGCTGCGGGAGAGCCACGTGCCCCGGCCCGAGGACCCCTACGGCATCGCCAAGCTCGCGGTCGAGCTCGACCTCGCCGCGGCCTTCCACCAGTTCGGCCTGCCCTACACGATCTTCCGCCCGCACAACCTCTACGGGCCCTTCCAGTCGATGCGCGACCGCTACCGCAACGTGGTCGGCATCTTCCTCAACCAGGCCCTCTCGGGGCAGCCGCTCACGATCTTCGGCGACGGCCTGCAGAGCCGCGCCTTCACCTACGTCGAGGACGTCGCGCCGGCGATGGCCCGGAGCGCCTGGACCGAGGGCGCCCGCAACGCGACCCTGAACGTCGGCGGCGATCACGAGAGCACGGTGCTCGAGCTCGCCCGCACGGTCGTCGCGGTGACCGGCCTGCCGCTCGCGATCCGGCACCTGCCGGCGCGCAACGAGGTGGTGCACGCGCACTCCGACCACCGCCGCTTCCGAGAGGTCTTCGGGCAGCCGCCGAGCACCGGGCTGAAGGAGGGCCTCGCCCGCACGTGGGCGTGGGCCGAGGCGCAGGGGCCCTCGGCGACGCCGCCGTTCTCGGCGATCGAGCTCGACAAGGGCCTGCCTCCGAGCTGGCGCTGAACGCTGCACGGAACGGCGGCGCTGCGTGGTAGCGTCTCGGCTCCATGCTCGGGAACAAGAAGATCGCGGTCGTGCTGCCCGGCCTGAACGTGACCTCGACCCTCGAGCGCACGCTCGCCGACATCCCCCGCGGCTTCGTCGACGTGACCATCCTCGTCGACGATGGGAGCACGGACGGCACCGCCGCGCTCGGCCGGCGCCTGGGCTGCCAGGTCTTCCGGCACGAGAAGAACCGCGGCTACGGCGCGGCGCAGAAGACCGGCTACCGCGAGGCGCTGCGCCTCGGCGCCGACGTCGCGGTGATGGTGCACCCCGACTACCAGTACCGCCCCGAGCTGGTGCCGGCGATGGCCTCGATGGTCGCCTACGGCGGCTACGACCTCGCGCTCGGCTCGCGCCTGCTCATGCGCGGCGCGCTGCGGGGCGGCATGCCGGTGTGGAAGTACGTCGTGAACCGCGGCCTGACGATCTTCGAGAACGGCATGATGGGCGCGGGGCTCTCCGAGTACCACACCGGCTACCGCGCCTTCTCCCGCACGCTGCTCGAAGAGCTCCCGCTCGCCGAGAACAGCAACGACTACGTCTTCGACAACGAGCTCATCGCCCAGGCGCTGCACTTCGGCTACCCGATCGGCGAGCTGAGCTGCCCGGCCCGCTACTTCGACGGGATGCAGACCATCCACTTCGGCGTCGGGGTGAAGTACGGCATCGGCTGCGTGAAGACCGCGTGGGCGATGCGGGCCCACCGCACCGGGCTCAAGGACTCGCCCCTCTTCGATCGCTCGGCGGCCAAGCTCCGCGACTGGAAGGACGGGGCGCCCTTCGTCGACGCGAACGTGTCATGAGCGCGGTCGCGGTCATCGGGCTCGGCTACGTCGGCTGCGTCGAGGCGGCCGTGCTCGCCGCCGCCGGCACGAAGGTGGTGGGCGTGGATCGACGCACCGAGGTCGTGGAGGCCCTCGAGCAGGGCGAGGCGCCACTCCTCGAGCCCCTCCTCGCCGAGCGCATCGCCGAGGGCCGCGCGCGCGGCACCCTCCGCGGTACGACCGACCTCACGGAGGCGGTGCAGGCCACCGGCACCGCGCTGATCTGCGTCGGGACGCCCCGTGGTCCGAGCGGCGAGCTCGACACCGGCGACGTGCTCGCCGCGATCGACGACGTGGTGCGCGCGGTGCCGGCGGGTGGCCGCTACGTCATCGTCGTGCGCAGCACCGTGCCGCCCGGGCTCTACGCCGCCGCGCACGCCCGCATCGCCGCCGCCCTCGCTGCCCGCGACACCCGCGCCGAGGTCGCGCTCGCGCTCAACCCCGAGTTCCTCCGCGAGGGCAGCGCGGTGCGCGATCGCGAGGCGCCCGAGCTCGTCGTCTACGCCACCCTCGACGAGGCCGCGGTCGCGGCGGTCGAGGCGCTCTGGGCCGGCCACCGAGCGCGCCTCCGGCGCACCGATCCGGCGAGCGCCGAGGTGCTGAAGCTCGTGGCGAACAGCTGGCATGCGCTGAAGGTCAGCTTCGCGAACGAGGTCGCGCGGCTCGCCCAGCCCATCGGCGTCGATCCCTTCGAGGTGATGGACCTTCTCTGCCGCGACGCGAAGCTGAACACCTCGGCGGCCTACCTGCGGCCGGGGATGCCCTTCGGCGGCGCGTGCCTGGTCAAGGACGTCTCGGCGCTCGCCCACTTCGCGGGCCGCGTGGGGGCCGACGTCCCGGTGCTCGCCGGCGTGCTCGACAGCAACCAGGCCCACCTCACCCACCTCGCCCACGCGGTGCTCGCGCGCGCGCCGCGGCGGGTCGCCGTCATCGGGATCGGCTTCAAGCCCGGCGCCCCCGACGTGCGCGACAGCGCGCCGGTGCTGCTCGTGCGGGCGCTGCTCGACGCGGGGCTCGCCGTCGCGGTGACCGACGCCGCGGTGCTCGACGCGCCGGGGCCGCAGCGCGGGCTGCGGGCGCTCGAGGCGGCGATCGGCGATGCGCGGGCCCACCCGGCCGCCAGCGTCGATGCCGCGATCGAGGGCGCCGATCTGGTGGTCGCCGCCCACCCGGGGCCGGCGGATCGTGCCGCCCTCGTCGCGCTCTGGCCCCGCGGCCCGGGCCGCGGCGTGCTGCTCGACGCGGGCGGCGAGCTGTCGCGCAAGCTGAGCGAGCCCGAGCGCTCGCTGCTCGCGCCGGTGATCGTGCTCGGGGGACAAGCGTGAGCGGTCCGTCGCTGCTGATGATCCCGACCCATCCGGGCGTGCAGTACCACTTCACCCGGGTGGGCCTGCCGACGTTCTTCCTCGGCCACTGGGACCAGTTCCGCTACTGGCGGCCGCAGGAGCCGAACGTGGTGAACGTGCTGCCGCGCTTCGACGAGGCGCAGCTCGACTGGGGACCGGCGGAGTTCGCCGCGCTGCTCGACGGCCGCCCGGTGGCCGGTGCGCCCGCGGGGCTGCAGCTGCCGCGCTGGGACATCGCGTGGCTGATGTTCAACTGGCAGGTGAAGCTCTTTTCGGATCGCCCCGGCAAGAAGCTCTACCGGGTCGCGAAGGTCGCCGAGCTCGAGGAGCGCGAGTGGGACGCGCTCCTGTCCCGCGACGACTTCGCGGTCGTCAGCTTCTACCCGAACACCGTGGCGTGGCTGCGGGAGAAGAAGGGCGTCGAGGTGCCCTACGTGCCGCTCGGCCTCGATCCGGCGGCCTACGGTCCGTGGACCGGCGAGCGCGCGCAGGTGCTCTCGATCATCCACAGCTACCGCGAGCGCGGCTGGCACCACCGGCAGTACCTCGAGGCGATGCAGGGGCTACCGCACCTGCACGTCGATCACCTCGACGGGGCGCAGGAGAAGTTCTCCTACGAGGGCCTCCAGCGCCTGCTCCGAGAGAGCCGGCTCTACCTCCACGACGGAGAGCAGGAGTACACGATCACGCTGATCGAGGCGCTCATGACCGGCATGCCGATCGTCAGCTTCCGGATCCCGGGGATCGAGCGCTACGTCGTCGAGGGCGTGAACGGCTTCGTCTGCGACGGCGCCGCCCAGGTGCGCGAGCGCTGCCGCCTGCTCCTCTCCGACGAGGCGCTCGCGGCGAAGATGGGCGCGGCGAGCCGGGCGCTCGCGGAGCGGGACTACGCCGAGGCGAGCTGGCGTGCGCGCTGGGTCGAGCTCCTCGGCCGCTTCGCCCGGGGCTGAGGCCGTGACCCACCGCGCGCCGTCTCCGCCCGCCGTGGCGGTGTCCGGAACGGAGGCCGCGGCGGCGTTCGCGCTCGGTCTGGTGTGGGCGCTCCTGGTGCGCCCCGGGCCGCTCTCGTTGCCCTATTTCTGGGACGAGGCCGACGTGTACGCGCCGGGCGCGCGCTGGCTCGCCGAGCACGACCTCGACCCAACGCCCGGGCACTTCCCCGACGACTGGTCGCGGGGCCACCCGCCGCTCTTGTACGTCGTCGCGGCCCTCGCGTTCCGGCTCCTCGGCAGCGGCCCGGCCGTCGGCCACGCGCTGATCGTGCCCTGCACCGCGCTCGCGCTCGCCGCGACCTACGTGCTCGGCGCCGAGCGGGGCGGCCGCGGGGTCGGGCTGGGCGCGGCGCTGCTCCTCGCGGCGAGCCCGCTCTTTCTCTCGATGGGCGCGTTCCTCTTGCCCGAGATGCCGCTCACCGCGCTCACCGCGCTCGCGCTCGTCTTCGCGGCGCGGGGCCGCTTCGTCGCCGCGGCGGCGTGCGGGGTGGCGCTCGTGTGGATCAAGGAGACCGGCGTCGGCCCGCCCATCGCGATCGCCAGCGGCCTCGCCGTCGAGGCGTGGCGGCGGGGCGCGCTCCGGGCCGCGCTCGGGCCGATCGCGATCTCGCTCGCGCCGGTGCTGGCGCTCGCGGCGTTCTTCCTCTGGCAGCGGTGGAACGCGGGATACTTCGTCTTTCCGCACCACCAGAACCTCTTCGCCGACCGACCCTTCGGTCTTGCGAACGTGCTCACGGTGCTGCCCTCGACGTTCCTCTGGCACGGGCGCGCGGTGGTGACGGCGGGCGCGGCGCTCGCGGCCCTGTGGCTTCTTCGGCGGGGCTGGCCGGCCTCGCTCGGGCCCGATGCGGGCGTCCTCGCCATCGTCTTTCTCTTGCTCGGCAACGTGGTCTTCTTCGCCAAGATGTTCTGGCTCGAGCGCTACGCGCTGCCGGTGCATCCCGGCGTCGCGGTGCTGCTCGTGCTGGCGATCGCCGAGGCCGCGCGCACCCTCGGGCCGCGGGGCCCCGTGCTCGCCGCCGCGCCGGTCGCGCTCGCCGCCGCGCTGGGTCTGATGTCCCTGCACGCGCCGGGCGAGGCCGAGGAGCACACCTTCGCCTTCGCCGACGTCGTGCACGCCCACCGCGAGGCCTACGCGCGCCTCGCCGCGCGCGGCGGCGATCCGCTGATCGTCACCACCTGGCCGCTCACCACCGAGCTGCGCGAGCCCTGGCTCGGCTACGTCGCGGCGCCGATGCGGGCCGAGCACCCCGACGCGCTCGGTGAGCGCGCGCCCGACGTGGTGCTGGTGGACCCCGGCTCGCACCGCCGCGACGCGCTCCGGGCGCTCGCCCGCGACCACGGCCTCCGTCTGGAA
>Ga0068876_10001556_pt1 | contig 17881 bp, 16 predicted proteins | sample NOAtaG_6_FD_66442 | JGI IMG/M metagenome (GOLD analysis project Ga0068876, IMG submission 66442) | Freshwater lake microbial communities from Lake Erie, under a cyanobacterial bloom - NOAA_Erie_Diel5S_2200h metaG | ecosystem: Environmental > Aquatic > Freshwater > Lake | place: USA: Ohio, Lake... | reverse complement strand
TCGGCCGGGCCGTTACTACCACACATATCTTCTTTCTTCTCATGCTAAGTGGTTGGGTTGTATGAAGCTGCCGGCCTTCAGCGGCTTGCTGAGGCGGCGGCCGATAACTGATTCGTATTCGGAAGCAGGAATACCCATGCCCCCGGGTTTCTTCGATTCCAGATCTGATGCTTTAATCTGCTCACCCGCTTCAAGATCACGACGCAGACCCAGCGATTTTCCGAACATATTCCGCAGGCTGATAAAACGGCTGTCGTCATCTTTGTCGGCCGGATTTGCCTGCATCGTTTCAATAGCCCGTACCCCTTGGCAGAGATCGGAAATCTGTTGCATGTTGAGCGAAGAGCCTGCATCCGGTCCGAACATGCGCTTGTCGAAAACCGCATGAAACTCCAGTTTGCGTGCGCCAAGGGCAACCGCCGCAAGCGATGCCCAAATTTCACCGCTGTGATCGCTGAGCCCTGCCGTGATATTCCAACGGGAAATGATCTCAGGAATCACATTCAATCCGACTGCCTCGGGAGGCGTCGGATAACTGGTGGTACACTGAAAAACGGCTTCGACCGAACCCGCGCGCGATTGTATGCGCGACATGGCCGCTTCAATTTCAGCGAATGCGCTCATACCGGAACTTAAAAGGATGGGTTTGCCACTGGCCGATATGCGATCCAGCAAGAGGTAATTGCTTACTTCTCCGCTTGCTATCTTGTATCGTTCTGCACCCAGTTTCTCAAGCCATTCAAAGGCTTCTATTGAAAAAGGGGAACATAAAAAACGCAATTGCCTGTCTTCGCAATGGCGTTTGATTCCTTCCCATTGTTCCAGGGTAAACTCCATGCGTTTCCAATAATCAAAACGCGTCGGGTCTTCATAGGAGAACGGAACCCGGAAGGGCTCGTGGGCACTGCTTTCGGCATCGGCAATATGCATCTGGAACTTTACAGTATCCACTCCGGCAGTGGCCAATGCGTCGATATAGCTGTGCAAAATTCCAAGGCTTCCATCGTGGGCTTGTGCGATTTCTGCGATTATTTCAGTGCGATTGTTCAATGCTTTTTGATCGTAAAATGGATGGTTGGCTTCTGCTATTGTTTATTCCGTATACCTTGAGCGCCTGCGTTCATTTACCTGCCAAATATTTCCGGGTGAAAATCGGCCAGCATAGGCTGACGTAACACCTTCTTTTTGTTTATAAAATTTGCCTCTTGCAGTGCCGTAAGCCCTCACAGGCCGGTAAGCAGAACTGATATTCAGGGTTTAAGCAAACGGGTCAGAACACTCCTCTTCAGGTGCATGCCATCAAAGAAGTCTGCTTCGGTCATGCCTGCCTTCACCGGGTCGTATGAGCCATGTATTTGCCAACCGTAAGCAGTTGCCATTCTCCTGAAGGTTTCCTCGCTCAACTGTACATTTTCATAGCGCCTGTCGGTTTGCATGCGCGCCCGAACAAGCGGGTGAAAAGGTATGAGCAACAGATGCACTTCCGCGCCTGCTGCCTGCATCTCTTTAGCAAGGAATTCAACGGCCATCAAACCGGATGAATCGAGTTTCTTGAACCCAGCCAGGTGAAAGAGGTCTTTTCGGGAAGCAAATTCCCGGGCCCGTTGTCGCGTTTCCTCCAACCCACGCACGTCTTTCTCTTTCTGCTGCCTGATGGTGCCGTTGGCAAAAACCAGCTTGTGGGTCGAAACTGTATCGGCGGTTGAAAAGTAAGGAACCGGTGCTTGTGTGAGGTTTTCCCAAGCGTAGAGCGGATTGAACATCTCGCGCACCTTGGCCATCCATTGGCGCTCGCTGTGCTCCGTGCGGTATCCTTTGATTTGCCAGTTATGGGCAGCGCGGGCAACTTCATCGTTCAGCGTCTGCCAGCGCACTTCGCCGTTGTTAGGGTTCAGAAGCCATGGGTCTGCGCAGAGGTAGAGTTTATTCACCCGGCCGAGCTTGCCGCTTTGTCCTGCGACAGTGTACAGTCCTACATGATCTTGCCAGGCAGCACCTGAAACGCTGAGGTTTAATGCGTCTTTCCCACCGCACATCCAGGCCGTCAACTCTGCCGAACGGCTCGAACCGAGAATCAACACATCCGGCTGCGTGGCATACTGATGTGCAATCTGTCTGGCAAGCGCTCTTTCATTGTAGTCGTTGAGACCGGCAACCTGTTTGCCATTGTTCATGCTGTCAAGCACCCCGGCAATAAAAGTTTCGCTGCGCACTATATGCGCCCGGTCGCGGAACAGATTAAACGCACCCATCAACAAAATGGGAAGCAGCGCGATAGCAAGGCGTATCAGGAACTTACGCATCAGAACTGGAAATAGATAAAGGTTCGACCCGTATTGATATTGAAGAAATACAAAACCGCCAGGGTTGCTGTCATGTAAAGTGACCAACGCACAGGCAGGGCCAGGCGGGCAATGTCAAAGCCAAAATCGCGGCGGCGGTTCCACCATTCAAAAAGCACAACAATACCAATCAGGAAGAATAACCTCACAATATCGGTAAGGCCGATTTCAATGCTGCGCGCCTGTGCGATTGGATTGGAGGCAATACCCTTGACAAAATTGCCCAGATACTGCAAAGCCTCCGTCATGTTATTGGCCCTGAAAAACACCCAGGCAAGACAAGTTACGGTGAAAGTGATGCCGATCTGTAAAAGCTCCTTGAAAGACGGTAACCAGCTTTCATAACCTGCTACCGGCGTAGGAATTCCCTTGTTTGTCTTGAAAATCAGCGGCAGGAACATGAGCCCGTTGAAGAGCCCCCAGACGATGAAAGTCCAGTTTGCACCGTGCCAAAAGCCACTCACCGTGAAGATGATCAGCACATTTCGGATATGCTTCGCCCTTCCGTTGCGGCTCCCACCCAAGGGGATATAGAGGTAATCGCGGAACCAGGTGCTGAGTGAAATATGCCAACGCTGCCAGAATTCTGCCATGTTGCGGCTGAAATACGGGAAATGGAAATTGCGCATGAGGTCGAAACCAAATAGCTTGGCCGTGCCGATGGCGATGTCGCTGTAACCGGAAAAGTCGCCGTAAATCTGAAAAGCAAAGAACACGGCACCCAGCAACAGAATCGAACCTTCCAGCTGTCCGCCGGCGCTAAATATCCGGTCAACCAAGCCGGCACAAGTGTCGGCTACGACTACTTTCTTGAACAATCCCCATAAGATGCGGCGCAGGCCGTCGCGGGCCTTTTCAAAATCGAAGGCGTACAAGCGGCTGAATTGCGGCAAGAGGTGCGTGGCGCGCTCAATCGGACCGGCCACCAGCTGCGGGAAGAAACTCACAAAAGCCAGAAAGTGGATCACGTTTCCTGTGGCCTTCAGGTCGCGTTTGTATACATCGAGCGTATAGCTCAGACTTTGGAAAGTGTAGAAGCTGATTCCCACCGGCAATACAATCTGCAGGGTGCTGAGATGCAAATCAACCCCTATCGATGCCATGGCCAGCCTGAAGCTATCAATGAAGAAATTGTAATACTTGAAGAAGCCGAGCACGCCCAGGTTTACCAACAAGCTGTAGGTGAGCAAGTTCTTTCTTCTCCTGTCTGAAGCGCTGTTCTCCATAGCCAGCCCGATGAAGAAATCGTTCAGGGCAGTGAAGAGCAGGAGTGACAGAAAACGCCAGTCCCACCAGCCATAAAAAATCATGCTGCTCACCACGATGAGCAGGTTTCTGGTAGTCAGGTTCCGGTTGCAAATCCCCCAATAAAAGAGGAAGAACAAGGGGAAGAAGATCAGAAATTCGATGGAATTGAACAGCATGGCCCCGAAGGCTGAGCTTATCTATTGGTTATTGGGTAAAAATCAATTTGCGTAGAAGCTGCGGATGGCTGCTGCCACGCGCGCAATTGCTTCACGACTCAGTTCCGGATACATCGGCAGCGAAAGGATTTCGTTCATCATGCCGGCCGATACCGGGAAATCGGCTGCCGTCTTGCCGAGGTATTGATAGGCTTCCATCAAAGGCAAAGGCGTCGGGTAATGAATGGCAGTATCGATGCCTTCGTTGCGCAGATGCTCCATCAACGCTTCGCGGCGCTGAGCCCTGATCATATACAAATGGAAAGTATGCTCGGTTTCTGGGCGCACTACCGGAAGCACGATGCCATCGATGCCGGCAAGGGCTTCGTTATACCAGGCAGCTGCAGCCTGACGCTGTGCGGTCCAGTTTGCGATATACTTGAGTTTTACGGAAAGCACGGCAGCCTGGATACCATCCAAACGGCTGTTGATGCCTTCGATCTTGTGCTGGTGCTTCACCAGGGCGCCGTGGTTGGCAAACATGCGGCAGCGCTCGGCAAGGGCTCCATCGTTGGTGATAAGGGCTCCTGCATCGCCATAAGCACCGAGGTTCTTGCCGGGGTAAAAGCTAAACGAACCGGCTACTCCGAAGAGACCGGCTTTCTTGCCCTTGAAAGTGGAAAAGTGCGATTGTGCGCAGTCTTCAATCAGATGGATTCCCTTCGCAGCGCAGATTTCAGCGATGCGTTCAATATGGACCATCTGGCCCTGCAGGTGTACCGCAATAACCGCTTTGGTTGCCGGGTTGATGGCCGCTTCGAGCAGGTTTTCGTCCATCGACCAATAAACAGGGTCGATATCCACAAAAGCCGGCCTGGCTCCGGTCTGGCTGATGGTTTCAGAACTGGAAATCCAACTGTTGGCAACGGTGATTACTTCGTCGCCCGGACCGATGCCCAGGGCCTTCATGATGATATACAGGGAGTCTGTTCCGTTGGCACAGCTCACCACATGCGATACGCCGTACGCAGCGGCAAAGCCTTCTTCAAACTGTTTCACATATTTGCCACCAATGAAAGCGGTTTCTGAAATAACGGCAGACACGGCTGCGTCTATTTCTTCCCGAATGCCCTGATACTGGGCCTTGAGGTCTACGAAGGGAATATGGTTACTCATGAGTGATTTCTGATTTTTTTAGCTGGATTACCGGCATATACACCGGGTTCTGTAATGGATTTGGTGACTACTGCGCCGGCGCCAATTACAACGTGGTCGCAGATTTCAACCGGCAAAATGGTGCAGTTCGAACCAATGGAAACATGGTCACCTATGCGGGTGCTCTTCCAGCGCGATTTGTCTCCGCGCGCCGGTCCGCCATGGCTGAAAAGATCGTTGATGAACATTACACCGTGCCCGATAAAGCAATGGCTGCCTATCGTTACCAGTTCGCAAATAAAGGTATGCGACTGCACTTTGGTATGTGAACCGATTTGCACGTCTTTCTGGATCTCGGTAAAAGGGCCGATGAAAGTATCCTCTCCGATCTCACAACCGTACAGGTTTACCGGCTCCACTACCGTGCAACCCGGACCAAAAACAACATCCTCTTTGATGTGCGATTTGAATATACGCGGTTGATGCATCTCAGGCTTCAAATGAAGTGTGTTGGGCGCTGCGGTAAATCTTGTCAATGATCTCGACCGTCTTCAGTCCTTCAAATGCATTGGTCGTGATGCTGGCATTATGCTCCAACACCTGCACCAGGTTTTCGTATACCTTGTCGTGGTTGCTCATCGAGCCCTGGTAGTTGCCGTAGTTATTGGCTTTGTTTCCTTCTGGAAGGTTTTCGATGCGGAAATCGGCGATGTTCTGGTATTCCAGTTCGTTCAGGTATTGTCCGCCGATTTTCACCGTTCCCTTTTCACCGAAAATGGTGAGCGAACCTTCCATATTCTTCTGATAGCTGTTCACCGTGTAGTTGATGGTGCCGATGGCTCCGTTGTGGAACTCGAGTATCACAGCTCCGGTGTCTTCAAATTCAATGATGCCCTGGTGTGCGTAATTGCCCATATAAGCCTGCACATTGCGCACATCGCCAACCATCCAATAGAGCAGATCTACGAAGTGACTGAACTGGGTGTACAAGGTACCGCCGTCGAGGTCTTTGGTGCCTTTCCATGAATTGGCGTAGTAATCGGGATTGCGGTTCCAGAAGCAAGTGAGCTGCACGCTCATAATCCTGCCCAGCCGGCCTTCGTCGATGGCGTTTTTAACAGCTGCAACGGGTGGGTTGAAGCGATTCTGTTTAATGGCAAAAAGGCGACGGTTGTTGCGTTCTGCCGCCTGAATCATTTCGCCGCAGTCTTGCACGCGGATGGCAAGTGGTTTTTCACAAAGCACGTGATACCCTGCGTTCAGACATTGGGTGGCATGTTTGGCATGCAGCCCATTGGGTGAACAGACAGACACCACGTCTATCGGTAAGCCGGCTGCAAGCATGTCTTCGACAGATGTGAAGGCAGCCGCACCATATTTTTCGCCCATCGCATTTGCTTTGTCGGCATCAGTATCGCATACCGCAATGAGTTTGCCGTTGTTCTGAATGTGCTCTGCATGGCGTTGTGCGATGCGACCGCATCCGATTATTCCGAATTGAACCGTCATGATGTTGTTTATAGTTCGAGAAGAAAATCCCGTAGTTTTTTCATTTTGATGCGGTAGTCGAGTTGTTCCTCGGCCCAGGCGTGCATAACAGCAGGATGCGAAGGGTCTGCGAGGCGGGCATCGGCAAATGCAGCAACTGCAGCCATATCGATTATTTCGTCGCTGTTGGGAAAATGCAGGGTATTGTCGCGTACGGCCTGGCTGTTATCGAAATCGACATCGGTATAGGCATAGATGAAAGGAATACCACGCGCAAAGTATTCCCTTGTTTTCAGAATGGCCGATTCTTCGAGGCCGCGGCGGTAAGAACACAGCGTGGAAACCGCGAGATGTGCCCGGTTGAAAACCGCCTCGAGCTCAATGCCGCGCAGGTAGCCAAGGTGTTCGATATAGTCTCTGGAAGGAATTTCGCCATCCATAAACTTTCCGCAGATGAGAATGCGGAAAGGCAATGCATCTATCGGTTTGCCTGCATGGTAAGTGTCGATGCTGTTGATGAGCCGGTCGAGGCCATTCCAGCTGGCCAGGGTGGATGTTCCTTTCAGAAAGAGCAGGTTGATATGATCGTTGGCTGCAGGCACATTTCTGACCGGAAAGCGGGTTGTATCGATACCGTTGGGAATGACAGCAACTTTTTTACATCCTTTCGCCTTTTGATAGCTTGCCAGCTCATGGGTCATGGTAACTATAGCGCCGATACGCCTTGCAAATGGATGACCCCAACGCCATTCATTGTAAAGGGGAAAGAATTGAAACTGGAGCCAGCTTAGGAATTTGGATGGCCGCAGACCGAAAGGATGCTGCCCTTTGGCTTCGCGAAATTCTATAACTTCCTTGGCCTGATGCTCTGAGATCAATTTAGCGCCCAGCCTGCATGCCATGCGGTACAGCGCCTTTGAGGCTCCCGGATAGCGGAGGTACACGAAATCGGCATCGCCTGCGTTTGCTGCCAGCCAGGCGTCCATAGTGCGTATGGTAATAGCCGCCTGATCCAAGGGCCTGAACCATTTGCTCGTTGAACGCTTTACCGGCATCAGCATCGCAGCTTCATTCAGCCGCGTTTCCTGCTCAACAGCAGCGGTAAAAAACACACCCCTGCAGTCAACGCCTGCTTCACGCAGCGCCTGAATCTGGGATACTATCTTATCCTGAACGGAAGAAGAGCTTGTTCCACCGGAGGTGTAACAGTAATAAACTTTCAGGGCCTTGTCACCCATGTGGAAATTGGCTTAGTGGTTGCGCAAAAGGCTGCGCAATTTTCGCTTCCATGTTTGGGAAGCTGTATAGTACTTACCCAGTTTCACCTGACGGCGAAGGCTTGGGTAAGGGGTATCACCGATGGTGCGGTAATGATGGTGTGGCACGGGTGGCGCGGCGAGGATTCCGTGAAGTTCGTCTTGACTCATGCCGAGCTTTTTGGCCACAAATTCAAAATCCTGCCATTTGAGCTCTTCGTTGCCGTACGGATCGACCTTGAGTAATTCAAGGGCTTCATCGCGCGTCATCTGCCCGGAGTTGATCAATGAGGAGAAATGTGCCTTCCGCTTGTCAATCCCATATTTAACCGGCAAAACGTAACCTTGGTAAAATCGGGTAAATACAGATTCGTAATGTTTGCCGCCATAATCACGCCAGCCCGTCTCACGGATAATTGTTTCTTTGGCTCCGTCTTTATGGTAATCTACCCAGTTCAGCGGCGCATGGCGCAGGAAACCGTAGATTTCGGTGTAATAGATATGCCGCAAGGGACCGACAAAAGGGTAGGTTTTGAAGGCCTTTGCACCAAATTTCTGTGCAATGTCGAGGATATTGATGCTGTCATCTTTGTTAGACGTCATGCATTTGGGAAGTATGCCTTCAGTTTGGTGATTAGACCCTGTAAGGATATGCCTGATACCTTTTTTTCTGGCAGCCCGGAATAACGCGCCCATGAATCCATGGTCAGTTGGCACTTCCCAATCGAGCACACCGGAATGGATGTACGCAAGCTGCAAGGATCGAAACTCTTCCCAGTTGACCACATGCGTGTGAAGGTCGAAACCAGTGAATGAGATAATGCTTTCAATATTCTTGACCGCAAGTTCAGTATTCCAGCCATTATCGAAGTGCACAATCAAGGGCTTCAGGCCCCATTCTTTGGCTTTGTAAGCCATATAAGAACTGTCTACGCCACCGCTGAGGCCAAGGATGCAATTATACTCTTTGCCTTTGCCCGCCTTTTGGATGGTTCTGATCATGGCATCCAGGCGGTGCTTCTTTTCTGCTTCGCTCAGCTGGTTGTTCAGGTATTCTTTTTCAAACCGATGGCAATATTGGCAAACACCATGTTCATCGAGCTGAAGGTCGGGTACGTCGTGTGTATCTAACACACATTTGATACAGCCTTGGAGGGGGCGACTTGCAATCATAAAACTTAAAATTTGTTTTATGATTGCAATTGAAATAGACTTAAGTATCGATCAGTGCAAAGTTTAGACCAAGCCAGATCTGGTTTGCCATTGCAGTGTCTAACTCGTTGTCTTCCAATGCTTTTATTAACGAATCCGGGTTTATCTTCTGTATTTCGCATGCCAATACGAAATTATCTTTTTTCATATTTTGCAATGCCCAATCTTTTAAATATTTACTTAACCAGTCCTTAAAAGGAGCTGCAATACCGACTTTGAAAGTGCGTGTGAGAATTTCTTCCGGCACAATTCCCTTCATGGCATCGCGCAGAATGCGTTTGGTGTAACCGCCTCCCAGCTTGCTTTCAGGAGGCAGGGAAAAACAGTACTCCACCAACCTGTAATCCATAAATGGCATACGCACCTCAACGTGGTTGAACATGGACGCACGGTCGAAATTGCACAACAAAGTCGGCAAACTGTATAAAAAATAGCTCTCATACAATACACGTTCATCCAAGGATAAATGAGAGAAGTTATAATGATCGGCCGGTGGAAGTTTGAGTCCTTCCCTGCGATCGGGGGCATCGGTATTCTCCTTATCCGGCTTCAGAAACTGTTTGATTCGGTGCTTGATTGAACCGCGGGCGGCTGTGGCTTTTTCCAATTGCTTTTTAAGTCTGTCTGCAATTGGTTGTCTGCGGTCGTGTGCATACAATTCGGTGAGAATATCCGCGATTTCACTTGCGCGTGAATTCTCGCCCATCCATGCGTGGTACGCAAACAAGTCGAATAGGGTGTAGCGGTAACCATACAGCATTTCATCCGCGCCATGCCCGTCGAGCGATACCACAACACCATTCTGGCGGATTCCCTGATACACCGGATGAATGGATGCGATGGGGGTAGGTGAAATGGCATCGTATTGCCTTGTTGTCTCTTCCATCAGGGAAGAAAGGGTATCAAACTGGTTGGTTATGCAGTGCCAGTTCTCTTCGCCTACATGCCTGGCTACAATGCGCGCATACTCCACCTCATCCATGTCGGTACCGGGAAAGGATGCTGTGATGGCTTTCTGCCAATTGCCGGCTTCCCGCTCACCGTCGCCGTACTTCTTCTTGATGTGGTGCACCACGCAATAGACTGCAGATGAATCGAGGCCACCACTCAGGGCTGAAGCCACAGGCACATCGCTGCGCAAACGGATGCGACATGCATCTTCGAACAAATCGCGGAACTCTGCCACCTGTTCCTCGTATGTTGGAGCTACCGGTCTTTTATGCTCAAGGATATTGTACCAACGCTGTTGCCGGATTATCTGTGTGTCTTGCCGGAGCAACATGCAATGGCCGGGCAACAATTGCCAGGTGTCTTTGAAAATGGTGCAACCTGAACCTTCGAGAACAAGCGTGTCTTTTAGCGTTGCTGCCACATGGTCGAGGTCAAATTCACGGGTATGCCCGTGAATCAACCTGAAAGCATGGGTTTCAGAAGCAAATGCAAAGAAATTACCCGGTTTATGTATGTAATACAGGGGCTTTACGCCAAAACGATCGCGGGCCAGGAACAACTCCTGCTGCTCGTTGTCCCAAATTGCAAAGGCCCACATACCGTTGAAGCGGTGCAGACACTCTTTTCCCCATTCGGCCCATGCAGCGAGTATTACCTCGGTATCGCTTTCAGAACGGAAGGTATATCCTTTGGCCTGGAGTTCAACGCGCAATTCGAGGAAATTGAAAACCTCGCCATTGTAGACGATGGTGTATTTCCCATCCGCGTAAAACATGGGTTGCGCAGCCAGGTCGGAGGTGTCGAGTATCGATAGTCGACGCTGGCCCAAGCCCAGTCTTCCATTGTCAAGTATTTCATAACCAGACCCGTCTGGTCCGCGATGCACCAGGCTGTCTGTGAACGTTCTGAGTTCGTCAATCTCTGTTTTCTGGCCGTTAAAGCGCCATATTCCTGCTATTCCACACATACGGTCGTATTGGTTGGCTTGGATGGGTAGTATGAAGTCCTTGGCCCTGTTACTGCTGCCGTTGATAAGCTCTCAGCCGGCGATAGGCAATGAATTCATAACGGGCTTGCATGAACGAAATTGCCAGTCCGGTGAACCCATCGAGGTATCCTTTCAATCCCTTGAAGTTGATATAAAATGTGCGCAGAAAGGCTTTCCATTCATCCCCAAAGTGATAGCGCTTCCCGTCGTTATACCTGGCCTGGCCTTCACCCAACAGATACCTCCGGTGTTTGTCTGCAAGCTGCTTCCAGCTGTTACACCAAAGGTGCTTGTCGTAATTACCTGATGTATACTTGATTTTTTTTCTGTCGAAACCAGGCTTCATTTTGATCCCTGTATGCACATCGTCATCAACAGTGATACCCGAACGCCGATACAACAAACGCGCATAGATGATGCCACCATACATGGTTCCTTTGAGGGGCTTACCCTTAAAGTGATTAATCATCGGAGCGCGCAATGTGCAAATATGATCTGGCACCTGTTCCAGCTCCGTCTTGATAGATTCAGCCAGTGCCGGCATGATGCGCTCATCCGGATCGATTAAAATAATCCAGTCATGCTTGAGTTTATGGATGAAATGCGGATGCACGTGTTCAATCATGGGCACGCGGCGGAAAGACTCCACTTTCGTTGCGTACTTCCGGAACAAATCCAGGGAGTTGTCTGTAGATTCAAGATCTACTCCGAAAATTTCATCACAAAACTGCAGGCTTTGCAAACATTCTTCCAGCATATGGCCCTCATTACAGGAGGCAACCAGCACTGAAACGGGCAGTTTTTTCATCAGAATGAATCGTTATTGTGTTAGCAATGGATGTATGGCCGGTGCTTCCGCTTCGAGGCTAAGCTTCCTGTATGCCCAACTTTTAAAGTACTTTTTTCCGGCGCCTAGCAACAAGCTAACCTGAAAATAGCGCATGGTATGCCTGAGTGGCTCCTTATACAAGGCTACGACCTTGTCCAAACGCTTGCCCTCAAGTACATCGATTTGGTGCACCAGGTATCGGTTCAAGCGGCGTTCCATGAGCCTGAATTTATCTTCTTCCTTAACCCGGCTGAGCTTTGCGAGCGCAAGCGCCCAGATCACGCTTGGAAGGTTAATCCCGTCCTGAAAGGTGGTTTGTGAGCCGTGAATACGATAGCGGAACAATGGTTCATTCAGCCCGTACATGCGAATGCCGGCATCTGCCAGTTTCAACCAGAGTTGATAATCTTCTGCGTTTTGTACCCGAAGATCTTCCTCAAATCCACCCACACGGTCGATCCAATGGCGTGCAACCAAGACAGATAGTACCGGCAGACTGTAACCGAGCAGAATTTCCCGGTACATCTCGTCTGCGCCGATCAGCCCCTCGCGCGCGGGAAAGGCTTCCTGAACCTGGCCGGTATCGCTGTCGAAACTATGCCCGGCAGTAAATACCAGTCCGGCTTCCGGGTTCAAATCTAGCACTTCAAACTGCCGTCTGAGCTTGTCTGGGTGCCAGAGGTCGTCGGCATCCAGAAAGGCAATCCAGGGAGCCTTTGCGTGTTGTAATCCAAGGTTGCGTGCCTTGCCTTGCCGGCCATTTGACTGCCGGAATAAACGGATGCGCGGATCAGATGCGGCCAGCGCAGATACCAGGCTTGCCGTATCGTCTGTCGAACCGTCGTCTGTAATCAGCATTTCCCAGTCGCTTATCGTCTGGGCCTGAACCGAGGCTATGGTCTCTGCGATAAACAACCCTGCATTGTAGGCTGGTGTAATGATGGAAACCTTGGGTACAGCTTGCTCAGCCATGTTATAGGTGGAAATTTGTCTGTTTGCTTGCGCTGTGACAGACCTTTTGGCTCAATGAATTCCTGTTTTCAAGCTCGCCGGGTTACCGCGCTTTCAAGAGGAAGCGACCCTTGTCTGAATCTATGATGGCCTGGTTAAGTATGCTTGTTGCGAGCAGGCCATACTACCGGAAAATCAGATAAGCGGTTTTTTCATGTGTCTGCGCAGGAGAATATGGTGCAAAGGCTTCAGCAGCCCCTGTTTCAATATCCAATGCTGCAGGGTAGAAATTTTCCTGACATGGTAAGGCACAACCTCGACGCCTTTGAACTTGCCTTCCACGAAACCTTCCGGTTCAAAATGCTTAAACGGTATTCCAAATGAATTGGTATAATATCCGTACTTAATGGCGCCTTCCTTTGGCATGGGCGCAAGATGTCTTTGGCGCAACAACGCCATCACTTCTTCATGGGTTGTTGGTATGTAGTTGCTGCCCAGGCGATCGTACAGGCTGGGACCTGCAAGAACCGAAGGTTTGTCCCAATACGTAGCCTCAATGCCCATCGTAGAGTTGAAGACCAGCACGGTCGAGGCCATGTCGAGCAGGGCATAGCTTGACACATCCGAATCCGGGGGGATATAAGTAAGCGGTTCAAGCCGCATAGACTCCAGCGCTTCTTTCTCTGACTGAGAGGCGGATTTCAGATTAGGGTGGGCTCTGAGGTATAAGCAGATATCGGGATCGTTGCTTAATTCCTTTGCGATGAGCCTGATGGCATCGTACTGGCTCATGTAGAGTTTATTCTTCCAGTCGTCCGTGCAACTTATAAACTCGTCTTCACTGGAGTTAAAAATAACGATATTGTGTTTGGAAGGATCCCAATTGGCCGGGATGAGCCCTTCACTTTGCTGGTCAATAAATGATTTCCAACCCTGAACGGCACCTTTTCTTCTTTCGATATAAAAATCCTTTCCCACTTGGGTGCGTTGAGGTTCGGGGGCATTATCCCAAGCCTCTTCAATCAATTCCTGAATGAAGATCAGGTCTTGCGGCAGTCTGTTGCGGAATAATTCATAGTGCCGGTAATTATTACCTCGTTCATGAATCATGCATTCCACACCCAGATCGGTACAAGCACTGAGCATGGCGCGCGGCACGGGTAAACGCCCGTTGAATATATAAACGCGGTCTGGTTTTTCCTTTTTAAGAAACTCCTGGGCGGCCCTGTAAGTGAGAAGCGAATATTGAAGGTATTTTCGGATTTTTTCACCGTTCGCTTCCAGATCGAGCGTAGAATCGCGCAAGATAGAAACCAAGGAGGAACCAACGGCATAACCAATGGGATACCCATCGATATTAAATTCCTGAAGGTGAAAAAGACTATCAAAAACGTGCTTTACCTGTTCTGCTTCTTTTAAATGGCCGGCACTCGCATATTGGAGTAATTTAATCTGCTTCACCCTTCCTTCAAGCAGAGAAACACCCATTTCTCTTCTTGATATACAAGTAAGGCATCTCGAGAAGTCGTGATTCAGGTTTGAATCGCAAATACCGAGTTCACCTGTACAAACAAGCTGCAGCACCTCGTCTCCATCGTTCAGATGGTTCTGCATGATTTCGAGTTCAGTCTCGTAATGCTGCGACCAAAGCAAGTGTGAACTAAGAATGGCTACTTTCATTTTTCTTCTTTAAGCAAGTACAAACCAGAAGGGATTCCCTCTGGCACAGAAGAGGAATGATATCTGAAACCTGCCGCCTCAAACGCTTTTCTTGAAGGCATATTCCGATCCATAATCCATGCGCGTAAAGGCTGATTTCCAAACTGACCCTGATGGTGTAAATCGGCCAACATTCGCAGCATTTCAGATGCATAACCTTTGCCGCGGTGTGCGGGCGCGGTGAGGATTCCGACAACGAGACCTTCGACTTTTACATCCACTCTTACTTGTCCGATTGGATCGTGGTTTGCATTCTTCGCAAAAAAAACCAGGTATAAACCGGTGCCTTGCGCAATACGGTTCATAAACCAAGTCTCATGAGCGGCATAATTTTCCGGCGGCGGACCATAGGAATTGGCCCGTGTTAAGGGGTCGCAAATCCAGTCGTACACCATCCGGCAATCGTCGGGAATGGGTTTCCTGTATTCGAGCACTTCAGCGCTGTCCTTCTCCTGATTCATTGGGAATAACGCGGGCGGGAAAGCCTTCGTCATTCAGCAGTTTCTTTACATCGTACGATGTATACTGCGTATAATAAAACATGCTGGACGAGCCAGCTGCTTTTATTGGAACTTCACGGAAGAGTTTCAGAAAATCTTCCGGACCGGCAGCTCCGCCAACGGCGACCACCGGGATATTCACAGCATCGAGAACCAGCCCGACCAGCCGCGTATCAAATCCACTCAACGTGCCGTCACGGTCTACCGATGTAAGCACAATCTCGCCTGCACCGGCGTTCTGAACCCGTCTGGCAAAAGCGCATACTTCTTCTTCCAGGCCAAGCTTGTTATGAACCATATACTGCTGGCGCTCTTCACTCCATTGCGCATCGACTGCCACACTGATACATTGGTTGCCATAGAAGGTAGCTGCATCTTGAATAAACTGTGGATTGGTAATGGCCATCGATTTAACCAATACCTTGTCGGCGCCAATTTTCAGCAGGTCGTTGATATCATCCAGTGTGCGTATTCCACCTCCAATGGTGACCGGCATGAAACACTCATTGATTACCTCGCGCACAAACGGGAGATTGATTTTTCGGTTCTGAACGGTGGCAGTGATATCCGTAAAGACCAGTTCGTCTACGTTCCGGCTATTAAAGACCCTTGCAGCCTGAATAGGGTTGCCCAACATGCGCGGATTCCCGAAGAGCTTGGTTTTTACCAGCGCCAGGCCATTGAAGGTGAGAACAGGAATAATCCTGATTTTAAGCATGGTCGTTGAAGAAATTCTGCAGCACGCGCAGGCCGGCCTGCTGACTTTTTTCCGGATGAAACTGGCATCCGAAAACAGAACCGTTCTGCACAGCGGCTACGAGATCGGTGCCGTATTCTGTGGTTGCAGCTATATGCGCCGGGTTATCCGGCTTGAAATGGTAACTGTGTACGAAATAAAAATCGGGATAGTTGACGCCTTCGAAGTAGTGCGGGTTCAGTATTCGGATATCGTTCCAACCCATATGCGGAACGGGCATTCCGGCTTCAATAGGAACAACATCTCCAGGTATAAGACCCAGGCCCGGGCATTCGGCAGGTTCGTAACCTTTAGTGGCAAGCAACTGCATGCCCAGGCAAATGCCGATCAGTTTGACATCGCCACGAGCAACCCTTTCCTTTATAGCCTGAGCCAATCCGCTGGATTCGAGGTTGTGCATGGCTGCACCGAACGAACCGACACCGGGTAAAACCAGTGTTTCGGCAGCCTTCACGGCTTCAGGGTCAGCTGAAATGCTGTGCAAAACACCGATTTTTTTCAGTGCTTTCGACACAGAGGCAAGGTTGCCCATGCCATAGTTGATGATGATGGTACTCAATGTATTTCGTGGTTCCGGACGAGGTTTCCTTCCTCGTCGCGGACAAAGCTACCATCGTCGTTCCTGACAAACAGGAGCGGATTGGTAAATGAGTCGATGATGGCATCTATCTCCTCTTTGCTCATTCCTGAATATTTGATGAATTCGGAAATACTCAAATGCGGATACTTGCCATCGTATTTCTTAACCAAGGCCAAGCCTTCGTCGCGGGTTATACGGTTGTTGCGGATATCGATGCAGGCGTGGTCTGTAGCACGGCCAAATCCGTATTTCACAAACTTCAGGTAATCGTGAAGCCCGTGCATTTTCTCGTCGAGGTTTTCGTAATTGGTGTAGGTTCCTTCCACCGGACCGTCTTCCTTCACAGAGAAACCGAATTTCTTAACGATTTCCAACTGGCGGCGCGCATCCCAGAAGAAGTAATGGCCCAGGAAAACGCTGACAATACCCACTTTCTTGAGTTCTTCTTCTGAAGGATAGAAATACGGGGTAAGCTGGCGTGCGGTGAGACCATCAACGCCTATCATATCCTGAATACGGTTTCCAAGCAGGCCTCCAAATTCTTCCAGCCAGCGACGATCGAGAATATTGTTTTGTATGCTGCTCAGCGGGCCGCCGTATTCCTTTTGTGGATTCTCGCCCCAAACAATCAGCGGAATTCCGAACTTGGTTGCCACCATTACCGGGATGGTAAAAATGCCCAGATGGTTGGGCCACATTTCATCACCAACCCGCTTAAACCCCTCCACCACCATGGTTTTGTAGGCTTGGTGGTTCTTTTTGAAATACATTACATCTAAGCCCTGAGCAGAAAGGTTGTCGAGGTTCTTCTGACCCAACTCAGTAAGGTTCGTGGTTTCGAAACAAACACAGAGGGGATTCATGCCGCATTCGTTTTTCAGAAACCATGCCTGATAGGTACTGTCTTTACCTCCGCTAACGGGTACCACACAGTCCCAGCCGGTTTCATTGGATGGTTTCCTGTAAAACTCGACAATATCAAAGAATTCTTTCTTGCGTTTCTCCCAATCAATCTCTTTAACCTTTTTTTCAGCCGCCTGGCATGCGCTGCACACACCTTCATCATCGAAGAAAAGGTCTGGCTTGGTTTCAGGAAAAACGCAGCGGCTGCAATAGCGAATGTCAATCATGGGTCTTAGTGGCGCAAAGATTATTGCAGGAATTCATATTTCAAAGCCGTGCCGCAGGGTATATCAATCTTGGCCGTGGCGCCGTAAACTTTTTCAAAGTCGCTGGCCGGAATCCCAAGCGCAGGGCGGATTACACGTACATTCTCCTCAGAAATAATTTCTCCTTTAAGGATATTTTTAGATGCAAAAAACGAGCGTTTGAATATGCTGGATTTAAGCTTTTTTAAATCTGTCACAAGTTCGGGGATGCCACGCGCGCGCCAGGCGTCGCCAAGCTCTTTCATCATTTGTGCAAATTCCTGTGGCTCGAGCGAAAACGCAGCATCAACCCCACCCTCACTCCTGTCGAGGGTGATGTGTTTCTCAATAATACAGGCACCGAGTGCAACGGAGGCGATGGCTACACCGATTCCGAGGGTATGATCGCTCAATCCGGCAAGGGTCTGGTAACGCTCCGTAAGCCTCGGAATTGCAAGCAGGTTGGAGTCGGCCGGATCGGCAGGGTAATCGCTCGTACACTTCAGCAGTGCAACTTCAGCAGCCCCTTCACCGCGCACAAACTCCATGGTTTTATCCAGTTCGGGCCAATCGATTACTCCGGTTGAAATGATAAGCGGTTT
>Ga0068876_10001552_pt1 | contig 17918 bp, 16 predicted proteins | sample NOAtaG_6_FD_66442 | JGI IMG/M metagenome (GOLD analysis project Ga0068876, IMG submission 66442) | Freshwater lake microbial communities from Lake Erie, under a cyanobacterial bloom - NOAA_Erie_Diel5S_2200h metaG | ecosystem: Environmental > Aquatic > Freshwater > Lake | place: USA: Ohio, Lake... | reverse complement strand
AGCAGAAGCGCAAGGCTTTTATATGATGAGTTTTTTGGATTCCGATCCTGCTCCTTGGAACCGCGTCAGCGACCTCGGTGGTTTGGGCGGCCGGGTCGAAATCAAAGGCGAGTCTTTTCAAATTGATGACATCAAAAACGTGAAATATGCTGGAAGCGAAGGTGAATTGCCCTTTGTTTTTCAGCGCAACCTCCAAGGCACCAGCGTGGACCTTCGCGGCCCTCGGGGGAAGTTTGCATCCGTGTTTTTCGGGGATGGCTCTACCAAATTGTATTTGGGAGAATATGTGCCATTCGAAAAATTCCAATTCCAACACTTGAGAGAGCTTGATGGATGGTCCGTTGAATAATCCCCGCACTCCTTTGGGTGGTGTGAAGGCTTTCAGCTGCAATTATTGTGGCGGACAAGTCCAATTGCGTGCCCCGGGCCAAACCCTGACTGCGGTATGCGGGCATTGTGGAGCCATTGCGGACCTTACCGATCCCAATTTCAAAATCATCAGCCATTGGCACAATGCCCGTCCCATAGTTCCACTCATCGAATTGGGCACCAAAGGCAAACTTGAAGGTAAAACCTGGGAAGTAATTGGCGTCATCCTTCGAAAGGCAGGTGAGTACGATTACTATTGGCAGGAATACTTGCTGTTCAATCCTTTCCATGGTTTCAGGTTTTTGGTCAACAACCAAAACAATTGGTCTTTGGTAAAGATGTTGGTGGAGCATCCCAATGCCGATGACTTCCCCAAGTTTTTTGGATTCCAGGGTGAGCACTACAAAATGTTTACCAAAGGGGAGGCCGTTGTTTCTGCCGTGATGGGTGAGTTTTATTGGCAAGTCCAATATGGCGATACTGCCTACACCGTGGATTACATCGCCCCTCCTTACATGCTGTCGGTTGAGTTGGAAGGGGAAGGAAAGGTTTGGTCCCGCGGCATTTATTTGGATACCATCGAAGTCCAGCATGCATTCGGTTTGAAGAATTCACTTCCCAAGGCGAGAAGGCCAGGAATGAATCAACCCAGTCCTTTTCAGGATTTGGCCAAAAAATCCGCTTGGGTAGCTGCTGCGGCCACCTTGTTGATATTGTTATTCCAATTTTTGCTTGCTGGGCCCGAGTCCAACTCGTTGGCTTGGGAGGATTCGCGCCAAATGGCTGGAAGCACCGATACCCTGGTTTCCAAGCCCTTCCATGTCAAAGGGGAATTTGGCAATATGAATGTGAGGATCTCGGTGCCTGAGATGTCCAACAGCTGGATAGAGTTGGACGGGTATCTTCACAATTTGAAAACCCTCGAGAATTATCAAGTGGATTTGACGGCCGAGTATTATTTCGGCACCACAGATGGTGAAAGTTGGGTGGAAGGAGAGCGCAGCTCGGAATCGGTTTTGAATGCCATTCCCGGCGGGGATTACGAATTCGTAGCAACCATTTCGGCTGGGAATCCTTTCATGGTCAATTATGCCATTTTCAGGAATGTACCCATTTTCTCCAACTTGGTGGTTGCTTTGATCCTGATTTGGATTCTTCCGATTTACTTTTTGATTCGAACAACCACTTTTGAAGCGGCACGGTGGGCCGAAAGCGAATGAACAGAAAAAGCAAAAGGCTCCTCACGATTTACTTGTCAGGTTCGATTGCATTGGTCGCATTCTTCGGGTATTCCCGTTATCGAAACGACAGATGGTTGAGCCTCGGTAACGGTGTCGGTTGGCATCACGAAAGCAAGCCGGGTGTGCACATGCTTCGTCACAAATAATTCATCCCAATCCAATCTGCAATGGAAATCATCAACATCACGGAACTCGTCAGCGCCATCCTGTACTCGGTGGTCGGTATCATCATTTTCCTTCTAGTGTCATTCATCTACGATTGGCTTACGCCCGTTCAGGTTTGGAAGGAAATCGCCGAAAAACAAAACGTAGCCTTGGCGATTGTAATCGCAGCCATGATGATTGGCATTTCGATCATCATCGGTTCTGCACATGGTTGAGCCTTCTTCCCAAGAACCTGCCCAGTCCAAATTGCAGGTACTTTTGTTGATTTCGGTGTTCGTAATCGCAACCTGTGGACTGGTTTATGAGTTGGTGGCAGGGACCCTGGCCAGTTATTTGTTGGGCGATTCCGTCACGCAATTTTCCACCGTCATCGGGGTTTATTTGTTCTCCATGGGGGTGGGGGCCTTTCTCTCCAAATACATCAAGACCGACTTGATAGCCACCTTTATCCGGGTGGAAGTGCTCATTGCCCTTGTCGGGGGATTCAGCGCTGCCTTTTTGTTTGTCATGTTCGAGCAGGTGTCTGCATTCCGGGTTTTGCTCTACACGCAGGTGAGTATCACCGGAATTTTGGTTGGGCTCGAGATCCCATTGTTGATGCGAATTTTGCAAGACCAGTATGAGTTCAAGGACTTGGTGGGCAATATTTTTACGTTCGATTACATCGGTGCCTTGTTGGCTTCACTTCTTTTCCCCTTGTGGCTTGTGCCCAACCTCGGTCTTATTCGAACCGCCGCATTGTTCGGGATGTTCAATGCTGCCGTTGCCGTTTGGGCAGCCTATGCCTTCAGTTCTCAACTCAAACGCCCATTTATACAACAAGGAATTGGGATGGTTGCTCTGGCGGCTCTGCTCGGTGTTTTTGTACTTTCCGGACGAATCCAATCTTTTGCCGAAACCGCCCAATACAAGGAGCCCGTCTTATATGCGGAATCCACCCCCTACCAACGGTTGGTTTTGACAAGGCAGCAAGAAAAAACTCGTCTTTATTTGAACGGAAACCTACAATTCGACAGCTCGGATGAATACCGGTACCACGAAGCTCTGGTACACCCTGGCTTGGCGTCCGTTCCAAACCCGAAGCAGGTGCTGATCTTGGGCGGGGGGGACGGTATGGCGGCACGAGAAGTGCTGAAATATCCCTCAGTCGGAAATGTGGATTTGGTGGATTTAGATCCCGCCATGACTGGCCTTTTCAAAGCCAGACCCGATCTGGCCTCCCTCAACGACAGCTCCTTGCACTCCCCCCTTTTGCATGTGCAAAATGCAGATGCTTTCCAATGGGTGAGAACCTGCCGCAAGTCCTATGATTTCATTTGCATCGATTTTCCGGATCCCTCCAATTTCTCCGTCGGTAAGTTGTACACGGCAAGATTCTATGAGGAGGTGAAGCGAATTTTGAAACCTGGAGGAATCATGGTAGTGCAAAGCACTTCCCCCTATGTTGCGCCGAAATCCTTTTGGTGCGTTGAGAAAACCCTGAGGAGCGCAGGATTCCACACAGTTCCTTACCATGCGTATGTGCCGTCTTTTGGTGAATGGGGTTTTCTGATGGCCATGAACAGAACCTACCAAGTGCCTGAGGGATATCCAGCAGGCCTTCGATTTGTGACGGCGGCGACGATAGCCCAAATGTTGAGCTTCCCACCCGACATGGCCTTCAGGGAAGTGGATGAAAACCGTTTGGACAATCAAGCTTTGGTCAGGTACTTCGAACAGGAGTGGGCCCAATACCAAGAATGAAATGCCCCGGGGGATGGATCGAAAAACGTTTTTAGGCAGACTTTTGGCAGGTACCGGTGCTGTGTTGGCGGCGACCGCAGGTGGATGGTGGATCTGGCGCAATTATAAATCAGCCTCCAAGGAAATCCCGGCCAAAATCATGGGGGCAAGCCATTCCCGCGGCCATCGCCTGAGGAGTCAACAAAAGCCATTCATGGCCGATGAGACCCGCCGCATAGATGTTTTGATTGTGGGAGCAGGTGTGGCTGGATTGAATGCGGCAAGAACTTTGGAAAAGTCCGGCATCCATGATTTTTGGGTGGTGGATTTGGAAGATCAAATCGGTGGGAATGCCAGTTCTGGCCGGAACGATGTTTCTGCCTACCCTTGGGGCGCTCACTATTTGCCAGTCCCGGATGTCCGAAACCATGATTTGATGGAATTCCTTTCCTCGGTCGGGGTCGTAAAAGGAATGGTCAACGGGCTTCCTTGGTACGAAGAGGCATACCTTTGCCATGCTCCGCAAGAGCGTCTCTACATCCACGGTACCTGGCAAGAGGGATTGATACCCCGATTGGGTGTGCCCGAAGTGGAGCGAAAGCAAATCGAGGCTTTTCAACAAGAAATGACCCGCTACAAAAACTGGAACGGTACGGACGGTCGCCCTGCTTTTTCGATTCCCGTTCAAGAAAGTAGCCTTGATGCCACCCTGAGGGAGTTGGATTCAATCACGATGGAGCAGTGGTTGCACGCCAAGGGTTGGGACTCCCCTTATTTGCATGAATATGTGAACTATTGTTGCCGTGATGACTTCGGACTCACGCACCGGCAGTGTAGCGCATGGGCTGGCATCCATTATTTTGCCGCACGGGGTGGGGAGGCTGCAAATGCCACTGAATCGGATGTTCTGACTTGGCCGGAAGGAAACGCATGGCTTGCAGGGCAACTCGCCTCTCCCATTCTTGGTAGAATCGGGACCGGCTACATGGTGCTTGCCGTCCGTAATGTCGACCAAGGGATTGAAGCCGAAGTGCTCAGGGTTCAAGACGGCAAACAAATCAGGGTGGAGGCAAAGGCTGCAATCTGTGCAATTCCCCGATTCGTTGCTGAGAGAATCGTAGAGGGTTTGCCGGTTCTTTCAGGCTTTTCTTATGCGCCTTGGGTCGTGGCCAACATCACCCTCGACCAACGCCCTCAAGGAATGGGTGCACCCCTGTCTTGGGACAATGTGGAACATGGCGGGGCTTCGCTCGGCTACATCGTGGCCGACCATCAAAAATTGTCCGGGCATCCCGATGCTGAAACGGTTATCACATGGTATATGCCTTTGAGCAATCAGGAGCCTTCGGTTGCCAGGAGTGAGGCTCTGGACCGGCCTGCGACTTTTTGGCGTGACCTGGCGCTGGATGAGTTGGAGAGATTGCACCCTGGCTTGAAATCCTATACCCGCCAAGTGGATGTTTGGGTCTGGGGACACGGAATGATCCGCCCTGTTCCGGGGTTCATTTCAGGAGTGGAAAGGGAGAAAGCACGTTTGAATCACGGTAGGGTTTCATTTGCGCACAGTGATTTGAGTGGCATCTCAATTTTTGAAGAGGCGTTTTATTGGGGAAATCGTGCCGCCCTGGCTGTCAAAAAACTATTGTCTTGATTGTATATTGTTGTATGGTGGAATCTTCGGCAACTTCGAAAAATGAAGAATTCAAGCGCATTTAGCCGTTCCATTTGGGCCTGGGTAGCCTTGGTGGTGGCGATAGGGAATTGGGTGTTGGCCATGAAAGATCCTGAAGCTTTTTACACCTTTTTTTCGGGTCCTTTGATCGCCGTGGTTTCGGCTATTCTATCGGGCAGCGGCATTTTCAAGGCCATCAAGGAATTGTCCGACCCGACTCGTGATGGAAAAGCTGCTTCAGCACTGGCCTTGGTGCTGAACCTGTGTTGTTTGGTGGCTTCCTTGGCGGTGGTGGGTTTCGTAGTGTTGTTATTTTACGGCTACGGAAGCCATTTTTGACCGGCTGGATCTGTCAGATGCTCAACTCGTAATCGAATTGGGTGAGTTTGCGGAAGGACTTGATTCGGTGGGCCAAGTCATCCCTTTTCAAATCGATGAGTCTTTCCGGACCAAATTGTTCGACTGTGAAACTTGCAAGTGCACTTCCGACAATCACGGCATTGCGCATATTGGCAAAACTAGCATCGTTACAGCTTGCCAGATAGCCGATGAACCCTCCTGCAAACGAGTCACCTGCACCGGTGGGGTCGAACACCTCTTCCAATGGTAGGGCAGGGGCATAGAAAATTTCATCCTCCACACCATGGAACAACAAAGCGCCATGCTCACCTTTTTTGATGACGAGGTATTTCGGTCCCATTTTCAGAATGGCACGTGCTGCTTTCAATAACGAATATTCACCCGTTAGCTGACGGGCCTCCTCATCATTTACGGTCAGAACATCGACCATTGAAATCGTTTTCCGAAGGCTCTCAAGGGCAATTTGCATCCAGAAATTCATGGTATCCATCACCACCAATTTGGGCCGGCGCTGAAGACGCTCAAGCACGAGGCGTTGCACATCCGGGCTCAAATTTCCCAGCATCAGGTATTCGCATCCTTGATAAGAAGCGGGCACCACCGGGTCAAAGTCTGCCAAGACGTTCAGTTGGGTATCCAAGGTATCACGGCTGTTCATGTCGTTGTGATACCGACCGCTCCAAAAAAAGGATTTTTCGTTTTCCTTGATTTGAAGTCCTTGGGTATCCACGCCATGACGCTGCATCATCTTGATGTCGTCTTTGGGGAAATCGCCACCCACCACGGAAATCAAGTTGACAGGCTTGGCAAAATAACTGGAGGCCAAGGAGATGTATGTGGCAGCACCACCAATGATGCGGTCTCTTTTACCAAAAGGAGTTTCGATGGCATCAAAGGCGACCGAACCGACGACTAGTAAGCTCATGGATGAAGGATTACGGTAAATTTGGCTGCAAATATGAAGGTTTCCCTTGAAAATGCCTATCGATTTCCGGAGCGCCACTTTAGGATGGACATAGCCACCCCGTCTTCCTTGCCTGGGAGGGTCACATCTTGGGCGATGGCCTTTACCTCCTCTTTGGCATTTCCCACGGCCACACCGATGCCTGCAGCTCTCAGGAGTTCGATGTCGTTGTAGTTGTCACCGAATGCGATAACCCGTTCCATGGCATGCCCATGCAAGGACTTTTCAAGGAGCAATTGCAGTGCAGTGGCTTTGTTGATGCTGCCGTGTGCGATTTCCAGGTAGGTGGGTTTGCTTCGGTACAAGTTTAGCTCTGATGACACTTCAGATTCCAGGATGTCCCAAATCCGTTGAATGCCCTCTGCTGGGCCCATGCACATGACTTTGTGTGCCCCCGTCTCAAGTTGATTCCACCTCTCCACGATTTCGAACAGGTCGGCCACCTCAGGTTCCACCTTGGTGTTGTTCCGTTCCCGCTCGGCCCATTGGTCCTGTGCAGGCACGTACCATTCGTCGGCGTGGTAGAGGCTCACATGCACCTCCGTACCGGCTGCCAATTCGATGATTTTCCTGCAAATCGTGGCGGGAATTACCACTGAGTGCAATACTTCTGGTGCCCCTGTGGCTTGCTGTTGGTGAATCACATACCCTCCATTGTAGCATATCAAAGGATGGTGCAGAATGTCCATTTCGGCTTGTAGGTGACGCATTGCCTTGGGCATCCGGCTCGAGGCCAATACCACCGGCATGTGTTGAGGCAGACTACGGATTGTCTGGATGGTCAACGGGCTGAGTTGACGGTCGGCATTCAAAAGGGTGCCGTCTATGTCGGTGCAAACCAAAGTGAAGGGCATGCACAAAGTTAGGAAATCCCTCCAAGTTCATTGAAAATGGGTGGGTTCTGCCACTTTCGCCCACTTTTTGCCAAATCTGCCACTTTCCCCCACTTTTTGGTATTCAGCTTCCTGAAATGTGTTCATCTGGTGCTACAGTGCCCTGTATTTGGGCATTTTGAGAGTGCGCGGGGTGTGGATTAGCAGTGGAATAATTCCCACACGGGAAAATGCGCCACTGGAAAAACCTTGCATATTCGCTTCTAAATCCACATGTTTGCAGAGTAAGCCCATAAGTTTTCCACAAATGGTGGGATGAAGTGGGTCAAAGTGGGAGAAAGTGAAATTATTCCCTATGTTTGAAGTGTCGTTTAAAAACACTGAGAATTAATGCGCCCGATCTTCGGGGAATATGAATGCCGATTGGACTCGAAGGGCAGATTTGTTCTGCCTTCCGGGCTCAGGAAGCAATTGCCCGATGATCAGCAAAAGGATTTCGTAATCAGTCGTGGTCTCGATCCTTGCTTGGTTTTGTATCCCCAGCATGTGTTTGAGGTTGAGTTGAAGAGGATCCATGCCCGCAATCAGTACGTTGAGAAAAATCGGGCCTTTGCCAGGATGTTCATCAACGGTTCGATGCCCTTGGAGCTTGATGACAGCAGCCGCGTGCTGGTGCCCAAGCGATTGGCTTCGGAAGCAGGTCTTGAAAAGGACTTGGTGCTGGTGGCAAACGTGGACCGTATCGAAATCTGGGAGAAGGTGCGTTATGAACAGTGGTTGGCCGACAACAGAGGGAATCTGGAGCGCTTGTCAGAAGAAGTGATGGGCAGTCTTCCGGACAAAGACGATGAAAGCTGACTACCACCAGCCCGCTTTACTTAAGGAGAGCATCGACCTGCTCGTGACCCAAGAAAGTGGAACCTACGTGGACGTCACTTTCGGGGGTGGTGGACACAGCAGGGAAATCCTGCGGCGTCTTGGGCCTGCCGGAAAGTTGATCGCCTTTGATAAGGACGTCGATGCGCACCAAAACAAGATCGAGGATCCCCGCCTGTTGCTAGTCAAGACCGACTTCAAGTTCATTGACACGGTTTTGGATGGGCTGGGAAATCTCAAAGTGGATGGCATTCTGGCAGATCTGGGCATCTCCTCGCATCAAATCGACGTTCCCGAAAGGGGGTTCAGCTTCAGGTTTTCAGCAGACTTGGACATGCGGATGGACCGCAGTGCTTCCCTGAATGCCGCCGATTTGCTCAACGGTTATTCCGAGCAGGATCTCAAACAGGTGCTCAGGAAGTACGGGGAAATCGACCAGGCTGTAAAAATTGCCGCCGCCCTCGTAAAAGCGCGTAAAAGCGCACCTTTTCAAACCACCGACCAGCTCCGCGAAATTGTAGGATCGGTGGTGGTGGCCAAAAACCTCAACAAAATCCTCACGTTGGTGTATCAAGCGCTTCGGATTGAGGTGAACCAAGAGTTGGAAGCGTTGGAGTGTTTGCTCTTGGGAGGTGCGAAAAGGTTGAAGCCCGGAGGCAGATTTGCCATCATTTCCTACCACTCGTTGGAGGATCGGATGGTCAAGCAGTTTTTCCGCACCGGAAACCTCCAAGGGGAAGATCGAAGGGATATCATGGGAAGGTCCTTGAGTCCATGGGAAGTCATCACCCGCAAAGCCGTAGTCCCGTCTGAACAAGAAGTCAACGACAATCCACGGGCCCGAAGCGCCAAGCTTAGGGTAGCCGAGAAAAAGGAATCGTAGGCAAGCAGAATGCCGGAAACGGCTTCAGACATGACGAAAGAAAACACATACAAAAAACCCGAAACCCCGGTTGAGGAGCCGATGGTGCAGCCTGCGCCTGAAAAGCAGTCCGATCGGAAAGGGTTGAAGTCTGCCAGTGCCAGCAGGTATGTGAAATACGCCATTTTCATCGTTTTCATCGGGTTGGCCTACATCTGGAATTCCCACGTGGCAGAAGGTCAGGTGCGCAGGGAAAACAAACTCAAAAAGGAAGTTGCGGATGCCAAAGCGGAATACAAAACCATGCATGCCCGTTTGAGCGCAGGGACCCGTCAGTCTTCCATTCAGGCCAAGGTGGATACGTTGGGGCTTCGTGCTTCCAGCAAAAACATTTACCAACTCAAGCGCGATTGAGATGAGCAACAAGGTCTCCGATATGACATTGAAGCGCGTCTATATCCTTTTCGCGTTTTTGTTTGTGTTTTCATGTTGCATCGTGTACCGAATTGTCACCATCCAATTTTTCCAAAAGGACCGTTGGGTGGAGGCTGTTTCGGCCGACCGCGTGTATGAGAAAAGGGTTCCAGCTGCACGTGGGAACATCCTCAGCGACAATGGAGAGGTCTTGGCTACAAGTCAGCCCTTCTATCTGCTGCCCATCGATCCGACCCTCATCGACACCACCGGGGCAACCTTCCGGGCCGAATTGGATTCGCTCAGCCAATTGTTGGCAGGTCGTTTCGGCAATGAACAGCGCAATTCGGATTGGTACAAAGACATGTTGCTCTCCAAGATGAGGGCGAAAGGCAAGCAACGCGACCGCCACGTTTTTCTGTCCAACCAGAAAGTGGATTTTGAGGATTACCGAGTCATGCGGGAGTGGCCCATCCTGAGGCGCGGACGCTTCAAAGGCGGCTTGATCCCACACAAACTCAATAATACCCGTTTTTACCCCTTTGACAGCTTGGCACGCATCACCTTGGGTTTGATGATGCACGACACCATGCCCCTGAAAGGATTGGAGTTTTCCTTTCACCGCTACCTCAAGGGCCTCGACGGCAGCTTGATGGTGGAACGAATGGCCGGTGGGTATGAAATGCCATTGGAAATCTATCGCGAGGACGAAGACGGTGCTGATATCGAGACCTCCATCAACGTGCAGATGCAGGACATCGTGGAAATGGAGCTGAGGAAGGGCGTGACCCGTCACCAAGCCAAATATGGTGTGGCCGTCCTGATGGAAACCGCCACGGGAGAGATCAAAGCCATAGCCAACTATCCGGAAGAGCAGAACAATGCCTTTGCCTCCCGCATCGAACCCGGTTCGACCTTCAAATTGGCCTCTTTCATGGCCGCTTTGGAAGACCAACGCATCTCACTCGATGATTCCGTCGACACAGGAAATGGCACCATTCGGTTTTTCGACCGCGTGATGAAGGACCATCTAGGAGTAGGAAAGGTCACCTGGAGAAAGGTGTTCGAGGAGTCGGTCAACACGGCTACGGCCAAGATGATCAACGAAAACTACGGCAAGGACATCAACCGCTGGTTTGCTCACTTGGACAAATTCGGACTCACCAAACCCGTCATGCGCCAAGAGCACCTCGTGGGCGAGCCCATGCCGAAAGTAGTGAGGCCCGGTCAGCCGGGTTGGAGTGGGACTACCCTGCCTTGGATGGCCATTGGCTATAACACCCAGCTTACCCCACTCCAAATCGTGACGTTTTACAACGCGGTGGCCAACAATGGTCGTATGCTTGAACCCATTTTGGTGAAAAGAATCCGCAAAGGGTCCCAAATCCTTAAAGAATTCAAGGCAGAGGTCATCAATCCCCAAATCGCCTCCCCACGCACCATTGCCCTCGCCCGTGAGCTCATGGAAGGTGTTGTGAAACGTGGTACGGCCAGCGGATTGTCCATCGAAGAGTGCACCTTGGCCGGAAAAACGGGTACTGCCAAGAAGTACGACGACAACCTCAATTCCTACGTCAGTATTTACCAAGCGAGCTTTTGTGGCTATTTCCCGGCCGAGAAGCCCAAATACACCTGCTACATCATGATCGATGAGCCCCAAGGAAATTACTACGGTGCCAATGTTGCAGGTCCTGTTTTCCGCGAAATCGCCCGGCAGGTTTATGCTTCCGACATGGAATTGGTGCCACGCTACGTGCCCAAGCCACGCCTGCACCTCTCCCGTCCTTTGGCAGTTTTGGTCAACCAAGCCAATGCAGATGCCGTCTACCGTCACCTCGATGTCTCCACCTCCAAATCGGCTGAAAGCGTTTGGGGCAGGGTAAAACAAAGCGGAAGCTCCATCCACATCAGCCATGTCGAAATGCCAAACGGCAAGGTGCCCAATGTGGTGGGCATGAGCGCCAAGGATGCCATGAGCCTTTTGGAAACCATGAACTTGAGAGTGAAGCTCATCGGAAGCGGAAAAGTCCGCAGCCAAAGCATGAGGCCTGGCACCACCATTCAACCTTTCACCACCATCCAATTGCGGCTCAACTGACATGATGACCTTGCACGACATATTGTACCGGTGCACTGCGTTGGAAGTTCGGGGCGACCTTCAGACTGAGGTCGTGGATTTCTTCTTCGATAGCCGTCAAGTCGTGGCAGAATCCCTGTTTGTCGCGGTTCGTGGAAGTCAGGTGGACGGTCATTCCTTCATTTCAATAGCAGTGGAGCTAGGTGCCGTGGCGGTTGTGTGTGAAGAGTTTCCAGCTGAGGCCTCAGGGAAAGTGGTTTGGATCAAGGTCGCGGATGCAGCCGTTGCGTTGGGTCTCATTTCAGGGAACTATCATGGCAATCCCGCCGATCAGCTCAGGATTGTGGGCGTGACCGGCACCAATGGGAAAACGACAACGGCCACCCTATTGTACCAACTGTTCAACGAGTTGGGTGAGCGCTCGGGACTGCTAAGCACAGTGGCTGTGAAAATAGGTGAACAAACCTTGCCTGCCACACATACCACGCCCGATGCCAAACAACTTCACGCCAACTTCAGGAAGATGGTGGACGCCGGTTGTAGGTTTTGCTTCATGGAGGTCAGCAGCCACGCACTCGACCAACACCGGGTGGAGGGAATCCGTTTCGAGGGTGCGATTTTCACCAACATCACCCACGACCACCTCGACTACCATCAGACCTTCCAAGCCTACATCAAGGCAAAAAAAATGCTGTTTGACGGGCTGGGTTCGTCCGCTTTCGCATTGGTGAATGCCGATGACAAAAATGCCGACGTGATGCTTCAAAACTGCAAAGCCCGCAAGCGCAAATTCGCATTGGAGCGAATGGCCGAATACAAGGCCCGCGTTTTGGAGAATGCATTCGAAGGCCTGCAACTCGAAATCGGAGGGCAGCATGTGTGGTTCCGTCTCGTGGGTGGTTTCAATGCGAGCAATCTGTTGGCGGTATATGCTGCAGCCGTGGAGTTGGGAATGGATTCGGAGGATGTATTGCTGGAACTGAGCAAAATCGAAGGCGTTAGCGGAAGGTTCCAAGCCGTGCGTGACCTCGATCGTTCGGTGACGGGAATTGTGGATTATGCCCACACCCCTGATGCACTTAAAAATGTGCTCGAAACCATCCGTGACATCCGCGGTGGTGGTGCCCGAATCATCACCGTTGTGGGATGCGGAGGCAATCGTGACAAATCCAAACGCCCGGTAATGGCCGAAATCGCCACCCGTTTGAGCGACCAAGTCGTGTTGACCAGCGACAATCCAAGAAACGAAGACCCTGCTGAAATCCTGCAAGAGATGATGGCGGGTGTCCCGTTGGCTGGAAAGAAAAAGGTCATGACCGTTCAAGACCGCCGCGAAGCCATCGCAGTGGCCTGCCGTCTCGCCCAACCCAAGGACATCATCCTGGTGGCTGGCAAGGGACATGAAAATTACCAAGAAATCAAAGGGGTGAAACATCCCTTCGATGACCGTCTCGTCTTGTTGGAAACCTTCAAAATGCTCGCAAGCTGATGTTGTACGCACTGTTTGAATGGCTGAATCAGGAGCTGGGTGGAGTCCCCGGTTTCGGTGTATTCCGGTATTTGTCTTTCCGCTCGGCATTGGCCATCATTTCCTCGCTCATCATCGCGGTGTTGATCGGAAAACGCATCATCGTCTATCTCCGCAGCAAACTGATCGGCGAAACCATCCGCAAAGACGGTCCAGAATCCCACAAGCTCAAGGCCGGAACGCCTACCATGGGCGGCATCATCATCTTTTTGGCCATCATGATACCCACGCTGTTGTGGGGTGACCTGACCAATGCCTACGTGTTGCTCATCCTATTGGCAACTGCTTGGACCTTCACTTTGGGTTTCATGGACGACTACATCAAAGTGTTCAAGAAAAACAAGGAGGGGTTGGCCGGCAGATACAAGATTGTGGGTCAAATCGGGTTAGGTCTCATCGTGGGCTGCACCATGGTGTTTCACCCTGACTTCAAGGGGCCACAAGGACGCATCACCGACCATCAGACCTTGGTTGTGAACGATTATCTGGAAGGCAAAGGGTTCCGCAAAGGCGACCGTGTCCTGATGTTGGATGGTGTGCCTTTCAACCAAGCAACGCAAGCTCCTGCCTCATCTTGGGTAGTGGAAAGGTTCGAAGGTGGCGGCGGTTACATTCAGCCTACGCAAATCACCATTCAAGTTTCCGAGTCAGAAAAACAACAAGTTTGGGATGCCCTCCACGGCACGCCGGAAAAGAGCTTCGAAACCAAAACCAATGTACCCTTCTTGAAAAACTATGTTTTCAACTATTCCAAAATCGCTTTTTGGGAAGAGGATGGAGGCATTTTCGGCAAAATCATCTACATCCTGGTTTGTATTTTCATCGTGACCGCCGTCTCCAATGGGGTGAACCTCACGGATGGTTTGGATGGATTGGCAGCCGGTACCACCGCCATAGCCGCCATGGCGCTGGCCATCTTCGCCTATGTAAGCGGCAATGTGATTTTCGCTGAATACCTCAACATCAGTTACATCCCCAACGCCGCCGAACTCACCATTTTTTGTGGGGCCTTGATCGGTGGCTGCGTCGGGTTCTTGTGGTACAATACCTACCCCGCGCAAGTGTTCATGGGAGATACAGGCAGCCTCATGTTGGGTGGTGCCGTGGGCGTTTTGGCCATGATGGTCAAAAAGGAGTTGTTGATACCCATTTTCTGTGGTGTGTTCCTCGTGGAAAGCCTATCCGTCATCGTGCAAGTGGCCTATTTCAAATACACCAAGAAGAAATACGGAGAGGGTAGGAGAATCTTCCTGATGGCACCCTTGCACCACCATTTCGAAAAGGGCGGACTTCACGAAACCAAAATCGTAGTCAGGTTTTGGATCGTGGCAGTCATGCTCACTGTGTTGGCATTCGTGACCCTCAAACTGCGCTGAAATGAAGAAAGTGGTCATACTCGGAGCAAAGGAAAGCGGACTTGGAGCGGCCATTTTGGCCCGCAAGGAAGGCTATTCCGTCTTCGTGTCTGACTTCGGCCTGATTCCAGATAAGTACAAGGCCCTTTTGATTGAGCGGAAGTTTGAATTTGAGGAAGAGGGCCATTCCATCGAAAAAGTCCTTTCCGCTGATTTGGTTATCAAAAGCCCCGGAATCCCTGAAAAGGCACCGGTGATGAAAAAAGTCAGGGAAGCAGGCATTCAGGTCGTTTCCGAAATCGAGTTCGCCTCTTGGTTCACGGATTCCAAAATCATTGCCATAACCGGCTCCAATGGCAAAACCACGACCACCTTGCTCACCCATCACGTGCTGTCCAAGGGCGGTTTGGATGTAGGATGCGCCGGGAATGTAGGTGACAGCTTCGCCTGGATGGTTGCCGAAGATCCTCACGATTTCTATGTGTTGGAGGTCAGCAGCTTTCAATTGGACGACATCCAAAAATTCAAACCTCACGTGGCGGTGCTGACCAACATCACACCCGACCATCTGGACCGGTATGAATATCAATTGGAGCGCTATGTGGACTCCAAATTCCGCATCACGGAAAACCAAGGTCCAAACGACCACTTCCTCTACTGCATGGACGATGAAATCACCCAGCAGCACCTCTCCGGAAAAGGAATCAAGTCCCACCTGCTGGGATTCTCTTACGACAAAAAACCAGGCTCTGTGGCTTGGGTGGAAAATAACGCAATACAGCTTGAGATGAACCTCGACCAATCTGCATTTTCAATCGACGCCATGACCCTCCAAGGTAGGCACAACATGTACAACTCCATGGCTGCCGCCGTGGTAGGCCGGCTGATGGATGTCCGCAAAGACCAAATCCGTGATGCATTTTCGGATTTCAGGAATGCGGAGCACCGCCTTGAGAAAGTCGCCATGGTCCGTGGGGTGGAGTTCATCAACGACTCCAAAGCCACCAACGTCAACTCGACTTGGTATGCCTTGGAGAGCATCAACAAGCCCGTCGTATGGATCGCAGGCGGCGTGGACAAGGGGAACGATTATTCCATTCTCCAGCCATTGGTCGAAAAGAAAGTGAAGTGCATCGTGGCTTTGGGAAGCGACGTGCTCAAAATACACCAGGCTTTCAGCCGCAAGGTGAGCATGATCGTGAATACCATGAGCATGGAGGAAGCGGTGAAAATGAGCTACCACTTGGCCGATAAGGGTGATTGCGTTTTGTTGTCCCCGGCTTGTGCCAGCTTCGACCTGTTTGAAGATTATCAGGACAGGGGGCGCCAATTCAAGCAAAACGTCCAGAATCTTTAAGAGGCCTGCATCCCAAAACAATCATGAAAGGACCCATGGAAAAGAAGAAATTACTTACACGCGTCATGGAAGGCTTGAAAGGAGACAAGCTGATTTGGGGCGTCGTGTTTGTGATTTCGATGATTTCTCTGCTGGCGGTGTATACCGGCGCAGGAAATCCCATGCTCCGCCGGGCAGGTGGGTCCAGTGAATTTTACTTGCTGAAGCACTTTGTGCTCATGGCCCTGTCTTTCGGCATCATGTACTTCGTGAGCCGTTTTGACTACCGGATTTTTGCAAAAATCAGCACCTACATGATGTACATCGCATTGCCGGTGCTGTTGATCACGCTATTCATAGGTACAGACGCAAACGGAGCGGTCCGATGGATCAATTTGTTCGGCTTGTCTGTTCAACCCTCCGACTTTGCGAAGGTGGCTTTGCTCATTCACTTGGCCAAGGTCATTACCGAAAAGCAATCTGTGATGCATGATTTCAAAGAGGGATTGATGCCGGTGATGGGTTGGATTTTGGCCACCTGTGCACTCATCGGCGTGGCCAATTTGAGCACGGCCCTGCTGTTGTTGACAGTAAGTTTCATGATGTTGTTCATCGGAGGCATCAGCATGAAGCACTTGCTCACCTTGATAGGTGGGGGGGGGCTCATGATTTCGTTGCTGTTTTCGGTCGGTCCGAGGGCAGAAACTTGGCAAAGCCGTCTTGGTGCCTATTATGACAGTCTGTTCGACGAGAATTATGAGCCTGGCCATCAGGTGAAGCAAGCCTACGGCGCCATTGCCAAGGGTGGCATTTTGGGTCAGGGAGCCGGTAAGAGTACCCAACGTAACTGGGTTCCTTTGTCGACTTCTGATATGATTTACCCCATCATTTTGGAGGAGTTTGGCTTGTTGGGGGGATTGTTTGTGTTGGGCCTTTACTTGTTTTTACTCTTCCGGGTCGTAGGAATCGTGACCATGAGCAAAACATTCGGGGCCTTGCTGGCTGCAGGATTGGCCTTCCTAATGGTGGTACAAGCCCTGCTGAACATGGCAGTTGCGGTCGGTTTGATGCCTGTTACAGGGCTGCCCTTGCCGATGTTAAGCATGGGTGGAACTTCTATGATTTTCTCGGGATTTGCATTGGGGTTGATCCTCTCTGTGAGCAACCACGCTTTAGAGCAGGTCAAAAACCCAGAACAGGAGGTGGCTGCATCATGAGCAAGCGTGTCATCATTACGGGTGGAGGCACGGGAGGGCATATTTTCCCTGCCATTTCCATTGGGAATGCACTTAAAAAGATGGATTCCTCCATTGAAATCCTGTTTGTGGGTGCAAATGGTGGAATGGAAATGACCATGGTGCCTCAGCATGGGTTCAACATCAAGGGCGTCACCATTTCGGGAATTGCACGGAATTTGTCGGTGAAATCCCTACTGAAAAACTTGGCATTCCCCTTCAAGTATTTCAAATCCATTCAAGAGTCCGCAAGGATTGTTTCCACTTTCAAACCCGATGTGGTAGTGGGTGTTGGAGGTTATGCTTCAGGTCCGGTTGGTCGAATTGCTTCCAAAAAAGGAATTCCTTTGGTGTTGTGCGAACAGAATGCCTATCCGGGGATGGTAAACAAATGGCTTGCACCGAAGGCAGCGCGAATCTTGTTGGGCAACGAAGCCGCAGCAAAGCATTTTGCGCAATATGTATCCAAAACCCGCGTGACCGGCAATCCCGTCCGGGCCGAATTGCTTCAAGGAAATCGTGAGGCCGGGTTGGCCATGTTGGGATTGGATCCCCAGAAGCCGGTTGTACTGTCACTGGGCGGCTCTTTGGGCTCAGGCGCCATCAACCATGCTTGGGAAGTGAGTCTGCAAACAATCCTCTCGGCTGATGTGCAGCTTGTGTGGCAATGTGGCAAGCGCTACCATGAGGCATTGAAAGATCGGGTCCAAGCCCATCCCAATCTCAGGCTGATGCCTTTCATTCAGGATATGGCGAATGCTTACGCAGCGGCCGACTTGATTGTGTCGCGCGCAGGTGGAAGCACGATTTCCGAACTCATTCTGCTCAACAAGCCTAGCATCTTGCTACCATCCCCCAATGTGGCCGAAGACCATCAAACCCAGAACGCCATGAGCTTGGTAAATCGTG
>Ga0068876_10001551_pt1 | contig 17926 bp, 17 predicted proteins | sample NOAtaG_6_FD_66442 | JGI IMG/M metagenome (GOLD analysis project Ga0068876, IMG submission 66442) | Freshwater lake microbial communities from Lake Erie, under a cyanobacterial bloom - NOAA_Erie_Diel5S_2200h metaG | ecosystem: Environmental > Aquatic > Freshwater > Lake | place: USA: Ohio, Lake... | reverse complement strand
GTTCAGGATCAGGGCCACGTCATGGGCGCGGGCGACGGGCCCGAGCACCCGGACCGCCTCGACGATCCCGGCCTCCGGGGTGTCCTTGAAGCGCACCTGAAGGGCCGCCACGTCCCCGGCGGACAGGGCGGCTTCAAGGCGTCCGGCGAAGGCGGTAAGGTCGCCCAGCTGAGGGGGCGTGATGAGGTAGAGACGGCAGGCGGAAAGGGACATTCCCCCTTCATAGCTCCACCTGGCCGGGCGCCCAAGGGCGGCGCCCCCGGAATGTATTGGGCGAAGGCGCGGGGGGTGGTAAGGCCCCGGCCAATGTTCCTGCTTTCCGATGACCTTGCGTCCCTCCGCCGGGACCTCGACGCCGCCGACAGCGCCACCGCGGTCCTCCAGGCCCGCTGCGAAGCCTTTGGGCTGCCCGGCGGCCCGGTTGTGCGCGCCCGGGTCGAGCCCAGTGACGCGGTCGCGGACGAGGCGGTGAGAGGTCGGCTCAAGGCGTCGCCCGGAGAGGTCCTGGCCTGTCGTCGGGTACGCCTGGTGTGGGGAGACCTCATCCTGTCCCGGGCGGTCAACTGGTACCGGCCCGAACGACTGACGGCCGACATGCGCCGGCGCCTGGCCGAGACGGATGAGCCCTTCGGGGTGGTCGCCCGCCCCCTCGGCTACCGTCGGGTCCGGCGCGAGACCCGGCTGGTCGAGGCGGCGGGGCGCGCGCCGTTTCTGCACTGTCGGGCCATTCTTGAGACGCCGGATGGCGAGCCCCTGGCCCTGGTCGAGGAAGTCTATCCCGGCGACTGATTGGGTCGCCCGCAGGCCCGACCTGGATCAGGCGGCCTCGGGAAGGGCCCCAGCCAGACTCTGCGGGGCGACCGCAGGCGCCGCGCGGCGCTCGCGCGCGGGGCGCGGGACGAGGTCCAGTTCCTCGGGCGTCAGGAGGAAACCCGCCCGCCGCGCCGCAGCGCCGATCGTGGTCCGGGACCCCAGGAGGGAGATGGCGGGCGCCGCCAGCAAGGGCAGGACGATGGGCAGGAAGACCAGGGTCAGGTCCGGGCGCGCCAGCAGGGCGGCGGCGAAGACCACACCGGCGCGGACCTCCCAGGCGTGGGCCGCGAAGGCCTCGGACCACCGCATCCGCCCGGCCTCGCGCTGCTGGGGCCGCCAGCCGGAGTCCCGGCCGGAGAAGATCTCGATCAGCATGCGGGTATGGCTGACCATCATGATGGGCGCCATGACCATGGACATGACCATCTCGAGGGCCACGCCGGGCAGGATGAAGCCGGCGCCGCCGAAGGCCTCGCGGTCGCGCCGGCGACCCAGCGCCAGGAGGCTGCCGAACAGCTTGGGCCCGAACAGCAGGAACCAGGACAGGGCGGCCATCCAGATAACGACAAGGCCGTCCTGCCGGGGCTCCACGATGGTGCGCCAGCCGTGCAGGGTGGAGATTTCCAGCAGGCGCGGCTCCGTCTGGAACTGGATGACCAGGCCGGTCAGGAGGGCCAGGAACCAGAGGGGTGAGGCCAGGTAGGCCATGACGCCGATCAGCATCTGGAGCCGGCTCATGGGATGGAGACCCGCCGCCGTCAGCAGGCGAATATGCTGCATATTGCCCTGGCACCAGCGGCGGTCGCGGGCCAGGAAGGCCTGCAGGCCGGGGGGCGCCTCTTCATAGCTTCCGGGCAGGGCGCCGGTCATGTGCACGCTCCACCCCTGGCGGCGCAGATAGGCGGCCTCGACGGAGTCATGGCTCATCACATGGCCGCCCAGGGGCTTGCGGCCGGGCAGGACCGGAAGCCCGCAGGACTCGGCGAAGGCGCGGACACGGACAATGGCGTTGTGGCCGAAGTAGGCCGACTCCGGGCCGGTCCACCAGGCCAGGCCCGTGGCGGCCACGCGCCCGTAGAGCCGGACCCCGAACTGCTGGACGCGCTGGTAGAGGGTCTCGGCGTTGATGATGGCCGGCGCGGTCTGGATCAGGCCCGCCCTCGGATTGCGCTCCATGGCGTCGACCAGGTGCAGGAGGGTGTCGCCGGACATCAGGCTGTCGGCGTCGAGGATGACCATGTGCGGATAGGCGCCGCCGAACCTGCGGACCCAGTCGGCGATGTTTCCCGCCTTGCGCTCCGTATTGGTCTCGCGGCGGCGGTAGAAGGTCCGGCAGGCGGCGCTCAGGCGGAAGCTGTGGAAGGCGGCCCATTCGGCTTCCGCCGCCTCGGGGCAGGTGGAGTCGGACAGGATGAAGAGGTCGAAGGCGCCGGCGGCGTCGAGATCCCGGAGGCCCTGGTCGATCCGCGCCAGGCGGGCGAAGGCGGCGCCGGCGTCCTCGTTGTAGAGGGGCATCAGCAGCGCCGTGCGGACCAGGGGCCGTCTCGGATGCTCCGGGAACTCGAAGTGGTCCCGGTCGCCGCGGACGATCTGCAGGACCAGGCCGGCGAAGGCGCTGCAGAACCACCCCGACAGCGGAATGATCAGGGCCGAGAACAGGCACAGGGCGATGATCTCGAGGGCCGTGAAGCCGTCCTCCGCATAGACCCTCGCAGGGGTCAGGAAGGCGAGGAGGGAGAGCCCCAGGGTCGCAGTCAGCATGACTGTCCGGCGCAGGGCCAGGCCGCGGGGGCGGGGGACAGGCGGCGGCGCGCCGTCCTCGGCCAGACCGTGCCGGGGCATGTCCAGGGGGGCCTCAGCGGGAAGCCAGACGCGCACGGGCGCTTCGCTGGTCCAGACGCCGTCCGCGGACGCGCCGAACTCCCTGCTGCGAAGACCGTCCATCGCGCCGCGCCGCTCCCTCGCTCCGCCCCTGAAGGCAGAGGATCACAAACCCGTTATGTTGCAGCGCCGCATATGCAATAACGGAAACGTGAACGCAAGCCTGCATGAACTTCGGGCGGCGTTATCGGGCGGGCGCCCGGTTTCCGGGCGCCGGGCCCTGGTCAGGCTTCCGACTCGGCCTTGGCCATGATCAGGAGGCGACGCTCCAGGGCGTAGGCGGCGATGCCGGTCCAGCCCACAAGGACGATGGCGAAGGCCCGTTCCCACCAGCCGACATTGTCGTCGTTGACCAGTCCCTTGAAGATCAGGTGCTTGGTCAGGACCGTCAGGATGGCCATGACGACAAAGACCGCAAGGAGGAAGATCCGGAGCCGGCCCATGCCTTCGATCCGCCTCAGGGCCCAGACCATGGCCAGGGGCGCGATCTGGATGCCCAGGCCGAGGTTGATGGCCAGGTGCCGCGGGTCCGGCCAAGGATACAGGCTGGAGAGGACCAGGCCCACGCCCGCAAGCCCGAAGCAGAGGGCGATGATCGCGGCGGAGATCCGCGCCCCGCCGAGGGCCAGGACGGACAGGGCGAAGCCGATGCCCGCCACACCCGCTCCGGCCCCGGAGACCAGCACGCCGACATTGAAGATAGCGGGATGGGGCGCGGCCTCGCCGCCGAGTTCGCTGATGTATTGGGTGGCGTGATCAAAGCCAGGCCAGGTGAGGGCCGCGACGCCCACGCTGACATAGGCCAGGATCGGCGAGGCGATCCCGATCCACAGGAGGAAACGGCGGCGGCGGAACCGGGTCATGTCGGCCTCGGGCTCGGACGCAGGCCCCAGAGCGGGCGCAGGAAGCCGATGCGCCGCACAACCTCGTAAACCGCCAGGCTGCCGCCCAGGGTGATCAGGACGAGGAGAGAGGCTTCAGCGCCCACGGGCAGGCCCCAGGGCTTGAGGAGATGGGCGGCGATGACCAGCAGGGTCTGGTGCGCAAGGTAGCAGGGGAAGACAGCGTCGGTCAGGTAGCGCAGGGCCGGGCCGTCCGCACCCCGGAGGAGCCGGCTGCCAAAGCCCAGCACCGCACAGATCGTCGCCCACTGGTAGATGGCGAAGACCAGGTTCGCCGGCGCAGCTGGGGGATGGTCCACCGGCTGGGACAGAAGGATCAGGGCCGGCAGGCTGACCACCGCCACAGCCAGGGACGTCCAGCGCATCCGCTCGAAGCGGGTCCACACATCCTCGCGCAGAGCCAGCAGGAAGCCGGTCAGGAAGACGCCGAGGGACATGGCGTGGTTGTAGGGGTCGTCGGTGATGTGGTTGGTCAGGCCCGCCCAGGGAAAGACCAGGAGACGCAGCAGGGCCAGGTAGATCATCGGGACGACCAGGAGTCTTCCACCGGCCAGGAGACGCCCCAGTCCCGCCTCGAGGCGGTCGAACAGCCGGGGGGATGTGGCCAGGGCCAGCGCCGCCAGGCTGTAGACCGTGATGTAGAGCACGAACCATATGTGATTCAGGGGGACCCCGTCCCGAAGCCCGGCGGGGCTGAACTCGGACAGCCACCAGGTCCAGAGGTCGCCCGAGAAGCTCCCCTTCTCCATGGCCTCGATCCAGGACTGCGGCGGCACGAGGACCAGGACACCGAACAGCAGGGGCGGGACCAGCCGCTCCAGCCTCTGACGAAAGGCCTGGGCCGGCGGGGTCTTCCGGACCATGAACCTCAGGGCGATACCGGACACCATGAAGAGCAGGGTCAGCCGCCAGGGGTTGGTGACCAGGGCCGCCAGACCCAGGGCCTCGATGGTGTGGGGGCTATGCACATGCCAGTCCCACGGCGCATAGACCAGGCCGACATGATAGAGGATCAGCACGCCGAAGGCGGCGATGCGGATCCAGTCGATGTCCGCGCGGCGCTGTGAGGGGACCGGAGTCACGGACCCTCCTATGCGACGGGGAGGGCCCGCCTGTCCATGCTGACCGGCGTCCGGCTTCAGGCGAAGTCGCGGGCGAGCTCGGCGCGGGTCGCCGGCGTCAGGACCGCCATGTGAGCGTAGGCCTCGTGGTCGCTGCCGACCAGGACCTGGACGCCCGGCGAGCGGAAGACCGCCTTCTGGGCCTCGGTCAGGGGGAAGTGCAGGAAGTGTACGGACGAAGTTTTGCCGTCCTCACGGGTTCGTTCGACATCGCCGTCCTGAACGCCGTAGATCTTCTCTTCGCCGACCTGGAGGTAGAGGTGGTCCTCAACGCCGCCCAATCGGGCCAGGGTCGCGGCCCGGCGCACCGGGTCCTCGATCTCGAACATGACGGTGGCGACCAGCTCTGAGCCCTGCGGCACCAGCGGGTTGTAGGCGGCGAGCTCGTCCGCGACCTGAGCGGCCCCGCCCTTCTCGATCAGGAGCATCTCCTGGATCTGGAAGAGCATCGTCTCATAAGTCTCGAAGTAGAATGAGCAGACCGGGCCGAGGTCGACCCGGCGCAGGCGCTTCAGGGGTAGCAGGGCCGAGCGGCGCGCCTTGCGCTGCTTGGCGAACTCGGCGTCGGGGATGATGTCTGCCGGCGTAATGCGGCGCAGGGCGGCGGGCATGGTCAGAGGACTCCGTAGGCTCGGGCGAAGATTTCGATGGGATGAGACTGGCGGGGCTGGGGACCGCTGGCGGTCGCCTCCTCGTCCGCCAGAAGCTGTCCGATGTGCTTGCAGGCCAGGGGGCAGTCCGAGCAGAGCTCGGCGGAGCCCTTCTGAGCGACCTGCCTGGCCGTGGGTCTTCCGACCTTCACGGCGAGGGGTCGGGTCGACTTCATCACCCCGAAGGTGCCGCCGTGTCCCGAGCAGCGCTCGACGATCTCGACCTGGGTGTCGGGGATCAGCTTCAGCATGTCGGCGGAGCGCGCGCCCATGTTCTGGGCCCGGGCGTGACAGGAGTGGTGCACGGTGATCCCACCCTCGACGGGGGTCAGGCCGGGGGCCAGGCCCAGGTCCCGGTTCAGGTCGACAATGTACTGGCAGACGTCGCGGGTGGCGGCCCCGAGCTTCGCGACCGCGGCGTTCTCCGGCAGGATCAGCGGCCACTCGAACTTCATCATCAGGCCGCAGGACGCCGTCAGGGCGACCACCTCGTATCCCTGGTCGATGTAGGGCTCAAAGACGGCGGCGACGCGGGCGGCCTTGCCGGCCACGCCCGCAAGGTCCCCGCCTTCCAGCTGGGGCATGCCGCAGCACTCGGGATAGACGACCTTGGCCTCAATGCCCTGGCGGGCGAGCACGCGCGCCGCCGCGACACCGGTGTCCGGGCCGTTGTACTCCACAGAGCACGTCGAATAGATCGCCACCTTGCGCTTGCCGAAGGCCGGGCCCGCCGGGTCGGGCGGGACCGGGGTCGGCAGAAGGTCGCTCGCGGTCTTGCCGTAGTACTTCGGCAGTTCGGCCTCGGCGTCGATCTCGGCGATGGCGTCCAGCAGCTTGCGGATCGGGGTGTTCTTGCGGGCCGTGCCCCAGTTGGCGATGCGGGCGAGCGGCTTGGCCAGCCGGCCATTGCGATCGGTCTTGCCCAGCTCGTCCCGCACGAAGCTCTTTTCGCCGGCCCGGCGCTTGGCGGCCCGGTAGCGCAGGATCAGGTGGGGGATGTCGATATCGAACTCGTGCGGCGGAACGTAGGGGCACTTGGTGAGGAAGCACATGTCGCACAAGGTGCAGGCTTCATCGACCTTGGCGTACTCACTCTTGGGGACGCTGTCGAGTTCACCGGTCTTGGACTCATCGATCAGGTCGAAGAGCCGGGGGAAGCTGTCGCACAGGTTGAAGCAGCGCCGGCAGGTGTGACAGACGTCGAACTGCCGCTCCATCTCGGCCTCGACGGCCGCGAGATCGTAATAGGCCTCGTCGCGCCACTCGATGGGGTGGCGGAAGGGGGCGTCCAGACTGCCCTCACGGGCGGCGGGCTTCTTCGTGTCCGACATGGCGCAGGCTCCAGGCAGTGGATGCGAAACCGGCGGCGGGCCTTGCGGCCCGCCGCCGGCGCATCGTCAGTCCCGAGGGATCAGGAAAGGGACTCAAGGGCGCGCTGGAAGCGGCCGGCATGAGACTTTTCAGCCTTCGCCAGGGTCTCGAACCAGTCGGCGATCTCGTCGAAGCCTTCCTCGCGGGCGGTCCGGGCCATGCCGGGGTACATGTCGGTATACTCGTGGGTCTCGCCGGCGATGGAGGCCTTCAGGTTGGCCTCGGTGCCGCCGATCGGCAGGCCCGTGGCGGGATCGCCGACGGCTTCCATGAATTCCAGGTGGCCGTGGGCGTGGCCGGTCTCGCCTTCAGCTGTCGAGCGGAACACGGCGGCGACGTCATTGTAGCCTTCCACGTCAGCCTTCTGGGCGAAATAGAGGTAGCGGCGGTTCGCCTGGCTCTCGCCGGCGAAGGCGTCCTTCAGGTTTTGCAGGGTCTTGCTGGTCGCGAGGCTCATCTGGGTCTCCAGGGCTGGGACGCCGACGTGCGGCGTCAGGGTCGACCGGCCGCGTAGGGGCGGCGGTTCAGGATCCTCCTAAGCCCGACCTCTGCATAGGGCCAACTGGAAGAATTTATGATCAGCATAGGTTGCGCCAATGCCAAGACCGGCGCCCTTGCCAGTCGGCTGCAGCAGGATCAGGTTTCCTCCGCACCCGCCGCCCGGGACAAGGGGAGAGACAGGCATGACCATCCAGCTGAGACAGATCGCCCTGGTTGCCGCGAAGCTCGAGCCGGTGCTGCAGGACCTGGAGGCGGTGTTCGGACTTGCCCGCGCCTACATCGATCCCGGGGTCGCCACCTTCGGCCTTGAGAACACGCTGATGCCGGTGGGCAGGAACTTCTTCGAAGTGGTGGCGCCGGTTCAGGAGAATACGGCGGCGGGCCGGTACCTCGACCGACGCGGTGGTGACGGCGGCTACATGGTCATCACCCAGACCCCCACCCTGGCGGAGCTGGAGGCCGTCCGCGCGCAAGCCGCCGCCGCGGGCGTGCGCGTGGCCTGGGAGTCGGCCCGCCGAGGGTGGACCCTGATCCAGCTGCATCCCGGCGACCTGAAGACAACCTTTCTGGACGTGGAGTGGGACGAGCACGGCGATCTCTCCGGCCCCTGGCCGCCTGCGGGCGGGACGGGATGGGAAGACAAGGTCCGGCAGGACCTGGTGGTCGACTTCACCGGCGTGGAGCTGCAGGCGGACGATCCCGACCAGGCGGCCCGCCTGTGGAGCGCCGTCACCGGGGCGCCGGTGGATACCGCCGGGGGCGTTCCGGAGGTTCGCCTGAACAACGCCGTCCTGAAGTTTGTCGCTCCCGCCGATGGTCGGGGTCCTGGACTTTCGGCCGTCGACCTGACCGTCCGGGACGTGTCGGCGATCCTGCAGCAGGCCCGGGCCCGGGGTTTGCCCGCCGCGGGTCAGACGGTGGAGGTCTGTGGCGTCCGCTTTCACCTGAACACCGCCTGAAGCCCGCCCCCCAGCCAGGCGCCCGCGACGGAAATCCGGGGGCCCGGCGTTTCACTTTCCGTCTTCGGCCCCCATCTGGCCGTCTGAGCCGTCCTGGCCTTGGCTGACCTGGCCTGGGCGTCCGGCGGGTGGAGTCGCCGTGCGGACGTTTCTCCTTTCACCCCTGATCCTGGTGATGGCCTCGGAATCCCCGGCCCTTGCGCGGGAGGCCCGGCCCCCTGCTGGTGAGGCCGTGGTCGACGAGCTGGTGGTCGAGGCGCCGGCGGACCGCGCCGGCGGCGTGGTGGGCGACATCAAACCCGAACTGCAGATCGACGCGTCCGAGATCCAGTCCTACGGCGTCAGTAATGTCGCCGAACTCGTCGCCCAGCTGGCGCCGCAGACCCAGTCGGGGCGGGGTCGCTCTCGCGGAGGCCCGCCGGTCGTGCTGTTGAACGGCGCACGGGTCTCGGGCTTCTCCGAACTCAGGGACCTTCCGTCCGAGGCCATACTGAGGGTCGACGTCCTCCCCGAGGAGGCGGCGCTCAAATACGGTTTCCCGGCTGACCAGCGGGTCCTTAACTTCGTCACGCGCAAGTCCTTCCGCGCCATCACCGCGGAGATTGACCTGGAGGCGGCCACGGCCGGTGGCACGGTTACCCGAGAGCTCGAGTCCGGCGTGTTCCGGATCGACGGCGACCAGCGGACCCAGTTGAGGGTCGACTGGACGGAAGCCTCCGCCGTCACCGAGGCTGAGCGTGACGTTCCGCCCGCCGCCTCCGTCGCCCCTTTCACCACCGCCGGCGCCTATCGGGGTCGGGGCCCGGGAGGCGAGATCGATCCCGCTCTCAGCACCCTCGCGGGCGTCTTGACACGGCTGGCGGGCGTGCCCGCCATCGCCCGTCAGCGTCCGCCGACCCTGGCCGAGATCGCACCGCTGGCGGGGAAGCTGGCCCCCGACGGCGAGGCCGCCCTCCGGACCCTGACGCCCGAGACGCGGCGCCTCGAGATCAACGGCGTCCTCGCCCGGAATGTCACCCCGACCAGCACGGGGACTGTCAATCTGGCCCTCAGCCTCGGCAGTGCGGAGTCCCTCCAGGGACGCTCGGCCTACACCCTGGTCCTGCCCCAGGGGACTCCATGGTCGCCCTTTTCGGGCCCTGTGGATCTTCTGCGCCGGGACGCAGCCCGCGGTCCCATCCGGCGCACATCAGAGGACTGGAACGCACGCCTCGGCTTCGGGCTGAACGGGTCGCGTAACGCCTGGCGGCTCTCCCTCACAGGCGGTCTCGACCTCGCCGATGTCGTGACCCGGACCGATGGCGGGGTAGACGCCCGGCCGGCCCAGGTCCGGCTGACGGCCGGGGATCCCGCCTTCAATCCCTACGCCGACCTTGGCGCCGGCGATCTTCCCGCCTTCGCCCCGGACCGAACCCGGTCGCGGACGGCGGGGGCGGATCTGCAGGCCCTGGCCGCCGGCGCCCTGGCCGAACTCCCGGCCGGGTCACTTTTCATCTCCGTGAAGGCCGGCGCGACCGGCAACTGGCTCAAGTCCCGTTCGGTGCGCCGCGAGGTGGAGCGGACCACGGACATCGCCCGGACGGGAGTCAACGCACAGGCGAGCCTCGACCTGCCTCTCCTTCGCCGGGATACCGAAGGCCTCGGGCGGCTCGGCGACCTGTCCGTGAATCTCAACCTGCAGGGCGAGAGTCTGTCGGACGCCGGGACCCTGACGGCGGTGGGCGGAGGCCTGAACTGGTCCCCCGTGGATCGCGTGACCCTGCTGGCCTCCTTCAGCCGCGACCAGTCGCCGCCCACCCTGACCCAGCTGGGGGCGCCGCGCTCGCTCACCACGGGGGTGCGGGTTTTCGACTACGTGCGCGGCGAGACGGTCGAGGTCACCCAGGTCTCTGGGGGGGATCCGGCCCTGGCCAACGATACTCGCGACGCGGCCCGCCTGGGCGTCAACTGGAAGCCCTTCGCGGATCGGGAGATCAACCTGTCGGCCAACTACACCCGCAGTCGCGCTGAGGACCCGGCCTCCGCCCTGCCGGCCCTGACCGCCGAGGTGCAGGCCGCCTTCCCCGAACGGTTCCTGCGGGACGGAACCGGACGTCTCGTCCTGGTCGACATCCGGCCGGTGAACTTCCTGCGCAGCGATCGCGAAGAGATCCGCTGGGGCTTCAACTGGTTCGGAGGCGCCGGGCCTGCGACGGGACGGCCCGTCGGCGCGGGTGGCGGTCCGCGTGGCGGCCCCCCTGGCGCGCGGATGGCCCCCCCGGGCGGCGGCATGGGACCGGGAACGGGCCCTCCGGGCGCCCGGAACGGCTTCCAGGTCTCGCTCTACCACACCGCTGTCCTGACCGACCGGATACTGGTCCGCTCCGGCGGTCCGGTCTTCGACCTGCTGGATGGGTCCGCCGCCGGGGACCGCGGAGGGACGCCGGCGCACGCGGTCGATCTCCAGGCGGGCCTGTTCCACAAGGGTCGCGGGATCCGCCTGACAGGCGCCTGGAGGAGCGGCACCGAGGTCCGCGGCGAGACGCCCGAAAGCGACCTGACCTTCTCGGACCTCGCCACCTTCGATGTGCGGATGTTCGAGACCTTTGCCGGAACGCCCGAGCTGGTCCGTCGTTGGCCCTTCCTGAAGGGCGCCCGGCTCACCCTGGCGGTGGACAATGTCTTCGACGCCCGGCTGAAGGTCCGCGACGCCCGGGGCGCGGAGCCGGCGGGATACGCCGCCGCCCTCCTCGACCCTGTCGGCCGGGTCCTGGAGATCAGTTTCCGAAAGGTGTTCTGAGGGGTTGCGCCCCGTCTCGGGCTGGACTTCCCTAGGGCCAGGGCTCTTGGGAGGACGCCGACATGACAGACCCATCGGTTCCGCGGCCGCCCGTTCGTCCTCAACACGCCGCCTTCGCGAGCCAGGTGGAGGCCGCCCAGGATGTCCTTGACGCCTTCATGGCCGCCTGGAACGCCCGGGACGCCTCCGGCGTGCGGGCCAGCTTCAACTTCCCCCATGTCCGCTTTGCTTCAGGCCGGGTGAACATCCTGGCGCCCGAGCAGGTGACGGACGCCATGTACGCCGGCGCGGCCCTTTCGGAGTGGGGCCGCTCCGCCTGGCTCCGCCGGGAGGTGATCCACGCCGGGCCGGACAAGGTTCAGTTCGATACCCGGTTCGCCCGGTTCCGGCCGGATGGAAGCCTGATCAGCAGCTTTGACTCCATCTACATCGTGACCCTCCAGGACGGCCGCTGGGGCGTCCAGGGCCGGTCCAGCTACGCGCCCTGAACCGGGACCCGCCATGAAAGCCGCCAGCTATCCGCTCGCCCGACAGCAGGATTTCACCTCCCGCATCAACGGGAAGGCCTACCGGCTGAGGATCGCCACCCCCTACGGCCCGCCGCCCGAGGGCGGATACCCTGTCCTCTACGTCCTCGACGGGGACGGGTACTTCGGGTCCTTCGCCGACGCCGCCCGGCTCCGCGCCGCCGCCGGTCTGGAGCTGCCCCACGCCGTCGTGGTGGGGGTCGGCTACCCCGGGGAGGATTTCACCGGGGCCCTCGGGCGACGGTTCCTCGACCTCACTCCCACCGAGCCGGATGCGGCCGAGAAGGCCAACCACACCTTTGCCTCGGGAGAGATCCGCTACGCCGGCGCGGATGACTTCCTGGAGATCCTGACCCAGGAGGTGCGCGCGCGGGTCGCCGAGGTCCTGCCCGTCGATCCGGCCCGTGAGTCCGTATTCGGCCACTCTCTGGGCGGCCTCTTCGTCCTGCACAGCCTGTTCCGAAGACCCGACGCCTTCTCCGCCTGGCTGTCCCTCAGCCCCTCCATCTGGTGGGACGATCGTGTTGTCCTCAAGGGTGAGGCGGGCTTTGCGTCCGCGCTGGCGGGCCTCGCCAGGCCACCCCGGCTCTTTGTCGGCGTCGGCTCCCTGGAGCAGCCGGAGGGCTCGCCAGCCCGGATGGTCGACAACGCCGTGGAGCTGTCCGCCCGCTTCAGCGCCCTTTCCGGTCCGCCGGGCTGGCGCTTCGCCTCGAAGATCTTCGAGGGCGAGACTCACACCGGGGTGGTGTGGCCAGCCATCAATCCCCTGCTCGACTTCGCCCTGAAGGACGCCTGAAGGTCCGCTTGCGGGACGCCGCAGGGCCTGTAGAAAACCCCGCAACCTGATCGTCGACGGAGGCCGACCGTGCCTGACACCTTCCGCGCCCTGCGCGCCCACAAGACCGAGGCGGGGATCGAGGCCCGGCTCGAGACCCTGACCGACGCCGACCTGATGGAGGCCGACGTCACCGTGCGGGTCGAGGCCTCGACGATCAACTTCAAGGACGGTCTGGCCCTGACGGGTCGCTCGCCCATCCTGCGCGCCTTCCCCCTCATTCCCGGCATAGATTTCGCCGGCGTGGTGGAGGCCTCGGCGCATCCCGGCTTCGCCGCCGGCGACCGGGTGGTGCTGAACGGCTGGGGCGTGGGCGAGACCTGGCACGGCGGCTACGCCCAGAAGGCGCGGGTCAAGGGCGACTGGCTGGTGCGCCTGCCCGACAGCCTGTCCACGGCCCGCGCCATGGCCATCGGCACGGCGGGCTACACGGCCATGCTCTGCGTCATGGCCCTGGAGCGCCAGGGGGTGACCCCGGGGTCCGGGGACATCCTTGTCACGGGCGCCGCCGGGGGTGTGGGCAGCGTCTCCATCGCCCTGCTCTCGGCCCTCGGCTACAGGGTCGTGGCCTCGTCACGCCGGGCGGAGTCCGAGGGGGACTACCTGCGGAACCTGGGCGCCGCCGAGGTCATCGACGCCGCGGAGTTCTCCGGGCCCGCCCGTCCGGTCGGAAAGGAGCGCTGGGCCGGCGTGGTGGACTCCGTGGGCAGCCATACCCTGGCCAACGCCCTCTCCCAGACCCGCTACGGCGGGGCCGTGGCGGCCTGCGGTCTGGCCCAGGGCATGGACCTGCCCGGGTCCGTGGCGCCCTTCATCCTTCGCAGCGTCGTCCTCGCCGGGGTGGACAGCGTCATGCGGCCCATGCCGGACCGGATCGAGGCCTGGCGGCGGCTGGGAACCGACCTCAACCTCGCCCGGCTGGACGCCATGACCGAGGTCGCCGGCCTGTCCGACCTGCCGCGCCTGGCTGCCGAGATCCTCGACGGGAAGGTCCGTGGCCGGGTGGTGATCGATCCCTCGATCTAGCGGGCCCCGGCGGCGGGCCGCCGGGCGGCCAGCAGCAGAAGCCCGGCGAAGATTCCCAGGTTCTTGATGAAGTTCTGCATCTCGTGCTGGCGGTCGCCGCCGGGATAGTCGTTCCAGAAGTCGTGCATGAACAGGTTGATCAGCAGGGTCATTCCGGCGAGCAGGAACGCGGCTGTCCGGGCGTTCCAGTTCGCCATCAGCGCCAGTCCGCCGCCGACCTGCAGGGGAATGGTCAACAGAAGCACGGGCAGGGCGAACGGCACTTTATGAAGCTCCATATAGGCCACAGTACTGGCGAACCCGGTGATCTTCATCAGGCCGGGAACCACGAAATAGAGCCCGAGCAGGACGCGCCCGGTCAGGTCCATCGGCCGGCTGAGCCTGTCGAGCAAGGGGTTCAGGGGATTGTTCATGGGAACTCCGGGGTGAAGAATGTGGGGGTCCAAGACGCCCTCTCACTGTAGGGAGGAGGGCCGCCGTCGCCAGCTCTGATAAGCGGGCTCGCGGCGCGCCGGAGGGTTTCTCTGGCCTCAGACCAGGGCCCCCGCCGCCAGTCCCGTCACGGCCCCGGCGGTCAGGATCAGGCGAAGACGCGGATACCATGCGGGAAGCCCAGGCGAGCGCAGGTCCCAGACAAGGTGCAGGACAAGGGCGGCGGCCAGGCCTGCAAGCTGGAGGCCGGAGCGGTCGGGGGGCAGCAGGATCAGCCCCCAGGCGATGACGCTGGGCGCCATGCTGAAGGCGATTGTCCGCGGGTCGGGCGCCGTTTCGCTCACCGCCCGGCCCCAGCGCGCGCCGCCGAGGAAGGACAGGATCACCGCCGCATAGAGGCCGAGGGCCTGATCGCTCCAGCCGGACAGCGCCGGGATGGACACGGCCAGGAGGGGCAGGCCCAGGAAGGGGATGAGGCCGGCGAGACCCCAGGCCAGGACAGTCCTGGGAACCGAGCGGTCGTCGGCCGGCGGATCGGAGGCGGTCATGACGGGGTCCCTGCGGGTCTTTCGGTCCTTGTCCCTTTTTCCGGCGGACGCCCCCTGCTGGCAAGCCCGTCCCGGGACTCAGGCGCCGCCCCGTCCCCGCCGCCGCCAGCGCCAGGCCAGGAGGCCGGCGCCGCCGACGACCAGAGCCAGGACCCCGGCCAACGCCGCCAGGAGAGGCGCCTGCCGCGCGAGGGCGTTGGCCGTCAGCTGCTTCTGGATGGTGTATCCCGGGGGCAGGGGCGCCACGCCGACCCTTGCCTCATAGGCCGCATAGTCGGCCAGCAGGGCCTGGAGCCGCTCGGGCTCGGCGCCGGACAGCTCGCGCGTCTCGCCCGGATCACGGGCGATGTCATAGAGCCGCCAGCGGCCATCGCCGAGGGGCGGCATGTCGCGGACGATCTTGTAGTCCCCGCGGTAGAGGGCCGCATTGCCGGACACCTCGATCCCGAGGGAGGAATTCGGTCCGCGGACCGCGCCGCCGCCGCCCTCCAGCACGGCCCGAAGGCTGATCCCGTCCATGGCCGGGGCCTCCGGTGTCGCCCGGGCGCCGGCGAAGTCGGCCAGGGTGGGGGTGACGTCCGTCACGAAGGTCAGGCCGTCGATGCGCCGGCCGGGAGCCACGCCGGGCCCCGAGACGATGAGGGGCGCCCGGATTCCACCCTCAGAGACATAGAACTTGTAGCGTCGACCCGGCGCCGCCAGGGCCTCGGCCCATTCGCGACCGATATAGTTCAGGCTGCCCGGCCCGCCCAGTCCCTCCAGCCGCCAGGCGTAGCCATGGGTGCGCATCCACAGCCCCATGCCCCTCTGGTGCACCGGGTCGCTCGGCTCGGGGCCATTGTCGGAGGTCACGACGAAGAGGGTGTTGTCGAGCTCGCCCCGGGCCTCCAGGCGCTGTATCAGCCGGCCGATCGCGGCGTCCGCCGCCTCGATCATTCCGGCGTAGACCTCCATAGAGCGGGCCGCTATCCGGCGCTCGTGCGCCGGCAGGGCGTCCCAGTCCCGGGCGTCCGGAGAGAAGCCGTCGACTGCGGCGCCCTCGGGCAGAAGGCCGAGCTGCCGCGCCCTTGCGGTCCGGGCTTGCCGGAGCGCCTCCCAGCCCCCGTCGAACCGGCCCCGGTAGCCGTCGGCGTAGCGAGCAGGCGCCTGGACCGGAATGTGCACCGCCTGCAGGGCGAGGTAGGCGAAAAAGGGCGCCCGTCCGGCGGGGGCCTCGTCGATGTAGCGGGTCAACCGGTCAACCAGCAGGTCTGAGGAGTAGAAGGACCCGGGCATTTTCGCGGGGCGTCCATCCTCGTACCAGGGCGCTTCCGTGTAATAGGGCATGTAGGGGCGGGGGGCCCAGTTGTCGGCGCCGGAGGCGTCCAGGGCGAGGGATCTGTCGAAGCCCTGACCGTCGGGGAGTTCACCCGGCCCGTGGCCCAGGTGCCACTTGCCCGCCATCAGAGTCCGGTAGCCCTCCGCGCGCAATCGCTCGGCGATGGTCAGAACCTCGGGCTCGATCCTCAGGCGGTAGCCGGGCCGATTCCGCATCTCGGGCGGCAGAATCTCTTCGATGGTCGCCGCTCCGGCCCGATGGTTGTCCAGTCCGGTCAGGAGCATGGCCCGAGAGGGGGTGCAGAGGGGTGAGGTCCGGTAGCCGGTAAACCTCGCCCCTTGCCGCGCCAGACGGTCGATGTTGGGAGTCCGCGCCTCGCCCCCATAGGCACCCAGATCCATGAGGGCGACGTCGTCGAACAAGATGACGATGATGTTGGGTCGGGTCCGTTCAGGGCCCTTCAGCGCCGGCGCGGCGGACGCGCCCTCGGCGCCGAGGAGCGACAGGGCGCCAGCGGCGGCGCCCGCCCACAGGGCCAGCTTCCGCCTCGCGGTCTTGCGCGCCATCCGGCTCTCCTTAAGCCATCAATTGACACATGAGGTGTCACATGATGTCCGGGCAGGCAAGTCCGCCGGCCTCAGCGGCTCCGCCGCCCGGTCCGCCGGGGGCGCAATGGCATTGCCTCAGTAGGCGATGCGTTCGATCCTCAGGCCCTCCCGCTCCAGGAGTTCGCGGACGTTCGTATCGCCCGCCAGGTGCCCGGCCCCGACCGCTACGAAAACCACCCCGGGCCGGTCCATCCGGGCCTTCAGGTCCTTCGCCCAGCGGACATTGCGCTCGGTCAGCAGGATCCTGGCGGTCTCGGGCGTGTCCTTCATCTCCTCATTCATGAGACGTCCCGTCGCATCGGCCTCGCCGCGGGTCCAATGGTCGACCAGGCGGGACATGATCGCCAGGCCCTCCTCGCGATTGTGGGCGAGGTCCCGGATGCCCGACAGCTGCTCGGCCTCGGGGGTGGAGTCCAGCATGGTGAACTGCTGCTCGGGGGTCTCGAAGGCGGTGATCGACTTGCCGGACTTGCGGGCGGCCTCGGTCAGAATGGACTCGGCGCCGGTCTTGGGATCCAGTCCGGCCTTCATGTACATGACCGACGCCGCCTGGACGGCGATGAACCAGGGCTCGAGGGGCTCCAGCTGGGCGGCGGGCAGGCCGAGGTCCTGGAGGGTGCGCACATAGGCCGCATGGTCCTCTGGGGAGAGCCTCTGGGCCATGGTGCGCCCATTGGGGTCGACGGCCAGCTTCATGATCAGGGGGCCGAGGCTGGCCGGGTCGTCGACCGGCAGGAGCTCCATCCGCAACTCGTCGGACGCGTTGAAGGCGTCAGCCACGGCCTCGTCGAACCAGGACAGGTCCTTGGGCAGGAAGTGGACGGTGCCAAACAGGTAGATGGTGGTGTCGGCGTCGCGGACCACCCAGAGGGCGGGATCGGCGTCGCGGGGGGCGGCGAGGGCCGGCGCAGCGGCGAGGCTGAGGGCGGCGGCGAGGGCGGCGAGGCGGCGGAACATCAGGGGTCTCCGGAAGGAAGGGGAAGGGTCAGCCCAGCCGCCGGCGCAGCTTGAGGCCAATATAGGCGAGGAAGGTGACGACGACGGTGGCCATCAGGACCGCGAGGACGTCAGGGGCTGGCGCATACCCCCGGGCTGCAGCGGCGACCCAGCAGGCGGCGATCAGGATGTGGGCGATGACGCCGACGAAGCTGGCCCAGAGGTTGTCCATGACTTCCAGCTCGTCCACCCGGCGGATGAACCAGATGTTCACGGCGACCACCCCGCCCGCGACCAGAGCCAGAAGGGACCAGAAGGGGGCGGGCGAGAGCGGGAGATCACCGCCGTCGGCGAGACCGAAGGCGATGCCGCCCAGGAAGCCGACGCTGAGCGCGACGATCCAGACGCCGCGGATCCGCCGGCGTCTGAGGCGCAGGCGATCCTCGCCGGAAAGGGGCGGGTTGGTGTTCGTTTCGGGGGAGGTCATCTTGTCTTCCTACTCGGGAATATCAGGCGTCGCGGCCGTCGAAGACCTGCTCGATGGACAGATCGAATTCGCGGGCGATGCGGAAGGCGAGGCTGAGCGAGGGATCGTGCTTGCCGGTCTCGATGGCGTTGACCGCCTGGCGGGAGACGTCGATGCGTCCCGCCAGCTCGGCCTGGCTCCAGCCCCGCTCGGCCCTCAGGAGTCTGAGTCGATTGTTCATGGCGTCCCGTAG
>Ga0068876_10001540_pt1 | contig 17985 bp, 16 predicted proteins | sample NOAtaG_6_FD_66442 | JGI IMG/M metagenome (GOLD analysis project Ga0068876, IMG submission 66442) | Freshwater lake microbial communities from Lake Erie, under a cyanobacterial bloom - NOAA_Erie_Diel5S_2200h metaG | ecosystem: Environmental > Aquatic > Freshwater > Lake | place: USA: Ohio, Lake... | reverse complement strand
CTGAAAAGCCGGGTATGGATTATCGAAAAGGTATTTATCTCGTAAAGCTTAATGGCCTGGATGCCTGGACACATGCGGGATATTGGGGAACTCAGGTGGTCTATGTCCCAGCTAAGAATTTGACGATGGCTACAAATTATAGCAATGGGTGGCAGGTGCGGGGGCAGCCGCCTGTATTGGAAAAAGTATTGTCTATTTTGGAAAAATTATAGATTTTATCGCGCAACGGCTACCAAACACCATAAACGAAAATCACAAATTCGTAGGGCCGTTGCGTGCAACGGCCCTACTTCAAAGGATGCGCGAAATTCCTTTTTTATCTTCCTATTGATTTGTACTGCAAAAAGTCTTTTTATATTTAAGCTTTGGGGCTGTCCCGAAAGTCCTTTGACCTTTGGTGGCGAAGGCGGCAGAATATTTTTCGGACACTCTCATTCCAAATTTTATTTCGTCGCCTAAAACCTTCTGATTATGAAAGCTATCCATTTCCTGCTCTTATGTGGGTTATCGTATTTTTTCCAGGTCAGCCTGGCTGCCCAGGCCGCAAGCCTGCCGGTTGATCCTGCTTTTTACGCCAACCTGAAATGGCGCAATATCGGCCCACAGCGGGGTGGCCGTTCGCTGGGCTGCGCCGGCAGCCCGGGTCGTCCCAATGAATACTATTTTGGGGCCACCGGTGGCGGGCTATGGAAAACTGTTGATGCCGGCCAAAACTGGTCCCCGGTGACGGATGGGCAGGTAAAAAGCTCCTCGGTGGGGGCGGTCGCAGTGGCCGAAACAAACCCGGACATCGTCTATATCGGCATGGGCGAAACTCAACTGCCGCCAACGGGCCTTCTACTATTCCCGGATCTATGCCGATCCCTGGGACCGCGAAACCGTCTATTGCCTCAATGTCGGATTTTATAAATCTACCGATGGAGGCGTCAATTTCAATATCGAAATCAACCCTCCCCACGGCGATAATCACGACCTCTGGATTGACCCCAACAACCCGGAACGCATGGTCAGTGCCAACGACGGCGGTGGCTGTGTCTCTATCAACGGGGGAAAAACCTGGACCGAACAGGATTATTGTACTACCCAACTCTATCATGTCATTGCGACCAACGATGTGCCTTATCACGTAGCCGGGGCACAGCAGGATAATACTACCCTGGCTATCCCCAGTGACGGTTGGGACCATCTCCTGGCAGATGGCCCCAACCATGGCTATTAAACGGGGCCTATAAAGTATTCGAAGAACTGAGTAAAGAATTGGAAAGCCACCTGGCACGGCTAAAAGCTGCGCTACCGGATTAAACGCTTCGCCAACCATAATTTTGAATGGACATCGTTTTACCTCATTTTGCGAAGCAAAATGAGGTAAAACGATGTCCATTCAAAACTTTCTTTCGCCACTGAAGGCGGTGGAATAGGGAATACTTTTTACACAACCCCAGAAGTTGCGTAAAAAGCCCCTCAGTACCTTTTAGTATTGGGGTGAAACGTCTGCCAGCTATGCCAATATTCCTGATAGGCATTCACCCGGTTCAAGTCTTTTCCGCCGGGGTCTAAAGATTTTCCGATAAAATTATAGCTGTTTGACCCGCTTTTCAGGGTGTCGTTGACCAGCGTGAAGGTCTGCTGTTTATCGGTTCTTTCTACAACCACAAAGCTGCTGCTGTCTTTCGACAGGATTACCGCGATGGCCTTATCCCCGAGAACATCATATAGGATACCTTTTTCCTGCAGCAGATTCCAGTCATACGCTTTGCTCGTCTTACCTGCTTCTACGCCGACCACCCAGGATTTATTTTGCCAGGAAGCAGTATCCCGCCGGGTCAGTTTGCCCGTAAGCCTGCCTTTTTCATAAGTTTCCATACTATCATATTCCACCTGGAAGTACGTGTCGGGCTGCATAATCAAGGTGTGGGGATACAATTTCACCCATTCGTTCAAGGTCATCTGGACGGAGGGGAATTCGGGCAAAGCCTGGCCTTTCAACTTTCCTTTAATGGCTTCCCCTGTAGCCTGCCGCCACCAGCTTTTTGTCGTTTTATCCTCAAACATTGCATTGTAGTGATCCATGCCTACTAAACGGAAAGCTTCGGCTTTTCCATTCACCAGGGGTTCGAACACGCGACCGGTGCGGCAGACCGTACAATACGTCACCATGATGGGTTTGCTGCCGATACGGTCGCGCACCTGGTGGTGATAGCCTAAATATTGAATCGGATAGGCTTTTGCGTTTCCTTCATGTGTAATTCCGATTATGAGTTTATACCTTTCGACCTTATTCTCCGCAACATTTTTTAGGGATAAAGTCCTGGGTGGATAAAACATCGTATCGGCAGCCATCACGAAATTTGTTGTATAAATCGTTCCGGCTAAAACCATTAACCCCGCTATGGGCAGCCATTTGTTTTTTGAAAATACGGCCTTAAGCCCCAACATAATCGAAAGGGCAAAAAAACTTCTAAATGCCCAGCGCCAGGTATGTAGGGCATACGCGAGGTCTATGCTGTTGATTTCCTGACTGCCCCCCGGCATGGGCATTATGAAATATACATTGGCGATTTCAAATGCCAAAAAGCTAAGGAGGCCGGCATAGAATAGTTTTTTCATATTTTTCTCATTTTGCTTCGCAAAATAAATAAAGTCGGCGTTCAAAAAAATTTATGGGGTTGGGTAAGAAGTGTTCCGCCGCCTTCGGCAGCGAAAGAAAGTTTTGATATTACTTAGCGACGTTAGCCGCCAAATGACGGCCTCCTGGAAAGACAAACCCGATGCAATCGTTTTGGCCTGGCAAGGTGGACAGGAAAGCGGCAACGCCATTGCCGATGTGCTCAGTGGCCGCGTTAACCCAAGCGGCAAATTGCCCATGACTTTTCCCGTTGGCCTCAGCGACCATGCCTCCAACGCCAATTTTCCGGTGGATGTTGAGCCCACACAAATATTCGATGTGTTATTCCCCGCACCTGAAAAAACGGAAGCCGAAAAAATCCGCAATCAGGATTTTACAGAATATGCAGAGGGCATCTATGTCGGCTACCGGCATTTCGACAAGGCAGGTAAAGCTGTGTCCTATTGGGCTATCCTACACCAGTTTCAACTTCACCCAACTGCTGCCAAAGATATCAGGTGATACCCTTTACGTGACCACTACTGTGGAAAATACCAGTCCATTTGCTGGCCGGGAAGTCGTACAGGTATATGTATCCAAGCCAGATTCGCGTATAGACCGGCCTTTGCAGGAGCTCAAAGCAAGTATTCTGCTGCCTGCGACGGCAGAACAAAATTCTTTAAACGCTGATTTTATTGATTTTGCGCATTATAAAAATACGCTTTGGCAGCCTGCGCCGCCAAAGCGTATTTTTCGGACAGCCTGTTCAAAACTTTCTTTCGCTGCCGAAGGCGGCGGAATACTTTTCACCCTACGCAAACCGTATTCACTTAAACATCCCCTTTCTCCGCTTTCAGGATTAATCGCAAAGAACTATTTTTTGTGATATACGCCCACGCCCAATTAATGAATATTATAATTTTATTTCTCACGGTCAGGATAAGCATTAAATGCAGGAACATCCATACGAGCCAGGCGAAATACCCTTTAAATTTTGCAAATGGCAAATCTACGACAGCCTTGTTCCTGCCAATTGTGGCCATTACCCCCAAATCCTTATATTCATATTCCTTACAATCTTTATTGAAGATCATATTTTTTAAATTCCGGCTTAACAATTTAGCTTGGTTTATAGCCACATTCGCTACCTGTGGGTGTCCTTTGGGATAATTCGGTGTTGACATATAGGCAATATCGCCTATTGCAAAAATATTTTCAAAACCGTTTACTTTATTATATCTATCCACAACAATCCGGTCATTGGCAATCCAAAGATCTTGATGCAACCCATTTATTTTATTTCCTTTCACACCCGCTGCCCATATCAGCGTAGCAGTGGGTATAGCAGATCCATTAGAGAGCATTGCTACTTTGCCATCATAGTCCTTTACAAAAGTTTCTGTGATAACCTGTACATCCATTTTTTTCAGGTAATTCAATGAAGTTCGACTGGATGCTTCACTCATTGAATTAAGCGTATTTTTACTGCCTTCGATTAAATAAATAGTGAATTTTGAAAAATCAATACCCGGATAATCTTTTGGCAATACAAACTTTTTTATTTCTGCAAATGCCCCGGCCAATTCTACACCAGTTGGACCAGCTCCAACAATTACCATATTATACAGGTAATCCAGTTCCGTTTTTTCAGCACTTACTATTTTTTCAAAAACGGAAATAATTTGATTCCGAATAGAAATGGCATCATACGTTGATTTGAGGGTAAATGCATTTTTTTCAATCAAAACATTATTGAAAAAGTTGGTGGTACAACCCATTGCCAATATCAAATAATCGTATGGAAATACCCCGATCGTAGTCGAAACCTGATTTGTGGCAGGATGGATCTCCGTTACTTCCGCCATTCTGATTTTTATATCCTTATTGCCCTTAAAAACAAATCTAAGTGGAAAAGATATGCTGGAAGGTTCAATTTGTGAGGTTGCCACCTGATAAAATAGGGGCTGAAATTGGTGATGGTTTAACTTGTCAATTAAGGTGACTTCAAAGAGATTTTTATCTATTCGCTTTGTGAGTTCCAGCCCCGCAAAGCCGCCTCCAATTATGATAACTTTTCGTTTCATTTTTAATAAATCTGATGTACGACTACAAAATACGCTTCCCTTGTCGGGAAATACGGGAAGCCCAACAGCTTATCCCCCTTCCCCAATACCCCCTGTACACAATCCCCGGGATTGCAATATCTTTTTTGCAGATACCGCATCATTAAAACAATCTAAAGGGGAATAAAGTTAGGACCCCCGTTTGGCCGCAGGAAGCGCTCAATACGGCAAAATACTTTTACATCACCTGAAGAGACGGACCGGCGTGCAACAAGTCAAATATTCCCGGACAGCGCCAAAGAATCTGGGCCTTCAGACCCTGCCACAAACTTTTTTTCAAAAAAAATCATGGGATGGAACTTTCCGCGATTGCGTTTCGTTAAGCATTCCAAATAAGCAAATAACACCAGACATAGCGGAAAACGGCACCACTGCAACAGCGCGAACGCACCGCAGACCGTGTATTTCCGCGTCATTTCTAAAGTAAATCTTATCCATTGAATCCATCCGGACCCTCTGAATTCCAGCAACAACCATCTCCCGCCGCCGAGTATTTCGAAGAAGCAAAGGCGTTATTTGACGCAGAGGAATTCCCCCGATCTATGAAAATCCTGATGTCGGGGTTTAAAAAAGACGCAGATTACCAACCGCTTTATGCACTTGCTGCTGAAACGGCGGGCAAACTGGAGGAACATCGGCTGCAAAGTCTCCTGGAGCACACGGCAGATAATATGCAGGAAGCCAGCGCTTTTTATGAGCTGGGGGAATTTTTCTTCGAATACGACAAGTATGGCCTGGCAGAAGTTTTTTATGATAAAACGCTCCGGCTGGATCCGGATTACCCTTCTGCAGTCCATGACCTGATACTTAGCATTGCAAGGCAATTTCGTGCAGATGATGCGTTGAACGCTTTCAATCGGATAACGGCCGACAACCCCGACTTTTGGGAGTCCTATCTGTTGTGCAAATTGTGCATATTCACCGAGAGACGGTCGTTTATGGAAAAAATGGAGGAAAATTGGCTGACGGTATTGGATACCGGGATTATGGCGAGGGTGAAAGACCCGGAATTGAAGCAGGACTTAATGGTAAAAATTACCGAGTTAAGGGAAGCCCTGGAGCGCTATGCTTCCTTCCAGGAAGTCCAGACAAATATTCGCGACTGGCAGTTTATTCAGTATGGCAGCGCGGTCCTGGATGTTCACCACGATGGGGAAAAGTACCTGGCCGGGGGTAGGAATGGGATAAGTTTTGGAACAATGGAAACAGTAAGGTCCATGGCCGATAGAGTGAAACAGTTTGTTCAGCGGCTCGAAATCCCAATTCAGCAGGTCGCAGCGCTCGATGACAGGGACTCGGAAATTATTGGGCGGCTTTTGGCAAAAGTACTGGATGTGCCCTTTTATTTTTATAACCGCTTCGCCTATATCGAGCATACGTTGATTGTTGCTGGAGATAGTTCCTACCTGACGTATCATTGGTACAATGATTTATCCGAGATAAAAAATGGACAGGTCGTTTTTGCCCTGAACCACAACTGGACCAGGCCTACAAAAATCACACCGGATATCATTGGCCAGATGGCGCAGCAATACCGCTTCCCCTGGGATGGCGGAGGTATGCAATTCTGGGCAGATAATGATCAGGAGAAGGTCAAGGTCGAAGTGACACCTGCGGATAACCGGTCCGCAGAAGAAATTGCCTCGGAAATCTTTGAAACGCAGTTTCTCCCTGTAGATATGCAGGACCTCCTGGATTTTTATGCAGAAAAAAAGCCGTATCTAAAGGGCATTGGGGAACGCAGCGGCAGCACCCGCTTTGAATTTAACATAGAGAGCCCGGTACCCGGCACTTTGATTGAATAGCTTTGCCGGTATCGTTAGGGCTTACCCGCTGTTTTCCCTCTAAACGCTTTCGTGAGGACGAAAACGGGCGTCCCCGGCCCGGCCTGCACGATATTGGAAAACACCAAATATCCAATCGGACCCCGTACACCGGACAAAAAAAGATTGGTAGAAACCATTTTTTTCCCGACTTTTAAACCGTCATTTCCGGATGTATCCGCGGACGGCGCAGAAATGCCGGTAAAAGTGCTGGTTTCCGGCTTTATTTGTCAAAAAAATGGAGAAAGGTGTACCATAGGTCAAGCCATTTTATCCTCGCCCTGCTGCTGCCATTGGCACTGTTTGCACAGCCCAAACCAGTGGTAAAAGCAGAAACCATACCCGGCTCCCCGGTTGGATATAAAATGGCACTGATTCCCGGCGGTACATTTACCATGGGGTCACCCGAAACTGAAAAAGGCAGGGGTTCCGACGAAGGATTGCATGAAGTTACACTCGACAGCTTCTGGATCGGGGTATGTGAGGTCACTTTCGATGAGTTCTTCCTCTTTCAGTTCAGAAGTTCGGACTCCGATACCGCAGCTACCCCGGATTTCAGCGCTGATGCCGTGGCACGTCCTTCCCCGCCATACTATGATTTCACCAATGGCAGAGGGAAGGCGGGCGGCTATCCGGCCACGACAATGACCCAGCAGGCCGCTCTCCGCTACTGCCAGTGGCTGTCAGATAAAACCGGCGATTTCTATCGCCTCCCAACCGAAGCAGAATGGGAATATGCCTGCAGAGCAGGCACCACTACCGCATGGCACTGGGGAAACGACCCGGCGAAGGCCGGCGAATATGCCTGGTATTATGACAACAGCTCGGGGTCCTACCAAAAAACTGGCTCGAAAAAGCCCAATCCCTGGGGGCTTTACGATATGCACGGCAATGTCATGGAATATTGCCTGGATTTCTACACCGCCGACTATTTCTCCCGACTCGATTCCACATCGGTGAATCCCAGGATTATACCGTTGAAAAAGTATTCGCGCACCCTCAAGGGCGGCTGCTTCGAGGATTATCCGGAAGCGCTGCGCAGCGCAGCACGCCGCAAGAGTGACCCTAAATGGCAGGCGCGCGATCCGCAAATCCCCAAGAGCAAGTGGTGGAACCCCGAATCGCCTTTCGCAGGGTTCAGAATCGTTAAGGAGGTTAACAAAAAGCTCAAATCCGAGCGCGATGCTTTCTTTGAAAAATGGATCAGGGACTGATATTCGTCTGATCTCCCCGGATCAAATCATTACACCTAAAATAATTATACAACCATGAGTAAAAATTCCAGACGCGATTTCCTCAAAACATCAACCATGCTGACTGGCGGCGCCATGCTCGGTTCATTGCCGCTGTCCCATGCAGCCAACAGTCTAATGGACGACACGATTAAAGTGGCAATCATAGGATGCGGCGGTCGCGGCACCGGTGCGGCACTGCAGGCACTCATGGCCAGGCAGAATGTGAAGCTGGTGGCTATGGCCGACGCTTTCAAGCACCGCCTTGATGAAGCCTACAAAAGTCTGACTGCCGATGATCTGACCGATACGCTCGGTGTGGAGGGTAGTGTGAAAAACCGCGTGGACGTTCCCGAAGAACGCAGGTATGTCGGATTTGATGCCTATAAAAAAGCGATGACGCACGCAGATGTGGTCATTCTCGCTACACCGCCCGGTTTCAGGCCGGCACATTTCAGTGAAGCGGTTGCCCAGGGGAAACAGATCTTTATGGAAAAACCGGTAGCGGTTGACCCCGCAGGTATCCGACAGGTACTGGCTGCTGCTGAAGAAGCCAAAAAGAAGAAACTCAACGTGGTGGTTGGTTTGCAGCGCCATTATCAGACCGTTTACCGCCGCTGGGTCGAAAAATTGCAGCAGGGGGCAATCGGCGATATCGTAGCATCCCGCGTTTACTGGAATATGGGTGCCCTTTGGGTACACCCCCGCAAAAAGGACCAGACAGAAATGGAATACCAAATGGACAACTGGTATTATTTCAACTGGCTGTGTGGCGATCATATCGTCGAGCAACATGTACACAACCTGGATGTTTCCAACTGGGTGAAGCAGGCATATCCCGTCAAGGCCTACGGAAGTGGCGGCCGCCAGGTGCGCGTGGGCAAAGCGTATGGCGAAATTTACGACCACCACGTAGTAGAATATGAATATGCCGATGGCTCCAGAATGTTCAGCCAGTGCCGGCAGATCCCCGGCACCAGGGATGCAGTAACCGAAGCATTCCACGGCACCAATGGCACAGCGCCCTGGCCGGGAAAAATACTGACACGCAGCGGGCACACGATCTGGGAACACGACAGCAAAAATGACGGGAACCCTTACCAGATCGAACACGATGAACTCTTTGAGGCAATCGCAAAAGGAGAATTCAAATTCGCCGATGCAGAAAATGCCGCAAAAAGTACCATGACCGCCATTATGGGTCGTCTCGCAACTTACTCCGGACAGGTAATCGAATGGGATGCTGCCATGAAATCGGAAATCATCCTGGCGCCCGACCGGCTCGCCTGGGATGCCCTGCCCAAAGTACTGCCCGGCCCTGACGGCCTCTACCCGTGTGCTATACCAGGGGTCACAAAAGTGGTATGAAAAAATGGATACTCCTGCTGTTATGCCTTCAAACGGGCATAACAGCAGGGTCGCAGACCCGCTTTGAATTCAGTCATCCCCAAATGGGAACGGTATTCCGGCTGGTATTTTACTCCAATCAGGATTCCGCTGAGGCGCATATACTGGCCAAAACTATCTTTGACAGAATTGACACCCTGAATATGCGCTTCTCCGACTGGCTGCCGGAAAGCGAACTCAATCTCCTTTGTCAGAAGGCGGGGGAGAAAGGATGCCAGAAGGTATCGGTCGAACTTGTGGATATTCTCGAAAAGTCGGGCGTTTATGCCAGGCAAAGCCATGGCGCTTTTGATATTACCGTAGGGGCACTTACCCGCTTGTGGCGCCGCTCCAGAAACCTGAAGGAGCTCCCGGAGCCGGAGCGGATTGCCTCGGCGCGGAAAATGGTTGGCTGGAAAAATATCAGCGTGTACCCGGGCCGTTCATGTGTGCGCCTGCGCAAAAAAGGGATGATGCTCGATCTGGGGGGAATAGCCCAGGGCTGGACTGCGGATGATTGCCTGGGCATACTCCGGAGTAATCGTATCAACATCGCCCTGGTGGATGCCGGCGGCGATATCGCGCTGGGGGAACCTCCTCCGGGCAGGGAAGGCTGGCGTATTGAAATACCTTCGGCAGACGGAAACAAACAGATGCTCCTGAAAAATTGCGGCATCACTACTTCCGGGCCTGCCTACAGATACCTCGAACTGGATGGAAAGCGGTATGCGCATATCGTTGACCCCCGCACCGGGCAGCCGCTGACCCAGCGCACACAGGTAACCGTACTTGCGGAAAATGCCACCACTGCCGATGCGTGGGCTACCGCCATTGCTGTATTGGGAGAAAAAGGATGGAAGCAGTTAAAAAGCAAACCTGAAATAAAAGTCTGGATATCGGAATCGCCACTTTAAACCATTATTCAATGAAAAGAAGAAATTTCCTTCGCAACAGCCTGTTCGGTGCAGCCGCGCTGGCTACCGTTCCTGCCACTGTCACCGCAGGAGCAACCATGTCTGAAACGTCAGGCGAAACGCCGTTTAAACTTAAATATGCGCCCCACGAGGGGATGTTCAGACACTCAGCCGGTGAGGATATCCTGGATCAACTGCGCTTTATGGCAGATCAGGGCTTCGAGGCCTTCGAGGATAATGGTATGTCGGGTCGGGATACCGCCACGCAGGAAAAAATGGCGTCCCTGATGGCCCGTCTGAATATCCGGATGGGTGTTTTTGTAGCGCATAAAATTTACTGGTCAGAACCCAACCTGGCAAGCGGTAAAGCGGATAAAAGGAAGGAGTTTCTCGACGATATCCGAAAGTCGGTCGAAATTGCCAAAAGAGTAAATGCGAAGTGGATGACCGTCGTGCCAGGTTTCAAGGATTTCCGGCAGGATATGGGTTTTCAGACTGCACACGTCGTTGAGTCGCTCAAGCAGGCCTGTGATATTCTGGAGCCCCATGGACTTGTTATGGTACTGGAGCCGCTGAATTTCAGGGATCATCCCGGGCTCTTCCTCACCGACGTGCCACAGGCGCATGCAATCTGCAAAGCGGTGGACAGTCCATCCTGCAAAATTCTGTACGATATCTATCACGCGCAGATCCAGATCGGCAATATCATCCCGAATATTGACGCCGCCTGGGATGAAACGGTTTACTTCCAGATCGGCGATAATCCCGGAAGAAAAGAACCCACCACCGGGGAGATTAACTACCGGAATGTGTTCAAACACATTCATTCCAAGGGGTTCACCGGTATTCTGGGTATGGAACACGGCAACTTTTTTCCTGGCAAGGAAGGGGAAATGTCGCTCATCAAAGCATACCGGGAAGTGGATGGGTTTTAATTTAAGACGCTGTCCAAAAAGTATTCTGCAAGGATAGTTGGGAGAACAATCCCGCAACATTGTCGTTTTCCCACTCTGGCGCGGCCCCGTGATGACCAAAGCCTTGAAGGATTGAAGCAACTGCTGCGCTTTAATTCCAACTATCCGCGGTACAAACTTCTGAATCGCAATAATCCTAACGTTTCTGATTCTTTAGAAAACCTGTTCTGGTCATATCTCCCCAGCCTTTAATACCGCTGATTTTTTCCCAGTTTCCTCTTAGGGCCGCATATACAATGAAGGGGTGAAAAATAATTGGCTCACTAATTCCTGCAAATGATAGTTTGAAAATATCTTTGAATGTTTCATATTTTTTATACGTTGATTCCTCGGTATAGATAGCCAGTAATGAAAAGAAAACAGCATACGTGTATACGAGCAAAACCAGTACTAAAAAATAGGGCCAGCTTAATAGACCAAAATAAAGAAAAATAAGCGTAATTAGTAGTCCAAGTAACTCAATTATAGGAGCAAGGTATTCATATACTAACCAATAGGGATAGCTTAAAAGGCCTAAAATATTATACCTGGGATTCAAAAAAAATCTCCGGTGAATCCACAATGTTTCCATTGTTCCACGAGTCCATCTGCTGCGTTGTTTGCTTAAAATGGCGTATGTCTCAGGGGCTTCGGTCCAACAAAGGGGGTCTGGAATATATTTCACACAATATTCTTTATTGTTTTCGATCATGTACCTTCTCATCCGTACAATTAACTCCATGTCCTCACCAACAGTTTTTGTATTATACCCACCACATTCCTGAACGATTTTGCGATCAAACAGGCCAAAAGCACCACTGATTATTAATAATCCATCCATTTTAGACCATGCCATTCGACCGAGTAGAAAAGCGCGTAAATATTCTAATACCTGAATGCGTGATAATAAATTTTCAGGTGCGTTCACCTCAATAAGTTTACCGGATTTGACAATACAAGAATTAGCTATTCGAATCACTCCACCAGTTGCAATTACGGGCTTTCCGGATTCTTCCATAACTGATTTTGCCAACTTCAGTAAAACATCTTTGTCCATTATACAGTCCACGTCAATACAAACAATGTAGGGATTTTCAGAAATATTAATCCCCACATTCAGAGCATCTGCTTTACCCCCGTTTACTTTGTCAACCACTGTAAGCTTTGAATAAGCCGGATTGGATGATTGATATATTCCCCTTATTTCCCTGGTAGGAATAACAGCATTATACGCCTTATCCGTTTCAACTAAGTCGAAGGATTCTTTTAGTAGGGTAATACTATCATCTTTACTACCATCATTGACAACAATCACGTCAAAATTATTGTATTGAATGGCCAATAATGACAATACATTTTCTTGAATAGTCATACCCTCATTATAGGCTGGAGCAATTAATGAAATTTTTGGACAATCAGGAAGTGAAAGTAAAACCGAATAATTCACGAATCGGTTTTTCTTCAGGTGTTTTTTTAGCGAAAATACAGATATAGCAGCCAATATTGTGTAGGACAACATTACGGATAATGCAAACAATAAAATAAAGTAATTAAAAATCACAATACCTGTATCTATCCAGCCAATCTCCATTATATTTTTATTGAGTTTAAATTTTCTACAATGGTGCTCATTTGATGCCTGAGCTTTAAATTCGTAGATTGTGAAATAATGAGGTTTAGGTCTGCTGTAATTTCAGTTGATTGAAAATATTGTGCCATTCTCGCAATCAGCAATTGAATTGTAGGATTCTTACTATCTAACAAAGCAGAAAAATTATTTGGTTTATTAAAGTTTTTACTTTGAACGATATGAATAATATTAGCTTGTAACCAATCACTTAAATAAATGTCCATATCTTTTAAGTCCATTAATTCATCTAATCCCTTTAAACGAATCATACCCAGGATAGCTTCTTCCTGCACCATTTCGTTTTTGTTTGATAGATGTTCTTTTATTTGTTGAGCGCCTTCATAGTAAGATAATTCGGACAGGTTGCGAATGCCTTCTACTTTGTACATCCAATTTCTTGATTCAAGCAGTTTTATGGAATATTCTGACAGTCCCGATTCGACAAAAAAGTCTTCCAGTTTTTTTTGATAATCACCATTATATATTCGGTGTAGTTCAATCAACGATTTAGTAGTTATAAGCGCAAATAAGCGACCTTTCTGATTGAAATATCGCTTAAATATTCTAACAGTACGCTTCATGTCTAATGATTCAAACATAAAGCGGAAGAGAATACGGTTAATCTTTTCCTGGTATCGCCGCTTGATTTTATCTCTTCGAATCCTTCTTGCTTTTTTAACTAAAGTCAAAATAAAGAGCAGTAAAGACAAGGTCAAAAAGACTAAAATTATGCTCCATAGGATTAAAAGAAGGTTATCAAATTGATCGGACTTTAAAATTAATTTCATTTAGAAACGAATAAATATGTTAAGTTGAATATTGTACCTGATGCGAAAATTGTCCGGCAAAAACTCCTCCCGTTCAAACATAAAAACAGGCTGTAAAAACATGTTTTTCCTTACCCTGAACCTCCAGTTAACTCCTGCTCTGTAGGCGTTGGTTCGCGTGAAATCATTACGGACAAAAAAATAATACGGAACGGTCCCGTACTGCAAATCAAGTTGTACAAATGATTCTTTTGACTCCAATATTTTTCTAATATTTATGATGTGAGAAAAAAACCAGTCGTTCGACAGTGTAGCAGCAAAGGGTCGGTAGGCGATAAAATAATTGCCGATATTTCGACCGATATGACCTGTGAACATACGCACTTGGGCTTTGTCAAAGTGTAAATATCTGGCACCTAAAGAGCCACTCCATCCCTTGCGTTCGTGGTAAAACTCAGCTCCTAAACGGAATAAAGGAAAAATATTTTTAGCCTCGGAAACCCCTCCGTTAAAATAAAAATAACTATTACGCCCAACTTTAGGATATAGGTCCATTTCGGCTTGTGCTGCGTTCTCTCCAAATAAGTAGCCATAATTTATTCTGCCAATTATGGCACTCCGGTCAAATTTTTTTTTGTATTGCGCATAAAGAAAATGCCACGATGGAACACCAGGATTACTAAACGTAGAATTTAAATAACCAAATCCAACTTCATTTTTCTGCTTTTGCAGAATTTGTGTTTTTAAATACTGCCCATCCTTATAGTAGGTTGAATTTTTTGGGATTTCATTAAACAGCATTACTGCTTCATTATTTTTATTTTGCTTTTCTAAAGTAATTGCCTTTTGCAATCGAAAATAATCTTGTTCACTTGGGAAACGATTAATTCCCTCTTCAATCAATTCAATTGCCTTATTAAAATCACCAGTGGCTAACACAACCTGTAGATGTAAACGTAAAGTTTCTTCGGTGGTATTCCCCTTTTTCCATTCGGCTTCTATTATTTTCAGAGACTCCATTAATTGATTATCCCAGAAGTAAAGACGCGCTAAATACTTCGCATAATCACTGTTGGAAGGATATCGTTCATTTAATGTTTTCAATATATCAATAGCTGATATAAAATTTTTGTTTTCTACATTAACTTGTGCCTCTTTGAACAGTGAATCAGGGTTGGAGATTTGTGAAACGCCCGAATTTACAAACAAAAACAAACCACAAGGAATTAAAAATTTAAGCATTTGTACCAAGTAGTTTATTTATTCGCGTTTTCATAACTGCAGGGCTAAAAGGTTTGCTAATAAAGTCGTCAGCACCTAATCTAAACGATTCCAATTCCGAGGATTCGATACCTGAGGATGTCAGCACAATAATTTTGATGGTAACATTTTTAATTGCTTTAATTGCCATAATTACGTGCTGTCCATCTGCAAAAGGAAGATTTAAATCAGTAATAACCAAATCTATATCCTTGTGTTCTTTTTGAATATAAGCTATTCCGTCCGCTCCATTGTCAAATTCAATAATTTGAATACCAGCTGATTTTAAATAAAATGTTAGTGAAAGCCGAAGCATTTCATCATCTTCTAAAATTATTATTTTCATAATTCACAATACTTTTTGATATCAGGTATCGAGTGGTTCAAATAATCAATTAGGTGTTTGGTTAATATCTCAACCTCATCCGTTTTTTGAGCAGCAGAGGCTGCTTCCAGCTTTTTTGCCAAAGTGGTACCATTTAAAAATGAAACACTGCTCATTGAACCAGCCAATAAATGAGCTTTTTGCGCTATAACAGTAAAGTTATGCTCTTCTAAGGCGTTTTCAAGCGCTACAATATCACCCGGTACACGCTTTAAATAAACATTCATCATAACGAAAACGAATTCTTTTCCCTCGTGCTTTTCTAAGTTAACCAAAATACCGTGAAAGTCGTCCAGTTTGTCATTGGCAATGGTCGCGTTAGTTTTTTCATTAATAATTTTTTCAGGAATAAATTGGCCGGAAATATATTTACTGATTGTTCCAATTAGTTCTTTTTCTGTAAAGGGTTTTGCTACATAATCGTTCATTCCAATTTCAAGGCATTTTTCTTTTTCACCTCCCAACGAGTATGCACTACAAGCAATTATTGGAGTGTTTAGTTTTAATTCATTCCGGATTAGTATTGTTGACGTATATCCATCCATTACAGGCATTTGCAAATCCATAATAATAATATCAAATTGTTGTGTTTTTAATAATTCAACTGCCATTTTACCATTTATTACCAGTTCAACTTGGATATTATACTTTTTTAAATAAGTGCTGGCTAAAATTTGATTAAGCTCATTATCTTCCACTAGTAATAACTTAATATTATTCATCAAATAAATACTTTTATCGGTCGTTTTAACCGTTGTTTCAATTTTTTCTTCAAAAATGGTAAAAGGAATTCGAAATGAAAATTCAGTTCCTTTGTTTAATTCACTTTGTACATCTAATTTTCCCTTGAAAAGTTCGACCAACATTTTTACAATATGTAATCCGAGCCCCGTTCCACTATACACGCGGGTTGTGGATCTTTCTGCTTGAGCGAAGCGTTCGAAAATGCTGTCAAATTTCTTTTTATCAATTCCGATTCCTGTATCTTTCACAATAAAAAGTACTTCGGCTTTACCTGGCGAAGTAGCATATAAAAGCACTTGCAGATCCACTTTGCCATTTTCTGTAAACTTTATCGCATTGTCTATTAAATTAATTAATATTTGCACTAATCTTGTTTCATCGCCAATTACATAATCAGGGATTTGGGGATCAATGGTTAGAATTAATTTAAGTCCATTCGAGTTGGCAGAATTGGTTTGAAACTTTATAACTTTTTCAACAATTTGCCTGATATTAATTGGTTTTTGCTCCAGTAATAATTTTGAGCTATCCAACTTAGAATCATCCAGTACATTATTTATGATCACTATTAAATTTTGAGAGGCAGTAGATGTGATATCCACATATTCCTTTTGTGTTTCGTTAAGGGTTGTTTCACTCAAAAGATTATTAAAACCTATGATGGCGTTTAACTGCGTTCTTATTTCGTGACTAATATTCGCAAGAAACTCATCTTTCATCAACAGGGCTTTTTCGCCTAATTTTTTTGCTTCTTTGATTTCATTTAACTGTTTTAGCTGGTCTGTAGTATCTCTGGCAATTACAAATAACTCACCTGAGTTAGGGTCCAAACTGGCCACCCAACTCAGGTGTATCATCCCCCCGTCTTTTTTAATGAACCTGATTCTAAAGTCTGTTGTGTTTTCGCCTTCTACTAACTTTTTAATCTCTGTTTGAGTCAGTGGAACATCATCTTTGTGCATAAAGTTAAAAAAGGGCGAGCTGAGAAGCTCCTGCTCAGTCCAGCCCAGGGTATTTGTAAATGCTGGATTAATTCGTTTAAAAAAACCATCTGTCCCTGCCACACCAATCATGTCTAAGGACAAAGTAAATAGTCTTTCAAGTCTTTTATTTTCAAGAATATTTTTTCTTGATATAATTTGTGAAACTACTTCTTCGGCTAATAATTTTAATGCGAGTGACTTGTTCTTATCTAATTTTTTAGGCACTGTATCTATTGTACAAAGTGTTCCCAAATTATAACCCTTGGGGTCTTTAAGTGGATAGCCGGCATAGAATTTAATCGAAAGCGCACCTGTAACCAATTGATTGTTCTTAAATCGTTTGTCTTTAGCAGCGTTTTCCACTTCAAATAGATCATCTGTCATGATCGCAAACTGGCCAAACGAAATATCTCTGGGGGTTTGATCTGCTTCTAGTCCAACGCTGGCCTTAAACCAATTTCTGTCTTTATCAATTAAACTCACTAAGGCTATTGGCACCTCGCAAATTAATGATGCTAACTCAACCAGCCGGTCAAAATCTTCCTCTCTAGCGGTATCGAGGATGTTATACGCTTTAAGCGCGGCTAATCGCTCGGTTTCATTTTCAGGTATTGGATTGTTTTTCATTAATTCATTGTAGCTAGTCAGGGTTTATTAATTTTATATAATCTGAATTACTCCCGGTAAGGCTCATTTCAAGTGTTTGGATTCGACAAACAGCTTGCTGGATAGCGTTACCGCGAGAAGTATGCATCAATTCTTGCGCCGGCTCTACGTTTCGAAACCCGTCTGAAATCCTGGCACGCACTATATTCATCCGCGTTCGGTTGCAAATGCCAGCTTCCGGACGATGTGCGTACCGCACAAGCTATCCTGCTTTTTGCATAATCATTGTAAAGACGGTAGGCATCCCGGTGTGCAAATACCGGTACATATTGGTAAAAAGTGGCATCCTAGCCACCAGGATTATTGGGCAGGCCTTTAAATCATAGCCAATAATCTTATCGTTAAAATCCCCTTAGATGAATTTGAACTGTATAGTTCGTTCGCTAGTAATAACACAAGTTAAGCTTTTTTACCCTCTTTGCCAATAAAATTAGGGGATCTCGGATTTCCCCTATTTAAAATTACGCTAAGTACTTATTTATCAATTAATTATAATTTTATTATTTTTACCGCC
>Ga0068876_10001539_pt1 | contig 17990 bp, 18 predicted proteins | sample NOAtaG_6_FD_66442 | JGI IMG/M metagenome (GOLD analysis project Ga0068876, IMG submission 66442) | Freshwater lake microbial communities from Lake Erie, under a cyanobacterial bloom - NOAA_Erie_Diel5S_2200h metaG | ecosystem: Environmental > Aquatic > Freshwater > Lake | place: USA: Ohio, Lake... | reverse complement strand
CGTACATATTTCCAACGACCATCCCGTCAGTGAACCACCTTGAGTATTTTGATTATCCGTAATTGTTAAAGTCCAGGTTCCCGCAGAATTTTGACCATTAAAATTGGAAAGATTCCCTACCGGTTGATAGGCAAGCCCCGTAGTCGGGGGACATGGTATTACAGCAGATGCAGCAGCATTATCGAAATCAATATCAAAATTATCATTTGTTCCACATACATTGGCCATGAGTGAGACAACAGTGCCAACGGGACTTGTTAAGGTGAAACTCAGATCACCCATACGGGTGTGAGTTCCTATTAGGTTGCGAACATTCACATCATTGATTGTTCCACCGCCTGGTACCGTAATCGTTCTTGTAATCGTGCCTGAATTTGGAATCGTGGCAGGCAAACTGGTACTTGCGACATAAGTAACACAGCCCGATGTAGTAAAACTAAAAGCCGACGTATATGGTGACGAACCACATGTACTATTCACCTTAACTCTCCAATAATAAGTCGTATTGAGACCTAGTGCCGAAGTCGAGTAAGTAGCTGATGCTAAACCTGTAACCTGTGATACTATTGATGTAAAGCCTGCATCTGTGGCTATTTCTATATCGTAAGTTGCTCCCGATTCAGCATATGCAGTCCACGTAAATACAACCGGAGAAGTAACATTGGTTGCACCGTTCGCTGGCGAGGTAAGCGTGACAATATTCGGTGTTCCATCCAATATTGTTAATGAAACAGAAGATGTTTTTGTACCAGAAGTACTGGTAGCTGTAATCGTTAGCGTATACGTTCCCGGAACAGCATTTGCGGTATTACTGATCGTTAGCACACTTGTTCCAGCCGGGATAACAGGATTTAGAGAAAAGTTAGATGATGCTCCAGCCGGAACACCACTTACCGACAAGGTCACAGGATCAATATATCCATTGAATGAGCCGATCGTTACAGTATAAACAGCATTACCCGGCTGACATACAGACAACAATGAGGGCCCCACAGCCAGTGAGTAATCATAGGTGGCTGCAGTAATGGTAAAATTGTTATTCGAAATATCGAAGAATGTGCCGTTCGAACAGATCACCATAATACGGCACGTTGCCGAAGGTAAATTTGGTACAGTTATCACCTGTGAACCATCGTTCGGAACATTTGTTGCTAACACAGTAGGGTAAGTCAGACCACCATCCGTAGAGAGTAACACGTTAACATTCGCACAAGCAACAGGTGCATTGCTCGTATTCGCAACATCCCATGTGACAGTTTGGGTAGAACCGCCTCCCCAGCTGATGCCTGTTACAGAAGGATAGAGAACAAGGAACGGGCCAGATCCTGCGTCAGTAGTTACTTGAATATCATCATGATCGTTACAACTTCCGGGTCCCGGTGCATTGTCACGAACCGTTACTCGAAAATCCATTACTCTTGAAACAGAAGGTATTACCTCCCATGTGAATGGTCCATTTGAAGCTAAGGACGCCAAGCTCGGGAAATAACGGGTCGGACTTGTTGAAGAGGGATTACTTCTGAAATTGGGTCCACCCGTTGAAGTTGCAACGGGAGGTTGGGTACTTACTTCATTATCCATTTGCTCCCAGTTATAGGTCAATGGATTCCCGTCAGGATCCGTGGCAGTTGCAGTTAGAGCAAATGGTGTATTAGCAGGGACCGTTACATTGCCAACAGTTCCGGTAACCACAGGCGCACTATTCACCAGTGAACTAATCAATTCGCAGGTATGTCCGGCACTAAGGATCTCAAAACTTATCTCCTCGAGACTTTTACCTGAGAAATGGTCATCTGAATTATTTTGAACATCGGGAGCACAAATTCCTGCATACCCCATGATCGTGCTGGCACTTCCTGGTTCTATGGCTGTTAATGCATTTCTATTACAATTATTATTCTGCGTATGGTTCGCTCCAAACTGGTGTCCCATTTCATGAGCGACATAATCTATATCGAATGGATCACCTATAGGGGCCGAACTTCCTGTAACACCTCGGGCTTTGTTTCCTCCTGCACAGACAACACCCAAACCAGCGAGACCTCCACTGTTCGTGCCGAAAACGTGACCAATGTCGTAATTTGCTGCGCCTATCACAGCATCCGTGTTAGTCTGATTCTGGTTGATCATTGTACCCGGAGTACCATTCGTAAACGGATCAGTGGTTGCATTGGTATAAACGATCAAGTTATTGTTCCCGATTATTGTCATCGTGATCGCCATATCCTTTTCAAAAACTCCATTGACCCTGTTCATCGATGTTGCTTCAGCAGCCAGTGCCAATGCGACCGTCCCGCCATGGAAAGCTGTATACTCCCCAGTGGCAGATAGTGCAAGACGATAAGTCCTGAGTTGACAGGTCCCGAACATTTTGTTCGTTCCCTGATCTTGAGTTCCAGAATCATCTGTTGTTATGCCATTGAACGTGCATTCAAACGATTTCTGTGTGCTGAAATCCTTTCTTCTGTAGACAATATAGTAATCAGTATTACCACTAATCACAGGATCGATATAGATAGTCGATTCACCCGGAATCATGATCATCGCGTGAAGTCCCTTGGGCGTTATATCCCATTTTACGAACTCACCTGTCGCTTCGTTACCTGCATCGTATGTTCTCAGCTCCGGAAACTTTTCGACAAGCGCTCTGTCGAGGGTACTGTTCTCTTTCGCCATGTACGAATGCATCAAACCATCAGGATGCGGAAAAGCTAATTCCGCTTCAAATCCAACGGATTGATCATCTCTATGCATAACTCCCTGCATTTGCTCGCGTAACGAATTCACGTCTATCAAAAAATATTTTGCGTTTACTGCATTAATCTGCAGGTTACCTAGTGACAGAACTGTGGATTTTGGCACTTCAGAAACAGAATAGGAAACGGTCTTTTTAAACTGACCAAAAACACCAAAAGAAATAATACAGATCAACAGGGACAACGCACCCTTTGCGTTCAAAAAGAAAGAAGTTTTCATACGTTTTAGTCTTAGCACCGCTAATTTATCGAAAAAAGCCACAACTGTGACCTAATTCACAACTAACACATGAAAAAGGAAAGAGTTTTTTGAAAACTTCGATCAACTGAACAGGGAATCTACAAATTCGTGCTTATCGAAAAGCTGCAGATCGTTCATCCCCTCCCCGACGCCGATATATTTCACAGGAATCTTCATTTGGTCAGAAATTCCAATAACTACACCTCCTTTTGCAGTTCCATCGAGTTTGGTGATCGCAAGAGCATTGATATCAGTTGCCAGCGAGAACTGTTTCGCCTGTTCATATGCATTCTGCCCTGTTGAGCCATCCAGCACCAACAATACTTCATGTGGCGATCCTGGAATCACTTTTTCCATTACTCGCTTTATTTTGCTCAACTCATTCATCAGGTTCACTTTGTTGTGAAGACGACCAGCTGTATCGATAATGACAACATCCGCACCCTGCGATTTTGCCGATTGAAGTGCATCAAATGCAACAGAAGCTGGATCTGCCCCCATTCCTTGCTGAACGATCGGCACACCAACACGCTCTGACCAAATGATCAACTGATCCACAGCTGCAGCACGAAATGTATCAGCAGCACCGAGAACTACTTTCTTACCCGAAGATTTGAATTGATGCGCCAATTTGCCGATGGTTGTTGTCTTTCCCACACCATTTACTCCTACAACCATGATCACATACGGTCCATTTTCCGGCTTCTCGAATTCTATGCTGCCTGTTTTTCCTGAATTATTCTCCTCCAGGAGTCCAGCAATCTCCTCTTTCAGTATCGTGTTTAGTTCATTTGCACCCAAGACTTTGTCTCGTGAGACGCGCGTTTCAATTCTATCAATAATTTTCAAGGTGGTTTCTACACCGACATCAGAAGTGATCAATACTTCTTCCAGATTATCCAGAACCTCATCATCTACGCGGGATTTTCCTACAATCGTCCGTGCGAGCTTTGATAGAAAGCTCTGTTTTGTTTTTTCAAGTCCTTTATCAAGACTTTCCTTCTTTTCCTTTGAGAATAATCCGAAAAATGCCATATGGTATAAAAATAAGAAAAGCCCCGTATTTCGGGGCTTAAATATTTTGGGACAAGATACGTTTAGTTCTTAGTAAACCAATCTTTTACTTTATCATTGTGAACGATCTCTTCTTTGAAAGTGTATGAACCAGATTTCTCTGACTTCACCATTTTGATCACTTTCGTGTGCTCTTTTCCTCCACCTTTCTGCAGGGATGCTACTACTTTCTTTGCCATAATTCAATTATTTTATCTCCTTATGAACCGTCATACGCTTCAAAATAGGATTAAATTTTTTAATCTCCATACGATCAGGCGTGTTCTTTCTGTTCTTTGTCGTTATGTAACGAGAAGTTCCAGGCTTACCTGATTCCTTGTGCTCGGTGCACTCAAGAATTACTTGTATTCTATTACCTTTTGCTTTCTTAGCCATTTCTGATACTTTTAATAGTCTACCGTTTCACAACGGGTAGAACAAGGATTATTTTAAATACCCTTTCTCGCGTGCTTCTTTGATGCAAGCAGAAATACCTTTCTTGTTAATAGTTCTCAATGCTGAAGTAGATATCTTCAGTGTAATGAAACAATCTTCCTCCGGAAGATAAAATTTCTTCGATATTAAATTCGGGTAGAATTTACGTTTCGTTTTACGGTTTGAGTGAGAAACGTTGTTCCCTACCATCACCGATTTACCCGTAAGTTGACAAACTCGTGACATCTTTATTTGTTTTATCCTAATTCTAAAATGGGGTGCAAAGTAATAACTTTTTTAGTAAAATAACAAGGGAACGTTACTTTTTTTCGAATAAAATTCCTAAAATCTCACATCGAACTAAATTTAAAGCAGTTAGAACAGTCATCTGGATATTTCGTTCCCTGTTATCACCAAAACGGAAGCACTTCGAAATCGTCCTGTCGGATGTGGATATGCCAATCCAAACAAGACCGACGGGTTTTTCATTTGTACCACCTTCAGGCCCAGCCACTCCGGATGTTGCCAAACATACATCAACTCCAAGCAGATCTCTTCCGTTTCGAGCCATTTGCTCCACCACTTCTGAACTTACCGCTCCGAATCCATCAATTATCTTTTCATCGACGTTCGCAAGTTTGCCTTTCAACTCATTACTGTATGTAATTAGACTTCCCTGAAAATAATTGGATGCCCCGGAAACAGAAACAATCTGATGTGCAAGGGCTCCACCAGTGCAACTCTCCACAGTTCCAATGGTTAAATGTTTATCTCGAAGAACTTGTCCAACTACCCCTTGAAGCGTCTCATCTCCCGTGCCGAAAATGTAATGTGGAAACCTCTTGATCAACTGATCAAAATACCTGTCGATCTCTTCAGAGCGGCTTTCACCTTCATAACTCGTAAGCCTCAACTTCACCATTCCGGGTGATGGCAGATAGGCCAAACCCAGACCTTGTTCCCGTACATCATTCTCCCAATCAGAGATCTGTTCAGCGAGGAAAGATTCACCGATGCCTTGCGTAAGTATCGTCTTGTGATACAAAGCTTTAAGCTTAAATTTCGCCTTTAACCTGGGGAACACTTCTTCTATCATGATCCCCTTCATTTCATAAGGAACACCAGGCAAACTGATCAATATCTTTCCTTCATAATCAAACCACATCCCTGCAGCAGTTCCATTCCTATTGTCAAGGATGGTGCAGGACTTTGGTAATTCCGCCTGTCGGATATTCACATCCAGCATAGGACGATTTCGACTTATGAAGAATGCCTCAATCCTTTCCAGAGTCGGAATATGTATTTCCAGCTCTGTATTGAAATACTCACAAAGTGTATGCTTCGTAATATCATCCTTGGTTGGACCAAGCCCCCCTGTCACAAGAACCAGATCACTTCGCGTGAAAGCCATATCAACCGCATCTTTGATCAACTCTTTTTCATCTGAGATGGTGGTAACCTGAACGATCCTAATACCTAACAGCGAACATTCCTGACCAATCCAAGATGCATTGGTATTGATTGTCTGACCGATCAAAAGTTCATCCCCTATTGAAATGATCTCCACTCTCATTTACTGTTTTTTAAATTTAGCGATCGATTCGATGTGGCCCGTATGCGGAAACTGATCTACTAATGAGATCTTTTCCAGCTTATATCCTGCTTTTTCCAAAGTCTCAGCATCTCTAGCCTGTGTTGAAGGATTGCATGAAATATAAACAATGTTCTTGGCCCCCAGTTCGATTGTTTTTATTAACGTTTTCGGAGCGATACCTGCACGCGGAGGGTCAAGAATGATCGTAGAGATGTTACCGATGTATTCCGGATGCTCTTTCAGGAATTTCCCAACATCTGCCGCATAAAATTTGATCCCTTCGATTCCATTGCGCTTTGCATTGCGCTTTGCATCTTCAATTGCTTCTTCTACAATATCAACGCCCACTATCTCGACGTCAGCTTTTCTTGTGGATAGAATCTGACCAATGGTACCTGTTCCGCAGAAAAGATCCATGACCACCTTTCCCTCAGGAATATCCTCTTCGAAAACATAATCCAAGGCTTTCGAATAGAGTTTCTCTGCGCTTTTCGGATTCGTTTGAAAGAAACTTTCCATGGAAATTTCAAATGATAGACCAAGCAATTTTTCAATCACAACAGACTTACCGTAAACCAACTCCCAGCGACCGTTCTCTATTTTCGCACGATCCGCAACATTATCGTTTATGGTATGTTGAAATCCTGCTAATCGATCACCTAGTTTGGACCGAAGGAATTCACAGAACAAACGGGCATCAAATTTATCTAGTCCTGTGGAAGAAGTAACGAGATTCAGCAACAACTGATCCTGGTTGAATGATTTACGAACAACGATATGACGGAAGAAACCTTCTTTTTTAGGCGGGTGCCAAGCGGGTAATCCCGTTTTCTTCAAAAATTCCCTGATCTCCCAAAGTAAGGTTTCCCATTCCTCATCAAACAAGCCACTTGGTTTGTTCAGACTTTCGACTTTCCACCATGTTCCGCGTCTTTTAAAACCGAGAGCAAAGGCATCGTCCAGCTCTTCACCGATTTCAAGATCGTGCTCAATACTGGAAAAGCTATACTCCATTTTATTTCGATAAAAGAAATGTTTCGGCGAGGAAATGAATTCATCAAATCTTTCATCAATAGCACGAATATTTGAGATTCTTCCGAATACATCCAGCGTTGACTGTTTTTTAAACGCCTCCTGAAGTTCAACCGGCACATAGATATAGGGACCACCTGAAATCTCTTGAAAAGGAAGAGCAACCTCGTCTTCCGATCTCCTCAATACCTCCAACAATTTAGCTTCGGCGTGTCGTTTGCGTTTTGTTTCGATCCTTGCTTTGACCAACTGACCGGGAAAAGTGTTGTCAATAAACACAACATAACTACCCTCTTCTGTAGGTATCCGAGCTATGCCCCTTCCACCAAAAGCGTAGTCAGCAATCTCCAAATCGACAGTTTCTCCTCTGTGAAACACAATTTAATCTTTTAAGAATGAATAATTTCGATTGATGCGATCAGATCATACCACGTATGATCCCTTTATCTGATCCTTCAACGAAATCGAGGATCAATTTTCTTAACGGGGATTCAACGATATTCTCGCGGATAGCATCGATCCCTTTGGAAATATTATTGTTCTGTACAAAAAGAATCCTGTAAATATCCTCTATTTCGCGCACTTGCTCGTCCGAATAGCCCCTTCTGCGCAATCCAACCGAATTAACTCCTGCAAACGTTAGAGGCTCTCTCGCAGCCTTTATAAACGGCGGAATATCCTTTCGGATAAGAGATGCTCCCCCGATGAACGTATGAGCTCCTATGTGCGCAAACTGCTGAGCCGCAACTTTCCCCTCCAGAATAGCAAAATCATCTATAAGTACATGTCCAGAGAGACCGACATAACTGGCAAGTATTACATTATTCCCAATCTGGCAATCATGTGCGATGTGAACATAGGTCATCAGCAAGCAGTTATCTCCAATTGTGGTTTTCCACTTGTCCTTGGTGCCACGGTGAATGGTGACACATTCGCGGATCTTGGTATTATTACCAATCTCAACAGTTGTGTATTCTCCCTCAAATTTCAGATCCTGAGGTATGACGCCGATCACTGCTCCAGGAAAGATCTCACAATCTTCGCCGATCCTGGTACCCGGATAGATGGTAACATTGGGATGGATTTTTGTCCTAGCACCGATAACCACATCATCATAGATTGTTGAAAAAGGTTCAACAAGAACATCTTTACCAAGGGTAGATCCCGATGAAACCTGAGCTAAGTTACTGATCATTTTATGCCTTATCCTTGATTACCTGTGCTAACATTTCAGCTTCCATAACAACCTTTCCATTCACGTATGCTTTTCCGCCCATCTCTACTAATCCCCGTCTGATCGGTGAAAGTAAAAATAATTCAAATACTAACGTGTCGCCCGGAAGTACTTTTTGCTTGAATTTCACGTTGTCAATCTTCATGAAATAAGTTGAATACAAGTGAGGCTCATCTACTTTACTTAATGCGAAAATTCCTCCGACCTGTGCCATTGCCTCTATCTGGAGTACACCCGGAAATACAGGGTTACCGGGAAAGTGACCTGTAAAGATCGGTTCATTCATTGTTATGTTCTTTACCCCAACAATCGATTCTTCCCTAATCTCCATGATCTTGTCTACCATGAGGAAGGGAAAGCGATGTGGCAACATTCTTTCGATGTCGTTTATGTTGTAAAGCGGGTCCTTTGTAAGGTCGAATTTTCGGCCCTCCTTTTCCTGTTTCTTGATCTGTTCTTTCAGTACTTTCGCAAAGCGAACATTACCGGAATGACCCGGACGTGCACCGAGAATATGGGCTTTTATTGGTTTGCCCACCAATGCGAGATCTCCGACAATGTCTAATAATTTGTGACGGGCGGGTTCATTTTCGAACTGAAGTTTTGTGCTGTTTAAAACTCCAATCCCTTCAATTGAGATCTTGAGATTCTCCTTTCCAAGGAGCTTTGCCAAACGATTCAATTCCTCCTGACCTACGTCTTCTCTGTCTACAAGAACGATAGCATTATCAAGGTCACCTCCTTTTATCAAGTTGTTCGTGGCCAAAAACTCCAGTTCGCGCAAGAACACAAACGTTCGGCACTTAGCAATTTCCGTATTAAATTCACCAATATTGTACATGCTTGCGTGTTGCGTGCCCAAAACCGGAGACTTATAATCAACCATTACAGTGATCCTGTAGTTGTTATCAGGAACTGCCAGAAATTCAATTCCTCTCTCAGTGTCTTCCCATGGGATATTCTCATTCAAGACAAAATAATCGCGGTCTGCATTCTGATCCTCATATCCTGCCTCATCGATTGCCTTCACAAAAAGCACAGAACTTCCGTCCATTATCGGCACCTCCGGACCATCAAGCTTGATCAATGCATTATCCACCTGGCAGCCATATAAAGCAGCTAAAACATGCTCCGTTGTGTAAACACGTGCACCATTAAATTCCAACGTTGTACCCCTATCCGTAGCAACAACAAGATCAGCATCTGCTTTTATAACGGGTTCTCCTTCAAGGTCTATTCTTTGAAATTTGTATCCGTGATTTTCCGGGGCGGGACAAATCTCCAATGTCACCTTTTCTCCGGTATGTAATCCTACGCCTGTCAGTTTTACGGCGCTTTTGAGGGTGCGTTGCTTTTCGGCCATTCGTGGTTATTCTTTTGTTAATTCTTTTAATTTTCGTTCCAGTTCCTGAATCTTGTTCAGAATAAAAGGAAGTTTTCTAAAACCGAAATATGATTTCTTGAAGTCTTCCATTGGTATTCCCGGTGAACCCATGAGCGTTTCTGCTTTCTTCACGGTAGACGGTATACCCGACTGTGCAACGATCTTTGTTCCATCCGCAATGTGGAGGTGACCACTAATACCTGCTTGACCTCCGATCATTACATGTTCTCCTATTTTAGCTGAACCGGCTATTCCTACTTGTGCAGCCATTGCAGAGTTTTTCCCAACTTCTACGTTGTGAGCGATCTGACAAAGGTTATCGATCTTCACCCCTTTACGAATGATGGTAGAACCCATCGTCGCTCTGTCTATTGTAGTATTCGAACCGACCTCCACATTGTCTTCGAGGATCACATTACCGATCTGCGGAACTTTTTGAAATTCCCCATTTGCATCAGGAGCAAAACCAAATCCATCTGCACCGATGATAGCACCGGCATGAATGATACAATTATTTCCGATCTTACATTCTGCATAAACAGCTGCTCCGGGATGAATTACTGTACCATCACCGATAACGACATTCTCTCCAATGTATGCATTCGGATAAATGGTAACATTCTTGCCGATCTGTGCATTATCACCGATATAAGCAAATGCTCCCAGAAACAACCCGTCTCCAATGGTCGCATTTTCAGCAATAAAGGACGGTTTTTCGATCTTCGGCTGTTTCTTACTCATTTGAGAGTATACCTCGAGTAATTTAGCAAAACAGGCATAAGCATCTTCCACCTTAATCAGCGTTAATGTTGCCGGAAGTTCCTTGACAGGTTCAAAAGTCTTGTTTACGATACAAATGCTTGAACCAGTATTGTAGATATAATCCTCGTATTTCGGATTTGAAAGGAAGGAAAGTGCTCCGGGCAGACCTTCTTCTATCTTTGCCAACCCTTTCACGGTTACTTTAGGATCCCCTTGAATCTCACCGTTTAAAATCCCGGCAATCTGTTCTGCTGAAAATTCCATTCTTCAAAATTATAAAAACAATCAGTGCTGTCCGTTCGTAAACGCTGCATTTATTAACACCGTTGGTTGAATAGCTATTTGCATTCATTCTTGAAAGGGAGATCAAATGAGGTGATATTGATCTTATTCTTATACCAGATCGTCTTCACCCCGATCTTCCTTTTCTTAAAATCGTAGAATTCAATATATTGCTCAGCCTTGGGCCTAACAGCGTAATTCGTCTTTGAGAAATCGATGCGTGCAGACTTTTTGAAAAGTTTATAGATATCGAGGGGATTGATGAGTCCCAACTGCTCTTGCTGGCAAGTGACTATATCCGTAGAGTCAACAAACACAAGATTTTCATCCTTTGGGAAATGAATGATCCTTCCAAAACCAGATGTTGTGTTCTTTACCGCTGACGCTCTGCCTTCTTTGAGGTGCACCTCACAGACAAAACTTTCATTGGGCAAGGTGAAAAAGAAGTGGACGTTTCCTTTCTTTTCAAATTCCTTCTCCAGGAAATAAACCTTTGGGTCCGTTTGTTTTTGACTTTTCTCAAATTCAACATTACCATCATTGAGTACATTGATCACATCCTGATCGGTAAGCCCTTTCGAGTCGAGAAATTTTTGCTGATCCTCCGGAATAACGATCACCCTGTCAAGAAAACTATTCTTAACACGATTAGCGGGTAACCATGAGCAGCCTCTATTCTGAAAAAATACAACTACAAAAAGGAGACCAATGAGGAAACCGATCCCATAATATTTCAAACGCCTAAGAAATGAATCCATCAAACCAATTTGATGCAAAGATAGTAAAGGAGTTCACACAAAAAAGAAACCGCCTCACTAACGCAAGGCGGCTCCGATTTAAAAGATCTTCAATTAAAGAATCGCATCCAATTTGGCCGTCAACTGCGCTTTCGGGACAGCACCAACTGATTTATCAGCAACCTGACCATTCTTAATGAAAAGTACTGTTGGTATGTTGCGGACTCCAAACTGTGCAGATACACCAGGATTGTTATCGACGTTCACCTTTCCGATGATTGCTTTACCGTCGTACTCGTTATACATTTCGTCTATTACTGGACCGATCATACGGCAAGGTCCACACCATTCTGCCCAAAAGTCTACTACTACCGGTTTGTCTGATTTCAATACTACTTCTTCGAAGTTTGCATCTGTGATTTCTAAAGCCATAATTTTGTGTATTTGATAAATATTTCCGCCTTTCGACGGTGCTAAAATTAGTACAAATCCTCCACTGTCAAGATTTTTGCCAATCTTTTTTTACTGACATATTGGCATCCTAAACATTGCGTATGACCATTTTTTTCATCGTTTTCTGGTTCTCAGTGCGCAAACAATAATAATAGTCACCATCCTTTACATCTGCAGAATTGAAACGGATGATATGACCACCTGCTTCAAATTCCCCCTTCGTGATCACTTGATTCACTGTCATGTCACTATCCAGTAATTCGATAGAAACTTCCCTTAACGATTCAGTGGTAAAATAGAATTCTACTTCACCTCTCGAAGGCTGCACTTCCAATCCATACAACACACAATAATCCTTTTGCACAGGCACACCTTTACCAAGGTAGGCCAATAACTTTTTGTAAGCAATGTACAGCACCAATAAAGCCAGTGTTACCATCAGCACTGCAATCAACGTCTTACCAATCGAATATCCAATTAAAATCATTACAGCGAAATTATACCTTTAATTTTAGATGCCTGAACATATCTGTCAATAATTGAATCAACGTCCATCATCAATTCTTTCACACTCACGCTAATGTACTTACCGGTACTGGAAGGATGTAAGGACATCTCTGCTTCATTGGTGAAAAGTGCCGTTGCTTTTGCAACTAATTCCGGTTCATTCGGAACAATGAACTTGAACAGATAAACATTGGGCCACTCTTCGAGTTCCAGTTGCATTCTCAATTTTTCAAAAACGTCTTCCATTCTATTTCTTTTTTATGAAGGAGAAACATTCGTTTTGATTCTTTCTTCAACAATTCAAAACGATCCGTCAAATCACTTGCCAACTCAGAGAATGTAGCTATGTTAGCATCTGATGCAAGCTTAATATCGGTCAGAAGTCCCATTGGATCGGGTTCTCTTGACAAAATGACATCATTCGAACTGACCTCATTATCTTGCCAGAGTCCTGTGTATTTGAATTCAACATCCAACATCAAATGTATTAACTGCCTCATTTCGGCAGGGCTTTCCACCTTATGCATTCTCAACATCCAGTCACTTTTCAGATCCTGATAATTTATGAAGTCATGCAAGATTGCACCGTTCGGGTTAAATTCTTTTATCCGAATATCTGTTCCAACCGACAACTCAATAGCCAGTGTTTCAGCTGCAACTTCAAGATGTTGTAATTTATCCAATCTGCTTCGAAAGGTTTTTCCGATGACCGGCTTAGATGTGAAAAATTGACGAAATTCAAATAAAAGATCTCCTAAAGCCTCTGAAAGATCATCTCCTTCGTTTGCTCCAAGGAAGACTAGTGCTTCCGACTTCGTCATTATTCCAACCCTTTATTCTTGCGCATTCGAATATTCAATAACTCTACGGCCAACGCATAAACCATCGCAAAGTATATGTATCCTTTTGGAATATGCTGATGGAATGCTTCAGCCACAAGGATCACTCCGATGGTTACAAGAAATCCGAGAGCAATCATTTTTATTGTTGGTCTGTCATTGATAAAATCACTAATCTGTTTTGCGAAGGCCAGCATCACCAACATTGATATGATAACTGCGGCATAGATGATCACCATCGGGTCTCCGCCAGTTTCTTTGGCAACACCATTTGTCATACCGATAGCAGAAATAATTGAGTCAAAACTGAACACAATGTCGATCATGACTATCTGACCGATCACAGCACTCATTCCTCCACCCTTTGGAGCATGCACTTCTTCATGCCCTTTCACACTATTGTGCATTTCAACGGTACTTTTATAGATAAGGAACAAACCTCCCAAGAGAAGAACAATACTTTGACCGGAAAATTCCTGCCCCATTATTTCAAACAGAGGCTTTGTCATACTCATGATCCATGCAACTACACTCAGGAGGACCAATCGCACTACTAAGGCCAGCGTCAATCCGATATTCCTTGCCTTCCGTTTCTGTTCAGCCTTCAGTTTGTCCGTAACAATACTGATGAAGATGATGTTATCGATTCCCAGAACGATCTCGAGAAGAGAAAGGATCACGAGGTAAATCAAACCATCCCAGGTTGTCAGTATTGAAAAATCCATGTTCATCTATTTTTTGGTAAAATTAGTGTTAATTCGCAACCACCTTCACTGCTTTAAAGAATTCTTCCAACATCAAATGGTTCTTTTCTTCAGGTGTTCTGATCTCCAGCAACTTTGGTCTTCCGCCCTCCTCATAGGTATAAAACTCTTCCATGGCCGCTTCAAGTTCATGAATTGTTGACACTCTTAAATAATCAACATTGAAGGCTTTTGCGATGTGCTCCGCATTGTGTTGGTGCCTTGCTTCAAAATACTGTTCGCGCTGTTTCGAAGTTGACGGTCCTGGAATAATTCTGAAGATGCCTCCTCCGGCATTATTGATGAGAATGATCCTTAAATTCTGTCCAAGATAATTGTTCCAAAGCGCATTGCTGTCGTAGAAAAAGGAAATATCACCGGTGATCAAGACGTGCAAAATACTGAGGTCGCTTGCAGCAGCGCCACATGCTGTGCTCGAACTACCATCTATTCCGCTGGTGCCACGATTACAATAATAAGTAACAGTACTGATCGGATCGAATAACTGACAGTAACGAACCACTGAACTATTTGCCATGTGTAGGTTAGAACCTTCCGGAAGAAAATCCAAAACTGTTTCGAACACTTTGATATCTGAGTAGTCTACATTTGCAAAAAAAGCACCCATCTTGTCCTGCACCAGAAAATCTTTTTGCTTCCATTTGCCACCAAAATTTGAAATCGAACGCTCGTAATTCAAACTATTCATTTCTTTGAAAAAGATAGCAGGTTCGGCCTGGAATGAACGACTGAGGCATTGATAAGTATCCATGTATGGAAATTCAAATCCAACCTTCCAATGTTCTTTCGGTTTATTCTTTCGAATGAAAGCCTTGATCTTTTTGGAAATTACGGCCCCACCGATTGTGATCAACAGATCCGGAACGAAGTGTTCTAATTCTTCCTCTGTTAGTGAATTCAGGGTTCGGTCGATACAGTGAATGAATTTCTGATCAACCAGATTCGATGTGTTTTCAACGAAGATTGCGACAGAGGAATCATTCGCAAAAATCTTGAGTTGTGCCAGCAAGGCCGCATCAGGATCCAACTGACCACAGATCACCAACTTCCTCGGCAATCGCATTGCTTGAATACACACATCCTTGTTCGCAGCAGAAAACTGAAAACTACCCCTCACCAATTCTATCTTCCTAGCCGTTACAGGAGTAATCTCTTCCGTTCCATATAACGGCTCATTAAGGGCTATGTTAAAATGAACAGGGCCTTTCCAAAAAGTCGACCCTTCCGAAAAAGCAATTGCGATCTCACGCTCCATGTACCATTGCTCATCTCCACACTTTACGTTTTCTGAAAACTGAGCATTATACCTCGTGTGTCCTTTGAAAACATTTTTTTGAACGATCGTTTGACCATCACCCTGATCGATCCACTCTTCCGGTCTGTCAGCCGTAATCACAACTAATGGCACACTTTGGTAATAGGCTTCCGCGACTGCAGGATAGTAATTCAATGCAGCAGAACCGGATGTACACACGACACCTACCGGTCTATGCAGTTGCTGAGCCAGTCCAATCGCAAAAAAAGCCGCACTTCGTTCGTCATGGATCACGTAACAGGTAACCTTCGGATGTTCATCCAACGCAATAACAAGCGGAGCATTTCTTGAGCCCGGAGAACAAACTACGTGCTCCATTCCATGGTGGACACATTGTTCCACAAGAATCTGAACACCGGTCTTATTACTAGAGATCATAGTATCAAAACTAAAATTTTTGCAAAATGTTCAATAAGGTTTTACTCTTATATTCTGTTTCTTGCCATTCCTCCTCTACCGACGAAGATAACGTAAATCCACCTCCCAGGTACAGATATGCGCTATCCTCTTGAATCGAACAACATCTCAGATTCACAAAAAGGTCGGTAGCACCATCTCCTATCACACCGATAAATCCAGTGTAAAGTTCTCTATCATGGGGCTCTACCTCAAGAATCAGCTCCATTGCTTCCTTTTGCGGAAATCCGCTTACAGCAGGTGTGGGATGTAGTTCCATCGCTATCTTCCAAGGATCTGCGCCATTTAATGTAAACCCGATGTCATTTTTTAAATGCTTAACAGGTCCAGCCATTGCTTCGTAACGCTGACTCATCTCAATGTCCGACATCCCTGCTTTTTTTAATCTGTCTAGAATAAAATCAGTCACATAGGCCTGTTCCTGACTCTCTTTTTCTCCCCAAGGAGAATTATCCCCGGATTTTTTCGTTCCGGCAAGGGATACAGTAGAAGCCTTCAAAGAATCGATAGACAGCAGCTTTTCAGGAGTTGCTCCGATCCAAGTCCCAAACAATGTGCTGGAAATACAATAGACAAAAGCAGAAGGATATGCAGTTGTAAGATCATGGAACAACTGATCACAATACTTCTCATCGAATTCAATTGCCTTCACACGGGAGAATACAGCCTTATCTATTCCTTTTCGCTTGAAAGCAGCCAAAAATAACGAAGCAATTTCCTTGTATTCCTGTTCTTTTATAACAAAAGGCATCTTATCCTTGAAATGATATTCCGGATCAGAAGAATCCTCCCTAAAACCATAGATATTACGGTTTTCGAAACCTGAGACAATAAATCCAGTATAACCATTTTCCCTGTCGTCCATCCTGTAGAAGCGGCCGATAAGTTCCGTTATTTCCTTTCCCGGCAATCTGTATCGAAGAATGTCTCCCAAGGATCTATCGTTGAAGTACCATGATCGTAAGCCTTCCGGTACAAACCAGCTTATTGGTTGCTTGATCAAAAATATCCACTTGCCAGAGATGCGTCTTCTTGCCGGCATGTACAATTTTTCCGATCGCTTTCACTGAACCACTTCGAACCGAACCAACATGATTAGCATTGACCTCAAGCCCTACCGGAAATTCCTTTTCCAAATTCAAGAGAAGCGTTGAACCCATCGATCCTATACTTTCTATAAGTGCTGCGTTTGCCCCGCCATGAAGTAATCCCATGGGTTGATGCGTTCGATGGTCAACAGGCATCGTTGAAACAATATAATCCTCACCAATCTCAACACATTCGATTCCCAATACCTCCATGAGTGTATTCTTATTGAACCGATTGATCTCCTCAATTGAAATATTCTTGAATGGCATACATCAAAAGTAATCAAAAAATGCGGGTTGAAAAGACAAAACAACCACAAATAGAAGCTGCTTTTTAATTCCTACATTTGTCACATGATAGCACACAATATTGATCTTAAACCCTTTAATACCTTTGGTATTTCGGTTCAAGCAGATCTTTTTTCACGTTTCTCCAACGTGGATGAATTGCGGCAGCTTTTGGATGAATTTAAAGGGCGTGAACTCTTAATACTCGGAGGAGGGAGCAATATCCTTTTCACCACGGACTTTCATGGTGCCGTGCTGAGAAATGAGATCAAAGGATTTGAGATAATTGAGGAAAACGAAGAACATGCAATAGTTAGGTCCGGAGCCGGTGAAATCTGGCACACGTTCGTCATGAACTGTATCGATCACAACCTAGCGGGCATAGAGAATCTAAGTCTCATACCCGGAAGTGTTGGTGCAAGTCCGATGCAGAATATCGGTGCATATGGTGTGGAAATAAAAGATGTCTTTCATTCTCTTGAAGCACTTCATATTGAAACGGGCGAAATACATACCTTTGATAAGGATACTTGTGAATTCGGCTATCGTGAAAGCGTTTTTAAACGAAAGTTAAAAGGTGAGTATGTGATCATTTCTGTTTGCTTCGAACTCTCAAAACAAGCTGATCCAAACACGAGCTATGGAGCTATTGAAAGTGAATTACAAAAAATGGACGTTTCTAAACCAACTATTCGGGATGTGAGTAATGCAGTGATCGCTATCCGCACCTCAAAACTACCAGATCCGACCAAGATCGGTAATGCAGGTAGTTTTTTTAAGAATCCTGTTGTTGACCAATCTATCGTTGA
>Ga0068876_10001535_pt1 | contig 18041 bp, 17 predicted proteins | sample NOAtaG_6_FD_66442 | JGI IMG/M metagenome (GOLD analysis project Ga0068876, IMG submission 66442) | Freshwater lake microbial communities from Lake Erie, under a cyanobacterial bloom - NOAA_Erie_Diel5S_2200h metaG | ecosystem: Environmental > Aquatic > Freshwater > Lake | place: USA: Ohio, Lake... | reverse complement strand
TCAAGGCAACAAATGCAACTGCAGTAATTCCGAAAAAAAGATAATAGATCATTGAAAAAAAATGGATTAACTTAAAAATACGCAATATATCCGAAATGGATCTTTCCGTTACGCATTAAGATGGGGTTGCCTTGTTGTTTTCCCAATGCATAGGAAATAGAAAAGATCCCAAGGTTTGTACCAAAAGACAGCCCTGCACCAAATCCCAATGGGTTGTCTTTGCTGTAAATTGCAGCGTTATTCTCATAGAAGGCCTGGTCATAAAAAACAAAGACATTTGAATTACGATCCAATAGAAATCTGTACTCTAAGGTTCCAACCACCCGAGTTGAAGCAAAAAGTTCTTCTTCATTGAATCCTCTAAGAGAGTTGAGCCCACCAAAACGGAAGAGCTCATTCTGGTAGATCTCGGGTGCATAATAGAATTCACCTGCACCTGAAAATCGCATCACATGACGTTTGGTCATTGGTAAATAATATTCGAGTAGGATAGATGCACGGTAGGTCGAAGATCGAATCCATGCCGTTGAGTCATTTTCTTGAGATCTTCGGCTGCCAATAGAAATTTCAGATGCTAGCCCCCACCCTTGAGAAGGATTTGGAATATAATCAACTTGTCGTCTGAATAAAGACAGCCCATATGCATTTGTACGGACTGAGGAGAGATTACTGAACTCTGAATTGTTTGTGCTTCCACTTAAAATGCTCGAACTGAAGTTTTGATAAAAAGCTTTTAGATAGTTTCCGCCGCGCATAAAATATTGTATTCCTATGGTAGAGCGAAGTTCTAAAAAGGTTGTGTCCCGTTTGTAAAGTTGGAATTGCCCATCTATTCCGAATGGTGTTTTAAAAATGAATGGGTAATTCAATCGGGCGAGGAGAGACTGTGTTTGGGGCCGAATACTTCTCCAGTTCAAATTGATCAGTTCACCATGTTTCAGCGTGTTGAGCAGTTTAAGGTTCAATTCACCGACCACTCCCATTCTACCTGTTTCAACATTTGGTTGAAGTCCGATAGCACCATTCACTGTGCTTACCGGATTTGATTTCAAATAGAGGAAAAGCTCGACACCTTTTTCGGTAAACAATAATTCGTGCGGTTTTATCTCTTTCAGAAAACTGATTTGTTCAATTTTTTGAGAAATACCTTTTAGGGCTGTTTCGTTATAGGTGTCACCGGGTTTGATTCCAATTAAACTTGTCAAAAATACTTCTGACACAGATGAATCACCTTTGATATGGACATCTGAAAAGGTATAGCGTTCCCCTTTTGTGAGGACCAGATCTGCCGATAAAACATTGCCTACCACCAGACAGTTCTTCAATGAAACACTGACAAAGGGATAACCTTCCGAAAGTGCGGTGTTCTGGATTGTCTCTATTAAATGTGATATCTCCGTCGGGCGAAAAGGAATATTCGTGATTGCCTTTTCTTTCAGGCCGGCATTCTTTCTTAGAAAAACAAGGTCTTCCTTGCGAATACTAATGTTTGCCTGACCGAATTTTTCTCCGATGAATAGGTCCACGATCCAACTTGAGTCGGAGTACATGATATTATCAACAGAGGCGGTAAGATATCCTTTCATTACAGCAAGATCCCGCAGGTCTCGAAGATAGGTCAGGGCAGACAAGCTGTCCTTGAATGATGTTTGGATATTTTTTTTAACCTGTTTGAAATTTTCCGTTGTAAAGTCCAGGGTGTATTTTCTTTGACCAATAGAGCCAAGGCTGTGAAGAACAAAAAAAATAAGAATGATCGGTCGCATTTTTAACAAAACGAGATGGAAATTACATTATTTCAATGTTTAACAACGGAATTGTGAATAATAATTTTGGGCATTGACTTTAAATTATTGTATTTTCGCATGAACAAGAACGACCTATTAATAAAAAACAAACAACAATGAAAAGAATTTTGACCTTGACACTTGTCGGGATCGTGTTGTCTTTCGCGATGGCAGCATGTGGATCATCGAAGGGAGGATCATGTGATGCTTACGGAAGTATCGATCAAGTTGAAAATGCAGATGTTGCATCGAAGTAATTTGATTTAGTTCTCAAGAAATCAAGGTCATCAGAAGGTGGCCTTTTTTTATGGCATAAAAAAACCGGGAGTTTCCCGGTTTTTGTTTTAACTGTAGTTGATTTATTTGTCCGTGTAAGTGATGTCGTATGAAACGACATAATTCGATGGAAAAGCGGGTACCAAAATATAGTTCTCCGTCATTCGTTCTTCCTTGCAATTACTACACTGTGTAACAGCTATTTTGTATACTACCGTCTGGTTCGCATTATCAATCGTCACTGTCTTGTCGAATTTAGCATTACACTTCGCAACGATCGGGTGACAAAGAACGGTGTAGTTTGCGTAGTTAACAGGAACTTTTCCCCCTCCATTTATGCTGACGAACATACGGCCCGCATATGGATGCGCAGCATTAATGACGTAATTGCCACCCATATTGCTTGTCAAATATCCGCTTTCAGGGTAGAATACTACTTCCGGAATGAAATCGCCGGCTAATGTATCATCCCCATCAATGATACATTTCTTTGAGCAACCGGTTATGGCAAACGAACATGCGAGCAACAACAACGGAAGGATGAACTTTAATTTCTGCATAATGAATCTATTCGTACTATCGTCAAAATTAAAACAATATACTGAATAGAGAAAATCTATTTTTTCCTTAGAACAAAGTTTTGTCCCAGATAGACCCTTCGGACCTGCTCATCAGCGGCTAATTCTTCAGCTGTGCCTGACTTCAGGATGCTTCCCTCAAAGAGTAAATATGCACGATCGGTAATAGAGAGTGTTTCCTGTACATTGTGATCCGTGATCAGAATCCCGATGTTCTTCTTGCGCAACTCAGACACAATACTTTGTATATCCTCTACGGCGATCGGGTCAACACCTGCAAAAGGTTCATCAAGCAATACAAACTTTGGGTTGGTTGCCAATGCTCGTGCTATCTCTGTCCTTCTTTTTTCACCACCTGAAAGCCTGTTTCCAAGATTTTTTCGAACATGGGTTAAATGAAATTCCTCTAAAAGTTGTTCGAGGCGCTCCTTTCTTTCGATCTTTGTCATGTCAGACATTTCAAGGATCGCAAGAATATTATCTTCAACACTCAATTTCCTGAATACAGAAACTTCCTGCGGCAGGTAGCCAATTCCGAGTTGCGAGCGCTTGTACATGGGGAAATAGGTAATGTCTGTTCCGTCGACAAATACCCGACCGGCATCTGGTTTGATCAGCCCAACGATCATATAGAAGGATGTGGTTTTTCCCGCGCCATTAGGACCCAGCAAGCCAACGATCTCTCCCTGGTTAACCTCTATGGTTACCCCTTTAACGACATCTCTGCCCTTGTACGATTTTTTGATATGATCGGTATGAAGTTTCAAGCGGGACAAATATAGCTTAAAAATTCAACGCCCAACGGGCGCGTACACCCAACATTTCCAGCGGTTTGGCATCAGGAGAATTATGTGTTATCCTCCAAACGAGGTCTACCCTTCCAATATTGAAGATGTTCTCGATTCCCACTGCTGCCTCAGCATAAGGGATATAACCGAATCTTTTTACATAATCGGGTATCAACATCTGTTCGTTATGTTTCGCGGAGATAGAGCCATAGGCAATTCTACCGGTTGTGACCAGCCTCCATTTTAATTTCTTGATGAGTGGAATTCTGTCAAACAAAAGTCCTTCCCAATGGTTTTCGATGAAACCCCCGACATATTTATCAGAAATGAATTCAAAGAAGTTTAGTTTATTGAAGGTACTCGTAAGTAGCCAGTAAGACTGATTTCCTTCATGAACTTTCAGGAACGGATAGGCAGCAGTTCCAAAAATATACCCCGCATTTGCTCCGTAGCGAATTCTACCGAAATAGCCAATAGGCCGATTATGTTCCATTTGGAACTCAATTCGCTGGTAATTGTACTCTGCCCCTAATAATCCTTTGACGCCAAAAATACCCTGTATTGAAAAAATAGGGTACTTTGAACGCAGTGTCGTCCTGTCGAATGAGCCAGCAAGGAATTCTTCATCTTTAGTCCACCTGAAACGCGCTGTAAACTCACTTGTTCTGATGGCATTAATGTTGACCGTATCGCCCGATGTTTGATCGATTCGTCGGTATGGCCATACATAACCTTCCGGAACCTGTGGCGTGAACTCTTTCCATTCGAAACCTCCGTAGAGGATAATATCCTTTTTTATATCTTTTTCAAGGTTAATCCCTGCTCTTTTAACCAATGTTAATTTGTCTAGCGGTCCTGTCCTGAGCAACGTGCCAAAAGTTGAACCCACTGCAGCGGCCGTAGGGGACTGACCGATCTGTTCAATATCAAAATTGTAATACGTCGTGAGCATACCCCTTTTCTTTGGGGTAATATTATAGCGGATCGACCCACCATATTTAAAACGTTCATCACCAAAACCATATGCAATTTTACCGCCAAATTCGATCCTTCGTGAAAAATAATTTGATGTTCTCAAAGCGAGGCCCATTCGGAATTTCTCCACGGGGTTCGTGCTAACCAAGGCAAACGCGTTACCAAGCTCCAGCTTTCCGAATGGATAGTATCCGGTTGTTGCGAAATACGTCAGGTTCTTCAGCATTTTAAAGAAGGGCATTTCGTTCAGGGAGTCGACCATATTTTCGATACCTTGTTCTTGGTCGTTCAGTGGTTCATGGCGATTGATTTTCCAGTAATCCTTTGATCGAAATTTGGCGCTATCAGCAAATTCTACTGTATTATCGGATTTGTAAAAAGCATCTTCTCTCCGTTCATTGATGAGAAAGTATTTTCGGGACGACAATTTTCTCCCATAGAATCCATAAACCTCCGTGTTTTTTGTAATCTTTAGGTCCACGATCATTTTTTCTTTCGTCAGCATCCATACTTCCTTTGATACCTGGTCAAATTCATGTTCGAAATACAGATCCTGAACATAATTGATGTTTGCTCCATCGGAGATATTTCCTTTGATCGATTTCACAGCATAGGTTGTGTCATGGATCCACATTTCCCCCTGAAATGTCATGTCACCCGAACGTTTTGGAACGAATCTCAATTTGTAGCACCACTGATCTTCAATGAATGTCGAATCGTCAAGGTAGAAGCGGTAAAAATTGCGAGCATAATCCGAAATCGGACTGATGAATGCACGATTGAACATGTTGATATTGTTGTCATATATATTGATGTCAAGGTACATGTCACCAAGGAACTGATTCAGTTGCAAATTGTCTACTCCGGTGATCCTTGTAGCGTTCACTACCTCTTTCTTTTTCTTTGGATTATTCTTGTAGTAGAAGTTGGAAATAGACTCGGATAGAATTACAGGCAAGTATGTTGTGCCATTATCTGCCGAGTCAAGATAGTCCATTACGAGATCCAGTCGCTTGACAATGTCTCGTTCCGTGAATTTTTCCCCGATATTATTCAGATCAAGCTGCACCTTGTTGTACACTTCATATTCGTATGAATATAACTTCTCCTTATTGTTGATCGGTTTATTGGCGACCACCCGCTTGTGCAATCTGGTTGAAGGAAGTTCATCCGGAGGGCGGATAACTATCTCCTGGATCTCCGCGATCCTGGTTGTCATTCTGACGTTTATCTCTTGGGATTTATCAAGATCTATGCTAAACGTTGATGTAATATAACCATTGAATGAAAATTGAATGGAATCCGTAGCATAATAGGTTTCTATCACATAATTTCCGACGGAATCTGTTAGAATACCGATCTTGGAGTTTACGAATTGAACCTTTACGAAAGGCATCTTTTCACCCGTATTTGCATCCCAGACAGTACCGAAAACCCTCGTCTGTTGTGTAGATCCCACAAGAGAAATGAACAGTAAGATGAGGGTCAGGATCTTTTTCATGATTTAGAAAAGATCAAATTTAGTGATTGGAACAGTTAAAGAGATTATTGGGTCTCCTGTTTTTTACGATTCTTATCAACACGTGCAACAACCAAAATTCCTACTTCGTACAAAGCAAGAATTGGAATACTCACAATGATCTGAGAAATCACATCGGGCGGGGTAATAACTGCTGCAATTATCAAGACACCAACAATTGCATGCTTTCTGTATTTTCTCAGAAACTCTGGGGTAATGATCCCAAGTTTTGCAAAAAGGTATGAAATTACAGGTAAAAGAAATAAAAGACCCGAATAGAAAACCGTCGATAGAATCGTGCTCATATAGGAGCTGATCGTGAAGATATTTTCGATCTGACCACTTATCTGGTAAGCTCCAAAAAATTGAACCGTCAGGGGCGCTACGATATAGTAGCCGAATAATATTCCTAAAAAGAACAGCAGACTTACCCAGAAAACGATTCCTTTCGCCACAGATTGCTCATTTTGACGCAAGCCGGGTTTCACAAAAGCCCAAAGCTGGTAGAAGATGAATGGGAATGAGAGCACGATACCCCCCATGATACTTGTCATCATGGCATACGTGAACTGCCCCGCCATTGTAGTACTTTGAAAGCTGACAGGAATCTCTTCAACACATACATTAAAATAATCGCAGAATAACCTGAACGTAATGAAATTGGGGTCTCTCATTGACAGGAACACTGTTTCTATGATCCATTCCTGGAAATAGAACAGCACTCCAGCGATCAAAACGACCGAAATAGAACTGCGTACAAGCCGCCATCTCAGTTCTTCAAGATGGTCCAGGAAAGACATCTGTTTTTCTTCACTCATGATCCTTTACAAAAGTAATCATTCCACTTTAATCTGTTAGTGGCCTATTTTATGGTTGAATATTTTTTATTCGACCTATTTTCCAAATCAATTGTGACTACATTAGGAAAAAAAGATAGAAAAACGTTAAATTCGTGTGAGATTTTTATTATCTTACTTAGGTATTCAAAAACCAGCTGATGGCAGAAAACGATCTTAAAATTGCACTCCGCAACTATTTCGGCTTCGACAGCTTTAAGGGTAAACAAGAAAGTATCATCACAAATGTGCTCGAAGGAAGGAACACATTTGTGATTATGCCAACCGGTGGGGGTAAGTCAATGTGCTACCAATTACCGGCCTTGTTGTCAAAAGGAACTGCGATCGTGGTTTCTCCCCTTATTGCGTTGATGAAGAATCAGGTTGATGCGATCCGCAATGTAAATAATGATGATGGCGTTGCGCATTTTCTGAATTCATCCTTGAGCAAATCCGAGATAACCAAGGTGAAGCAGGATATTCAGGATGGCAAAACCAAGTTATTGTATGTTGCTCCTGAATCATTGACAAAACAGGAGAATATCGACTTCTTGACTGCTGTGGATATTTCTTTCTTTGCCATTGATGAGGCACACTGTATTTCTGAATGGGGACATGATTTTCGTCCCGAATACAGAAGACTCCGGGAAATCTTTGAAAAGATCTCAGATGTTCCAATCATTGCCTTAACGGCAACCGCAACACCTAAAGTTCAGCATGATATTCAGAAGAATCTGAACATGTTGGACGCAACTGTTTACAAATCTTCATTCAACAGGGATAATTTGTTTTACGAGATCCGTCCAAAACGTGATGTGGAAAAACAGATCATTCGGTATATCCGGTCACAAGAAGGAAAGAGTGGTATCATATATTGTCTTAGTCGTAAAAAGGTTGAGGAACTGGCTGAACTTCTTCAGGTTAATGGGATCAATGCCCTTGCTTATCATGCCGGACTTGATGCCAGCACTCGCGGAAAACACCAGGATATGTTTCTGATGGAAGAGGCAGATATTATCGTTGCTACGATCGCTTTTGGAATGGGTATTGATAAACCTGATGTGCGTTATGTGATCCATCACGATATTCCGAAATCACTCGAAAGTTATTATCAGGAGACAGGTCGTGCCGGCAGAGATGGCGGGGAAGGGGAATGCATTGCGTTCTACAGTTACAAGGATATTGAAAAACTGGAGAAGTTTTTACAGGGGAAGCCGGTCGCAGAGCAGGAGATCGGCCGACAGTTATTGAGTGAGATCGTTTCTTATGCGGAAACATCGGTTTGTCGCAGAAAGTTCATCCTCCATTATTTTGGGGAGGGATTCAATGAACACGAGTGCAATGAGTTCTGTGATAATTGCAAAAACCCAAAAGAGCGTCGAGAGGGACAAGAATATGTGCTGATGCTGCTGGAGGCGATCCGTGATCTTCAGGAAACCCAAAAAGCAAAACACTATTGTGCGTTCCTATCCGGGCATGTTACTTCAGATATGAAATCGTATAGACACGACGTACTTCCTAATTTCGGTGTTGGAAAGGAAAGGGACGAGCATTTCTGGAACGCCGTAATCAGGCAAGTCATCGTTGGTGGTTTGGTTTACAAGGATATCGAAACATACGGTACGCTTAAGCTGTCTGAAGATGGAAAGGAGTTTCTGAAGCATCCGAGGTCGTTCAGTTTGTTGAAAGAACATGATTTCTCCGGGACAGATGACGATGATACCCTTATAAATATGAGTGGTAAAGGAGCTGCATTTGACGAAGCTCTTTACGACATGTTGATCGACCTTCGCAAATCGATCTCAAAACAGAAAAATATCCCGCCATTCGTAATTTTCCAGGAGCCATCATTAAAGGATATGTGCTTTCAATATCCCATCACGATCGAAGAGTTAACGAATATTCAAGGTGTGGGGAATGGGAAAGCTTCCCGCTATGGTTCTCCATTTGTTGCATTGATCAAGCACTATGTTGAGGAGAATGATATTGAACGGCCTCAAGATATGGTGATGAAATCACTGGTTAATAAATCGGGGCTTAAAGTGCAGCTGATCCAGAACATTGACCGAAAATTGCCTCTGGAAGATATCGGCAGATCCCAGGGAAAATCGATGGATGAGGTGATTGAAGAGATCGAGGCGATCGTGTCATCAGGTACTCGGGTGAACATCAATTATTACATTGATGATATTCTCGACCCAGAGAATCAGGATGAGATATACGAATATTTCAGTGAGGCCGAAACGGATGACCTCATTCAAGCTTATGAGGAGTTCGATGGGGATTATACAGAAGAAGAACTGCGTCTAATGCGCATCAAGTTCATGAGCGAAATGGCTAATTGATCTATTTCTTTCGAAAGATCATCATGTGGTAATACCCGTCATTGCTCGTAAACTCCACCTGAAGATCTGTTGAGTTGAGGGTAAGAATTCTATATTTCACGTAAGCGCTCACAGTACCCTGTGCATCTACTGTGCTCAGAAACATGTAGTCGCCTTTGTCTGTTATTTTATAGGTACCGCTTTGTTCGATAGTACCATTGCTCAATGTCAGATCTGCATTGATAACCAAGGAATATGCGGATGAATCAGAACTTAACTCATTGAACTGAAAGGTTCCGATAGGCGAGCTGGCATACTCGGTGAGTCCCTCCCAATTTGTTTTTCCAAAAGTGATTAATTCCCATTCCCCCTGAATTTTTTTACCCACTACTTTTTGTTTGTCGCAATGTGAAAAGAGTGCGATGCAAGCGGACAGGATTAAAGCTATGTGCAGGGTCTTCAACATCCTTTTAAAAAACGGCCAAAGACATCATCTCAATTCCAATTTTCAGTGCATTTTCATCAATATCGAATTTGGGATGATGCACTCCGTGCACGACACCCGTTTGTTCATTGCGGACACCCAAGCGGAAGAAACAGACAGGAATTTCTTGCGAATAATAAGAGAAATCTTCAGAGGTGAGTCTGATGGGCAATTCCACCACATTATCCTTCCCAAGGAACTGCACAGCCTTTTCGCGCAGGGATGCCGTGACAGTCGGATCATTTTCAAGGTACGGGTATCCTTTACTTATGATGAGTTCAACGGTGGCGCCATGACTATGGGCAATTGCCTTGATCTGCTCATCGATCAGCTGAAGCGCTTCTTTCCGCCATTCTTCGTTCATCGTTCGGAAAGTACCTTTTAAACAGGCTTTAGAAGGGATGACATTGGTTGCGCCTAAAGCTTCAAAATGTCCGAAAGAAAGCACACAAGGGATCTTTGGGTCGCATTTTCGACTGACGATCTGTTGCAATTGAAGAATGATGTTCGCACCTACTACGATTGGATCGATGCATTGATGGGGAGTTGCTCCGTGACCTCCTTTTCCGTTGATGGTCAGATGGATCTCATCACAGGAAGCCATATAGATCCCTTCCTTAAATCCAACCTTCCCAACTTCCAGATCCGGAAAAACGTGCAATGCGATCATTTCTGTCACCGCAGGACTGGAAAGTACTCCATCTCTGATCATCAATGTTGCTCCGCCGGGGTTCATTTCTTCGCCGGGCTGGAAGATCAATTTAACAGGTTGTGGCAGCTGATCCTTCATTTCGTTTAGAATAAGGGCGGCTCCCAACAAGACAGCAGTGTGGACATCATGACCACAGGCATGCATCACACCCTCCACTCTCGATCGGTATGGAACATTGTTCTCTTCTGTGATCGGTAGCGCATCCAGATCACATCTCAAACCTATGCTCGGCATTTCCGGAGGATGCTGCTCATTCCTGATCAGAGCAACAACACCTGTTTTTCCTATGCCTTTCTCGTGACTAATATTATGTTCAATAAGGATTTGTGAAACATACTCCATGGTTTTAAATTCCTCATAAGACAATTCCGGATGCATGTGAAGATGATGTCTTATCTCTCGGACCTTATCAAAAATAGCATTTGCCTTTTCGCGGATAATATGATGAAGGTTAGTTTCCATTTTTCAGTGCATTAAATCCGGACAAGATGAGGCGAAGAGAAACATAGGCCATGATCAAACCAAATGCAAGTTTCACGACAGATGGCGATAATTTAAGAGATATCTTAGAACCAAAGAATCCTCCAATAACAAAAGCCAATGCTATGATGAAACCATAATTCCAATTGATGCTGTTCTCTCGCCAATAATTGTATACGGCCAGACCAACAACAGGCATCATCAGTACAAAAAGACTTGTTCCTTGAGCTTCATGTTGCGATAAACCAAGAAAAAAGACAAGAGCCGGAACAATTATTACACCTCCGCCGATACCTACGAATCCACTCAGGATTCCGGCAAAGAATCCTATTAAAATGAGAATAATGATTGTCGACGAAGTCATTTTCTTACTTATCACAAGATTAAAAGTACATAATATTCTACTTATTCCACCATCAAATTGCAACCACGCAGATCTGCGTGGTCGAACCTTCCCATGATGCGGAAGGAGGAGCCTTCGATCCTGCCTAAGTCTTGCGTAGCAATAAAACTGCAGCTGTAGAGGTTGGCCAGATCGATCAGATTCATACCACCTGTTTTACCTTCTGCGACATAGTGGAACGGGTCATTTACATCACGGCAAAGAATCTGCATCCAGTTAGGACAAGTAAATAGCCCGTCTTTATCACTATATGCCTGCGAAAGCAGTTCTGTCATTCCATATTCTGAACTCACGAACGGCACTTTTAATCCCTGAATGAGTTCTTTGTGTAATTCTTCTTTGGTCCGTTCCCTTCTTCGGCCTTTCATTCCACCCGTTTCAATAATGATTGCCTGCGACAGATCGGTTCCTGTTTCTGCGAGATCCAACAATGCATACGATACTCCAAAAACGATCACTTTTCTACCTGTAAGAATAGCCTTATCATAAGAATTCTTAACCTCATTCAGATCTTGTAACATGAATCTTGAAAGAGGGCTTCCCGACAGTTGAATCAGATGTTCGACCATGTAAACAAGACTGGAATGCCCTTGTTCCGTGTAATTTGGCAGAAGTGCAAGTATGACATGGTTTTCAGGATCACCCATATATTTACGGTAGGTATGCACAAATGAACGGATGTAAACGGAAGATTTTGCAACAAGATGTCTACTCCTTTCCATACCCGTTGTACCACTGCTTAGAAAGGTGAGTTCAGGCAGAAGATCCCTGGCCAGGATGTCTGTGTTTTTAAAGAAAGAAATGGGCAAGAATGGGATGTCTTTGACAGTTATTGGATCAGGCCTTCCCATCGAACGAATGAACTCGCCATAAACCTGACAATTCTCTTTTTGAAACCGGTAAACCTCCAATGCTACTGAACAGAATTCGTCGGAGTTGCTGATGGAAAAGATCTTCTCTTCGAGGTTCATTTCTGAATGGACTGATGATCCGATCAATGGTTGAAGTCCTGGAATTCTGCCCTGTTGTGCTTGTGCTTAAATAGAAAAGCAAAAAGAACAGCTACTACCAATGAATAGGCAGCAAAGGCGATCCAGATGTTTTGCCAATCATTGGAACCGTCTGAAAGTTTGAAGAATTTATCGATCACGAAACCACTTGTGTAACTTCCGAAGACTGCACCAAAGCCGTTCGTCATCATCATGAACAATCCTTGCGCACTTGATCTGATCCTTGAGTCTGTGGTCGACTCAACGAACAGGGAACCTGAAATATTGAAAAAATCGAAAGCCATTCCATAGACAATACAAGAGGCGATGATCATCCACAATCCACCAGCCGGGTCTCCAAATGCAAACAATCCGAAACGAAGAACCCATGCAAGCATACTGATCAACATGACCTGTTTAATACCGAAACGTTTCAAAAAGAATGGAATGGCAAGAATAAACAGTGTTTCTGAAATTTGAGATATAGACATTATGATCGTTGAGTACTTCACAACCAGTGAGTCTGCATATTGAGGGACATTCTTGAATTCTGAAAGATAAAGATCACCATACATGTTCGTCAATTGCAGGGCTGCTCCCAACATCATAGAGAAGAGAAAGAACATCGCCATTTTGTAACGAGCAAACAACTTAAAGGCATCGAGGCCGAGAATTTCTCCAAGTGTTGAGTGCGAATTGGTTTCCTTTCTCGGAGGGCATTTGGGTAATGTATACGAATAAACTGCCAGTACAAAAGCGGCTATCGCAGCTATATAAAATTGACCTTCCAACGCTTTATTGCCTGTTAGATTTGTGGTCCACATTGCGATGATGAAGCCAATCGTACCCCATACACGGATTGGGGGAAAAACCTTCACAACGTCAAGGTTGTGCGATTTAAGGACATTGTAGGAAACTGAATTTGCCAATGCGATTGTTGGCATATAACAGATCATTGCAAAAAAGATAAGCCAGAAAAAGGAATCCGGATCATCTACGGTGGGAATAAAGAAGAGCGCAATCCCTCCAAAAAGGTGTAGGGCACCAAATAATTTCTCTGCATTGAGCCACCTATCGGCAATGATACCTGTTATTGTCGGCATGAAAAGTGATGAAAGGCCCAAGGTGGAGAATATAGCACCAAATTCTGCAGGACCCCACTGCTTTGTCTCGAACCAGTAGTTTGCGATCGTAATCAACCATGCTCCCCATACATAGAACTGAAGGAAATTCATGATTATTAATCTGTTCTGAATGGAAAGCTTCATGATTCAGGATAGTTAGTTCGCCTGACGCTTGTTGATCTCGTCACGGATCTTTGAGGCCATTTCGTAATCTTCGTTCTCGATGGCTTCGTTCAATTGGTTTTCCAGCTCTTCAATACTTTGAGAGATCAGGCCTTCTTCGCCCGAAGCTTGATCGTCCTCATCAAGCAGGAAATCGTCTTCTTGATGTTGATTTTCATCCGACGGAGTTCCGGCACTTGAGAGGATACTTTCAAAGGTATAGATCGGGCAGTTGAAACGAACCCCAATAGCAATCGCATCTGAAGTGCGAGCATCTATCTCCGTTGTCATTCCATCCTTTTCGCAAATCAATTTAGAATAGAAGATTCCCTCCACAAGGTTATAAATAACAACTTCTTTTACTTCAATAGAGAACGCCTGCGCAAAATTTTTAAAAAGATCGTGGGTTAAAGGGCGTGTTGGAGTCATTTTTTCTAATTCGATAGCTATTGCCTGAGCCTCAAAACCACCTATAATGATTGGCAATTGACGCTTTCCACCCGACTCAGCCAAAACCAGTGCATAAGCACCCGATTGAGTCTGACTGTATGATAGACCTGCAATATCAAGTTTAATTTTCTCCATCCCTCACCCGCGTAGTCCAGTTACTCTAAACAATTAGGGAAGCAATTGAGCTTCCCTAACGCTTACATGTGGCTGTAAAAATAGTATTTCTCTTTGTATTTAATGTCCTGCTGAACGGAATTTTTTAACTGCTTCCGTGAAACGAGGCAATACTTCGAAAGCGTCTCCCACGATTCCGTAATCAGCTGCTTTGAAGAAAGGAGCTTCAGGGTCTGTATTGATCACAACGATCACTTTTGAACCGTTTACCCCCGCAAGATGTTGTATTGCTCCCGAGATACCTGCAGCGATGTACAAGTTGGGACGGATCGCAACGCCCGTTTGACCAACGTGTTCATGATGAGGTCTCCAACCTATATCGGCAACCGGACGAGAACAAGCAGTTGCTGCACCCAGGGCCTTTGCCAAGTCTTCAACCATGCCCCAGTTCTCCGGACCTTTCAAGCCTCGACCGGCAGACACAACCAATTCTGCTTCAGGCAACGGAATTTCTCCCTCTGGCTTCTTTGTACTCATAACCTTTACTTTCGCATCGCCTGCATTACCATTGAATTCTTCTACTCCGCAATCAGAACCTGTATCTTCCGGTTGGAAACTGTTCGGAAGTAAAGAAATGATCTTAACTCCTGAATTCACTTTCACAGATCCGAAAGCTTTTCCGGAGAAAACGTTTACCTTCACTGTTCCATCTCCTGCCGGCACATCGATGGCACCTGAAACCAACCCTGCCTTCAGGCGAACAGACAGACGCGGAGCTACTGCTTTTGCGATCAGGTCATGGGAGAAAATAATTGTAGTTGCTCCAGTCGAAACGGCAGCAGATGCGATCAAGCGCGTCAACTGCTGGTTATCCTCTCCAGATAGTGATCGGTCAACCAAAACTTTGCTTGCACCGTATTTTCCAAGAGATGCCAAAAGCCCTGCATCTGCAGATCCGGAGGTGATCACTGTAACCTCACCACCTAATTTCTTTCCGTATGTCACAACTTCTAATGCCGCTTTGTGCAATCCGTTGTTACTGTTTAAATAAACTAATACTGACATGATTCTTCGATTAAATAACTTTTGCTTCGTTGTGAAGGAATTCTACCAATTGATCCAAGTTTGTCGGATCGATCATCTTGCATGCTGATTTTGCATTCGGCATGGTATAGCCAACATATGTTGTCATGTTGTCTACTGCCGTCGGAGTTACTACCTGAAGCGGTTTTGTTCGAGCCGCCATGATCCCGCGCATGTTTGGAATGCGTTGTTCAGCCATTCCTTTGGCACATGAAACCACTGCCGGAAGAACCACCTCTACAACCTGCAATCCACCAACGATCTCTCTTTCCAACGTAAGAGAAGTGCCGTTAACATCAAGTTTGGTTGCAAGTGAAACGAATGGAAGATCCAAAGCCTCTGCAATCATACCACCTATTTGCGATCCGTTGTAGTTGATCGTTTCTTTTCCAGTAAGGACAAGATCGAAACTGTTCGATCTTGCGTAATCTGCTATTTGAACAGCAGTAAAGTATGCATCGGTAGGATCAGCATCGATGCGCACTGCATCGTCGGCTCCGATCGCCAATGCTTTTCGTATTACAGCTTCATCAGTTGCTGAACCAACAGTGATGATCGTAACATTTCCACCCAGGGTTTCTTTGATCTCAAGTGCTCTTACCAATGCATACCATTCGTCATATGGATTAACGATATACTGCACACCGTTCTCGTCGAACTTCGTATTGCCTTCAGTGAAGGCGATCTTGGAAGTTGTATCCGGTGACTTACTGATACATACTAATATTTTCATTTTCTAAGGATTTTCAAACGTGCGCAAATTTATAACAAATAAATTATCTCCCATGAAAAGTTAAGGTCAAATATCAGTTGTTATCGGATGATATAAGTAGATATGACCTTGTTTATTCAATTATTTGTAGCAACAAGTGTGGTGTGCAATTGTTCAGGTGTTGCAAGGCTTTTTGAAGCACCGTAAGCCCGCCTCATTTTGAAGATTAGTTTTTTAGCAGATCGTTCTGATTTTCGCATTAATTATTATTTTTGGCATCCCTTTGAGGTTTAAAAATTTATTGAATGAAAACTGTACAGTTCAGAGAAGCATTAAGAGAAGCGATGACGGAAGAGATGCGCCGTGATGAAGGAGTGTTCCTGATGGGTGAGGAGGTTGCTGAATATAACGGAGCGTACAAAGTATCGCAAGGTATGTTGGATGAATTTGGTCCTAAGCGAGTGATCGATACCCCGATTGCGGAATTGGGATTTGCAGGCATCGCTGTTGGTGCTTCCATGAATGGTTTGCGTCCGATCGTCGAGTTCATGACCTGGAACTTTGCCATTCTTGCGGCTGACCAGATCATAAATAGCGCGGCCAAAATGTTGCAGATGTCGGGAGGACAGTACTCCTGTCCTATCGTTTTCAGAGGAGGTAACGGTACTGCCGGTCAGTTGGCAGCGACACACTCTCAGTCATTCGAAGCGTTCTATGCTCACGTTCCTGGATTGAAAGTGATCACGCCTTCTAATCCATATGATGCAAAAGGATTGCTTAAGGCTGCTATCCGGGATAATGATCCTGTTGTTTTCCTGGAGTCAGAAAAGATGTACGGAGATAAGGGTGAGATCCCTGAAGGAGAATACATCATTCCGATCGGTGTTGCGGATATTAAAAGAAAGGGTACAGATGTAACGATCGTATCTTTTGGTAAGATCATCAAAGTTGCTCATGAAGCAGCCGAAGTGTTGGAAAGAGAGGGGATCTCTGTTGAGATCATCGATTTGAGAACGATCCGCCCGATCGATTATGCTGCAGTTGTTGAGTCAGTGAAGAAAACCAACAGATGTGTGGTGCTTGAGGAATCTTGGCCATTGGCATCTATCTCATCTGAGATCTCATACCACTTGCAGCGTTATGCGTTCGATCACCTGGATGCACCGGTGATGCGCGTGACTCAAACCGATACACCGTTTGCGTTCTCTCCGACATTGATCGACGAAGCACTTCCAAATGTAGAGCGCTTGATCAAGGCAGTGAAGAGCACTCTGTATAGAGGTTGATAGACAGATTTATGAATGGACAGGTCTGATCTTACGGTCAGACTTTTTTATGGTATCAACTCCTTGATACAATGTGGCCCACCTATCCGATAGGACAGACTTGCTGGCCAAGTATGCGGCAGAAGACATTAACCATTTTCACTAGCAGGTTTCAGTCAGATCAAAGATGTTCACATCAAATTGTGAAAAAGTCGCACATTTTTTTAATAACTTCTTGGTTTGTAATTTAAATCTAGTATCTTTGCACCCCTCAAAGTGTATTTGGGGCAATTATATATTATTTAAAATTAAGAGTATTTTATGCCAACTATCCAACAATTAGTTCGCAAAGGAAGAACAGCGGTAGTCAAGAAAAGTAAGTCTGCTGCACTTGATTCATGTCCACAGCGTAAAGGGGTATGTGTAAGGGTTTACACCACTACTCCAAAGAAGCCGAACTCTGCTATGCGTAAAGTAGCGAGGGTGCGTTTGACGAACGGAAAAGAAGTCAATGCGTACATCGGTGGTGAAGGTCACAACTTGCAGGAGCACTCATTGGTGCTTGTGCGTGGCGGAAGGGTTAAAGATTTACCAGGGGTTCGTTATCACATCGTTCGCGGTGCTGAAGATACAGCCGGAGTAGAAGGAAGAACTCAGCGTCGTTCTAAGTACGGAACAAAAAGACCTAAAGCGAAATAATCAAAACTTTAAGAGATGAGAAGAAGAAAAGCGAAAAAGATAGCGATTCTCCCGGATCCAAAGTTTAACGATGTTGTGGTAACAAAATTCGTTAACAACTTAATGTACGACGGAAAGAAGAATTTAGCATTCAAGATATTTTATGATGCAATTGACATCATTGACAAGAAGATCGAAGATCAGGAAGGATTAGACGTTTGGAGAAAAGCATTGGAAAATGTAACTCCAAGTGTTGAGGTACGTAGCCGTCGTGTAGGTGGAGCTACTTTCCAGATCCCTAC
>Ga0068876_10001534_pt1 | contig 18047 bp, 20 predicted proteins | sample NOAtaG_6_FD_66442 | JGI IMG/M metagenome (GOLD analysis project Ga0068876, IMG submission 66442) | Freshwater lake microbial communities from Lake Erie, under a cyanobacterial bloom - NOAA_Erie_Diel5S_2200h metaG | ecosystem: Environmental > Aquatic > Freshwater > Lake | place: USA: Ohio, Lake... | reverse complement strand
TTAGTTAATTAAGTTAATAAAATATAAAAATATAATTACAATATAAGTAATTAATTCGTTAATTCAAAGTAATTTGTTAAATTTATTTATAATAAATATCAATTCCAAGTAAATTTTTTAAAGAACGTTAATTCAATAACACGAAATCCCGCATCATCAGTTAAAATAAATGAGTTTTGATAATTGCTCCAATCTAATTGATATGTTTTGTCTAATACTCCATTGTTCACTGCACGAATAACTTCATTAAGTGCATTTACTGTATAAAGGGTATTGGTTTCTTTTTTGCGGTGAATGCTGATTGTATTTTGACCCCTTTGAGTTGTAGCATCGGCATTATATGTACAATATAAATTGTCCGCAGCTTCTGCGTTAGCAAATACAAATATTCTGCGTTCTGGGATGATGTAACTTTGCTGTATGTATTCTGTTACTATGTTTAAATCTGATCTATGTGCAAAGGTGCAAAGTAATTGTGTTTTCAATATTGTTCCTCAATGGATTCATTAGTTTCTTCAGATGGCGTTATATCTTTTTCTATAATACGTATCTTACCAGCGTCGGTTGCTGCGTAGCGTAAATCTTGCGTTACATTAATTCGATCTCTTCGGAAAACTATAAATGTAACATCGTTGATAATAGCTTTTACGGCTACGTCCATATCACGATCTAGATCTAATGGATTTCTAACATATTTTAATCGACGCAATTCTGTATTTACATATGTTAGATTTTGACTTTCATTTCGTATAGGACGAACTACAAATGCTTCTCCAGATGCATCTTCTATAGGTTCAATTGACATTTCAAGCGGAACTGCATTTGGCCCTCTTAAAATTACATTCGTATAACCTTTAATTTCGGATTGTAATTTATTTGCTTCTCGATAAAACATATCTAAATATTGTTTATCTTTCATCCCAAGATTACCGGCTAAAATAACATCTCTTCGACTTTCTAAATATCGTATTGCTTCTAATAATGGTTCCGGTAATAATTTATCTAAATCAAATTTTGGACTATCAATACCACGTAATTGTGATAATCGTTGAAATGTCATTGTAATCTCATCCCAAAATCTAAATCTAGTTACAGTTCCTTTTGTTCCTAAACGAATTGATGCATTTGGTTTATCTGGATTACTATAATCTTTTATTTCATATTTTGCACCATTAACATTTAAATCATATGATACATTCCCACCTTGTATAAATGAATCTCGAATAAGTGCAGCTAAAAGTATTTCGCCTTTCCCTAATCCAGCTTTATGTAATTGAAATAAATCGCCGTATATTCCTGATTTAAAATTAAATGAATTTAATAATTGTTCAGTAACTTCAGTTTCAGAATATAATATATTAGCAAAGCGTTGAGCTTGTTCGTAAGATACATTATTTAAAAATTTTAATGTGGGCATTTCAGCTTCAACTGGTAATAAACTTAAGAATTTTACTAAATCATCTGTTTTATTAACTTCTTGTACAGCTTTCGTTAAAAATTGATTTTCTATAGAATCTAATTTAACTGATTCTGTAATACGATCTTTAACAGTGCCTTTTGCTCGTTCTACAATTTGCCGAGCGTGCTCTGGTGTAACTTTTGCAGTTTCTATTAGTACGTGATACAGTACTTCGTAATCCTTAGCACTAGTTGGATAACCTTTAGGTAATCGAAAACACCACTCTGTTAAAATTAAATCAATGTTCATAAAGAAATAGTTTTTATTTTATCATAAATATCGCCCACTTTCACTTTTACTGGAAAACGGCCTTGTTCTAATACTGCTTTGATATCAGGTAACAATTCTTTTGCTTCAGTTACTGGCACATCAAACAATACTGAATCATATGTATAAAGTATCATAACTGTTTCGCGGGCTTTTAATATATCTTGTACTTGTTGTAATTTTTGTACGGATACTTCTGTTTCTGTTGCTTGCAAATAGTAATTAAACAATTTATTTGCTGTCATATTTTTTACCATATCCTTGGTAATAGGTCGTTTTAATATGGGTGTTTCTATACGCCCTTTTGCTTTCCATTTTGCCCAAAGATCATATACAAATGCATTTACCTTTTGAAAGAACGGAATTGATAAAAATTCTGAATCAATGCCTCCATATAACAATCGGAATGTTATTTGTTTGCTTTCATCTCGTTGCTCATCTGTTAATTCATCAGTGCCGAAATAGAATCTACCTAAATAATCATGTATAGATGATACAGGTAAATCATATCCAATTAATCGTGCAATCAATCTAACGTGATATGAATCAAAATCCATTTCAACTAATGCTCCATTTTCAAATCTACTACAAAATGCTGCTCTTGTACCATCTTCTTTATTCATTGCAGCAAAGTTGAATCCGCGATATGCATTACTAGGCCGGCCTGTCATTGTATGATAATTATACTGCGAATACACTCGACCATCTTTAATCAATTCGGGCATTTTAAAATCTTCTGTCACCTGCAGGCCTGATTGTTCAATTGTTGCAAATACTTGTGGATATAATGCATTAAATTTTAAATATGATTCCGACATTTCTGCATTTATACACATTGGCCAAGCATAGTGTCGAATCTTTTGACACATTGCTAAATGTTGTTGCAATGGCACAATTGCATTAACTGTTTCTAATGAAGAATGTCGTCTCCAAAAAAATTGATGTGCTGGCATAAAATAATGAGATTCATCATAAGATTCTCCATATGTATACCACCACAATGTTTTAACATCCCATACAGCACCATTACCACCTATTTGAAGCCATTGCTTCTTGTCGTGAACAAAGATATTCTCCAACTGCATAAAAGCACTTACAAGTTCAGGAAACCCTTGTACTTGTTCAGTATGACGAATTGGTACTATGCGTTCAACATCATCTTCCGTATAAACATATAATGCAACTAAGGGATTACATGATATGTGCACTGCAGGGCTGGCCAGTATAGGTACAATCAATGTTTTGCGATTTTCTATGCATCGCAATAATCCATGTACTTCATCGACACTATCCACTATCATTATGGATATAATATAAAAAATTTATCAGGAATCCAACCCGTTAATATCTACAGGTTTAATGTAAATTGAATCTGTATAATATTGTAATGGATCATTTAATACTAATTCGATACCCGGCATTGTATTTTTTGCTTGATGTGTTTGCTTAATGTTTTCTTGTTTAGCATCGTGTTCATCACCAGCAATTGTCCAAAACAATTCGACTGCATCATACATGTTACTATCAATTCGTTTTTGTTGCCAACGTTTGAATGTGTCTAAATCAATTTCATAGATACTAGATTCATTTATTTTTTTGATAAAATAGCGTGTTATGTACCCAAGTTGTATGTCTGATAAATTGATTTTAACTTGATATGGTACAAAATTTTCAAATTTAGTTTGAACTGCATTTAATTTTTTATAGATGTATGCAGCTGAATCAATTTTTTCATATGCTATTAGTTTTACGGAGAGATCTGGATTCCATTGTGGTTCGGTGTATGTTTCGCCCGTTGTATATTGATGATACATTCCAACATATTCAGTACCTGTTTCAGTCATCCACTCTGAACCAGTAGTGAACAAGTTATTAACTATTTCATCAATTAAGTAGTATGCTTTTTGTCTCATATCAATCTATCGCCGGTCTCATTATGCATCGTATTGTTGTTGTCCATACGCCGTCTGTTCCTACGGTATGTGTTACACTAACAATAGTAAATACTGCATTTCGTTTATATCTACTAGGTAATGCTTCAAATGTTAAAACATCGCCATATCTAAATCCATTAATACCATCAATAGTAAATTCAACATCGAACGGAATAACTGGTGCTGTTAATTGATTTGCTTCTTGTATGGTTGGTGTAGGATATTGAACATATTTTTGTACCGCATCGTGCAATGTTATTTGATCAATTGTATTAGATGGCATCCGTCCGAAATGTTTTAACGCTTCTTTATATTGCTTTAAAAACTTTCGGTGCGTGTCGAGATATGTTTTGGTAATTTTATCAAGATCTTCTTGTGTGATACCATTGCTTATAACTTCATGTGGTCCTGTTCTAGTAATAGTATTTGCAGTATACATGTATGCAACATATGGTGCAATATCTGATTCTGCAATTTCGCCTGGATCTTGATTGACTACATATGCTAAACTAGATGCATCGGATGGTAATTTTGCAGAAAATTTAAAATCGCGGACAACTGTTCCAAATTTATTATTTGCAAACATTGGTACCGAATATGGTGGAACTGGTTTATCTTTAAATTTAATTTTATTTGCATCATAAAATAACAAGAATTTTGGGTCTTGCGGATGTGTTATCAACTTTAAATCAATTGCATGACCTGTTGCTACATAAATTTCCATACTAATTGCAGCTAAAAACGAAGATACCGTAAATGAATCATCATCATTTAAACGCTTTGCAATTTCTTGTATGACTTCCATGTTAATCATTATCGCTGTTGGGCGTAAAATAGCTTGATCGGCAGCATCAGTACCTATCCATTCGGGAACTATTACGTCTCCTTTATTTAATACGTCGTTGAACCATTTTAATTCGCCATATTCAGCATTTGGTGTATAAATTCTATAAGGATCTGCTGAAACTAAATGTTCATAATAATTACTAACACATAAGTCATTTAATGCCGTACATATAACTGTAGCATCTGGTGCTACTTTTTTAGCTTTTGTTATAATAAATCGATTTATAAAATCAATTAACCAACTTAAAGTTATATATCTAACAAAATCAGCACCCGGAAATGGAGAACCCCATATTGCATACTGATCGGTCTGTTTTATTTCACTTATATCGTTATATTCTGCAGTATATCCTAGTTTTTCATTTGGAATTCTAGGTTTTCGGCCTTCTGTAAAATCAATTACATTTTGAATTTCTTCATCTAATTTTGCATAAAAACTTTCAAATCCTGTAATATTAATATTTGGATTTTCACTTATCGGCAGAGCAAGATTTGCAGTTTTATTTGTAAATGGATTAGATGCATTCGGACTAGTTAATGTAGTTTTATTTTTAAATTGATTTGGTTCAATACCAAGTAACTTTAATTTTAATTTATTTGATGTTTGTGTAGCATTTGTAGTATCACTATTAACAATCAATGAAATATCCGTATATATATTACTAGTCCCAGTTAAACTAATAGTAGCAGTTACGCTCATATCTGTTTGATAATCAAATGTAAATGATGTAATGATCCCATCAAATGTAACTGAATTCATTTTACCGTATTTACTTTGCAATTCATTAATATCCGAAATATTTGGATATAATTCATAAATTTTTGCTATTGATGGTAGTGTTTTCTCAGTAAGTTTGCCATCTGTTTCATCATTGCTTACGATTGCTGATTTAGGATGCTCTATAATAACAGTGCAAGCTCGACCAGGACGGAAATAAACTGATTCAATAAAATTTAAATCTCGTTCAGGATTTGGTATTACAATATTAATAGTAGCTGAATTCAACAATCCGTTACTATTATCACCAATTGATATGTCACATGATGTTATAAATGGCGGTGTCCTTCTAGATGAATTTATTCTAGGATCAACTACTCCTTGTTGAATCTTACCATCAACAATTTCATCTGTTCGTACATCATATTGTCGGTCTGTTAAAAAACCATTAAGGCCAGATGGTAAATATTCACCGTTCCTAACAATCATACCACCAAGTTTTGCAGTATCAATTGTTTGCGTACGTTCATTGTCAGTATATGGAGTTAATGAAACATTTGCAATTTTTTCTAACATGAAATTTAAATCGCGGGTAGTTCGATTGATGCGTCCTGTTGACGCTCGATAGTTTAATTCTGTTTGTAAATTTTTATCTACCTCTGAATAAAAAATATCACTCATTATCTGTTTCTATTTAAATTTGTAACAAAATCAGCTACATTATTTTTACTAGGTATACGCAACGTTGTATTTGCTGGCACGATGTATGAACCTTTACCCAAACCATTAGCAGCCGCAATGACCCACCACAATGTAACATCTTCATAAAATGTATATGCAAGTTTATCTAATCGATCCGGCGATGTTATAGTAATATTGATATCAGCATCAGTTGGTGGGAGTACTGGAAAAATGGTTACAGCTTTTTTTCGTTTGCCATTATTATCTTTTTCCGTAGGAGTTGAATTATATCTTGCCATAATTTAGTTTTCTGTATTATTTTGCACCATATCCGGATTAGGAATTGCATCACTTAACCAGTTATCATTTCCAGGTTTTGGTTGTGATACTTGATCAAACTGTTTAGCTAATGTATAGAATCTTCCACCTTTTTGCGGCAATTGATCCATGATTGGTGTTAGACCCATTGATACTGATACTTTATGTGGTAACTGCATCATTGTTGGATCAGCTTCTAAATTAATTTCCCAAGTAGTATCACTATCATGCAATGTATAAGTCAAACTACTGATAAATGCAGCTTGTTGTTTCCACAAATCTCCAATTGTAAAACGTAGCCATGGCGCTTTTAATGCAATAGATTCTTTATCATATTCAGGCGCAGTGTAACCTGCTAATGCATTTAATTTTCGCCATATAGGTTTGAGTTCGTCGCGGTCTGTTGCATATACGACGAAATCTAATTGGATGTCTCGAGTTACTTGAGTGTAATGATAATTTGGATCTGCTCTACCAATCATTTGTTGTGGTGTCCATGATGGTGAAAATGTATCACTTAAACTATTCATGATTGCACGGAATACAATAATATCATCTTCTAGATTATCTGCAGCACCTGCTTGTAATTTTGGACCTGTAAAATAAAATTCAATTAAATCTTGAGTGATGCCTAATTTATCTAATTTAGCGCCAACGACTGATCGTTTTGGTTTCCAACGATATGCATCTTGTAATGTACGTTTTCCGAAATCGATAACGTTAACTCGATCACCTCGAAATGCTGTTGCTAGAGCAATGGGATTCTTAGTTGGCACCCAACCGCCAATTGTTTTAACTTTTGTTTGTTTGTTTATTTCAATTTTTGTCGAATCCCATTGTGTTGCAACGTGACTTTCTGCTGTAAAATCATTGCGCAATGCATATGGATTACCATGGTCTCCCCAACCATAGCCAGTTTTTCCAACGCCATCTAAATTAAATACACTGTATGCTCCGATTGGCGATGCGGAAAGCGTTGCTAATGTTATAGCTTTCGTACTGCCACGTAATATTGCACTTGCACCATCTACGCGTACTTCTAATGGAGATCTAAACCCTTTTGTAGCTCTAAAATCCGGATATTCTACTCCTGGCAGTGATCGCATATTGCTAACATCGGCAACGGCGTATTTTGAATAAATTGAATAATTATTACTTGATTCTAATAAACTATTACCAATTTGAGTAACTTGCGGTATTCCTGATAATGATCCTAGTATATTAACACCCAAACCAGATAGTTGTTGTGAAACATTTCCTAATTGTATGTTTGTAGTTGTAGCAATTGCAGATTTCCATGTAGATGCACCGGGATATAATGTTTCAGTTCGTTTTGTATCTATGTTTGACACAAATCCTGATATGTTGATATTAATTGCCATTAAATTCCCTTCCTACCATTCATTTTAGTTGCTGCAAACAATGTATCAGTTTTAACTACTGCTTCTACTTTTACATGTTGCATCGCCATGGCAATTGCTGTAGCTAATTTATTATAATCGATGCTAGAGCCTCCGCCACCTGATATTGCACGTGCTAATTTTTTATTACCATCAACATTTGTACCAGCAATCATTGTTGAATCATTTACTTGCATAAATTTATCTGATGGGTGAAATTTAATAAGACCATCATTCATTACTAGTGCGTCTTGTTGCGAAACAGCTGTTGCAGTTTGTCCGCCGGTGCGCAAATTGAAAGTAACCATTTCAGTTAATGCATCTGTAGCTGCTCTAATTTTGTCTCCAAATATTGGTATTGCGCTTACTAAATTTGATATTGGTTTATTTAATTTACTAAATGTTTCGCCAAATATTGCTATTTTGCCAAATGCTGGCGCTAAATTATTAAATTGGTCGACCAATGGTCCAGCCTTGCCCATACCAGCCAATGTTTCAGTTCGAACCGTTCCTACCTTTATTCCTTGAGCTTCAATTGCTTTAATTGTTTGATCTTGTTTAGTCAACATACTCTGTTGGAATATTTCAGTTGTTGTACGAGTATCTGATGTAGCTATTAATTTATCAATCTCTGCCTGTTTATCTGTTTGACCTTCAAATTTCTTTCGCAATTTTTCAATTTCAGGTGCCATTTGATCTGCTGATAAATTCATTAAATTTTCGGCACCTAATTTGGTCATTAATTTTTGTTTTTGAATACTACGAGCTAATGTTGCTTCGTCAGTACCCATTAATTCTGCAGCCTTTCGTCGTGCATACAAATTCTTTTCAAGCATTGGTCCTTGTTCTTTAATGAATTGATTCATTAAATCTGCTTGTTTGTTTGCATCTCCTTGAATAGTTGCCATGCGATATGCATTAGTTAAACTTTTACCATCTTGTGTTAATAAACGTTTTCCTGATAAAAGTTGGTATTCTAATTCTGATCCAATTGATGATTCAATATTTAATAAATTTGTTCCTGCTGCATTTAGTTTCTCAATACTCATTCCTAAGGCTCTAGACTTTAAAACAGCTAATTCTAACGAACCCGGAATTCTACTATATTGCACTTGCATATCAGCTGTTAAATTACCAATATCTTCTGTTAATGATTTTTGTATTGATAATTGATCAATGCCCGTTGCTGCAGAAAATGATTCAGCTAATTTATTTTGAATAGCCAATGCTTCTATACCTGAATCTGCAACACTAGTAGCATAATATTCATAACCTTCTGCTGCTTGCTCTGTAATTTTTAAATTTTCGAGCATGTATTTTTGACCTTTAAGCAATGTTTTTTGAAAACTGTTAGCTTGGACTTTGGTAGATTGTATGAATCCGCTTGTCAAATCTTTTAAGTTTTCTGCATACTCAAATACCTTATCAGATCCGACGCCTAATTCAATAGCAACATTTCTTAATCGTTTTGCAAATGCTTGAGATGAAACGCTATTTAATCCAAATGATTTATTTAATTTGGAATTCTTTTCTTCTAAAAAAGTTATGTTTTTAACTACCTCTGTTAAACCAGATGCGTAATCTTCTTGTAACCCAATTACTTTACCCAATCCCATGGATAATTCATTGGTAGAAGTCATTAATGATTGCTGTACTGATGCATACTGATCAATTAATTTTGTAGCAGATGGTAAGCTTCTTGTTATACTTTCTAACATAGCTGCAAACTCTGCCTGTTTATCGCCAGGAGATGCACCTTGTTTCGGTTGCTGTTTTAACAAGCTCGTTATATTGTTTTGATTTTTCACATTACCTTAGTTAATTTATTATAAATATTTAATTAGGTAATTTCGTAATTTTTGATCGTGCCTCAAATTTATTTTTTAAACGTTCTGCAGCTTCTTGTTCATTAACCTGCATTTCATTGGTGCGTTTATTTAGTTTTGTTACCCAAAATCTACGAATATGAATTGGTAAATTGTATATAGTATCCCAATCCCAACGCCCTTCGCCAGCCCATAATAATTCAAATAGTTGATCGTGTAATTGTACTTGATGTTCTGGTTTAAAACCAAAAAAGGTCTGATCCAATTTGAAACATTGCTTTGAAGGTGCCTCCATCTTCACCTTCTACTTCGACACTAAAATCAATGCCTGGTATATGTTCTGATAAATAGTTTCTAAAATTTCTTGCATCTAAAGCTAACATTTCATATTTTAAGTATTCTGAAATATAATTTTTATCTCGATTTTCATTAACTTGTTGAATTGATGCTAACATTAAATCTGATACTGCTCGTTCCGGATCAATATTTTTTGTTAATGCAAAAGTTAAAAATCTAAATTTCAATACATCATCTGTTGAAGTTCTATATTCAAATTCTCCATTTTCATCTGGTTGCAATGTAAATGGTCTAAAATTTAATTTGGATAAATCAATCTCTCGTTCAATTGTATTGTTAGTCTTAGGATCAGTTAATAGTACTGGATACATTTTACCATATCCATAAATTCTTGCAGATATCAATAAACCTTCTCGGTCTACCGGAGAAATGTCATCTACATGAACGCCGGGTGTAACAATCAATGATTCTAGCAATTTATCAAAAACAACTCCGGTCTTAAGATAATTTGAATTTGATAGAATATCTTCATCATATGCTGTCATATGTCGCATTTCAACTTTACCAGAACGCAACGGACTAGATTCAGGATAAATTAATCCTTTACTAGGCAACGTAATAACAACAGGCGGAACTTTTACTCGTTGTTGTTTTTCATAATTTTGTTGTGCTAATCTAACTAGATCTTGATTTTGCAATCTACTTGAAACGTTGTTACTCATAATATCCTTATAACTTTAATATAAATATGTGCGAACATAAAAAATGGGGGTGTTTAGCCCCCATTAACATAGCGTTTCTATTAGAAACTAAATAATGCCCAATCATAACGAAGTGTCATTTCAATGTTAACAACATCTTCAGAACTCCAATCCAATGTACCAAAATTTGTTTCTGTAATAAATGCATTTTTTAATGACCACTCTTCAATGATTTCGCCTAATGGTGAAAGTTGACGCAATTGAATATCTTTTTTATACATTGTAGAATATCCATCTCTACCTGTTACTGATTCATGATGTAAACGAACCCAATCCATAACAGACTGTGCGCCTGATGGAACAATTGCATCATATAATGTTACTGTAATAGAATTCCATACAGATTTTCCTTTTACGTAACGTTGAACATTGATATGATCTAATGTAATTTCACCATTTGATAAAGAAGGTTTTGCAGATGCTTTAATCAAGAAAGCAGGAATGCCTCCGATTTCCATAATAAATTGATGCTGTTTCTTCGGTTCCCAAGAATATGCAGCATCTTTGAAGTTTGCTTCAATACCATAATCTTCAAAATTTGAACCTGGATATACCGTATTTACGTTTTGTTCTAATGCCATTTCATTACCTTATTTTTAAATAAATATTGGCAACAGTAAAAAAGGTAGAACCGAAGTCCTACCTTTCTTAAAACTTTATATTCTACTATTCAGGGAAACTTGCTCCTGTTGGTTGAATATTGAAATCAAGAATAATAAATTCTGCTGTTCTTGTTGGTTGCAAAAAGATTTGACCATATAAAATGTTTTGATCAATTAAATCTGTTGTGTTATTTGATGCATCCATTACAACGCGGAATGCATATAAACCTTGTTGAGCTTTTACTTGTTCCATGTACGGATTAACAATGTTTAAGAATCTTGTACGTGTTGCATTTGTATTTTGTTCAAATACCAAATAACGAGTTGATGATGCAATAAATTTCTTAACCGCAATCAACAAACGACGCACATTTACGCGGTCTAATGCACTTGGCTTGGCTTGTAGTGTCTTTTGACCCCAAATTACTACTCCTTCGTTAGGGAAGTTCGCAATAGGATTAATACGCACTTCATACAATGAATCTCGATCTGATTGAGATAAGCGCTTATATGTATCAGAAACACTTGTTAAACCACCACGATTTAAACCAGCTGGTGCATACCATGGAGCTGAAATTTTATCATTAAATGCCAATACTCCTGGAACTACAACTGAAGGCGGTACCCAAGTTGGAACATTGTTTGCTGGATTAGTAATTCTTACCCAAGGCCAATATGTTGCAGTATAGCTACTATCAATTGTTGTTACTTGACTTGCTACTGTTGCAATTGTATCAGTCAATCTATTTGAATCCATTACATAGAATGTATCTTGACGATTTTCAACTAAATTGCGAGCCAACGTTGTTACTGCTGGGTGCAATGATTGAATGATACCCGGAGTAATCAACAAATTCATATCATAGTAATCAGTGTTACCTAACAATGTAAATGCTTTGTTGTATGCAACGGTACCGGTAGATGTTGAAGTTGAACAATCAAACCCAAATGTATTTCCTGCAGTAATATTTGAACCTGCATATTTAGGTAAGTTTGGACGAGCTCCATCAAAACCACCTTGGAATGGAACCATAAATTTACGTGTTGCTAATGCAACGTTTGTTGTAATGGTGCCGCCTGTTAATGCAGATTCAATTGATCCTGAATAAGCAGTTGCCAATGTTGGGAATGCAGCTTGTGCATCTTGACTAACATCTCCTAAATAGAAATCTGAATTGCTACCTGTAGTTGAACCCGATGTTGGAATTGGTGCTAAATAATTAATGTTGTTTTGTACTGTGTAATCAAATCCGTAATAATTATTTGCATTGAATATGTTTGAAACAACTTGCGATGTTGCATACGTTGCAGCTCTTAAATTCAATGATCCAGATGCCATTGGCATTGGCGAAGATGCAGCCCGGAATCCAAATGGTACCAATGTCTTATCATTGGCAGCAGTTTCAACTGCATCAGTTACTTCAACACGAATATATTTAGATGCATTTGGATAATCACCATTAACAATCAAATTGCCATTGTCATCAACTGTTTGGTAACGATCTCCAATCACTCTAGCAATATAGCGTGGTGAATTTGGATCTAAATTAACATTGGTAAATGATTCAACAATAGCAGGTGATGCATCTGTATCATTAGATGAATAAGGCGAACCAGGAATTCCTGGTGCTGGTGACAGTGTGTTTACTGTTCTTACTTCAACTGTAAATGTACCATAGCCGTTCGGATCTGAATTTTCAGATGCCAATCTAATATCACGAATACCTACTTTAACATCGTAGTTAACTGAGTTACCATGAGATAACGTATGGAATTTAAACAAGTTTTTAGTAACACTTCCAATTTTTTGTGAAGTAACCCATGGTGTTGCTGCAGTTTGGTAATCTTGCAAAAATTCAAAATTAGATAATATTGCTAATTCTGTTGTTACTTGTCCAATGTTTGCAAATGCTGATGCAGCATTATAATTTTCATATTCAACGTAAACTGGATAATCTAATGATTTTGGAGATGTTCCAAATACTTTACTTAAATATCTATTGCTTGTTTGAACAATTGATGCAGATACCGTAGCACTATTTCCTGCTAAAAATGCACTAAAGCCAGGTACTGTTGTATCAGTTGCAAATGAACCTGAAATTCTAAGTGCAAATGAACCAGAGCCAGCATCAAGTAATACAGATGTGCCAAATAAATTTGTTGCTGCATTATATGTTACTGGAAATGTTGGGTGTAAAACGTGTGTTACTATTTGAACGGCGCTAGCGCCTGATCCTGATTTTGCAAGAATTGCTAATGCACCGTTGGTTAATTTATAACCATCTTCATACAATAAACGTGTTACCGTAATTACATTTCCATTACGCAAATAGTCATTAACAACAAAAGGAACATATGAATCAGTTGTAAATGATCCAAATGTTTCAACGAATTGTCCAAATGATGTAATTTGCGTAGGAATAAGTGCAGGACCTTTTACTGTTGGTCCTACGATTGCTGCACCAATTTGTGCAACGCCACCAGCTAAAAACGATTGATCTACTTCGTTTGTAAATACGCCTGGTGAAACTATTCTTTCTGCCATTTAATACTCCTATGATTTTTTTATATAAATATGTGTTTATTCAGCCAAACCTGAATCAGGAGTAAATGTTCCGTCTGCAATATTGATCTGCCCTTCGCCATATCGTTCGCGCATTTTATCTAGAAGATCTGATTCTTGTTTTCTCAATGATTCAAATTGATCTAAATATTTGTCTTGTTCAGCATTCATTGCTTCCAATTGACGCGTTAACAAATGAAGTTCAATTGCAATATTACCAAGTGTGTTAGCATTTTTTGCAAATGTATCACGTAGGGTTTGAATTTCTTCTAGATGTTCTTTATCTAATTTTCGCATCATGGTGATTATTCTACTGATGTAATTTCACCTGTTTCTGGATTGATGCTTGATTTGCCATATTTATCAAATACATCTTTAGTAAATGTTTGTTCTGCAGTTGCAAGTTCTGTTAAGAATGTTTTAGCTGCATCATGGCGCTGAGCTAATTGCAATTTCATCAATTCAATTTCTCCTAATTCAGCAATCAATGATTGTGTTTTAGTTTGAATTTCTTTTAATGTTGCTAATTCGTCTTCTGACAAAAATTTTGTTTCTTGTGACATGTTTTTCCTTTTTATAACTTATGTATTATTAATATAATTGATTTATTTGAAAAATCCAAATTTATTGCGTAATAATTGTTACGCCAATTTCTTCAGCAACGCATTCATTAACATATGCATTATCTTGTCCCCATGCAGCAAATTGCTCTTCAGTTAAAGTATAATTGCCTTGACGTAATTGTTTTCCGTCTTCAGTTAATAACTGATAGTATGTAGTTGCAGTCGTTGCATCAGTTGAAAAATTAAGTACTAATACAGTCATTCTAGTTGCTGTACCTTCATTAAGTGGGAAAACAATTGGTTCAATTGCTACTCCTTGTGGTGTTGTTGTTTGCATAATGCTTTCTTTTAAATGGTTGGTATTTCTACTATATCAAATGTTGATCCGGCGCTCATTGCTTCTAATGATCCCGTAATTTCATTTGTTGCATACATTAAAAATTTATTTACTACGTTGTTTGCTACATTGTCTACTGATGCAGCTGCATTTGAAACATAAAATGGTAAACATGCAATATAACTGCTTCCACTTGCGTAAGCATCTTTTGATGCGTACATGAAACAATCAATTGGTGTTTGATCACCACTTAATGGTAAATGTAGTACTAAACGGAAATATGGGTTTGTATATGTTCCTGAATTGTACTGGAATGTTGATGTTGCTTGAATTGCCATAATTTTATTTCTTTATAATAAATATGATTAAATTCCAAAACGTGCTCTTTTAGCATTGAAATTTTGATATACTTCAGAAGCTGATAAGGCTCGGTTGTAAACTAATAAATTGCTTATTCTGCCATTAAAATATTGAGAACCGACTCCTAGTCGGCCAACATCATTACCATAATAAGAAGTAGCAGTGGTTAATGTGCTTGAACTTGATGCATCTAGATTTCCATTTATATAAATTTTCGGACTGCCATTGGCATATGTAATAGCTATATGATACCATGTTAAATTAGAAAGTACAGTATTAGAATATAAATGTACTGTATTTCCTAGATAAAATTTAAAAACATTATCTTGATCATCTCGTATTCCCGTTACCCATCCATTATTTCCTGCGCCATAATTACTAAAAATTGTTCTAGTATTTTGAGTAGCATTTAAATAAATAAAATGAGAAACTGAGAAGGTGGTTAAGTTACCTATAAAATTGGGTATAGCAGCATAATCATTCGTCCCGTCAAACACAATTGAACCTAATGATCCAGTATTAAATGTTGACACCATCCGTTTGCAAGACACGTTGATATGTGTCTTCAATATTTAAGCCCGTTAAATCAGGTAAAGCCATGTTACTTCATTCTTGATAACCCTTGCAACAAGCTATCAATGATTACATGACGTTCAACTTCATCGATTTGATGTTTCACTACATAACCTCCGAGAATTTCATTCAATCTATTTCTACGTGTTGCAATATTGTTAATATTAATATTTTCTTGTTTAAGCAATTTCAATATATTAATTATATGAACTTTTCTTGAATTAACCAAATTTTCGGCAAGTGTTGTTTTAGATTGTTTTGGTTGAGTTGCAGTGTTATTTTTTACGGTTACTTTGGCTTGAGTTTCTTTAAGTACAGGCTGTGTCGAGGTTTTAACTTCAACTGTAACTTTGCGTGATGCTGCTACTTCAAATGCCGAATCCCAAGGAATAAAATATGTGTCATCTGCAATAACTTCAAGTTTTATTTGTCCTTTTGCAGACTCATCCAATAAGCCCTTGAGACGTTTAATTGGAATTTTGCATGTCCCATCGGAAGAAATTTCTCCTTTAAACATCAATGAAATGTCTTGCGTTTCTATAACTAAACGAGCTTGACTGTTGCGAAGTGAAGCTCCTTCTAATTGTATGCTACATTCAAATGTTTCTGCTTTGTCCGTAAATAATTTATACATCACATATCCACTTTTATATTGATGCCTAACACTTCTTTTGCTACAAGTGCTACATCATCAATAGTTATTTTAATATCTTTAATTTGTCTTTGCTTAGAATATTCCGTTCCTTGAACTTTGCAAAGCAATTTAACAAATCGTTTCTTTTTGTCTGAATCTTGTTCTAAGGTTTCAACGGGATTGTATTTCCCGCCTCTAACCAACGATTCAATAAACGCTACATCATCCCATGTATATGGATTTTCATTCCATGCAAAGTTTGCGTTGTTCCATTGGAATGGGGTTCCGTTTGTCATTGTATTTATTGTGTTTTCTTAAGAGTATCCAAGGTAGTTACTGTTTCTATCAATTGGGCATCAATAGCAGTTACCGTGTTGATATCGCCGGCGTTTACTGCTGCTGATCTTTGTTGTTCAAGATTTCTAACCTTGTTTTCTAATATAAAAATAATTTCATTTATAGTCATTTTAACCTTGTTTTCTAGTTATAATCAATAATATATTAATGTTCTCCACATTTCTGTACCTGTATGTCTCATTATGTATAAATACTTCAAACCATCTTCAGTAATAACAATTTCCATTCTATTACTTAAAATAGATGTTGACATACCATATGGAATAGTAGCAAATGGCATAATTTCATTTTTAACGCAATCGTAATAGAATATCCTACCAGTTGCATCTTTTTGGAAATATATTCTATCACCATCAACTGCATACATTGTTCCGGTAGTTAATGTTTCACCTTGTCCTAAAATAAAACGTCCGTATTCCCAACGATTAGTTCTTAAATCATATGTATCTATGGTATGAGATAATCCACCACGTGGTGATATAAGTTTTTTACCTTTATCTGCAGTTATTAAACTACCCCAATTCCATTCTAACGTCATGCCGGCTCCTGGTGCAGGTCGTCCTAATATACTATATGTAGATGTATTATCTGGTGCTGTTGCTGTAGCAAATGTTAATGTCGTTGCAGTATTTGATGTTATTGCCAATTCTTGTGTTACACCCGTACCACCATTAATTAATAATCTTTTTCCAGCCCATTGGTTTACTTTCCAGTTTTTATTGATATCTGTAAGTGTAGTTGTAGATCCTGCAGATGCAATTCCATTACAATCTAGAATATTATATCGCGTATTGGAATCAACTGTATAGCCTATGCTAGGTACAACTGAATTATAAGGCGTTGGGGATGCAATACCGCTTACTTGCGTAGTCATAATAGTTGCTCCATTACCTGTCCAGTTAATTCCATCTGTTGAATATGCTGATGTATTAGTACCCGATCCGCCGGCAATCCAATGAGTTCCATTCCACGCAATTGACGTACCCGCGGTAGAAAATATAGATGTCCCAATACCAGTCCATGTTGATCCGCTATCTGTTGAATATGCAATTGTGTTAGTACCTTGACCTACTGCTACCGTAATAGTACCATTCCATGCTACTGCATTTCCTTGTGTCGAAAATATCGAAGTGCCTCCGCCTGACCATGAAACCCCATTAGATGATGTAGCAAATGTATTTGTACCATTACCTACAGCAACAAATTGATTACCAGCCCAACATACACCTCGACCTGCGGTAGAGAATATCGATGTACCTAGCCCAATAAATGTTACAGTTGATCCGGTGTCAATAGCATGCGCAATTGTATTAGTACCTTGACCTACTGCAACAAATCGTGTGCCATTCCATGCTACTGCATTTCCTTGTGTGCTAAAAATACTTGTTCCTAAGCCAGTAAATGTTGCTGCAGCATTTCCGTCATGGGACCATGCAATTGTGTTTGTTCCTGATCCAACTGTTAAGAAACGAATGCCGTTCCAAGCTACTCCATTCCCTGCAGTTGTGTATACTGTAGCACCAAGCCCAGCCCATGTAATTCCATCATTAG
>Ga0068876_10001531_pt1 | contig 18056 bp, 14 predicted proteins | sample NOAtaG_6_FD_66442 | JGI IMG/M metagenome (GOLD analysis project Ga0068876, IMG submission 66442) | Freshwater lake microbial communities from Lake Erie, under a cyanobacterial bloom - NOAA_Erie_Diel5S_2200h metaG | ecosystem: Environmental > Aquatic > Freshwater > Lake | place: USA: Ohio, Lake... | reverse complement strand
AATAAATTGAATTTGAGTTACCACTCAGAGCCGTACCAGCATCTCCCATTCCCCCAGCTCTTGAATCTGGAGTAATAGCCATAAACGGAACTGCGGTTGTTATTGTATTTAATTGTAACGCCCCTACTTTTCCATTCTGATCAGAAACTGGTTGAGCTAATACCAAAATAGGAAGCGTACTAACAGCAATTATTGACAAAATTTTATAAATCATTTCAAAAAATAATATAATAATTTAAACACAAATATAAGGAATTCCTTCTCCTAAATTTATTTATTTTAATAAAACCAATTTTTCAGTTTTTTCCCCAACTTTTCCATCGCAGGTTTTAACTGTTATTGTATAAATATAGACACCTTTAGCAAGTTGATCTCCAAATTCATCTCTACCATCCCAAGAAATACCCTCAGACCGAAAGCCTTCTGAATTAACAAGTTGATTAATTGTTTTGACTAACTTACCTGAAACCGTTAATATTTGAATTTGGGTTTCTAATTGCGAACAAACTTGATTATGTTCAAAATAAAACTCAGTATGCGTTGTGAAGGGATTAGGATAATTCAACACATGATTAAGCAGTACCTCCTCACTTTCTTGCACAACAAATTCAAGGGAGACCTCTGAAGAATTATTATTTACATCCCATGCTTTTAATTTCAACGTATGCTTTCCTACATCCAGTTTTGGTAATAAATACCTCAAGGACCCAGATTGATAAGAGTCAAGATCTGCGGTGTAATATTCATTTAGAATGATGGGATCTGCGGAGTTTTCATCAATAATAGCCGTAATGTCATGTCCAATTCCATTACCAACTGTATTGATACCGTTTTCATCATAAAACTTTGCGAAAATTACAGGCGTTTCATTGGTTATTCCTCCTGAAACAAAATTTTCATCATTCAAAAACAATTGAATTTCTGGTCCTTGGGCATCATCAATTCCATTTGGATCAATGCCACCTATGACAAATCGCTGATCAAAGCCTGAACCATCAGTTGTAGCATTTGATCCATAATAGCTTATTTTTCCGTTTCCAAATGAAAAATCTATATCCTTCGGCACAATAAATGAAAACTCAAATCTACCATTAGTAATGCTTACCTGACCCTTATATACAATGTTTTTTTGTAATTCAAAAGGAATTACTGTAGATTCAGGATCCTGTCCAAGTGTATATTTAGTTTTAATCTTATCATAAATTGAAGGAGCCAAAATACCATTAAAATTTTCTATAATATTTTCGTTATAATCAACGATATGACCTTTTACTGTCATTTTACTTAAAGCCCTCACGGTATCAATAAAAATTGAAGGACTAAAACCATTAATACTATCCGTTACAATTTGAAATCTTGGAAGGGCAATTTTCAATGCCGGGTCACCTATCAATGTAAAGCTTCTTTTATTTTCTGATGATCCTGATGAATTTTTTGTTTGTCTCATGATTTCACCAAATGTTAAGGGATCATTATTTAAATCCCTATTGAAAACGGTTTCATAAAATCGCTTACCTGTGATAGTGTTGACACCAAAGAAAACTGATCTTGTAGTTGTCATAAGCGCTATAGCTCCACCATTTGGATTCAAAGACACCCATTCACCAGCGGAAACACGTGAAGGATCATCAAATTTTGTAAATTCACACGTCGCCGATACAAATAGATTCAACCGATTGATATTCTTCCAACTTTGAATCTGAGGTACCGTAACTATTCGCTCTTCAGCTAATCCAACTTCCCCACCATGACCCACATAATTCACAATTAGCGCCCCTCTCTCTACCCTATTGGAAATAGCGTCAAAAACATCGGGGTATCTCTGTCCTCCTGCAGTAGATACTTGAGTATATGCATCAGTATACAACTTATCACAATTCATTTCAGAATGATTTGATTTAACATAATTATACTGAGGCTCTGTATCCTGGGTAATAAAGTATCCCCCTTCTTCATCATCAGCTATTTGCACATAATTAAGCCTCCAATCACCAAAAGTTGAGTTGAAACCATCGGAAGAACATTGTGTTCCTGAATTAACGGATGAAAACAACAATGAACCATTTTTTAAATAGTGTTCAATTTTATCAACTTGTTCCTTTGCCATCTGATTGTCAGAAATCAATAATCTTCCTATTCCAATATCCAATAAATCAGTCGCACCAATTGACTCATTATCATCCAACATTCCGAAATAATCATCGCTTACCATTGCTGAAATATGATTTTCTCCATTGGGAAATTGATAGGTAGGTACAAAATTGTTATTGTCCGAAATTCGATTCTTTGGATCATACGTTCCATCGCCAAATAACAGCAAATTCTTGGGCATTTTTAAAGAATCCCCCAACGCTCGATCATAAAACATTTTCGCAAACATTTTAATTGCTGTTGGATCAAGCATTCCTGAACTAAATTCATTAAAAACTTGCTCTGTCGTCACCACTATTGCACTAGTCCCTTCTGATTCATGCAATGAGGCCAGTCTATTAGCTTGAGAAATAAAATCAACATGAGTGACAATCAATAAATCAACTGCACTTAATCCATGTAAATTCTGATTGGAAATCTTTTTATTAAACACAGGGGTTAAAAAAGAGAGACCATTAGAGGCTACAAATTCTTTTAAACTATCAGTTGTTGCAGTAAATTGATATTCGCTGCCGATATACTGGCCAAGTATTAATTTAGGCTCGTGTCGATTGGTTACATCCCATACGAATCCTGATGTAGGCAATCCTGAAACTCGAAATAAAGAAACATTACCAAGACCAACAGAGTTCAAATCCCTAAAATTAAATTGTTGGCCATAAAAAGAAAGTCTCCTTCTCGCATTAATTAAAATTCTATCCAAATAAACCAAAGTACTTGGATTATTTCGAGTAATTGAAATCGTAAAATTCATATTAGCCGTTGGATTGACATAATTCATACTCTTAGAGGAGGTAATAAAATCAGATGAAATTGAAGGAAGGCTATAACTTCCTATTATATTGCCATTTACACTGTATTTCTGCTCTGTACCAGCTGTTGAAGAAGCGTTTGTTGCAATTGCTGTCTTAAAATTTACCGGTTCGGAATTGTCAATGTTCGGAATTGAAAAATTAAATGATTTTATTAATTCTACATCAAAAATTTCTCCGTACCATCGCTGACCACCTTTAACCAGATTTACGGCATCATTCTCATAGCTATCAAAATAAGAATAGGTATCTACCGAAATATTAGATGGAAGTGAAACGGAATTGGATTGAATTCTTTTCGGAGAATTATTTGGATTAATATTTATAAAATAACAGGATACGTCAGAATAAATATTTTTATCACAGTCAAATTCAACGCTACCATTTGAATACCACCTATTAGGACCCCAGCCATAAAACAAAATGTAATCTTCGTCATTAAAAATCCCATCTGCTTCACCTGAGACAAATATGGCGTTTTTAGCTAAATCATCGGTTCTTGAAATAGAATTTAACTCTGGTAATTTACCTTCGCCGTTTCCATAAATATTTATCCATGAAGGGTTTAAATCTTGAGTTTCAATACCACAACTTTCAAGAAAAGCTTTAGAAATTTTATAAACCCCATCCTTATCAACCGATATTTTATACCATTCACCATTTCCTGGACTTAGAACAGAGTTTGAAACAAAATCCTTATTTATTTCTTCCTTTATTATTTTGGGTTTAATTTCTATTGTAATTGAATTAATCCGAAATACTTTCTGATTTAACCTTATATAGGGAAATAAATGCAGGACCATATAACTTTCACTTCCAGCATTTGTAGCTTTTGACTCCAATTTTATTTGATCATCAAAAGATACCTGCATTTTATTCAAAAAATCAATATCTTCTTTTGGAGCTTCCTCCAAAGCGTAGGATACTAAACTCAATTCAAATTGGTTGTTTTTCAATTTTTGTTGCCAATGAAAATATGGTTGGCCATGATCTAGTTCTTGTCCTTTTAAACAAGGAACTAAAATTTGTTCATCTTCCCAAAATATTTCTTTCGCTTTATCCCAATCTAAATCAATTACTTGTAAGGATTGACCCAAAACACTTTTACTGCTCAAAACAATCATTAAACAAAAAGTAAAGCAATTTCTTAACATTTGCATTTCAATTATATCATTGATAAAATTATAAATTATTCAGATTGGTATTGAATCAAAAAAACGTAATATTTCTTGGATTATTTTGTTTGAATTAGCATATTTGTAACCTTTAATTGAAAAATGCGTTATCTTTGGTCGGATTTCGCTGTTTTAAGAAGAACGTTAATGAAACAATATATACGACTGTTTGTTTTCTTGGTCACCATTTTTAATGGTATAGAAGTAAAAGCTCAAGACCCAACTTTTACTCAATTTTATGCCAATCCCCTTTACCTTAATCCTGCTTTAGCGGGTTCTTACGGATGTTCAAGATTTGCAATGAATTATCGTAACGAATGGCCAATGTTGTCTGGCAATTACGTGACATATAGTGCATCCTATGACAGTTATTTCAAAAATATATCTGGTGGTTTTGGTGTATTAGCTACTCATGACCAACAAGGACAAGGCACGATAAATACAAGCATGTTAGGTTTGATTTATTCTTATCACTTGAAAATTAATCGAAAATGGAAAGCATTTTTTGGAGCCAGGGCTGCTTGGTACCAAAAGTTTTTAGATTGGGACAAATTAACTTTTGGTGATATGATTGATCCCCGAAGAGGTTTTATTTATTCAACAGGAGATGTTCCAAGAGGTGGGTCTCGAGGTTTCTTCGATGCCTCAGTCGGTACAGTAATTTTCAACAAAAATTTCTTCGCTGGGGCTGCAGTCCATCATTTAAACAGACCAAATGAATCAATGATCATCGGTGAGTCAAAATTACCTATGAGGTTTACAGGTCACATGGGTGCAGAAATTCAATTAGGAAAACGCTCTCGATACTCAAATTCTACTACAATCATGCCCAATGTCATATATCAATACCAAAATGGATTTCAAGAACTGAGTATAGGAACCTATTTTAAGTATGGTCCTTTCAATGCCGGTGCTTGGTATAGAAATAGAGATGCTTTTATTCTTACTATTGGAATTAATACCGGTAAGTTTAAGTTGGGGTATAGTTACGATGTAACAGTGTCGAAATTAAATAATGGCGTTTCTGGTGGTTCTCATGAAGTTTCTATGGGATTAAACTTAAATTGTCACAAGAAACCTGCTCAGTTCAAAACATTGTCGTGTCCATCTTTCTAATAATGTAACTTTTTATGTGGACATCGTTTAAATACCGTATTTATGAAAATAAATTTTGTTAAACCTAATAATATGAAAGCATTTAAAATTCTTTCTTTAGCTTGTTTTGGTTCTATTGTATTAACATCTTGTATGAAAGAATCTTCTTCATCTACAGGATGGGAGTATAACAGTGTCGAAAATGGTGGTTTCGAAAAAGCGCCTTTTGAAGAACAAGAAACAGGGCCTGGATTGGTATTTATAGAAGGTGGAACTTTCGTAATGGGAAGATCGGAACAAGACGTAATGTACGATTGGAACAATCGTGCTGCTAGAGTAACCGTTTCCTCCTTTTACATGGACCAGACAGAAGTCACTAATTTCCATTGGTTAGAATATCTCTACTGGTTAAATAGAACGTTTTCTAGCGATCCAGATGGTGATGAAGGATTTTTTCCAATGGTATATCAGAATGCCCTTCCTGATACGCTTTGTTGGAGAACTCCTTTAGGTTTTCATGAAAAATTTGTAGAATATTATTTGAGACACCCCGCTTACAGAGATTATCCTGTAGTTGGTGTATCCTGGCTACAAGCAAACGATTACTGCAAATGGAGAACAGATCGCGTCAATGAAAAAATTCTTATTAGAGAAGGAGTGTTGAAACATGCACAACGAGGAATCAAAGGTGCTTTTAACACTGAAGTTTATCTCGCTGGTGAAATGTTTATTGATGGAAATGGCGAAACTGGGGATGCAGAATTTTATTTTCCTAAACCTGAATACTATGCCAATGAGAAAAAAGGTGGTAAACCGGCTCCAGAAAAAAATGAGAAATTTCACTTTGGAAAAGTTGATCTTGGAAAAAGTAAAAATGAAAAAATTGTTGCAAGAAACATCAAAATGGAGGACGGTCTGCTATTACCTAGGTACAGACTTCCAACTGAAGCAGAATGGGAATTTGCTGCAAGTGGGTTAATCGGAAACCTAGAAGAAGGATCCGAAAATATAGATGCACGAAGATTTTATCCATGGGATGGCCACTGGGTAAGAGATGAAAACGATCAATTTAAAGGTTCTATTTTAGCTAACTTTGTTCGAGGAAGAGGAGACTACATGGGTGTTGCAGGTATGCTAAATGATGGCGCAGATGTTACAGCACCAGTAGAATCTTACTGGCCTAATGATTATGGATTATATAACATGGCTGGAAACGTGTCAGAATGGGTTTTAGATGTTTACAGACCTTTATCTTCTGAAGATTTCGATGAATTTAGACCATACAGAGGAAATGTCTTTACCACAAAGGAACTTACTTTAACATCTCAAGGATTCAAATATGCAGGAACCAATATGAATAATATTAGTTATGATGTGCATGGAATGAAAGAATTCTTGAATGAATTTGAAAGAATCAGATTCCAACGTATATCAGGTGCAAACCATGATCCTCATGGAAAATCTAGATATACTAGTAATAATGATACTGTAAGAATGAAAGGTATGGCGGGTCAAGTAGCATCAAGAAACCCCGTTCAACCAGGATATTCCCCTGACAATTATTATTTATCTCATGATTTAAAGAAGGATACGATTGAACTCAAATTAATCAAAGTTTTAAACAACTATGTAGACTCTGCAATTGCCTTTAAAAATGATAAAAGATTTGAGGAAGCAGATGCAGTAATTGTTTCAATGTTAAAAATATTGACTTCTGACAATTCCGCAGTATGGATCAAAGAAGAAATAATTACAGATAAGAAAGCTTATGAATCTTATCAATCCGACGCCCCTGCAATGATATTAGATGGAATTAGAGACTATGTAGATGATACTCCAGGTAAATTGCGTTACAGAAATGTTACTGATGAAGAAAATATCGGTCGATTAAACTATAGGAAAGACGACTATATAGATTATAAAGATGGGGATATAGAGTCATCAACATACTACAATGATTCTGAAAGAAAAAATAAAATAAATGCTGGAGAACGAAGCGAAGATTTAGTTATGTATCAGTATCAACATGAAAACTACTCACTTACAGGTGATCTTATGACGCCATATGGCGACAGTATTAAAGGTAGAAATGGTTGGCCTACCACAATGATATCCGACAAATCTAGAGTATATAAAGGCGGATCTTGGGCTGACCGTGCATATTGGTTAGTAGTGGGTAATAGAAGGTATCTTGATGAAAGATTATCTATGGCTACTTTAGGATTCAGATGTTGTATGGACCGAATCGGTAGCCCTCATGGTAACAATTATCAAGGTGGAAGCGGAAATATATGGTCCGGGATAACTCGAAGAAGACGATAAAATTATAAAATAAAAACAAGAGCCCGGAAACGGGCTTTTTTATTGAAAGAAATGAAGGAAGCAAGTTTTAATTTATTCTACGAAACGGATGGTATATGCATAGATACGAGAACAATCTATAAAAATTGTCTTTTTATTTGTCTTAGAGGAGAAAATTTCAATGCTAATCTTTTCGCAAAACAAGCAATAGATCTTGGTGCAAAATATGTTATTGTTGATGATGAACAATTTGCCAATGGCGAAACAATATTCTTTGCAGCAAATTCACTGAATTACTTACAAGATTTGGCCAATTTTCACAGAAGAAAATTCAAAATCCCCGTGATTGGCATAACAGGTTCGAATGGTAAAACCACAACCAAAGAATTAATAAATGCAGTTTTATCTGCACAATACAAAACAATAGCAACAATTGGAAACCTTAATAACCATATTGGTGTTCCACTTACACTTTTGAGACTTAATTCAGAACACGAAATCGCTATTATTGAAATGGGTGCAAATAAGTTCAAAGATATTGAAGAACTATGTAATATTGCAGAACCTAATATTGCCATTATTACCAATATTGGCAAAGCTCATCTAGAAGGATTTGGCTCGTTTGAGGGTGTATTAACAACAAAAAAAGAATTGTATACTTCAATAAATCCCGAAGATGGGTTAATAATCTTTAATAGTGATGACCCAGTAATTGCAGAAAATATTCCAAAAGGTATACCCGCAATTTCTTATGGCACAAAAGCTAACGAAACAATAAAAGGAAACTTAGTAGAACTCAATCCATTCGTTTGTCTTAAATGGGAGAATAAGAACTATTCTTCTCCTGTAATTCAAACTCAAATGATTGGTAAATATAATTTTTACAACTTTTTAGCCGCCATTACCTTTGGAGTGCATTTTAACATCAAACCAGAAAAAATAAACGAAGCATTAAGTTCTTATTCACCGGAAAACAAAAGATCTCAAATCGTAAAAAAACTAACAAATACAATAATATTAGATTGTTACAATGCAAATCCTACAAGTATGCGCTCGGCAATAGAAAGTTTTTCTATGATAAAATCTGAAAGCAAACTTGCCATCATAGGTGATATGTTAGAGTTAGGAGACGAATCTCTGAAAGAACATGAACAAATATTGAATCTTTTAAAAGAATATAGCATTCCTACAATTACAGCAGGACCTATTTTCCATAAACTTGAAAATCCAATAGTTATTCACAAGTCACTAAATACTAATGAATTGATTCATTACTTCTCGCAAAATATCATTTCAAACAGGATTATCCTTTTGAAAGGCTCGAGAGGAATAGGATTAGAAGCTCTTGAAAGTTGTTTCGACGCTTAATCGTTCAAAATACCTCGAGAAATTACAATTTTTTGAACCTCTGAAGTGCCTTCGTAAATTTGAGTGATTTTAGCATCGCGCATCAAACGTTCAACATGGTATTCTTTAACGAAACCATATCCTCCGTGTATTTGAACAGCTTCTACTGTTTGTTCCATTGCCACTTTTGATGCATACAACTTTGCCATTGCGCTTGATTGACTATAATCTCTTCCGCAATCCTTATCATTTGCAGACTTATAAACCAACATTCTCGCTGCCTCTATTTCTGTTGCCATTTCTGCCAATTTGAAAGCAATAGCCTGATGTTTATATATTTCTTTTCCGAATGCTTTTCTTTCTTTAGAATATGCGGTTGCCAATTCTAATCCACCGGCTGCAATACCAAGAGCTTGAGCAGCAATACCAATTCTACCCCCAGATAAAACCTTCATGGCAAACTTAAACCCAAATCCATCCTCCCCTATTCTATTTTCTTTTGGAACTTTTACATCATTAAATAAAAGTGTGTGGGTATCGCTTCCACGGATGCCCATTTTATCTTCCTTTGCTCCTACTACAAAACCTTCCATTCCTCGTTCTACGATAAAAGCATTAATTCCTTTATGCCCTGCCTCTACATTAGTCTGAGCAATTACCAAATAAATTGAAGCCGATGAACCATTGGTAATCCAATTTTTTGTCCCATTCAATAAATAGTAGTCTCCCATATCTATCCCTGTAGTTTTCTGAGAGGTCGCGTCTGAACCAGCTTCAGGCTCAGACAAACAAAAAGCACCAATTTTTTCTCCTTTAGCCAGAGGAATCAAGTACTTTTGCTTTTGTTCTTCAGTACCGTATTGCTCTAACCCCCAACAAACCAAAGAATTATTAACAGACATGCAAACTGATGTTGATGCGTCAACTTTTGAAATTTCCTCCATTGCCAACACATAAGATAGCGTATCCATGCCACTTCCTCCATATTTCGGATCAACCATCATTCCCATGAATCCTAATTCTCCAAGTTGTTTAATTTCTTCAGCAGGAAATCGTTGATCTCTATCTCTCTCTATAACCCCTGATTTTAAGACATTTTGAGCAAAATCTCTTGCTGCCTCCTTAACTGCCAAATGTTCTTCTGTTAATTCAAAATTCATTTTAATGGTTTTTGGATTTCTTATGATTAGTTGCAAATGTAACGGAATAATTTTATTTTTCAACTTGAAAACATGAAGATAAAATACGAAATAATTGGATTAATGTCAGGAACATCTTTAGATGGACTTGACATTGCACACGTTGCTTTTGATCGCGATGAACCAAACACGATGAATTACAATGTAATTCATACGGCACATTACCCCTACAATGAGAAAATTTTAGAAAAACTTCTAAATTTGAATTCACTCTCAACAACCGGAATCCTCATTTTAGATAAAGAAATTGGTAAATTTTATGCGGAATGTGTAAATGGATTTATTTCCAATTTCGACATATCGAAAAACCAAATTTCAGCAATTGCATCTCATGGTCAAACCATTTTTCATCAACCGCAACATGGATTTACTTATCAAATTGGTTGCGGTAGTACCTTAGCTTTTCACACAAACATTCCTGTCATCAATGACTTTCGGACTAAGGATATAATTGCAGGAGGACAAGGAGCGCCGCTAGTCCCAATAGGAGATTTTGATTTATTTAAAAAAGAAGCAGAAGGATTTTTAAATATTGGTGGTTTTAGTAATGTAAGCTATAAAAATGATAAAGATATTATTGCCTTTGATTGTTGTCCGGGAAATTTACCTTTAAATAAATTGGCGAGTAGCAAGGGAATTCCATTTGATGCTGAAGGTAAACTTGCAGCCTCAGGCACATTAAATTTTTTTCTACTTGACTTGTTAAATTCTATAGATTATTATGGTTTTAAAGGCCCAAAATCATTAGGCACTGAATGGCTGGAGGAAAAATTTTATCCCTTATTAAAATTCGATAAAGAAATAGAAAATAATTTACGAACAGTTGTCGAACACATTTCGATTCAAATAAGTAATGTTTTAAATGATGCAAAACTTAATTCTGTTCTGGTAACTGGTGGTGGAGCAAAAAACACTTTTCTTATTGAGCGAATCAGTCATTATTTCAAAGGCAAATTAATTGTCCCTGATGAACAAATTATAGACTTTAAGGAAGCTATTATCTTCGCCTACTTAGGCGCACTTTATTTGGAGGGTAAACCAAATAATATTGCTTCCGTTACAGGAGCATCTAGACATGTTGCGGGAGGAGTTTATCATATTCCAGGATAAAAACCACTTTTTCACAATTTGCTATTGGTAACTTATTCTTTCGGTCAAGATTGGATAAATCATATAACTAATTTTGTATCCTAGCATATCATGTGAGAACAATGAAAGAATTATTGGCAAAATTTGAAAATAAACGCCCAGAAATTGTTTTTGAATGGAAAGATCCTGAAACAGAAGCAGAGGGATGGGTCGTAATTAATTCTTTGCGTGGTGGTGCAGCAGGAGGCGGAACTAGAATGAGACTTGGTTTGGATAAACGAGAAGTAGAGTCTTTAGCTAAAACTATGGAGGTGAAATTCACCGTTGCCGGACCTGCGATAGGAGGAGCGAAATCTGGAATCAACTTCGATCCAAAAGATCCAAGGAAAGAAGGTGTCTTAAGACGCTGGTTTGCAGCAGTAACTCCTTTGTTGAAAAATTACTATGGAACAGGAGGCGACTTAAACGTGGATGAAATCCATGAGGTTATTCCAATTACTGAAGATTGCGGTGTTTGGCATCCTCAAGAAGGTGTTTTTAACGGGCATTTTCAGCCTAGAGAATCCCAAAAAATCCATCGTATTGGACAGTTGAGATACGGAGTATTAAAAGTAGTTGAAGACAGTGATTTCACCCCTTCTATTGACCGCAAATATGTCGTGGCAGATTTAATCACCGGTTATGGGGTGGCAGAATCAATAAGGCATTACTTTGATATTTGGGGCGGGTCTTTGGTCAATAAAAAGGTTATTGTTCAAGGATGGGGAAATGTTGGATCAGCAGCAGCCTTTTATTTATCTAAGAACGGTGCGAAAATAATCGGTATCATTGACAGGGTTGGGGGTTTGATTAACGAGAATGGTTTTTCTTATGAAGAGGTAAAGCAATTGTATCTGACAAAAAATGGAAATGAATTGTCTCATCCTAATCTGATTCCTTACGAGGAAATGAATCAAAGAATTTGGCAGTTGGGTGCAGAAGTATTCATCCCTTGTGCAGGTTCAAGGATAATAACTGAAACTCAGCTGGAGCAGATGATACAGGGTGGAATGCAAGTTATTTCTTGCGGTGCAAATGTTCCTTTTGCTGATACAGAGATATTTTTTGGTCCCATTGGTGAAAAAGCTGATGCTTCATTATCATTAATCCCTGATTTTATTTCTAACTGTGGAATGGCCAGAGTATTTGCCTACCTCATGAGTAATGATCTAAAATCAATTACGGATGAAGGCATCTTCTTTGACACAAGCGATACAATTAAAAAAGCTTTGAACAATGCTTATAATTTATCCTCATCAAAGACCGGTATAGCTAAAAATGCTTTTGAAATTGCTTTAAAACAATTGATAAATTGAGTTTAGAAATCATCATATTAATCACATTCATACTTGGTTATACAGCCATTACCCTTGAGCACAGCCTAAGGATTGATAAGTTGATCCCTGCATTGTTGATGATGTGCATCTGCTGGGCAATCATCGCTGTAGGTATGGATGGATTTAATAATTGGTTCGATCCGGGGAGTTCTAAAATACTTGACATAAGTTCCTTGGGACATGAATCAAGACAGCATTTATTAGAAGGCACACTCTTGCATCATTTTGGCAAAACAGCTGAAATACTCATTTTTCTAATGGGTGCAATGGCAATTGTTGAAATGATAGATCATTTTGAAGGCTTTAGCGCCATTAAAAAATTTATCAAAACAAAGAAAAAACTTAGTCTTCTCTGGATAATTTCATTTTTGGCTTTCTTTCTATCATCCATAATCGATAACCTTACAGCTACAATTGTATTAATTACAATTCTCCGTAAACTAATTAATGATTCAAATGACAGGATGTGGTTTTCTGGATTTATTATTATTGCGGCCAATGCTGGTGGTGCATGGACCCCCATAGGGGATGTTACCACTACCATGTTGTGGATGGCTGGAAAAGTCACCACACTCGAGCTTATGAAATTATTATTTATACCATCTCTTCTAAACATTCTTATTCCATTGCTAATTGGCTCCTTCCTTCCTGTTTTCAAAGGAAATGTTCCAGTCATTGAAGAAAAACAAACTGTTAATAAAACTGCATCTTTAATGTTAGTTTTGGGATTGATATTGATAATTTTTGTTCCAGTTTTTAAAACCTTAACTCATTTACCACCATACATAGGAATGATGTTGTCTTTGTCCTTATTTGCAATAATTGCAGAGATCATTTCTAATAGGCAAATAAGCTTCACTCAACCAGACGAAAAAGAAAATCTCCATGATTCCAAAGGGCCAACGATGAAAGCATTAACCAAAATAGAAATGCCTTCTATACTTTTCTTCTTAGGAATATTAATGACCGTCGCCGCAATGGAGAGTTTGGGTATGATATTCAATTTTGGGCAATTCGTAAATGGAGAAATTGATTCTAATTTATTTGTTACGCTGCTCGGAGCTTCTTCTGCGATAATTGATAATGTTCCTCTGGTGGCTGCCAGTATAGGCATGTTCTCCGATTTAACCCAAGACAATCACACATGGCATTTCATCGCATACGCAGCAGGTACAGGCGGTTCTATGTTGATTATTGGCTCAGCTGCTGGCGTTGTCGCAATGGGAATGGAAAAAATAAGTTTTTTTTGGTATTTGAAAAATATAACTTTTATAGCTTTTTTGGGTTATATTGGAGGTGTAATAGCCTATTTAGTGTTAAATTAAAATAAATTATAATGAGTGCAATTAACTTTTTACTACAAGTAACAACAGCCGCAGGATCTGAAGGAAATTCAGATAAAAAAGATGTAGATGTGCCAATTTGGAAAATTTTAGAAGATTCTAACGCCGGAATAGGATGGTTGGTAAATCTCTTACTGGTGCTAATGTTAGGATATGTAATTTACATTTTCGTTGAACGATACTTAGCTATTAGCAGAGCAAGCAAAGCCGAAGCAGATTTCATGTTCAAAATTAAAGGTTATATCAAAGAAGAAAAATTTGACCAAGCTAAAGATTTATGTAGTCGCTCTTCAAGCCCATCAGCAAGGATTCTTGAGAAAGCGATTGAACGAATTGGTAAGTCTGAAGAAACGATAACAGCAGCAATAGAAAATACTGGGAAACTAGAAGTATTAAGACTTGAGCAGCGCATTTCTTTTTTAGCCACTGCCTCCGGAGCAGGACCAATGTTAGGATTTTTAGGAACTGTGATAGGAATGGTTGTAGTATTTATTGATCTTGAAAATTCAACTTCACTAGAACTGAAGGTTATTGCTCCAGGTATTATGACTGCCATGATTACAACAGTTGCTGGACTTATTGTAGGTATTTTTGCTTTCATGGGACACAATCACTTGCAGTCTATGATAAGTAAAGTCGTGTATCAAATGGAAAATACGGCTTTGGAATTTACCGATTTGCTTCATCAACCTAATAAATAATTTGAAATCATGAATTTTAGTTCAAGAAATAAGGTGAAGGCTGAGTGGGGAATGGCCTCAATGACTGATCTTATCTTTCTGCTTTTAATCTTTTTCATAATCATGAGTTTAATGTCCAATAATCAAGCGCCGGTTGAATTACCTAAAGTTGAAGCGGAAGTTAAACCAAGTCAAGATCCTGTAGAAGCGACGGTGGTTATTACCAAAGAAAATGAATATAAAGTTTATTATGGTGGTGATGAAGTGAAGTGAAATATGTTAAAAAAATAGATTTGAAAAAATAAACAATGGATTTTAGTTCAAGAAATAAAGTTAAGGCTGAATGGGGAATGGCTTCAATGACAGACCTCATTTTCTTACTATTAATTTTCTTTATTATCATGAGTTTGATGGCAAACAATCAAACACCTGTCAATTTTCCCAAAAAAGAAAATAATGAGAAAAACACTGAAATTGTTGATTTGAAAAAGCTAAATCCAATTGTAATTGTTACAATTGACGATAGTAATCAGTATATAGTTCAACAAGGTGATAGAATTGACGCTCCTGTGGGATATAATAAAAAAATGATAGCAGTTATAGATTCACTCGTGGAAAAATCTGGAAAAAATCAATTGAAAATTGTTGGAGATCCCAAGGCCGATTACGAGGCTGTTTTTAATATCATAGCATTAGCTCAATCAAAAAAATGGGAACCCATTTTAGATCCTGGTAAAATCGATTATGAAGATACCAGAGAAATTGATCCCATAATTTATAAAATTAACGCAGCAGTTCAAAAACAAGGAGAAAAAAGAAAATTAAAAATAGCCGCATATCGCTATACAGACTATGAAAAGATTTTTAAATTGCTCAAAATTGCCCGAGATCTTAATCTAAACCCTGTTTTGGCTTACGAGAAATAATAACTTTAAATATCCGATTATGAATACAATTCCTATTGTCAACAAATTAGATAATCGAAATGCTATAATAATTACAGCTGTTACTCTATTAATTATCACCCTGATTCTTTCTTTCGTAAAATTTAAAATGCAAGATCCGTTACCTTCAGATATAGATCCTATTACTGTTGAAGTAAATGTCCCCATTAAAGAAATTGTTTTAGATAATTATAAACTATTAACCAATCCAAGTGGTGGAAGAAAAGGAGGTGCAGGTACGGATGACCCGATTTCTGACATGTTTGAACAAACCAAGGAATTTATTACTTCTGAAGATGGTAAAACTACTGTAAATAGCGGCAATTCAAAACATGACAATTCAGAAAATTCTGATAACCCATCCTCAACCAATAAAAATGGTGACGACTTCTTTTTGGGCGACGATTATGGTGGAGCCTATGATTCAAAAGGGAAAGATGACGATAATTTAAATATCCAAAAAAATCGTGGTAACGGGAAAGATGTAGTTGATGGCTCTCCAAGAATAAGAAAGAATGATCCAGATCTAAGTGGTATAAAAGTAAAAGAAACAGTAAGTATTTCCCTTAAATTATTGATTGATAAGAATGGTGATATTGTACAAGTAGATGTTGGTTCAAGTCCGTTGAAAGATGAAAAAACTCTGAAATTAATTAAACAAACGGTAAAAAATCAAGTTAAGTATAATAAGTCAGATTATGACAACTTAGCCCTAGTTTGGTTAACAGTAAAAATTGAAAGTCGATAATAATTAATTGGCAATCGAAATTTAATGCGTTTTCTGAATTATTCGGATTCTATTCATTGGCTTTTTAATCAATTTCCTTCCTATCAAAATATTGGTATATCCGCTTATAAACCTGATCTGGGAAACATAAAAGCTTTGCTAACGTGCATTGGAAATCCACAAAATTCATTGCGGTTTGTTCATGTGGCAGGAACTAATGGTAAAGGTTCGGTTTGTTCTATGCTTTCGTCTGTTTTAACAGAATCAGGTCATAAAGTTGGTTTATTCACATCTCCTCACATTAAAGATTTTAGGGAAAGAATCCGCATCAATGGAAAAATGATAAGCGAAAGTGCGGTAATTTCTTTTTGCAATTTTCTACAAGAACAACAATTCGAAGACCATGTGCAACCATCGTTTTTCGAAATTAGTTTTGCGATGGCAGTAAAACATTTTAAAGATGAAAATTGCAGCATTTGTGTTATTGAAACAGGATTAGGCGGAAGATTAGATGCCACCAATATTGTCCAGCCAGTGTTGAGTATAATTACCAATATTTCATTGGATCACACTCAATTACTTGGGAATACAATAGAAAAAATAGCAACAGAAAAAGCTGGTATAATAAAACCTAACATTCCCTTAGTAATAGGTAGCTATCAAAAAGACACGTATGAAGTGTTTCACGAAATCGCACAAAAGCAAGAGAGTAAAATTATCTTATCCAGAAAACACACCATTGCCAGATTGCCTCTTTTAGGTGACTATCAAAAGGAAAATTTTAACACGGTAATGACTTCTTTAGAAGAACTCGAGCGACAGGGGCTGATAAAATTAAATCCGGAGTTAATTACACGGGCACTAACGAATTTAGGTAAGAATTCAGGTTTTTACGGTCGCATGCAAGTTATTTCAGAACAACCCCTTACCATTGTTGATGTATCTCACAATGAAGCAGGAATAAAACAAACTTTAGCATCTATCACCAATCTTAACCAAGGCAAATTGCATATCATTTATGGGGCCAGTTCGGATAAAGATAGTATATCCATATGCAAAACTTTCCCAAAAGATGCGACTGTGAGTTTTTGTGTTTTTGAAAATTCGAGAAGTTTAAATGAAGAACAACTATCAGAATTAGCCATAAAACTGAATCTGAATGCCATGATTTTCAAAAATATAAAGGAAGCCAACCGCTATCATCAATCCCATGCAGAACCAGAAGACACGGTATTAATTTTTGGAAGTTTTTTTCTTTTAAGCGATTTTTTTGATTTTTTTTCCAATTAGTATTGCGATACTAAAAAACAGATGTATATTTGCAACCTCTATTTGAGAAGGGGAGATTAGCTCAGCTGGTTTAGAGCACCTGCCTTACAAGCAGGGGGTCGGGGGTTCGAATCCCTCATCTCCCACAAAATAAGAAAGCACTGTCTCAAAAGATGGTGCTTTTTTGATAGAAATAATTAATGTTAAAATGGCTACTATGAACAACCTAAAACTTACTTTTTTGAGGGTAATTTTTTTGATTCTGATCGTGAATTTAACCTCATGCAGCAACAGCATTGAGAAAGAAGCAAAAGAAATTTGCGATTGCGGAGAACAAGCAAAAAGAGAAAATAACACAGAACTAATGAAAAAATGTCGAGCAATGTTTGTTATTTACGAAGATAAGCATGGACATGATAAAGCTGCAATGAAAAAATTAGATGAAATTTGTGGTGTCCATTGATCCATTATTTAACATCTCTTGTTGGTGTGTAAATTAAATGATTTTAAGCTTCTCTTACTTAAATGCATTATAGTTATTGTTCCGC
>Ga0068876_10001530_pt1 | contig 18058 bp, 16 predicted proteins | sample NOAtaG_6_FD_66442 | JGI IMG/M metagenome (GOLD analysis project Ga0068876, IMG submission 66442) | Freshwater lake microbial communities from Lake Erie, under a cyanobacterial bloom - NOAA_Erie_Diel5S_2200h metaG | ecosystem: Environmental > Aquatic > Freshwater > Lake | place: USA: Ohio, Lake... | reverse complement strand
TGATCCATCATTCAGCCATAGCCGGCCGCGTTTTGGTTGTTTCTGCGGGACCTTCAGCCCCTCCCGTCGCCAGATCCTTTGGACCCGCTTGGCGTTCACCGACCAGCCGGCCTGGCCCAGGACATCGACAATCTCGCCCTCATCATTGATGGTGCGCCACAGCCACATCTTCCAACCACCGATCCGGACATACATCTCGTCCAGACGCCACCGCTCCGTCGGCGATGATCCCCGCCGGCACAGGTTCGCCGCGATGAGCGGGCCGAACTTGATCACCCGGTATCGGACCGTCTCACGGCTGACCTCGACCCCGCGCTTGGCGAGGAGCGCCTCAACGTCCCGGATACCGAGTGTGAAGCGGAGATAGAGCCATACAGCCTGACGAATGACGGCTGCTTGAAACCGACATCAGGCCCGCGAGTGTTTTACGGTCTCAGGCAGTCTGAACCAGATCACCGCAGCGAGCAGGAAGCTGACTGAGGCGAGGCACATGACCGGGGCCAGGCCAAGCATCTCCGCCATGGGCGCGGTAATCAGGGGCGCCATCATGCTGATCACCCGGCCCCAGTTGTAGATCGACGCCGCAGTCGAGCGAAGGTGAGGGGGGTAAAGCTCAGAGAGCCATGGACCCCAGATCGCGCTTGCGGACAGCATGACGCCGTAGACGAACCCGGTCGCCTCCAGAACGGCGACAGGAAGCGGCGCAAAGAGGTAGATCGGGACAATAGCGGCTGCGAGGACGAAGCCGGTTGCGCCGCTTCTCCGTCCCAGTCGATCGCTCACCCAACCCCACGCCAGACCACCGACAGCGGCGCCGATGAACTGCCAGCCCAGGACGTCGCCCACCACCGTGTCGGGAATGCCCCGCTCGGTGCGAAGATAGGTGCTCGCCCAGCCGGTAAACGCCTGATAGGCGAAGAAATTGAGGCCTGACATCAACGCCAGCAAAAGGGTTTGCCGGGCGACCCCCGCCTGAAACAGTTCCGCGATCGGCACCGTCGCCTGGGCGGTCGTAGGTCCGCCGGGATCTGCGTCGAATGGCCTGATTTTCCGGTCGTCTGGTACAACGACAAGGGCGAAGCCTGCGAGGATCACGGGCACCATCCCGGCCCAGAGGAGCAGGCGCCAGTCCAGTCCCTCTCTGAACGCTGCAGCCGACAGGAAGCCGAGGGCGGAGACCGCAAGATTGTAGGTTCCGAGCACAAATCCGGCGATGAGGCCTCGCATCGAACGCGCAAAGAGGCCGGAATAGATGCCGACGGCAATCGGGTACATAGAGCCCAGGAAGAAGCCCATCAGCACCCTCTGGCCGATGAGCGCCGCGTAGTCGTGGACGAGGAGCGCCGAGAGCAACATGCTCCCGAAACCCACCATGCTGATGATCAGTGCATTGCGCCTGCCGATCTTGTCGGCGACCTGCCCCATCACCACCGCACCCAGGATCGCTCCGATCGCCTGGACGGTGTAGAGCGAACCCGATTGGGTTAACGAAAGCCCGAGGTCGGCCTGGATGTATGGTCGCAGAATATCGACGGTGTTCCACGACCACGCATAGAAGAAGTAGCCCGTCAGCAGAAAGACAAGCGCACCGATTCGGCGGGCCGGACTTAGGTCGGCGGCGTTGGTCATGATGGCTCCTCTGGCTCGCTCAGAGCCCTGCCTGCGTCCTGAGCGTCATTGCGCCAGACCTGATGTAGCCGTGATCGGATCCAAGCAGGAAGAACGCGGCGCCCTTTTTCCGCCAGTCGGGCACGTCCTCGGCCCGGGGTGTGAACATGCCTGCGGGCCGCCCGGCGCGGATAGCCGCCGATAGGATCTGGTCGACGGCCGCTACAACCCGCGGATCATCTGGGGAGGCGCAGCCCAGCGCGACCGTGAGGTCGATCCTGCCGATGAAAAGAACGTCGATGCCATCGACCGCGGCGATCTCTTCAATGCAATCCAGAGCCTCCAGATCCTCAATCTGGGCGACCACGACAGTCTTCCCGGCGCTGCTGCTGAGGTGTTGGGGGATTGACGACCCGCCGTAACCGGCCGCCCGGCTACTGCCGGCGTAGCCACGTCTCGGCAGCGAGCCGCCCACGCCGTAGTGCGCGCAGGCGGCGACCGCACGAGCATCTGCGGCGCTGCGCACATGCGGGACGACGACCCCGTCGGCGCCGCAGTCCAGGGCGTTCAGGATTTCCTGCGGCTCGCTGGACGCCGTCCGCACCAACACTGGAATGGTGGTCGCGCGGGCGGCCAATATGCACCGATCGATATCGCCTCGATCGAAGGGCGCGTGCTCGGCGTCAAGGCAGACACAATCCAGTCCGCTGGTCGCCAGCACCTCGACGATGTGCGGGTGAGGCGTCTTCACGAATGTGCCGAGGACCGGCTGCCCCCCGGCGATCCGAGCCTTGAGGCTCACGGCGTGCGTCCCCAAAGACGCGTGCTCGCAAGATCGGCCCCCTCCGCCATAGACCTGAACTTCGCCCAGACGATCTCAGGATCCACGACACCGAACCCGGCGAAGGTCGAGAAGCCGCAGTCCGTCCCGGCCACGACACGCTCACGCCCGACGATATTCGCGAAACGCTCGATTCGCTCGGCGACGACGCGCGGGTGCTCGATGAAATTGGTCGTAGAGTCGATCACACCCGGGATGAGGATTTTTTCGTCGGGAATCCTGTCCGCCATCTCGACGAAGTAGGTCCAGTCAGCCTGGTGCCGGGGATTGGAGGTCTCAAACAGAAGTCCCGCCGGCTTGGCGCGAAGCAAGGTCGGAAGGATCACGCCCATCTCGACGTCGCAGCAATGCGGTCCCTCATAGTTTCCCCAGCAGACATGCATTCTCACCCTCTCAGCGGGGACGTTTCGAAGGGCATGATTGAGCGCTTCGACGTGGCCGCCGATCAGCTTCAGATAGTCCTCGTCGGAGCGATCCTTGTACATCATATGCCGACCCAGGCCGAGATCGGGGCTGTCAAGCTGCAGGATCAGTCCGGCAGCGACAATCGCTTCGTACTCCGGGCGCATCGCCTCGGCGAGCGCTTCGAGATAGGCATCCTGCGTCGAGTAGAACTCGTTGGGTTGAAACAGTGCGATCACTCCCGGCGACGCGGCGTTCATGAAGCCAGCCGTAGCTGAATGCGCCGCCATCGCCGCCATCATCCGTCGGAGGTCGTCCTCGAGGGGCTCCAGGGTCTTTGGTTTCACCTCCGAAACGCACTTCGGTCGCCTGTAGGTCGGCGTACCTCCACCCTTGGCCTGGCGTTCAAGAAATGTGGGAAACATCTCCAGATCTGCGGGAGGGCTACGCGGCGAGTCGCCCTCGAACCCAGTGATCCGGTCCTTGATGTAGGTCGCATAGGAAATCTTGGACATCTCGCCGTCGGAGACAATGTCAATGCCGGCCGCACGTTGCCTGGCGACGGCGTCGGAGACCGCCGCGCCCACCACGACGTCGAACACCGCCGGGTCAATCGGTTCCTCACGCTCAGCAGCGAAGATGAGATCCGTCACCTCCTTTGAGCGGGGAAGCGAGCCGACGTGTGTCGTCAGAATTCGGTCACTCATGCCGAGCCCCTCTCTCCATGATCTGAAACCCAATCCCCGAGGGCGCGGGCAAAGGCGCCCGGCCGTTCAGGCAGCGGCTTGCGGCCGGGGGCCGCAAGCGTGAAGACGCTCAAGTGCGCCACTAACGCGGACAAGCCGGCATGCCACTCTGGAGGGTGCCCACGGTCTTCCGGTTCCATTTGGAAAGGCGCCATAGCTTCAGGGCTTGAGCGGAGCGGCGCTCCGACCACCGACTGCGCCAACCGCGCTGCGCCCCTGGCGGAGATCGGGGCGCCCCTGAGGGGGACAACGTCGAGTGGGGCACGGCCTGATTGCCTGCACAATCTGCTTTGGATCAACTCGCCGCCTAGGCGCCATAGTCGCTTCTCGCCCAGGTTTTCCGGGAGCAGGATTGCGTGGAGATTGGTCATCCCAGTCTTGCCGAGCGACCGAGGAGCAGTTCGCCTCCGAAGAGACGTTGCTCAGGCGCCATGCCGGGGTTTGCGATCCTTTCAAGCAACATCGCGACGACCGCCGCTGTCATGCGCCTGACCGGTTGCCTGATCGTCGTCAGCTGATAGCTGGCCCATGTCGCCGGCCCCACGCCGTCGAAGCCGACAATCGATATGTCGTCCGGCAAGCGAAAGCCGTAGGTGGATTTTGCGCAGTCGATAGCGCCGATCGCCATCGCGTCGTTCGTACAGATCACAGCGTCGAGGCGACCACCTGCCTGGTCCATAAGTGCATGAAATCCCTCCGCGCCAGACGCGTAGTCAAAGCGACCCCGGAAGAAGAAGGGCTCAATCCCTGACTGATTCAATGCCCGTCGCGCGGCCTCCAGCCGTTCCTCGCCGACATAGCTGTCTTCAGGGCCAGCTATGATCCCGAATGTCCTGTGCCCCCCGGCCATCAGCAATCGGACCAACTCGCGTTCACCGGCGGCGGAGTCGCAACAGACGCTTGCGGACGGTGCGACGTCGCCCACGCGGTTGTAGAGGATCACGGGTATTCCGCGATCGTTGAACTGCTGGATCTGATCATCGTGGAGTCGTGCGGCGACGATCGCGCCATCGACGCGGTAAGGCCACACCTGTTCCAGGACGTCATCGACATCAGACTCCGCCGCGAGGCTAAACAGCAGGACGCGATTGCCCTCAGCCGAGAGGCGTTGCGTCAGTTCGGCGAGCACCTCGGGGTAGTTGAGATTGGTCAGGTTGGAGATGATGACGGCGATAAGGTTCGATTTCTTCGTGATCAAACCCCGCGCGAACGCGTTCGGCTGATAGCCGAGCTGTTTGGCCGCGCGCATGATCTTGGCGCGCGTCGTCGGCGCCACGGAGCCGAACTTGCTGAAGGCGCGGCTGACCGCGGATTGCGAAACGCCCGCCAAGCTCGCCACATCATACGAGGTGGGACCCGCGGTTTCAGCTTGCTTCTTCTTTGGCATACCTTCTGACTCTAATGTCCGCTTGCTCCTTGTGGCCTGCGAAGCCTTCGATGGCGCAAAGGCGAGAGCAGTACTCTCCTATCATCACGCTGGCTTCGTCGGTCAGAATACGCTGATAGGTACAAGTCTTGATGAACTTTCCAACCCAAAGGCCTCCGGTGAAACGCGCATTCTTACGGGTCGGTAGCGTATGGTTTGTCCCGATCACTTTGTCGCCATATGAAACGTTGGTGCGCGGTCCCAGAAACAAGGCGCCGTAATTGGACATGTTGGCGAGGAAATATTCGGGATCCTTCGTCATCACCTGCACATGCTCGGAAGCGATCTCGTCAGCAATTGCGACCATCTCCTCATAGGAGTCCGCCACGATGACCTGGCCGTAGTCGGCCCAGGCCCGTGAGGCAATAGGCGCCGTCGGGAGCTTTTTCAGCTGCCGTTCTACCTCCGCCATGGTGTCGCGCGCGAGCTTCTCGGAGTTGGTAAGCAGGATGGCCGGTGAGTTAGGGCCATGTTCGGCCTGGCCAAGCAGGTCGGCTGCGCAGAGTTCCCCGTCCACGGAGTCGTCGGCAATGACAAGGGTTTCAGTTGGGCCTGCCAGGAGGTCAATTCCAACCTGGCCGAACAGTTGACGCTTGGCTTCCGCAACGTAGGCGTTTCCAGGGCCGACGATCATATCGACCGGCGCGATTGTCTCCGTGCCCAGCGCCATCGCCGCGACGGCCTGTACGCCGCCGACACAGTAAATTTCATCTGCGCCCGCCATGTGCATCGCGACGACGATCGCCGGGTTGGGGCGCCCCTCAAAGGGCGGTGCGACAGAGACGACCCGATTTACGCCGGCGACCTTCGCCGTCACGACGCTCATGTGCGCAGATGCGACAAGCGGGTACTTGCCCCCTGGCACATAGCAGCCCACCGAGTTCACTGGCAGGTTCTTATGCCCGAGAACGACGCCCGGGAGGGTCTCGACCTCGACGTCCCTCAGCGAGTCCCGCTGGATCTGGGCGAACTTCCGCACCTGTTCCTGAGCGAACCTGATGTCGTTGATCGTCTCCGCCGACAGAGCTGCGTAGGCCGAAGTGATCGCGGCCTGATCCAGCCGGAAACTCTCCGGCGCCCACCCGTCGAACTTGGCCGACCAGTCGCGTACGGCCTTGTCGCCGCGCGCCCTCACATCCGCGAGGATCGCCTCAACAGTCGACCGGACCTGCGCGTCGGCCTCCGCCGCTGCACCCTCGGTGATGCCGTTCTTCAGGCGCCGCGCCATGGCAGTCTCCTCCGCTCAAAACCATCGACTAGGCTAACCGCGTAATGACTTCGCATGCAATCGTGCGTCTCGTGGATCACACAAGTAAGCCGGCTCGACAGGCTGCGATGGCTCCAAAATCAGCCCCGATGCGCGAGCAAGACAACGACCTAACGAAACTAGGGTTGCATTCCAAGTCAATTTACGGGAAGTCTGTCGCGAATCTGACATCAGCAGGGGCAATCTCATGTTCGGCGCTTCCCGTTTGAAACTGCTCGCAAGCGCGAGTTCGGTGATTGGCGTAATTCTGGGCGCCGCGCCCGCTTTGGCGCAGAGCGCCGAAGTCGGTCTCGAAGAAGTGGTCGTGACGGCCCAGCGGCGCGCCGAGAACGTGCAGAACGTACCCATGTCGGTGACAGCCATTACATCGGAGTCGCTCTCCAGGAACGATGTCCGGGATCTGTCGCGCATCGAGGTGCTCACGCCGGGATTCTCGTTCGGTAAGTCGGGATCGGACGCAAGGCCTGCGATCCGTGGGGTGCGGACCGAGAACGTGGCCGTCTCAGGCGATCCGACAATCGGCTTCTTCATGGACAACGTTTATCGCAGCCGCGCGTCGATGGCGAACGAGCCCTTTGTCGATGTCGCCCGGGTCGAAGTTCAGCGTGGACCGCAAGGCACTCTCTACGGACGCAACACATTCGGCGGCAACATCGCGGTTGTATCCAACGAGCCCGGCGGGGAGTTTGATGCGGCGGCCAGCCTTCTCTATGGCAGTTACGACCGCCGGCGCGCCGATGGTTTTGTCAACGTGCCGCTGGGCGAGCGGGCGAGTGTTCGGATCGCGGCGCTCCGTGAGAACATGGACGGCTTCATCAAGGGGACGACAAGCGCGTTGGACATAGGCGACCGCGACACGACCTATGTGCGCATTGGTCTGAAGCTTGAACCGGTCGACGGGCTTGAGGCCCAGGCCCGATACTCGCACTGGCGGGAGAAGGGTACTGGCCTTGCCGCTTTCGGCTACCGGGTCGGCGGGGTGTTCGTGAACGCAGCGGGTCAGTTCGATATCAAGGGCACGCCGACGCGGCTACTCTACGATCTTCCCCGCACCGGTTTCCCGGGCATAACCGGAACTCCGATCAACCCCGATCCGCTCTTCTATCCGGGTGACACCAAGCTGGAGCAGGACCTCACGCAGGACTCTGCGAGCCTCAATGTTTCATGGGACATGGGTCCGGTCGTTGTCCGATCCATCACAGGTTATGTTGATTACCGGGTCTTCCGTAACGCCGACAATGACTTCTCGCTGCGGGCGGGCAACGTCGATGGGCAAGACGACAAGCTGAACGCCTTGAGCCAGGAACTCCAGCTCGCGTCGAGCGGAGACGGACCTCTTGAGTGGATCGTGGGCTACTATTATTTCCGCGAGAAGATTGAGCACTCTGTGTTCTCAAGCTGTCCGACGGCGGTACGTGACGCCCCCGGATGCGCCTTCGCGGCGGGCTTCCCAACAACCGAATCCAACGCCTTCTTCGGACAGGCGTCCTACTGGGCGATCGAGGACAAGCTCCGGCTGACCGTTGGCATTCGGCAGACCAATGACGACAAGGTTGTTCGCCGGTTCACCGCAACCACCAATGCCCGGCAAAGGATCGCATCGGTGACCGACGCGGGCCAGAGGATCAATCTGAAGTTCGATAGGACGACCTGGCGCCTGGGGGGAGAGTATCATGTCGATGACGCCAGGATGCTGTATGCGACAATCTCGACAGGTTTCCGCTCAGGCGGCTTCAACGCCGGCAACTTCACGAACCCCTTGCTCCCTGCGGGCTTCGGGCCAGAGAGCGTCACTGCATATGAACTCGGATCCAAGAACCGCTTCCTTGACAACCGCCTGCAGCTGAACGTCTCGATCTATCGGAACGACTTCAAGGACCTGCAGGTCCAGAACCAGTTCATCGTGACCAACCCGGCCGGGGGAACCACCACCACCTCTGTCATCCTGAACGCCGCCAGGGCCCACAGTCAGGGTGCGGAGATCGAGCTGCAGGCCGTGCCGATGGAGAACCTGAACATCGGCGCATCGGCGACCATCATGGAGGCGGTGTACGAGAGATACGCCAATACGCCCGCTCCGGCCAACTATGCAGGATTCCTGGACTACTCAGGAAATCGCGTTCCTTACAGCCCGAAATATAAGTTTACGGGCTTCGTATCCTACGACTTCCAGCTACCAGACGGCGGTAAAATCACCCCTCAGGCCACGTTGCTGTTGTCGGGTGGTTACTACAATACTGACACCAACACGGTTCTCGACTTCCAGAAGGCCTACGCAAAACTAGACCTGCGAGTGGGGTGGACGTCGAAGGATGACCGATACACGGTCGAGGCGTTCGTAAACAATGCCACCGACGAGATCACTCTCAACCGCGCGACCTTCGGATCGCGTGGCTTGAACCAGAGCTACGATGCCCCCCGGATGGTCGGCGTGAGACTGAGCGGCAGGCTCTGACGCGTACCGCTTGGTCATCCAGGCCGGCGCGGGTTCCCAAGCCCGCGCCGGCCTTGGCGCGGATCAAGCATGGAGAGACGCCTGAGGCGTCCGGCCCTGTGCGTGTTGTCTTTGCAGAGCGCCTGATACCGGCCTTGGCCGCGAACAAGGTGGGTCGCTGAGCCCACCTAAAGGTCGGTTGGCACCCTTACCTTGTTTCAGGACAGGATGCCTTCCCCAGACCAGTGTCTTCAACGACTTCTCGAACTGGCTGGGGGCTTGAAGCAAACGACAGCTGATTTGCTGGTCCTGCGAGCCATGCAGACCTCAACCCGCTTTGGCTGTTGCTACCTGTCGTCGGACCGCCAAATCGTCCCAGATCGTGACTTCTTCGCGCACGCGGTCTCCGATCACGCGGAAATGCGATACAGCCAGAATGTATAAAGGCGCTCCGGTCGGCGCTCCGTATCGGCCGCCGCCGGAGTGTTCGCCTGCCATCGACCACCGGATCGCAACGTCGCGCGCTTCGCCAAGGTAGGGGGTTTCTGCTATGTGTTCGATCCGCAGCTGGTGGCCTGGGATCGCGCGCCTGACGCCGTCTTGCCAGGCCGCGATTTGATCGGGGCCGTAGAGGAACTCGCCGCCGGGATACCAGGCGTTCAGGCGAAAGTCCGACTCGTTGCGGGCGGCTGCGGCGTCCACCTCCTCCCCCCAGTAGCTGCGGAGCAGGCGAGCAGCGACCGCGCTTGCTTTCGACTCGGGTTCGACCCCGGGCGTTTCCGACACCTGGATCCGGTACGGCGCCAGGACATCGATGAGAGGATGTCCGGTGTCGCGATCCCGCCTTGCATGCCGCAGCGCCACTTCGTCGGGATCGTAGCCGAGCTGGACCGCGAGAGCGAGATTGTCGCGCACCAGCCATTCCTCCACGACCTGGTTTTCGCGGCAAAGGCAATCCGCGATCGTTCGCACGAGCACCCGCCGCCCGGTGGCGGGACCAAAGTCGCTATCACCTCGATTGGTCATCTTGGATGTGATCAGATGCGATGACAGAAACGTCCCGTCGCCATCGTCCGACCATATGACGTTGTCACCGTCCAGCCTTCGATCCGGGAACGCCGAGAGCGTCGCCCATGTGTTGTCGACGACCGTCTGTGCGCCGCGAATTGGACCCGCGAGAGTATGGATCAGGCAGTCGGGCGCATACCACTTCAGGCAAAGCTCGACCTCCCGGTCGTGCCAGATTCGTTCCGTGATCCGGATGATGTAATGCGGGAAATCGACAAACTCCGCGTCGAACCCAGGCAAGAACATTCGCCGCTCGGGGCCGGGATTCATCATGGTCTGGATATCAGTCGTCGCGACCATGGTGATGGGGGCTGGCATCGGCGGCTCCTATTGGGCGGTCCAGCCGCCATCGATTACGAGGGAATGCCCTGTGACCATCGCCGCAGCGGGCGAGGCGAGATAGAGCACTGCGGCGGCGACCTCGTCGGCGGTCGCGAGCCGACCGACGGGAATCATCCGCCGGACAAACTCGGCGAACGCGGGATCTACGAGCATGGCCTCGGTCATCGGCGTGCGTACAAACGTGGGCGCAACGCAGTTCACGCGTATTCCACGCGGTGCGAGTTCTACGGCCATCGCCTTCGAGAGGCCTTCAATTGCATGTTTGGTCATACAGTAGACCGTGCGGTTGGGGGATCCCACATGCCCCATCTGGCTGGACATATGGATGACTGACCCGCCCGGCCCCATCCTGCGCGATACACTTCGGGCGATACGGAAGGCGGCTCGTACATTCAACGACAGCAGATGGTCCAGCGCCTGGTCGGTGACTTCAGTAAAGGGCTGCGGGACGTTCGCGCCAGCATTGTTGACCAGGATGTCGAGCGCCCCGCCACTTTCGATGCGCGCCAGAACCTCCTCACCGGTCACGTCGAGCGGCCACGCCTCAAAAAGGTCGCCGAGTTCCGAGGCCAACCTGTCGAGTTCAGGGGAGCTCCGGGCCACACCTACGACTTGGATTCCATCATTCGCAAGCGCTCGGCAAATCGATCGTCCGAGGCCCTTGCTGGCGCCTGTGACAAGAGCGCGTCGAACGGGGGCTCTGACCGCCATTCAGATTTCCGGCAGACTCGGGCGGGGAAGCGTATCGCCGCCACGGACCTGAGCGACTATGGCAGCCTCACCCTCAAGGGTTCGGAGGCGGCGCAGAACCCCCTTGGGAACCGTCACTGTGTCACCTGGGCCGCAGACAGCGGAGACGCCATCAATCGAGACTTCGACGCGACCCGACTGAATGAACCACACGTCGGAGACGTCCAGGATATGGTCTTTGATGGCGGCGCCGTGTTCGATGGTCGACTCGACGATGGTAAAGCCGTGGGCCCAGTCCAGCGGCGGCGCGCCGACAAGGAGCCGTTCCGAGACGCCAGGTGCGCCCGGGAAGATACCCGGGGGGCGAGGCGCGCGCGCACGCGAGACACACTGTTCAAGGGCGGACGAGTCCGCTCTCCTCAGTGCTGCGACCTGCTCAGGCGTTGTTGCCGGCATCGGTTGCGCGCCGGCTGGCGCCTGCTCGCCTTTGGTGGAGTCGATCAGTGCGCCGTTCTCAAGCAGAATAAGCCCAAAGCTCTTCGCCATCTCAAAGACATAAGGAGCCCACAGCACGCGACCTGGATCGTCGCCACCGAGGACCGCCCATAGAAAGCCAGTATCCAAGCCGACGTTCTCGAAACCACGGAATAACCGGGTAGGGATTGAAATCAGATCCCCAGGTTCGAGCCGGACGTCACCATCCTCTCCATGCTCCCCCGTCATGAAGCGCCAGCGTCCTGAGTGAACGTAAAAGACTTCGACCGTCTCATGACTGTGCTGGGAGTTCAGGCACCGAGGCGGTTGGCGGGCGCCTCCGATATTGAAGCCATGAGGTTCTGAGACATGCACGAACTGGTTCCGGTTCTCCGACACCCCGGGACCGATGATGGTGAAGTTCTCCTTCTGATCCGAACCGGGCGAGCGCGTATCGATGAACGCGTCGCGGCATGGCGCCAGGTCCTGGTAACGTACGATCCGAGACTCGATTTCGAAGTCCTTGGATCCAGGCGACGGATTGTCCATAGGGGTGCCGTTTCGCATGGAACTAAAGGCTATCTTTGGGGGCGCCTCGCAGATGCGCGAGTCTGCCGAAGACATCGTAGCCCATCTGTAGAAGCAGGTTGATGATATCGATCGGGATCCAATTCTCGGCGATGAGTTCGCCTTCGCAACGATAGAAATCCATAACTCGCATTCCGACCTTTCGGCCGGTTGCAGGCATGCCGAGAAAGCCATCCCCCGTATGCGTCGCGGTGACGCTGGGCCAACCGCCCGTCACCACAAAGGGGCCGTCCCCGATGCGGCAGATGTGCTGTCCGCCCTTGCGGTCAGGGAAGGCAACGAGAAACGGTATCTGATGGTGCCGGCGGAATCCCTCAAGGCCAAACGTCGTACCGATGCCCGACGGACCGTACCACGCAAACCCTGGCGTCCAGAACCGGGCGATATCCATAGAATCTAGGTTCTTGCCGTCGAACGATAGGAGCCCGGCATGCATAGCCAGGACGAGGTCAAGACTGGTGCGGCCCTGGTCCGCATCGACCCCGGATAGACTCATGTCACCGCCGGCGGCGGGCGCCGGCCACAGGCCCTCCGCACCAAGGCTGGGCGCAAGCGGCCAGAAGCCGGCCTGGCGCATCAAGTCGAGTATATCGATGAGAATCCAGGACTCGGCGATCCTGCCGCCGTCGAGGCGATGGACCTCGCCAAAACGCAACCACGTCGCCTTGTTGGTCGCCGGAATCCCCAACCAGTCCGAGATGAAGACGCCACGATAGTGCCCCAGGATGGCAACCATGTCGAAGCCCGCGAACGAACCCGCCGCGATCATCGTGTGGGTCCGCTCCAGCCGGGTAAAGCTCGACCGCAGGGGGGTCCAAAGCTTCTGCTCAATCGCAGTTGCGCCGCCAATGTCATTCAAGGGGTGCGAGATATGAGCGACGGCGTCTGGGAGGTAGAGATCGCGCAACGCCTTCTGCGCAGTGGCGTCAGGGCTGGCGGCCGCGGCGCAAAAGCCCTGGTGCAAATGTATCTTCTCCGCACCCTGTCGTTCCGCATCGGTCCGAGACATCGGTCTTTCCTTGCTCACGTCCCCAGCTTAGACAGTATTGTTGCATTCGCAGTCAACACGGAGTTCCGTTCCGTGTGCCTGTGAGGCTGCAGGATGCGCCTGAATCTCGCGGAGATCCGCTTCGGGTGTGCAAGGATGGGATCGAAAATGATCTGCCTGCTCGGATGGCGAGACTCTCGGACCCCGCCGATTCAGACTCGCGATGAACTGCGAAAGGTCAGAAGGGGATGATCTCCATCCTCGATCTCTTCAGAATCGGCATCGGCCCTTCCAGTTCGCACACCGTTGGTCCGATGCGAATCACCTTCAGATTCGCAGAGGACCTCGAGGCACGAGGAATCCTTCGGAGTGTTACGCGGCTACACGTCCAGCTTCAGGGCTCGCTCGCTCTCACTGGCGTCGGCCATGGGTCGATCGACGCCTGCCTGATGGGTCTGCTTGGCGGCGAGCCCGAGACCGTGGACCCGGGTAAGATGAGCGTAGAGTTAGAGGCCGCGCGTACGGGTGCTCTGAGGCTGCTTGGACGTCACCTCGTAGCGTTCGACCTCACGCGAGACCTGGAGCTCGCGACCACGGTCACGCCAGACCTGCACCCCAACGGGATGCGATTAAGGGCGTATGACGTGAATGCCGGCTTGCTCGCGGATGAGACCTACTTCTCGACCGGCGGGGGATTCTACGCCAGCGAACGCCAGCTGCGTTCCCCCGCGCCAAACGACCTTGTCCTTGTTCGCGGTCGCGCGCCCTATGCCTACGGGTCAGCCGATGAACTGCTGAGGCTCTGCAGAGCGACTGGCATGAACATCGACGAGATCGTTCTGGCCAACGAATCTGCTTGGCGCCCTGTCGATCAGTCACTCGCGGGCATCGACAAGGTGGTGATGGCGATGAACGCCTGCATCGATCGCGGTCTGAACGCCGAAGGAAAGCTGCCTGGCGGGTTGAATGTGCGTCGCCGTGCGCCTGAGCTCTGGCGACGGCTCGCTGACCGCGCGCCTGTCAACGAGGCCGAAACGCTTCTTGATTGGCTTAACGTCTACGCAATGGCGGTGAACGAAGAGAATGCCGCTGGCGGCCGGGTGGTCACGGCTCCCACAAATGGTGCGGCTGGCATTGTCCCCGCAGTGCTCCGCCACTACTGCATGAGACCCGACGGAGATCTCCAGGCGGCGCGACGCATGGTCCTGACGGCCGGCGGAATAGGCCTTCTTTACAAGCAGAGAGCCTCGATCTCTGGGGCCGAGATGGGCTGTCAGGGCGAAGTGGGCGTCGCCTGCTCGATGGCGGCCGCCGGTTTGGCGGCGGTCTGGGGTGCGACGCCGGAGCAGATTGCGGCGGCCGCCGAGATCGGGATGGAGCACAATCTCGGCCTCACCTGCGACCCGGTGGGCGGGCTTGTCCAGATACCCTGTATCGAACGAAACGCCATCGGGGCGGTCAAGGCGGTCAATGCGGCGAGACTGGCCCTCCACAGTCATGAAGCGCCGAAGGTCACACTTGACCAGGTCATTGAAACGATGCGCCAGACCGGTGTCGATATGTCCTCCAAGTACAAGGAGACGAGTCTCGGCGGCCTCGCGGTGAATGTGGTGGCGTGCTGATGGAACTCGCCGATCGGGTGATCTGCTCCGACCCTGATCCCTTGATCTGGGTGAGAGTCCGTCCCCGAGGAAGCGGATATGAAGAAGAGCCGGTTCGCGGGGCCTATTCGGGCCCGGAAGGGGGCGCGTCTCCGGGGCCTTCCTGAAAGGTTGGGTTTCCCTGTGAACAGGGAATGAGCAGCGAATTTCTTTCTGCACCCAAAGCCCAGACTTGCTGTGGATACGGAATTTCCTCGCAAGATCAGAGGGTTACCACGTGACCCCCTGAAACTCCGCCAGGGACTATTGGGGTCCGCCCCGGGGAAGGGACGGACGGATGAAGCGATCCAGGTTCACTGGAGAGCAGATCTTCGGGATCCTGCGGGAGCAGGAGGCCCGGCCTTCGCGACTGCGACACTTTCGCAATATCCTGGGCGAGACGCTTGCAGAAGCGTCCGGCGGTATCCACGTCCGCCGGCAGATGGAAGACCCAATGACCATAACGCCGGTTCACGGCCCTGCGGCTGACCGGGGCTTCTGACAAACACAGACAAAAGGAAAACACGATGCGGACTGTTCTGGTAGCCGGTTTCGCGCTGGTGCTCGCGGCCTGCGGCGAAGCAGCCGACCTGCAACCCGTGAAGCAGGGTGCGCTCGATCTCGGCGGGCAGGCGCTCGAGGCGGCGAGCGGCGCTGTCGATACCAAGACGGCCTGCATGCTCGCCGGACAGAACGAAGCATTCTGTGGCTGCGTTCAAGACAGCCTGGGGTCCAAGATTACCGGCGAGCACCTGGAAGCCCTGAAGACTGTCGTCGGCGAAAGTCTGAGCGGAGAAGGCTTGTCGGCCGCCATCGAGAAAGCCGGCAGTGTTGACGCGCCGACCCGCCAGGCACTGGTGCAATGTGCAACAACCGCCGCCGTTGAAGGCGCTTTGGCCGAGGCGGGGAACTAGCCTTTCAACCCCTCTGACCGAGCAGCTGCTTGGGGCCAGTGGCCGTTCAGCCATCGGCGTCTTGCGGATGTCGAGATGCAGCTCCATCGCCTCGAGCCAGTCCCGCCAGCCCGGCTCGAACTGCAGCGCGCCCCGCCGAACCTCATGAGCGAGGCCGAGGCGGCGGCGCTCCCTTGTCCGCGCCCTGAGGGTTGCGGTGACGTGGGTGTGTGCGTGACCGGTGTCGTGGTGGTTGACTGCGGCCCAGGAGAAGCGTGCGCCGAGTTCGGCCCCACCGCCACCCACCCTTCCGACATCCCTGCCTGAGCAGGGCGGTTTCGCCATGTCGCGGAACCTGCGGGCCTATTCGCGCCTGAACCGTCTGTGGCAAGGCCCCTGATGGCGGCTTCCAGGAGCCGGATTGGGCCCGGAAGGGGGCGCGTCTCCGGGGGCCGCCTGAAAGGTTGGGTTTCCCTGTGAACAGGGAATGAGCAGGGAGTTTTGGCGCGCACCCGGAGCTCAAACCAGCTGCGGCTCCGGGATTTCCTCGCCAGATCAGGGGTTTCCTGCCACGGCCCGGTCCCGACCCCGCAGAGACGCAGGGAATTCGAAACGCCCTGAACAGGGAACTTTTCCGAAAGAACAGGGACAACGGCCCGGTAGCAGGGAACTCAGCCCAGGGCCTCGAACTCCATCCTCTGTGAGCGCCAGTCAGCGGGCGTCTCCCAGCGCAGGAGGGCCTTGAGGGTGAGGTCCCTCGGCTGGCGGCCCTCCAGGATCTTGGCCTGCAGGTCGGGGGCGAGGAAGGCGAGCCGGATGAGGCGGCGCTCGTAGGGTCCATCGGGCGCGGACCCGGGCAGGGCCTGCTCCGGCCGGCCGACGGGGCCGCCGCCGTGTTGCGCCAGCATCTGGTGGGCCCTGCGTAGCGCCTTGACCAGGTAGGGATCGGGCCGGGGCGCAGGGGCGCCTTCCTGGCCGGGCGGGGGCAGCACCTCTGTCCGGCCCCGGCGGCGGACCCACTGGACGGGCCGGGTGATCCGCAGGGTCTCGTCCGGGGCTTCCCTCACCGACCAGCCGGGCGGCAGGGCGGGGGTGTTCTGGCCTTCAAGGCCCGGGGCCCGCACGACAAGGACAAGGCCCCCCGCCTGCACCTCAACCCGGATCAGGCTGTCGAGGTCCGCTGCGTCGAGCGCCGCCTGAAGCGTCTCGGCGACGCAGGCCTCGAGGGCTGCGGCGGGGACGCGTCGAACGCAGCCGCGGGAGCGCTTCTCCCCCCGCTGCAGGCTGGCGGCGGCCCAGCGCTACTGGGCACGCGTTCAAGTAGCGCGTTGGCGCATAAATGTTCATGTTTTGTTCTACGCCCCCAAGGATTCCGGATTACGTTCTCGGTCGGAGTGGAGACCGCAGATAGGCCGCGTCCTCGCCACTCCTTCCTGCAACCGAGCCCCTGACGGCGCTTTCGAGCGACGCGTCAAGGCCCAAATGGAGGCCGCATGCCGAGATATCCAGTCGATCCCTCGCGTCTGTCCGGTGAGGACCTACGTCGCTGGTATCTGCGGACCCCCGCGGAGATAGAGCAACAGCGTCAGGCTGAGGTGGTTCGACGGCATCGCTCCTTCTTTGGAGGATTGCGTTCCCCTGATTCTCACCCCGTATCTCGCCGCGAGTCTCCGCTCCTAGACCGAGATCAGGAGACCGGAACCCCACCTTCCATCTGGCTGGCCCGCAATGACGATCCCGACCTGACCTGGAACCCTGTCGGCGCGATCCGCGACCGCGGGGCCCGCCCTGCGGAACTTCCATCACAGTCCCTCCGTGAAGTCTATGAACCCCTTCGCCAGGACCGCGGCAATGGCGGGGCTTGGACGGATGCCTCAAACGGACGCCCATCTTCGAATTTGTCCTCGAGCCTTGTTACCGGGACCGAGAGCCATCAGCCGCCACCAGCTTTGAAACCCGCGCATCACGCGATCTGGGCGGCAGGCCGGCAGCCCGGAGATCTGGATCCCTCGAGGACGGAGGTGTTCGAGCCTGGAGAGGACGGGAAGCTTCACCCCGTCCCGGGTTGGCGCACCACGGGCCCCTTTGCCGTCGATGATTGGCTGCAAAGGTTCGACTGGGACGGTGTTGCGCGGGACCTTGCGGGCATCACTACCGGCGCTCTCACCTTCCTGGAAGGCGGTGGCCTAGGCGCCGAAGTCCTCAATGGTCTGGGATACAGGATCGGCCCGGATTTCATCCGGGGCATCATCGAAGGGCGCCACGCCCTCCCCAAATTCATGGGCGGTCCCAACAAGCAGGAACTTGCGGCCCTATTCCAAAGCCTTCATCGCGAGTTCCACGTCGAGCTTTCCGCAGCGCTCAGGAAGGCGGGTTTCCCTCGGGTGGGGGGAAGGGCGGTGGAATCGATGACTGGGCCGACTTCTTCGAGAAGAACATCGGCAAGCGCGATGAGGCCTTGCAGATCCTCCAGGACGTCACCCGTAGCTTCGACAAGCGTCGCGGGACAAAGATTTCGAAGTATCTGGACGCCGCCATGACCCAGAGCAAAACTCCCCCTCCAACCCCACCCCGATAGTCGAGACCCCCATGGCCTCTGCAGACCCGTCCATGCGCAGCTGGCTTTGGTATTCCACACGGACGCCGAGATG
>Ga0068876_10001529_pt1 | contig 18072 bp, 10 predicted proteins | sample NOAtaG_6_FD_66442 | JGI IMG/M metagenome (GOLD analysis project Ga0068876, IMG submission 66442) | Freshwater lake microbial communities from Lake Erie, under a cyanobacterial bloom - NOAA_Erie_Diel5S_2200h metaG | ecosystem: Environmental > Aquatic > Freshwater > Lake | place: USA: Ohio, Lake... | reverse complement strand
CGGGGCCGGGGCCGCGACCGTGACCGCGACCGCGACCGACACCCCGGCGGCAGACAGCAGACGCCGCGCCGGACTCCGGGCCCCGCCGCGCTTCAGTCGATCACGACCTCGATCGCCGGCGGATCCCCCGGCTCGGGCCGGGCGCCCGATTCCCTCACCGCGCCGACACGCAGCCCAGCCCTCTCGATCGCCTCGCGCTCCCGCGCACTCAGCGCGTGGTGCGAGGCGATGCGGTCGCCGGCCCGGAGGTGCACCGGCGAGAGCGCGCCGCCCGCGATCAGATCGACGCGGCGGGGCCGGTGCCCGACGCCGACCCGCAGCGCGAGGTCGGAGGGACACGGACCGGTCGCGAGCAGGTCGAGCAGCACGCCGCCGTCTCGCTCGCTGGCGCCGAGCAGACGCAGGCACGCGGTGAGCGCGCGCCCGGCGTCCGGCGGTCCGTCGTGCGGACGCACCGAGCGGAAGCCGATCCCCTCGCGCGGCGCGCGGCCGCGGGCGAGCAGTGCGTAGTCCCCGCCGAGCGCGAGCAGCGCGTGGTCGTCGCGCGCGAGCCAGGCCCGCACGACTGGCTCCTCCTCGGTGCGGAGCAGGTCCTCGTCGTGCACGAGGCGCCGCCGGTGCCGCACGTCGAGCACGACGAAGTCGGCGAAGGTCTCGGGCGGCGGGGTGCGCCGCAGGTCGACCCGGTCCGCGAAGTGCGCGAGCAGCGCGTCGGGCGCCTGCACCGAGGCGGAGGGGCCGACGAGCGCGACGATCTCCTCGGCGATGGCGGTGTTCGCGTCGGGCGCGTAGGCGCGCGCATCGAAGCCGCGCGCGATCGGCGTGCCACCCGCGACGAGGTGCGCGGCGAGGAGCGGCGCCGCGAAGACCGCGAGCGTCCGGCCCGCCGCGAGCCGAGGCCAGCGCTCGGTCATCCGCGCGAGGCCGACGCAGGCGCCGCCGACGAGCATCGGCAGCGCGGGCGTCAGGTAGTGCGAGTCGAGATGCATCGTCGTCGGGAACGCGGACAGCAGCGCCACGCCGAGTACGGGCGCGGCGAGCAGCAGGAACTCCGGTGCGGCGAGCGGCAACCACGCCAGCGGCGCGAGGATCGTGGGCAGATAGAGGACCCGCTCGGGCGCAGCGAGATGCGCGATCAGCGCCCCGGGATGCGCGAGCAGATGCCCGAGCACCGAAGCCGGCGAGCCGCCGGGCGTGCCGCCCTCGGCCCCGAAGTGGGCGAAGTGCAGCGAAAGCGAGCCCGTCGCGGGCCCGTAGCGGGGCAAGAGGTGGAGCGAGAACCACGCCACGTAGCCGAGCGAGGCGAGCGCGATGCCGAGCGCGACCGCGCGCGTGCGGCCCGAGCCCCGCCACGCGAAGAGGCCCGCCGCGATCGCGGTGACGAGCCCGAGGTCCTCGCGGCACGCGAGCACGAGCGCGCTGAAGAGCACGAGGCCCGGCGTGCTCCGCCGATCGAGCGCATCGACGAGCCAGGCGAGCGGCAGGACCGCCACGGTCCCGGGATGGAAGTCCTCCGCCGCGACGTGCGCGGTGTTCGGGTGCAGCAGCAGCCAGCCGCCTGCGAGGAGCGCAGCAGGCAGGACCCCGACGGCCGGCCCGAGCCGCCGCACCGCGAGCCGACCGAGCGGCACGACCGCGGCGCCGAGCGAGACGGACTGCACGAAGAGCAGCGCCGGGACGTGGCCGACGAGCTCGCCGAGCCACGAGACCACGTCGAGGAACCAGACCAGATGCAGCCCCCAGATCGACGCGCCGACGATGGGCTGCCACACGTCGCGGTGCCGCTCGCCCCAGCTCATCCGCGCGTAGAAGGCGAGGTCGAAGGTGCGCTGGTGGAAGGTCGCGTAGCGGAGCGAGGCGAGCGTGAGGAAGAGCGCCGCGGCGGCGAGCCCGAGCCCCCACAGCGCGCGGCGCGTCCGCGCATCGAGCGGGCTCGGGCCCACGGCCTCGTCGAGGAACGCGACGAGGCGCCCCGCGAGGGCGCGGGCGCTCACGGCAGACCCAGGTGCCGGCCGAGCATGCCCACGTCCTCCGCGACGAGCGCCGCGCCGGCGGCGACGAGCTCGGACCGCGGCCGGAGGCCCCAGGCGACTCCGATGGCCGTCATGCCCGCGGCGCGGCCGGTCTCCACGTCGACCGCGCTGTCGCCGACGAACGCAGTGCGCGACGGCGCGGCGCCGAGGGCCGACGCCGCGAAGAGCGCGGGGGCGGGGCTGGGCTTCTTCGGCCGCGCAGGTCCCTCGCCGATCACCAGCTCGAAGGTCCCGTCCGCAAACAGCTGCGCGACGAGCGCGCGGGCCGGCGCCTCGGGCTTGTTCGTGACGACCGCGAGCCGCACGCCCTCGGAGCGGAGCGCGCCGAGGAGCGGCACGACCCCGTCGAAGGGGCGCGTGTGCACCACGAGGTGCGAGCGGTAGCGGGCCTGGTAGCGCACGAGCGCCTCGTCGACGGCCGCGGGCCCGACCCCTGCGGGCAGGCACCGCTCGACGAGCGAGCGCGCACCGTCGCCGACGTGCCCGCGGATCGTGTCGAGGTCGAGGATCGGATGGCCGAGCTCGCCGAGGACGTGGTTCACGGAAGCGGCGATGTCGGAGAGGGAGTCGACCAGGGTCCCGTCGAGATCGAAGAGGACCGCATCGAAGGTGCGCGGGCGGAGGCTCACGGCGCGGATCGCGTACCTCGACGGGTCCGCGATGGCACGGTAATTTCGCGTCGTGGCTCGCCTGCTCGCCTGCGTGTTCCTCGTGCTGCTGCCCGTCGGGAGCGCGACCGTGCGCGCCCAGGACCGGCACCTCGAGCTGCGCTTCGCGGCGACGCGGCGGGCGCAGATCGCGGTCTGGATCGAGTCGGCGGACGGCGCGCACTTCCGCACCCTCGCGCTCACGCAGGCGGTGGCGCTCTGGGGCATCGGGAACCGGCCCGGGGCCTTGCAGATGAACAGCGGCCACCACTGGCCCTACGGCCGGCGCGAGGGCGTACTGCCGGTCTGGGCGCACCGGCGCTACGAGCACGAGGGCGACGCGTGGCGCCTCGTCATCTTCGATGGTCGCGCCTCCGAGGGGCACGCCTCGAGCGCGGACAGCATCAGCGAGCCGCTCAACACGCCCGACCCGCACTTCTGCCTGTCGTTCACCGGCGCGAACAACGACATCGAGCTCGACGGCATGACCTGCGCGAGCGTGTTCATGAGCAACAAGGGCCGGTACATGACCGTTGATGACGTCGCGAGCGGCTACGCCGAGCCCTTCGTCGCCGACGACGGCAGCCCCTCGATGCGGGCCCTGCCGCTCACCTCGCTGTACCCGCCGCGGCGGGACGTCTTGCCGTGCAGCGGAGGCCGGTGCGAGGAGCACGGCGACGTCGCCAACTACGCCGCCGACGCGGCAGCCGTGCTGCCCGAGCTCGACGCGGTGACGATGGCGACGCCCGCCGAAGGCGCCGAGCAGCTCGTGCTCTTCGACCTGCCGGAGGACTGGCCGGAGGGCGACTACACCGTCTTCGTCGAGGTGAACGTCGAGGGCGACTACGCCCCGGGATGGGACGCGTCGGCGCGGCCGACGCCGCGCGCGCCCACCGGCCGGTGGGACAGCTGGGCGATGACCTACGGCTACCCGTACCGCGGCCAGCCCTCGGTGGTGTACGAGGTGCCGGTCTCGCTCGTCTCGAGCGGCGGCGTGTTCGTCGCCGATGGACCCGCGGGCTACGGCGCGCTGCACGGCGAGGACGGAACGCTCTCCGCGATGGATGGGACCATCGCCGACGATCCCGCGCTGAACCCCGGCAGCGGCGCCGATCGCGTGCTCGAGGGCGCGTCTGGCCACCGCGTGACGGTGACCGTGCCGGCCTGGGACATCTGCTCGCAGCCCGAGCCGCCGGCCGACTGCGGCGCGGCGTGCAGCGGCATGCAGCCCTGCGCCGCGCCGCTCCTCTGCGGCGAGGCAGGCACCTGCGTCGGGATGTGCGAAGTGAACCTCGCCCTCGATGGGCCGGAGGCGCTGACGCTCGGCGTCTACCCCGACGAGCGACACAGCCACCACTGGGCGACGATGGCGTTCGTGGTGCCGGAGCTGCCGCGCGGCCTGCTCGGCTGGGAGGTGCGCGTATCGAGCGCGCCGATCGTGGACGAGGAGAGCTTCCTCGCGGGCCGCCCGGCCCAGGCTGCCGACCTCGGCGACGTGGCGCTCGTCGTGCCGCGCACCCGGCCCGATGGCTCGCCCCTCGTGCCCGGGGATGTCATCGAGCTCGAGCTCGGCGGGCTCGCACCGCTCACCCGCTATCACGTGGGCGTCCGGGCGATCGATGCGTGCAGCGAGCGGAGCGCCATCGCGGTCGCCGAGCTCGAGACCACCGAGATTCACTTCACCACCGTCTCGCCCTGCTTCGTGGCGACGGCGGCGTACGGCTCACCGCTCGACGCGCGCATCGGGGCGCTGCGCCGCCTGCGCGATCGCTACCTGCGGACCAGCGGCCCGGGGCGCTGGCTGCTCGAGGGCTACGAAGCCATCGGACCGGCCCTGGCCGCGGTGATCCGCGAGGACGACGAAGCCCGCGCCTCTGCCCGCGCGGCGCTCGAGCCCGTCGTGGCGGCCGCGGAGTGGCTCACGCGCTGAGCGCGCCCTCGACGGCGCCGTGAGCGACCTCGCGGGCAACGAAGAAGCATGAAGGAGCGGCGTCGGCACGCTCCCAGGGCCTGCGCGCTGGCTGTACGCTCCCCGCTCGGAGGTCTCCATGCGCCCCCTCGTCGCCGCGTTCGTCCTCGCTCTCAGCTTCCCCACCGCCGCGCTCGCGCAGGAGGCGGCCGAGGCTCCCCGCCCCTCGTTCTTCGAGCGCATGCGGGCGCGGATGAGCGCGCCGGAGGAGGGAGCGGCGAGCTGGCAGCTCGTGCCGGCGGTGCTCGTGAGCTACGGCGCCGGGGCGACCGACAACTTCGGCGCGGGCGCTTCGCTGCGGCTGCACCATCTGCCGAGCGGCCTGCCCCTCCGCATCGGAGGCTTCCTCACCGGCGAGGTGATGGCGGACGGGGCCATGCGCGTGGCCGGCGGGCTCGAGGGCGGCATGTCGATGATGGGCTGCCAGATCGGTCTGGCTTGGCGCACCGGCACCGAGCACAACGGCCTGCGCTGGGGCGGCTCGCTGGGCCTGCACATCGGCAAGACCTTCGACCTCGGCCCGATCGCGATCGGCGGCCGGCTCACCATCCCGCTCTACGATCAGCTCGCGCCGAACGAGGGCACCACCCGCGTGCAGGGGGTCGAGGGACAGGTCGTGCTCAGCGTCGGCCCGACGCTCGGACTCGACGGTACGCCGCGGCGCGGCTGCGGCTGCCCGCACCGGCGGCCGGCCTCCGAGGCGCCGGTCGCGATCGAGGAAGGCGCCGCCGCGGAGTGAGCGCCGAGATCGCGGCCCCGGGGCCGCGCGTGGCGATGCGTCGACGGAAATCACGGGAGATCTCGCGTACCGCGGCGGGGCGCGCGCGACCGGGGTCGCTCCTCCGGCCGAGGCCCGCCATACTCGGCGCCCCCTGGAGGTCCCCGTGATCGAAGAGCACCCGCGCCTGGCCCTGACGTTCGACGACGTTCTGCTCCAGCCCGGCTACGCCGACTTCCTGCCCGCCGACGCGGACGTGAAGACGCGCCTGACCCGCGAGCTCACCCTGAACATCCCGGTCCTCAGCTCGGCGATGGACACGGTCACCGAGTGGCGCACGGCGGTGACGATGGCGCGCGAGGGCGGCCTCGGCGTGCTGCACAAGAACTTCTCTCCCGCCGACCAGGGCCGCGAGGTGCTGAAGGTGAAGCGGGCCGAGAGCGGGATGATCCTCGACCCGGTCACGATCACGCCCGGCAGCTCGCTCCGCGAGGCCTTCGAGACGATGCGGCAGAACGACATCTCGGGCCTGCCGGTGGTCGACGAGGGCAAGCTCGTCGGCATCCTCACGAGCCGCGACGTGCGCTTCGAGAAGAACCTCGCCCAGCCGGTCTCGCAGCTCATGACGCAGCAGGTCGTGACGGTGCCGCTCGGCGTGAGTTCGGACCGCGCCAAGGAGCTGCTGCACGAGCACCGCATCGAGAAGCTGCTCGTCACGGGCGACCGCGGCGAGCTCGTCGGGCTCATCACGATCAAGGATCTGCTGCAGGCCGAGCGCTACCCGCACGCGATCAAGGACGAGCGGGGACGGCTCCGGGTCGCCGCCGCGATCGGCGTCGGCAAGGACCGGGAGGAGCGGGCCGCTGCGCTCGTCGCCGCGGGCGTGGACGTGCTCGTCATCGACACCGCGCACGGCCACAGCAAGGGCGTGATCGACGCGGTGAGGCAGACCAAGCGCGAGCACCCGCGGACCCAGGTCGTCGCCGGCAACGTCGCGACCGCCGAGGCCACGCTGGCGCTGATCGAGGCGGGCGTGGACGCGGTGAAGGTCGGCATCGGCCCCGGGTCCATCTGCACGACGCGCATCGTCGCAGGCGTCGGCGTGCCGCAGGTGAGCGCCATCGCCGACTGCGCGAAGGCCGCGGCGAAGCACGACGTGCCGATCATCGCCGACGGCGGCATCAAGTTCTCGGGCGACCTCGTGAAGGCCATCGCCGCGGGCGCCGAGACCGTGATGGTGGGCAGCCTCTTCGCCGGCACCGACGAGACCCCGGGGCAGGTCGTCCTCTACCAGGGCCGCAGCTACAAGCAGTACCGCGGGATGGGCTCGCTCGGCGCGATGCGCAAGGGCAGCAAGGACCGCTACGCGCAAGCCGACGTCGAGGACGCGGGCAAGCTCGTGCCCGAGGGGATCGAGGGCCGCGTGCCCCACCGTGGCTCGCTCTCGAACGTCGTCTACCAGCTCGTGGGCGGCCTCCGCGCCGGCATGGGCTACACCGGCTGCAAGAGCATCGCCGAGCTGCGGACCAAGGCGCGCTTCGTCCGGCAGACCGCGCAGGGCCTCAAGGAGAGCCACGTGCACGACGTGGTCGTCACCGAGGAAGCGCCGAACTACCGCGTCTGACGCGGCCCGGGGGTGGCGCAGCGCCCGCCTTCGCGCAGGCTCCGGGACGTGCACGACGGTTTGCTCGGCTCCCGCGTCCGCCGCATCGACATGCCGGCGGGTGACGTCGTGGCGCTCACGCTCGCGCCGATCGACGCGACGCTCTTGCTGCGGGCCGCGCCGCGGGCGGTGGCGCTGGGGCTCGTGCGCGAGCGGCCGGCGGCGCCGCCGGCCCAGGGCTTCACCACGTTCCTGCGCAAGCACCTCGAGGGGGCGGTCATCGAGGGGCTCGCGCCGCATCCCGGCGGCCTCGCGCTGGCGCTTCGCACGGACGAGCACGGCTACGTCGTGCACCTCGAGCGCACGCCGAACGTCATCCTCGAGCGCGACGGGCGCACGATCGGCGCGCTGCAGGTGAAGGCGAACGAGGCGCGGGGAGAGAAGCTCGGACAGCCCTACCGCGCACCGGGGGGGCCGCCGATCGAGGTGCCGGCGGATCTCTTCGCGGCCGGCGAGGCCTTGCTCGGGCGGAGCGAGAGCGAGGACGAGGCGAGCGCGCGGCGGCGCCTCGCGCGGCGGGCCCGAAGCGAGCTCGATCGGCTGGCGCGGCGGCGCGCGGCGATCGATGCAGATCGCGCCGAGGCCGCGCGCGCCGAGGCCCTCGCTCGCGAGGCGCAGCTGCTCGTCGCCTACGCGCACACGGTCGAGGGAGATGCCGTCGTGGCGCCGGGCGAGGACGGGCACATCGAGCGCATCGAACTCGGCGGTCTCGATCCCTTCGAGGCGGCCGAGCGGCGCTTCCACGAGGCGCGGCGCCTCCGCCACAAGACCGAGGCCGCCGCGGGCCGGGGGCAGGAGACCGAGGCGACCGCGCGCGCGCTCGAGGCCTTCCTCGTGGCACTCGAGGACGACGCGCAGCCGCTCGCCGAGCTCGAGGCGCGCCTCGGCGAGCTCACGCCGCGACCGCAGCCCCTGCCCGGCCGCCGCGAGCAGCCCCGGCGCGAGCCCTACCGCACCGTGCTCGGCACCGGCGAGCGCCCGATCTTCGTGGGCAAGAGCGCCGCGGACAACGACGTGCTCACGACGAAGGTCGCGCGCCCGCACGACCTCTGGCTGCACGCCCGGGGCGCGGCCGGCTCGCACGTCGTCGTGCCGCTCGAGAAGGGCGAGTCGATCCCCAGCCAGCTCCTCGTCGACGCCGCGACCCTCGCCGCCCACTTCTCCGATGCGCGCGGCGAGGAGAAGGTCGAGGTCGTGTACGCGGACAAGCGCTTCGTGCGCAAGCCGCGCGGCGCGCCTGCGGGACAAGTGAGCCTCGACCGCGAATCGACGATGCTGCTCCGCCTCGAGCCCGCGCGCCTCGCGAGGCTGCTCGGCCAGAAGCGGTGAAGTCGCCGCGCGCCGGCGCATCCCCGCGCGCGCACCGAGCGATCGACGACGGGATCGGGGCGGAGTCCGGATCAGGAGCCGCAGCCGCGCACCCGCAGCACGGCGGTGCGGTCCGTGGCGCCGTCGCGGAGGAGGATCCCGACGAAGAGGGTGGCCGTGAAACCAAACGGCGTCAGGTCGGCGTCGATCGCGACGGGCGAGCCCATGCCGGCAGGGAGCTCCACCGGGGTCCGCGCCACCACGGTGGACGCAGCGTCGATCCACAGGATCTCCACCGGGGGCACCGCGCCCGCAGCGCGCAAGACCGTCAGCGCGTACCCATTGCGGGCCGGGCTCAAGACCACCTGTCGCGGCGCGGACTCCCCGGTGCTCACGAACGACGCGCTCCGGAGGGCGCAGTCCACTCCGGGGCACTCGATGCGCTGGAGGGAGACGCCTGGCCCGCGTCCTTCTGGCACGCCCGACACCGGCATGGCCAGCAGCAGGCTGCCGGCGGTCGTGGTGGTCCGCACGAGACTGGCCGCGCCGGCCGCCACGAGGCTAGGAAACACCAGCACGTCGTCGCCGCGCATCATCTCCGGAAGGAAGAGCTGCGTCTGTTCGACCCGCCACAGACCGAAGGCGAAGGTCTCGCGGTTCTGCAGCAGCGCGTAGGGACCCTCCGGCCCGCTGATCCAGAGGTCATCCGCCCCGAGCGAGGACGGTGTCAGGGTCGTTCGGTAGGTGTTGATGTCGAGGCTCGGGTCGACCGCGCCGAGCGCATAGGGCCCATCTTCTGCGCCGAGCCGCTCGTGGGCGATGAAGTAGAGGGTCGACGCCATCCCGTTGAACCCGCCGCCCAAGACGGCCGTGCCTCCGCGCATCGCGTTGGGCGTGGCACCCGCGGAGATCGGGGAGGAGGCGAAGGCCCCCGTCGTGGGCACGAACTCGAACCGCCGGGCCACCTCCGCGCCGGCGCCGGATGGCCCGTTGCGAACGTACAGGCCCTGCACGGGGCCCAGCACGGTGACGGAGGCATCGCGGACGGCCACGGCCCGCACGGGAAACGTGCTCATGACAGGCTGGCGCACGCGCCCGGCCTCCCAGTTCGCGAGGTCCAGGGTGTCGAGGATCACCCCGCCCATTTCCTCGGTGGCGGTCGCGACCACACCGCGCTCGCTGCCGGTGGCTGCGACCGAGATGCTCGGGGGCACGGGCACGCCCCCAGCGAGGAGGGGCGCCGGGAACGAGGTCGAGACGTCGACGGACGAGAGCGACGCGGTGCGCGCGCCCGCAGTGGCCACGAGGAACTCGGCCACCCCGCCGGGGAGCGGCATGTCCCCGACCCCGCACCGGGGCAACGTGGGATCGGTCGCGTCACCGCGCCCCGCGTCGGGCTCCGCCGTACTCCAGCACAGACCATCGTCGCGGCAGAACCAGCCGCCGGGGCACTCCCCCGAAGGACCACAGCGCAGGCGCCCCTCGGCGGGCGGAGACCAGCAGGCGGCGAGCCAAGCGAGGGCGACGAGGAGTCCGAAGCGGGCCATCAGAACCTCATGCTGAGGCCCGACGGCGTGAGGCGGGCGTTGCCGGACTGCGCCGGGCCCGACGCGAGGACGGCCGCTCCGATCGCCGCGAGCGCCGCGCCGACGCCGAGCCCAGCGAGGCCCGAGGCGACGAGCGCCGAGCCGGTGTCCTGCCGCGCTTGGGCCTCCGGGTAGGTCTCCCCATCGCGCGGCATGCCGAGCGCCCCGGTGTCCGGCACACCGACGCCCGTCATCACGCCGCCTCCGATCAACAGCACGCCGCCCGCGACGAGGAGCGCGACGCCCGCCGCGTCGGGTCCGGGCGTGACGTCGGCAGCGGGCGCCGCGAGGAGCTCCGGCGCCGCGGCCTCTGGCAGCGGCACGGCGTCCCCGTCGGCGGGCTCGCCGGCGGCGACCGGCTCGGCGGGCTCAGCGGCAGCGACCGGCTCGACGGGCTCACCGGCCACGCCCCGATGGAGCGCGGCCTCGAGCGCCGCGATCCGCAGCTCGAGGCGCTGCCGCTCGGCGGCGTCGAGCTCGGGATCGCTCGCGAGGTAGCGGCGGAACGCGTCGACCGCGATCGCGTCGAGGCGCGCCCGGTCCGCGGCCTGTCCGATGTTGAAGAGCAACCCCGGCCGGCCGCTCAGCGCGTAGCTCTGCTCGAAGTAGCGGAGCGCATCCTCGAAGCGGCCCGCCTCGAACGCCGCCTCGCCGGCCAGGTAGAGACCGCGCGCCTCGGGATCGCGATCTCCACCCTGCGCGCGCGCGGAACCCGGTGCGGTCGAGAGCAGCGCGAGGAGCACCCCCAGGGCCCACGCACGAACGAAATGTCGAGACATGGACGAAACTGTGCAGCGGACCGATCGAACCGTCCAACGTGCACCAGGCCGAGCGGACATGCTGGCGCACGACGGAGCGACCGAGGATCCTCCGCGGGTGACCTCGCCGCCGGGCACGCTGCTCTTCGACCGCTTCCGCGTGCTGCGCGAGGCGGGTCGCGGCGGCATGGGCGTGGTGCTGCGCTGCACCGACGAGACGAGCGGCGGCCACGTGGCGCTGAAGCTGCTGCTCGACCTCGAGGGCGCGGAGCGATTCCTCCGCGAGAGCGAGATCCTCGCCGGCCTCGGCCATCCAGGCATCGTGCGCCACGTGGCGCACGGTCGCTCCGAGACCGGGACGCCGTGGCTCGCGATGGAGTGGCTCGAAGGCGAGACGATGGGCGAGCGACTGCGCCGAGGCCCGCTGCCTGCCGCCACGGTGAAGACGTGCGCCGAGGCGATCGCCCGAGCGCTGGGCGCAGCGCACGCGGTCGGCGTCGTGCACCGTGACGTGAAGCCGGGAAACGTCTTTCTCGCGGGGCCGACCGAGGCGCCTCGGGTGACGGTCCTCGACTTCGGGATCGCGGCCAGGCCGCGGGCCGAGCTCCGCACGCTGACGAGCACCGGGGCCTTGCTCGGCACGCCCTACTACATGGCCCCGGAGCAGGTACGGGGCGAACGAACCATCGACCCACGCGCCGACGTCTGGTCGCTCGGGGTCATGCTCTACGAGCTGCTCAGCGGGCAGCGCCCCTTCGAGCACGAGAGCCCGGTGGCGGTCCTCGCGGCGTTGCTGCTCGAAGAGCCGCCACCGCTCGTCGAGCTGGTCCCCAACGTCTCGCTCGAGTTCGCTGCGCTCGTGCACCGCTGCCTCGACAAGCGCCCGGAGGCCCGACCCGCGAACGGCGACGCCCTCGCCGACGCGATCGAAGCGATCGATCTCGGTGCGCGCGCGGAGAGCCCCTCGTCCGCAGGACTCACCGATCGCGAGCAGCGGATCGTGTTCGCGGTCCTCGGCCTGCACGCCGCGCGCGGCGACGACGCGACGGTCTCCGCGGCGGGCTGGTCCACCGAGGGTACGACGTCGAGCCCCGAGGGCGCGCTGCGGGCCACCGCCGAGGCCCACGGAGCACGCACACTGCCTCTTGGCGAGGGCGCGCTGCTCTTCCTCGTCCCCGAGGGCGGCACGCCGACCGAACAAGCGCAGCGCGCTGCGAGGCTCGCCCTGGCGCTCGGAGCGGCGGCCCCGAGCGTGGCGCTCGCCCTCGCATGCGGACGGGCCGAGCTCGGGGCCCGCCTCGCGGTCGGAGAGGTCGTGCGACGCGCCGAGAAGCTCGCCCTCGGCGACCGTTCCGATGCGCGCAGTCCGGTGCGCATCGACGAGCTCTCGGCCGGCCTCGTCGCAGCCCGGTACGAGGTCGCGCACGATGGGCAGGGTCTGTGGCTGGTGGGCGAGCGGGCCGTGCCGACGCCGGCCTCGCGCCCTGGAGCGCCGCTCTTCGGTCGCGACCGCGAGCTGCGCGTGCTCCTCGACGTCGCGAGCGAAGCGCACGAAGAGCCGATGGCGAGGATCGCGGTGTTGCTCGGCCCGCCCGGTACCGGCAAGTCGCGCATGCTCGCGGAGCTCGAGCACAGCCTCCGCGATCGGCCCGGGCGACTCCTCGCCGTGCGCGGCGAGCCGCTGCACGCAGGCGCACCGCACGGGCTCGTAGCGGGCCTGCTGCGGAGCGCGGCGGGCATCGTCCCTGGGGAGCCGCTCGCCGAGCGGAGGACGAAGCTCCGCACGATGATCCACGCCGCGGTGCCGGCCGGTGATCGGCTCCGCGCCCTCACGCTGCTCGGTGACGTCGCGCGCACCCCGATCGCGCCCGACGAGGCCGACCCGGCGCTGCTCGGCGCCCTCGATGACCCGCAGCTCCGCGGCGATCTCGTCGAGCAGGCCTTCACGACCTGGCTGGGCGGCCTCGCGCGCGCGGAACCGCTCACCGTGCTCGTCGACGACGTCGCGTTCGTCGATGGCCCCTCCCTCGTGCTCTTGCTCCGCGCGCTCCGCGCCTGCCTCGACGCACCCATCCTGCTGGTCCTCGCATCGCGCGACGCGGAGGGCGCGTGGAGCCGTGAGCCCGCCTGCGTGCCAGTGCCGCTCGGACGCCTCGCGCCGCGCGCATGCCGCGCGCTGCTCGCGTGCCTCGCGCCCGAGACGCCGGAGCCGCTCGCGCTACGGATCCTGGAGCGTGCCGAGGGCAATCCGCTCTTCCTCGAGGAGATGGCGCTCGCGGCCCGCCGCGGCGATCCGCTCGAGGTGCTGCCGACGAGCGTGCTCGCGGTGGTCGAGCGGCGCCTGGCCGAGCTCGCGCCCGAGGCGCGCCGCACCTCGCGCGCCGTGGCGATCCTGGGCGCGCACGCCTCGCTCGCCGCGATCGCGCACCTGCTGGGCGCACGGAGCGAAGGCGAGCTGGCTGCGGTCGAAGCGTCGCTCGCCCTGCTCGTGCGGCGGGAGCTGCTCTGCCGCGACGTCGAGGCGAGGGCGCCCTCGTACCGGTTCCGGCAACCGCTCGCGCGGGACGCCGCCTACGCGATGCTCACCGAGCAAGACCGGAGGACGGGTCACCGGCTCGCCGCCGAGCTCCTCGAGGCGAGCCCCGAGCGCGAACCCGACGTGATCGCCACGCACCTCGACCGCGCGGGCGCGGGCGAGCAGGCGGCGACGGCCTACGCAGAGGCGGCGGAGCGGGCCCTCGGTGCCCACGACTTGAGCGGGGCCATCGCGCGCGCCGATCGCGGCCTCGCGCTGCTCGGCGCGGGCTCCCCCGTCGCGCTCTTCGCCACGCGGGCCCGGGCCCACCGCTACCGGGCCGCGTACGCCGCGGCATTCGCGGACGCGGAGCGGTCCGTCGCCCTCGCTGCGCCGGGCTCGGGCGCGTGGCTCGATGCCGCGGGCACGCTGCTCTCGGCCGCGGGGCAGCTGGGGCGGCTCACCGAGACGGAAACGATCCTCGAGGCGCTTCTGGCGCAGCCGCTCGAGGCTCCGCGGGACGAGGCGACGCGGCGGGCGTGGGTCGTGACCACCTGCCGTGCGGGCTCGGTGCTGCTCGGCGTCGACCGGGCCAGGAGCCGCGCTGCCCTGACGCAGGCCGAGACCCTGCTCCACCAAGCCGGCGACGAGCCCCTCGCGCGGGGCTGGTGTGAGGTGCTCTCCGCCTCCCACGCGCTGCTCGACGGCGACGTCGGGGCCTTCGCGCTCGGCACGGAGCGCGCGGTCGCCGCCTACGACCGGGCGGGCGACGCCCGCGACGCGTGCAACCAGCGGGTGCGGCTCGGCAACGCTTGGACCGCCCTCGGCGTGCCCGAGCGGGCCGAGCCGGTGCTCGAAGCCGCGCTCGCCGACGCCACGCGGATGGGCCTGCGCCTGGTCGAGGGCTACGCGCTTCAGAACCTCGGGCACGCGCGGGCACGCCTCGGTCGTGGCGACGCGCAGGCGACCCTCGAGCGCGCGCTGGCCCGCGCCGAGTCGCTCGGCGACGCGCGGCTCGCGGCCGGCGTGCGGCTCTACCTTGCGGAGCTGTGGCGATCGGAGGCCCCGGAGCGGGCCGCCGTGGAGGCCGAGCGGGCGTGGCATGCGGTGAAGGACGTCCCGGGCTTCGGCGCGGTCGCCGCCGCGCACCACGCGCTCGCCCTCCTGGCACTCGGGCGCCTTGGGCAAGCCCGGGACGCGAGCGAGCTCGCCCAGCGCGCCCTCGCTGCGCAGCCGGACGCGTTCGAGGAGGGCGAGGCGAGCATCCGTCGCGCCATGGTCGAGGTGCTGCGGGCCGAGGGCGCAGCGGAGGCCGCACGAGCGGCCGCGTGGGCCGCCTGGGAGCGCATCGCGGCGCGCGCCCGCCACATCGGCGACCCGGCCCTACGGCGCTCGTTCCTCGAGGCCGTGCCCGACCACCGCGCCCTCGCCGCTGCCGCGGCGTGACGCACGCACGAGGTACGGCTGCGTGTGCTCGCGCACGCTTTTCAACCGTCGCTCGTGGCTCAATACCGCGCCCATGTCCGCCCTCTCCTTCGCCGGCCGCATCCTGTTCCTCACCGAAGACGCCGCGCTCCTGACGCAGCAGCTCGAAGGAACGCCGCTCTCGGATGCGGTGGTCGACGAGATCCTCGCGGGGCGCGGCCCGAAGCTCGTCGACAACATCTCCACCGACGAGATCACGCCGGGATGGGTCTGTTACCACTACGACGAGACGCTCGGGGAGTACTCGCTGATCGGCCTGCGTGGTCAGGTCATCGGCAAAGGCGCGCTGAAGCGGGGCGGCTTCGACGTGCTCGTCAGCGGTCAAAGCAAGGGCTGCGGCAGCTCGCGCGAGCAGGCGCCCTACTCCGAGCTCGCCGCCGGCGTGCGCCTCGTGGTCGCGCGCAGCATCGAGAAGATCTACGGCCAGAACTGCCAGAACATCGGCCTCTTCACCACGACCGACTTCTCCGTCCTCGCGAAGATCCGGAGCGGCGCATCGATCCCGCTCGAGACCTTCACCGCCGGCCTCGACCCGATCAGCGCGGACATCGTCCGGGCAGGCGGGCTCTTCGAGTACAACAAGAAGCGGCAGGCCGGCGCGCTGAGCCCGCCGGTGATCGCGACGACGCCGCGGCCGATGACGATGGTCGAGAAGATCATCGCCGCCCGGGCCATCGCCGACGCGACGACGGGCGCGATCGGCGTCCCGGCGGTGCAGCCGGGCGACGCGCTCTTCGTCCGCGCCGACGTCCGCTTCAGCCACGAGTACGTGACGCCGATGGCCGAGGCGCTCTTCCGCGCCGCGCTCGGCGAGGACGCGAAGGTGAAGGCCAAGGAGAGCGTCTTCACCTTCCGCGACCACCTCACGTTCCTCGGCTCGGTGATGCCCAAGGACAAGATCGAGATGGGGCTCCTGACCCGCGCCGACGGCCTCGCGGAGACCCAGGAGAAGTTCGCCAAGAAGCAGGGCCTGCGCCTCTATGGCGAGAGCCCGAAGGGCGGCAGCGAGGCCATCTGCCACAACGCGGTGATCGAGGACATCGGCCTGCCCGGCCAGGTGATCATCGGCACCGACAGCCACACGTGCATGGCCGGCGCGCTCGGCGCGTTCGCGTTCGGCGTGGGCTCCACCGACATGGCCAACGCGTGGTTCACCCAGGACGTGCGGGTGAAGGTGCCCGAGACGGTCCGCTTCGTCCTCCGGGGCAGGCTGCGCGGCGGCGTGAGCGCGAAGGACCTCATGCTCCACATCCTCAGCCAGCCCTTCTTCCGCACCAGCCGCGGCATCGGCAAGGTGCTGGAGTTCGCCGGCGAGGGCCTCGGTACGCTCTCCTTCGACGAGCAGGCGACGCTGACGAACATGGCGGTCGAGGCGGGCGGCTTCACCGGCATCCTCGAGCCCAGCGAGGTGACGGTGGAGTACCTGCACGCGATGCGCGGGATCCCGAAGGAGGAGCTCCGCGCGCGCATCGTGCGGAGCGATCCCGACGCGCAGTACCTCGAGACCTTCGAGGTCGTGCTCGACGAGGTGCCGGTGATGGTCGCGACCCCCGGCGACCCGCGCAACGGCGTCGCGCTCTCGGCGCTGCAGCGCGACGTGCCGATCCAGATCGCCTACGGCGGCTCGTGCACCGGCGGCAAGAAGGCCGACATGGACATGTACGCGACCGTCCTGAAGGTCGCCGTCGCGCGCGGCCTGAAGGTGAAGGACGGCGTGCGCTGCTTCATCCAGTTCGGCTCCCAGCACATCCAGCGCTACGCCGAGGAGCAGGGCTACCTCGAGGTCTTCCGCCGCGCGGGCGTCGAGATGATTCAGCCGTCCTGCGGCGCGTGCATCGCCGCCGGCCCCGGCATCTCCAGCGACAAGGAGCAGGTGACCGTGAGCGCGATCAACCGGAACTTCCCCGGCCGCTCGGGTCCCGGACAGGTCTACCTCGCGAGCCCGCTCACCGTCGTCGCGAGCGCGATCGCCGGGCGCATCGTCGATCCGAACGCGTTCATCGCCGATCTGGTCGACCTCGGGGCGCGATGATGCGGCGCGGTGGGCTCGCGCTCGCGGCGTTCCTCTGCGCGCTCGCGGCCCTGCCGGCGCTCGGTCAGCCGGCCGTGGACGCACCGGACGCCTCGACGCCCGAGGCGCCGGGCCCCGCGTGGTTCGAGTACCGGCTGCGGCAGACCGTGGCGAACGGCACCGGCGCCTACGAGGGCTGGAGCGACGCGCTCCGCGCGAGCGGCCGGTACGAGCTCGAGGGCGGGAGCCTGTGGGCCCGCTACGACTGGCAGTACACGTCGCCGGACGACGCGCGCTCGGGCTCCGAGGATCGCCGCGTGTCCTTCGATCCGGCGAGCCGCCGCTACGTGGGGCGACCGATCGACCTCGACGAGTACGACGAGCGGGACCTGCCGGAGCTCGCGATCTGGTGGCGCATCCCGACGAACGTGGCGCCGGGCGACACGATCTCGATCCTCGAGGAGACGTTCCGGGTCGAGGGGCCGGTGACGCCGAGCGAGGTGACCCACGGTCGCCCCGCCATTCTCCTCGCGACGAGCGGTACGGGCACGCGCGACGACGCGTACGGCCGCTTCACCACGAGCTACGAGGACCGCTACTGGTTCGACGCGGAGAGCGGCTGGTTCCTCGCCGAACAGCGGACCGAGCGCGACATCGGCGCACTCGACGGGGCGCCGGCCACGTTCGACGTCACGACGGGCATCGAGCTGACCGCGGCGAGCTACCTGCCCGGCACCACGGCGAGCTTCGGCCGCGTCGCGCCCGGAGTGGCCGTGCCCGCCGGCTCGCGTGGCCTCTCGAGCGCCCAGCTGCAGACGGTCAGCACGCTCGGCTTCCTCCTCTTGCTCGGCGCGGTCATCGGCACGCTCCTGTGGCTCGCGCGGCGCTGGGAGCGCCGCTCGCGGCGCCACGACTACGAGGGCCGCATCGCGCCGCTCGCTCCGAACCAGCAGGCGGACTACGCGGCGCTCTCGCCCTTCTTCGGCGAGCTCATGCCGCATCTGGTGCGCCAGGCGCAGCCGTGGGGCCCCGTCGCCGCGTGGGGCAGCCTCGGCATCGAAGGGATCGCCCTGCCCGCGCCGCCGGGCGAGGCCGCCACGATCTTCGCGCCGCAGACCGCGTGCTGCGAGGCGCTCCGCCAGCACATCGACGCGGCCCACTTCTTCTCCGAGGTGCGACACGAGCACTCGTTCGCGGCCCGCGCCAAGGCGAACGCAAGCGGGGTCAGCCTCCCCGGCTCGCATGCCTACAACGTCCTCGAGACGTACGAGCTGCTCGACCTCTCGCCGCTGCCAGCGGATGTCTCCTACGACCGACAGGTCGTGCGGCGCGGGAGCGCGGCGGAGCTGCCGGCCGTCGTGCAGCTCGCCGACGCGGTG
>Ga0068876_10001521_pt1 | contig 18122 bp, 18 predicted proteins | sample NOAtaG_6_FD_66442 | JGI IMG/M metagenome (GOLD analysis project Ga0068876, IMG submission 66442) | Freshwater lake microbial communities from Lake Erie, under a cyanobacterial bloom - NOAA_Erie_Diel5S_2200h metaG | ecosystem: Environmental > Aquatic > Freshwater > Lake | place: USA: Ohio, Lake... | reverse complement strand
CCTAAACAAGCATCAATATCATTAGGACCATAATCAGCATCCAAATCCTCATCAATAACAGGAATACCATCAAACAATTCCAAAATAGATAGCACCTTATGACGAGCCTTACTCAAATCCAACCACTCTTTATCCAAACTCATACATCCTCCACTTGTCGTTGTCCTATATAACAGGTTACTGCACCAACTAAAAAAAATAGTAAGGCAGGCAGAGCACGAAGCCCTGCCTGCCAAGGTAACACTAACAATTAGGACAAAAACCTAAACGAGTGTTATAAAACAGATTACACTGAGAACAAGGAGCCTGAAACTTATACAATTTATAAGCATCAATCTCACCTAAATCCTCAGACATATCCAACAACTGGAACTTTCTATCTGCTGGATTATAACCTGCATACATAGCATTATCTTGAAGGGTAGAACGCCCAACCATCTCAGCGTCAACAGGTTCAGTAGCAAACAAACTAACAACCTTTGCTATCTCATCCTCCCAACAATCATCACACTTGTCCCACTCGAAGCAAAACTCCGAGTGGGGAAGTGCAGTATCAATAACAGCGTATTGAATATCCAACACTGTTATTCAGCACCCTCAACAGGTGCAATATCAGCAGTAACCAATTGAGAATAGTTAATCCAAGTATTACCAGATTTAAAACTATTATCAAAATAACTAATATTGACCAAGTCAACAACATGGTTACCTTGAGAATCTAACTCAAACCAACCAGACTCAATCATATGAGCAAACTTAGCAACCAACTCAGGGTCACTAGTTTGTAACCTTTTATACTTAGTCACCAACTGTGGGCGACCAATACGGTCCCAACGTTGAATCCAAGTTGGAACACTAAGAACCAACTTATCAGCACCCTTAGTAGTCTTATCGAAGGATACTTGTGCTTTACCATCAGGAATCGAAGGTATTCTATCTGTACTCATCTGCATTACTTCCTTTTCTCTACTGAATCGGTAGTGATTCGTTGTGAAGCACTACCGAGTATCCACTGATTTAGTGGAAATCTACTTGTTACTATCTGCATGTAAATCATTACAAACAAACCCTTCACAAAGACCATAACCATACATAGTCTTATTACAATCCTCATTTGCACACCCTTTACCATCAAGAGTATGGAATCTAACATTACACCAACAATCATCACAATATTCTTTACTCATAACAACCTCCAAAGATTCAAGAACCATTCTCAAATCCACAAGCCGAACCACTACCATAGGGCTGCCGCATGTCAAGCAATGCAGAGAAGTCGCGTGCCCCTCCCAGAGCGTAGCGAGGGGCACGCCTGAACTAGTTGCTTGACATGTTCACTTCACGGCAGCCATATGGTAGGCTCTTGCGGCAAAGCCACCGAAGACAAACCCATATTGTCCCCCTGTAACAAACTGGGCAGACAGTGGTCTGGTGCTGGGGTTATGGTACGGTACAGGAACCCAGGGTTATTAAACTACAAGTCGTAGTATAGTATGTATCACCTACAATATTTTTTTGTTACAGGTACATTTTCCTACTGTTTATAACGTTTTGGTAACAGTTTGGTTACTTTTATAACAATTTTGCTTTATTTTGTCCGCTTTTGTATTTTGGACGGATTAGTATATAGTGAGGGGCATATTTTAATGCCCCTCCAGTATACTGTTTAAAACCCCTTTAGGGGGTTTTATTGTACTGTTAAACTGTTACAGATACCCAGTATTAGGTTGTTACGATGGGGGATGTTTAAGGGGTTTCTTGATGGCTAAGTTTCAGAGTAAGTCTGCCAATGTGAAGGCTATTGAGACTGCTGATGCTAAGCGTTTGGTGCTGGAATATGTGGGTTCTGGTATTGGGGTTAATCAGGCTATGTCGATGGTTAATCGGCAGTCTGGTACTTTGAGGCAGTGGTTGAATCGTGACCCTGTGTTTGCTCGTAACCTTGAGGATGCTAGGCAGCAGGGTGCTAGTAAGGAACTTGATGGGGATAAGTATGATATTGAGTTTGCTGAGTTTTCTAAAAAATTTTTAAACAGTTCTATATTCCCCCATCAACAGAATTGGATTGATGTGTTGGAGGGACGCGACCCTTCTTGGTTGCATCCGAGCATGGTGTATGAGCCTGCTGACCCTACTAGGTTGTTGATTAATGTGCCCCCTGAGCATGCTAAGTCTACGACCATTACTGTGAATTATTCTACTTTTAAGGTCTGTATGGACCCTGACAATACTAGGATTATTGTTATTTCTAAAACCCTGACTAAGGCTCAAGAGTTTGTTTATTCTATTAAGCAACGTTTAACTCATCCTATGTGGGCTAAGTTGCAGGCAACCTATGCCCCTCCTGGTGGGTGGCGTGAGGATGCTGATTCTTGGAAAGCCAACGCTATTACCTTGTCTCGTACTTCTACTGAGAAGGACCCTACGATTCAGGCTTTGGGTATTGGTGGTCAAGTGTATGGTGCTCGTGCTAACTTGATTATTCTTGATGATTGTGTGACTGGTGCTAATGCCCATGAGTGGGAAAAGCAACTGGAGTGGATTCAGAAAGAAGTTGTGACTCGTCTTGATGATGAGGGTATTTTGTTAATTGTGGGTACTAGGTTTGCTGCCACAGATTTGTATAGGGAGATTCGTAGCCCTAAGCATTGGTCTAATGGTAAGTCACCTTTCACTTATTTTTCAATGCCAGCAGTTTTGGAAACCTCGGAGGACCCAAAAGATTGGGTTACTTTGTGGGCTAAGACTGACCAGAAGTCAGGTACTAAAAAGGAACCTGATGCTGATGGTTTGTATTCTAAGTGGGACGGTCCTGCCCTGTATCGTCGTCGTGGTGAAGTAACTCCGACTACATGGGCTTTGGTTTACCAGCAACAAGATGTTCAGGAAGATTCTATTTTCCGTCCTGTTCTTGTGCAGGGTTCTGTTAATGGTGCACGTAAGGCTGGTCCTTTAAGGTTTGGTGCTGTTGGGCATCCACCTAAATCTGATTTTTATACCATCATGGGTATTGACCCAGCAATGTCTGGTAAGACTGCTGCTGTGATGATGGCTTTTGATAGAAGAACACAAGTGCGTCACATACTTGATGTTTACAATATGGAAGACCCTAACCCTCAAAAGATTCGTGCTTTGATGGAAGATTGGGTTAACAAGTATTCTCCTAACGAGTTACGTGTTGAAATTAACGCACATCAGAAAGCGTATGCTTTGGATGAAGAGTTAAACCAGTGGCTTGCTTCTAGAGGTATCCAGTTCCGTTCCCACTTTACTGGTAAAAATAAATGGGATATTGATTTTGGTGTGGCTTCTATGGCTGCACTTTTTGGCACTGAACGTGATGGCAAGTATCAGGATGATGCTTTAATTGAACTTCCTTCTTCTGAAGGAAATGAGCATGTTAAGTCTTTAATTAATCAACTTATTACATGGGCACCTGGTGTTAAGAAAACACAGGCTACTGACTGTGTGATGGCTTTATGGTTTTGTGAGATTAGAGTTAAAGAATTAATTCAGCAAATGGGGTTTGCACAATCTCATAACTACAACAAATATGCAACTAGGGCTGGTATCCGCCAGCGTGGTGTTGTTAACTTAGATGAACTAGCAGCAGCAACATACGCTGACTTATACCAATAGGAGTTTGAATGGCACTTGAAGTGCGACAAATCGCTGACAAGGTTGAGGCTTTAAAACGTCGCAACGCTGAGCGTGACACACGTATGGCAAATGTTTTGTCTGTAAGACGTGGACAAATATCTAACGTGTACCCTGACTTTTTCCCTGAAGGCATGACCCAACCAATGATTGCTAACTTCATTGATGTTGCGGCAAGAGACTTAGCAGAAGTGCTTGCACCTTTACCAAGTTTCAATTGCACAACCTTCAATGTAACTTCTGACCGTGCTAAAGCACAGGCAGAGAAGCGAAGCATGATTGTGAACTACTATGCTCACTCTTCACGCTTACAAACGCAAATGTATACTGGGGCTGATTGGTACCTCACATATGGTTTTTTACCAATAGTTGTTGAAATAGATGTTGAAAGTAATCAGCCTCGTATACGTTTAGATAATCCTCTTGGTGCATACCCAGAGTTTGACCGCTTTGGTCGTTTAAGTTCTTACACTCGTAGATATTATAAAACTCTTGCAGAGTTAATTGTTGAATTTCCAGAATACGAATCACAACTTATTGGACCTGGTGGTAGAGACAATGTTGATTTATATGCCATGGTTGAAATGGTTAAGTATGAGGATGCTGAACAAATCCTTTTGTTTGTTCCACAAAAAAGTAATCTTGTTTTAAAACGTACACCTAATCCAATTGGTGAGATGATGGTACGTGTTGCACGTCGCCCAAGCATTGATGATGACATGCGTGGACAATTTGATGACGTGGTGTGGGTTCAACTCGCACGTGCACGTTTCTCCTTGCTTGCACTTGAAGCAGCAGAGAAATCCGTTCAGGCTCCGTTGGCATTGCCTAATGATGTTCAAGAATTAGCATTCGGACCAGATGCTGTGTTGAGAAGTCAAAACCCTCAGCAAATCCGAAGAGTCGGTTTAGAGTTACCGAATGCAGCATTTACTGAACAAGCAGTGTTGCAACAGGAAATGCGTCTGGGTGCCCGATATCCAGAAGGTAGAACTGGCAACATTGATGCCAGCATTATCACTGGTCAAGGTGTCCAGGCGTTATTAGGTGCATTTGATTCACAAATCAAAGCAGGACAACAAGTACTAGCACAAACCTTTGAAGATGTTTTAAGTCTATGCATGCGTATAGATGAGAAAATATTCCCAATGGATAAAACAGTTCGTGGTGTAAATGACGGTGCACCATACGAACTTAAATACAATCCTTCAAAAGATATTAAAGGTGACTACACTGTTGAAGTCCGTTATGGACTGATGGCAGGTCTTGACCCATCACGTGCACTTATCTTCTCACTGCAAGCAATGGGTGGGGATTTAGTATCACGCGAATTTGTTATGAGTGAACTACCTTGGGCATTGAATGTTTCTAAAGAACAAGAACGCATTGATGTTCAACGTATGAGAGATAACTTAAACAAAGCAATTGAATCAAGTGCAGCAGCATTACCTGAGATGATTGCAACTGGACAAAGTCCTGCAAAACTTATTTTACAATTATCTGAAATAATAACTGCAAGACAAAATGGAACTTCAATTGAAGAGGCAGCAAAGAAAGTATTTGCTGAACCTGAACCTACTCCAGTTGAGGGGTTACCACAGCAGGTTGTAGCACAACCGTCCCCTACGAGTGCTCCCGCTCCCTCAACTGGAGCCACTCCACCACAAGCACCAAACATAGCACAAATACTAGGACAGATAGCGGGATAAAATGACAAAACGTACACAACCTGATTACGTTAAAAGATTTCAGGATGCGTTAAACGATTTTGTTCAAGACCTGCATCCGATGGGTGGGATGTTAACAGGTGCAATAACCATTGTTGAAATGATTGATTCCAATGGTAAATACTTTTTACACGTACTAGATGACAACAAATCTCCTAACTGGAAATTACAGGGAATGATTACAGAAGCAGGACGTTTGTTAGATGAAAAATTTAACACATTTGATGAAGATGAGGATTAATGGCAGAGCAAGTATCAGGACCAGGTAAGTACGCACAACGTACTGACATGAATACTTCCAAACAACCAGTGCGTTATATTGCTAATGGTAATTATGGTGAAGGTCAAGAACTTTTAGGTCTTCAACAAAGTGCAAATATGGCAGGTAAACCATCTGTTGCAGCAGCACCTACTGCTGCTGATGTTCAAAGAGCAATGATGAACAAAGTTACTCCTTTAACAGCCATGACTGAACGACCAATGGAACCATCAACACAAGGTTCAAGAGTTGGTCCAGGTACAGATTTTAGTTCATTAGATTTACCAATGAAAGAAACTCCAACAATTGAACAAGTATTAGCAGAAGTTATGAAGTTCGACCCATCAGGTGAAACAGCAGCAGCATACAACACAATTATCGGAGCATAATGGACCAGATTGTATGGAGAACAGCACCTAATCTGGCAACTGCTGCCTATAAAGCAAACTTAAGTAAATCTGCTACAAATAGCATTGAGTCATACACTTACTTGTTTGATAAACATCGTGAACTATTAAACATGGATGACAAAAGTGACGCTAAGTTAACCTATGATGCTTTAGACCCAGAAGTTAAAACAGCATTAGAAAGTTTATTTGGTAAATCAGATTACAATAATCAACCAAGTAACTGGAGTTTAGCAAGTGCTGCAATAAAATTTATTAAATCACCTGTCACTGGTGTTTTTAAAGCAGCCAAAACATACAGTGATGTTATTAATACACCAGGACGTACAGCACAATTAGCAGCACAAGGTCCTGATTTGAGTAATAAGATTTGGCAAGACGGTTGGGATGGTGCCAACATGTTTGACCAAAAGCAAATAGAAACACTTGACGCAACTTACGGTGCAACAGTTGGTGCTGTTGCAAGAGGACTAGCCCAAGGTAAAACACCTGGCGAAATAATTGCTAATCAAGGTTTAAACAGTGAAGAATTAAGAAACGTTGTTGATTTAGTTTTTAATAAACCAGAAACTTTCGAACCAATACTTGACCAATACAAAAGAGCACAACTAAGCCCAGGTCGTACCACAGCAAGAAACATTTTGGGTAACAGACAAACAGATAATCCGTTTTACAAACTTGCATTCAATACATTATCTGGAATAATAGATTTACAATATCAAATAGCAATTGACCCATTAACATATACTACTTTTGGTATTGGAACAGCAGCACGTTTAGGTTTAACTAGAGCAGGTAAACTAGCAGAACTAGCCAAACAAGGTGCAAGTGGTATTGATATTGCTTTTGAAAAATTTCCTGAAGTAGTTCAAGCATGGGACAATCTTGGACCACAAGTTAAAAGATACACTGAAGCAAAAGGTGACGCTGTTGCTCAGAAAAATATTAAAGATGAAATTTTAAAAATAACTCAAGGTACTCAATTTGATACCGATGAGGCAATTGAGTTATTAGCAGCAAATAAAGTATTTGATGCTGCTTCTGCAAAACAATACTTTAGTCAAATGAGTGACTTTGCTTTATTCTTTGGTGGTAGAACACATTCAACTCAAAGATTCGTAGGTAATCATGTTCTACATGCAAGTAAAACTCGTGCAGTAAAAAGAAACATAACTCAAAATATTGCAAACTTTTGGCAAGCGGTTACAAAAACTGCTTTAACCCCAGCAGAACAAAAACTATTCAGTGAAGATTTCCTTAAAACTACTTTACAAATGGGTGAAGAATCAGCCCTTGGTTCAACAAAGAACTTAGAAGCATTCGCTAACGCACCATCTATACAAATGGCTAGAGAAAGCCTTAAAGGTATAAATGGTTTAATGAACAAATTACGTATTCATCCTGGTAATAGAACAATAAACATTGTTAATAACCTAGTTGAAGAAACCGAAACAGGTGCAAAAGCACTCACTGCTGGTGTAAATAACACACTTGATGTGGTTGAAAGTACTGCAGGTTTAGTAATGAGTAAACCTTTAGCACAATTATACACTCAAATGTTCAAAAATCTTGAAACACCTGGAGATAGAGTTCTAGCATTACGTGGACTTTACACATACATCATGCATCGCATGGGTGTAAGTGCTATGCCAGGTGGTGAAGAGTTCATGAAAAGGATTCTTGATGAACAATTCGGTAACGCACCAGGGTTTTTATCACAAGTTGAAAGTTTTATAGGTAAAGAGTTTGTTGATGCAGGTGTTGTTAGTGCTAAACAAAGAATGTTATCTGGTGGACCAGAGTCTTTAATAGAAAACGTACCTGTTCGTCAAGTAACTTCAGGTGCTATACACGCTTATAACGAAACACCATTTATTGGTCAACTACCTTGGCAAGAAATCGGTCAATTCACATCAGATGCTTTGTTTAAAATCCATGGTGGTAGCAAATATGAAATGCTTAAACGTATTGGTGCAGTAACTAACAGTAAAACAGTTCAAGGATTAAACGATAACTGGACATTCTTTACTTTAGCACCAAAACTTGGTATCAAATCAGCCATTGATGAACAAATGTTCTTTATGCTGTATGCACCAAAGGAAGCATTGTATAACTATTTAACAGGTGTTGGTCGTTTCGGTGCAACTGCAGCAGGTGTAATGCTTGGTGGACCAGTAAAATCCATATCTTGGTTAAGAAACAAACTTAGAAACTACACAGGTGCAATAACTGATGAGGTTAGAGCACAAATAGTTGCACGTGATTTATCTCAAGAAGAAAAAATAGGATTCTTGGCTGACGAAGCAATTCGTGCAGTTGATGAAAGAACTAAAGTTAAAGTAGTAACATCTCAACAAAGAGATGATATGCATGATTTGATGGTAAATGTTCCTCATGCTCTTGAATCAGTTACTTCAACTGTTGCTGTTAACTCTGGTTTAGGTGGCAGATTTGAAATGCCACGTATTGAAATTGCACCATTAGATAGTTTAACTACACAAGTTGAACAACTTGGCGGAACAATTAGTAACATATTTAAACCTGTTGCTGAGAATGCTGACCGTCGTCAACGTGCAATAAGCCAGTGGTGGGAAACCAAAAAACGTTTTGGTATGAATGATTTCAGACTTGGTAACCCAAAGTCACCAAGATTTACAGTTTATTGGAGACCAGCCCAAACATTCTTTAACCATAATGGTTTACAAACCCCTAAAGATATTCAAGATGCTGTAGATAGTTCAATGTTAAACATTGGATTCTGGAAAGACTCTGCAAATAACTGGGTTGTAAGTAACCCTAAGACTGTGGGAGCCTTCATTAATGGTTCTGCTGATTCAGTTGTTAAACGTAAACAAGGTTTCACTGATGCTGAAATTGCTCAAGAACGAGTAGTTAATGTTCTTGCTGATTTAAAGAACGAGTTCAACGGTGGTTACGAAAAAGGATTCAATCAAAGACTTTGGGATTTAATAAACTCAAAGACTTCTTCTTTAAACCCTAACCCTGTTACTTTAGATAAAGCATTTAAAGAATTAAACTTTGAAGAATACTTTGAAGCATCTCAAGATAATCTAATAACTGGACAATTTAAAACAAATATAAACTTTGCTGGTTCCGATGGCATATCTTCTTTTGGTAAAGTAAAAGAGTGGTTCTATGAAAGATTTGACCAACAAGTAACAGCATGGCATCGTGCCCCTGCACACACAGCAATGTACTTGGCTAAACGAGAAGTGTATCGTCAAGCAGAACAAGACTTTGCTACACAAATTTTAAAATCTGTAGGACCAAACCCATCAGATTCTGCTGTATTCTGGGCTAAAGAAGTAGCAAAGAAACGTTATACCGAAATTGCTAACCAAGAAGCAACAATGGAACTATTAAACTTTGTTGATAACCCTGCAATTCGAAGCCAATTAGCCTGGTCTGCACGTAACGTTGGACGTTTCTACCGTGCAACAGAAGACTTTATGAGACGTTTCTATCGTCTACGTAAACACACATTACCTGTTATTTACAGGATGCGTTTAGCAGCATTAGGTTTAGATGGCAGTGGTTTCATACACGAAGACGCTTCAGGTGGACGTTATGTAATCATGCCAATGGATAACTTCATATTCCAGGCTGTAAGTCCTGTAATGAATGTTCTTGCTGGCGGTGAAGCAGGATACAAACAACCATTATTTAACAACTTTAGTTTAAATCTAAACTTTGCTAACCCATCTTTATCACCTGACGCAGCAATGCCAACACTATCTGGACCTGTTGCTGGTGGTTCTGTTTGGTTATTCAAAACAATAGTAGGAAGTTTACCTACCCCTTATGGTGATGTTGTTGCTGACAAAGTTGACAACATTATGCTTGGCGAAATTGGTGACAACTTAACTTTCCGTAGAGCAGTAATACCTGTTTGGCTTGATAGAGCATACAGAGTTATCTCTTCAGATGACAAAGACAAACAAGAAGTAACTGCTGTTCATCAAGCAATTGCATACAATCAAGCCAATGGTATTGGTTTACCACCAGATGCAACTGCTGAAGATAAATACGAATACATGAAAAAGATTAGAATAACTGGACATAACGTTGTTGCTTTAAGAAACATTCTTGGTATGACACCAATACCTTTCGGTGTATCAACTAAAGAATCAAGAGATGTTCCAGATTATTTAAGAGAAGTTGGTATCACTGCTATACGTCAAGAGTTCTTTGACCTTTACGAGAACCTTGCTAAAGCACCAAACCCTAGACGTGATGACCTTTACGAAGAAGCACTAGTAGCATTTGTCGGACAAAATCCTAACAGACTTGTTTACACTGTTTCACGTAATGACAAAGTTAAAGAAATAGCATTCCAAAAAACTGATGCTGTTAAAGACTGGACTATTCGTAACCAAGACTTCATAAAGAAGTATGGCGATGTTGCTTTCTTGGCTGCACCAGATGTTGGTGATTTCAGTCCAGCAGCATATGCTTGGTTTGAAGCAGCAGAAATGATTAAGAGCAGAGATTTAGAATCTTTCCTTAACGAAGTTCAAGTTGCTGTTGATAGACAAAGATACTTTGATGCTGAAGATAAAGCCTTTGATGCTATTGCTAATGAACCTGATTACAGAAAACATCAATACATTAAAGATGCAACTGAACAGTATCGCAAGGCTTTGAGAATATCTAATCCTTTCTTAGACCGTGCTTTGCAACAAGGTGACTTTGGTATCTCTAAACAAGAAACAATGCTTAGAGATTTGAAAGCAATGTTGAATGACCCTAACTCACCTATTGATGATATGACTAGAAATAAGTTAATTGCTTCAACTGAAATAGTTGATGATTCAATGAACTATTTTAATTACAAAAATTCTATCAATGACCCTAATGCTGTTAGAGATAAAAAGATTTACAGAAACAATGCATTAACTGATTTAAAGAAACTATCTATCGGTGATGGTTCTTTAAGCCAGGCAAGTAAAGTTATATTTGAACCTATGCTTAAGTTCAAATCTAGAGATACGTTATAGATAAGGTTTCAATGGCTGAGAATAATACTAAAGATACTAAGGACACTGAGTTAGTTGGTGGCAATCCTCTTACTAGATGGTTACCTAATCAACTTAAAACAGTTTTTGAAGATAGAACATATAGCCCATCAGAGTTGTTAGAAATAGATGCTCAAGGTAAAAAGGTTTCTAAATCTGCTGGTAAAAAGTATGGTAGACAACCTTCTGATTATGTTCAAAGTGGTTATGTTAGAACTCAAGGTGCAGTTCAACCTACTGAAGGTGGCGGTGCTTCTTTCTTCTACACTCTTCCTGACCCTAGTGGTAGTGGTACTTTAGTTGACAGACCTGCTGCTCTTCTTCCTGGTGGTATGGGTTACTTTTATGTTAAAGGTCTTGAAGATGCTGCATCAGAATTTGAAAGCACATACACTTACAAAAGCCAAGTAGGTGGACCATCGATTCAAGCATTAAAAGAAAAACTTTGGCTTGGTCGTTATATGGATGATTTAAGTTATATCCAATCAATCCGTCCAGCAACTAAAGATATTATTGACCCATCAACTAGTGCTGCTATTTATAACATGTTGAATGATGTTAGCGTTTCAAATAAAAGATTACTTGAAACTGGCAATATGAATATTCAAGGTTGGGAAGATTTTGTAGATACCAACTATCAACAGGAAATTAAAACAGGTGGTAGTGTTAACATTCCTAGTGATGACCAATTAAACTTTGCAATTAATAATGCTATACGAATAGCAAAAGGTCGTGATGCTACAGAAGTTGAAGCATTAAATTTGAGACAGCAAATTAAATCTGCTGCCCTTGATTCACCAAGAATAGAATCAGATTATAAAGACCCTGTCACTGGTTTAACTTTAAATGTTACTAGTGGTGGATTTGATGAAACAGATATTGCTAATTTACTTACAGAATCAATGGAAGGTGAACGTCCTTATTGGGCACTTCAACAGTTTGGTAGTGCTTTTAATTCTGTTCTATCTGAAGATGCTAATACCTTACCCGCTGATTTTGCTTCGAGGTTGAAATAATGGCTAAATATACAAGAGACCAAATTATAGAATTACTACGTGCAGCAGGTATTCCTGAAGCAGATATCCCTACTATGGTTGGTATTGCTTTGGCTGAGTCTAATGGTAATACTGATGCTCAAGGTGACCAGAAACTTGCTAACGACAAATGGGGTAACAGTGTTGGTTTGTTTCAAATACGTAGTTTAAGAGACCCTTCTAAGTACAAGGGTGTGGATAGTTTAAGAGATGCAGCAAAGTTAGAAGACCCTGTATTTAATGCTAAGGCTGCTTGGGCTATCAGTAAACAAGGAAAAGACTTTACTCCTTGGACTACATTTAATGAAGGAACATATCAAAAATATATGGATGGTACTTCAACACCTTCACGTGCTAGAGGACCTAAAGTGTTTAAAGGTAAAGGTAAAGTGTTAGGTAACTTAGATAACATTTTTGGTACTCCTGATGATGAAGATGTTATTAGTTTATCTTTTCTAAATACTTTGGCTGAACTTTCTGGTTTAAACTATCTCGTTGCTGACCTTAACTCAGGAAAGATACAACCTGAAGCAGCACAAGATATAATTAGAAAGTCTAAGTTTTTCCAAGAAAATGTTAAGGCAACAAGGGATGCTCTTCTTTTACAGAAGACTGACCCTGCAACATTTAATGATACTATTGAAAATTATAAAGATGAGATAAGACAAACATTTATTGATGCTGGTGCTGAGTATAATGAAAAACAAATAGCAAACCTTGCTAATAAAGCAGTATTATTTAAATTGAAAAAAGAAGATTTTGTAAAGATAGTTGCTGATTCTGTTGATTTTCAATCATCATATCTTAGAGGCTTAGCCAATAGTTATGCTACAGGTATTCGTAAGACAGCAGCATCATATGGTATGACTTTACCTGATGGTAGTAAAGAGTTAAAAACTTTTGTTAAAGGAAAGTTTACTGGTGCTATGTCAGATGCTGATATAGAGGCTGTGTTTAGAGAAGAAGCAATTAAAGCCTTCCCTAATTACAAGGCTAGGTTTGAAGCAGGTGCAACTCTTGATGATGTTGCTAAACCATTTAAAAAAGATATTGCTGATACTTTAGAACTTAGTGAAGAAGATATTAGTTATAGTGATGAAGTTTTAAAATCTGTTTTAACTGCAACTAATCCTAAAGATGGTTCACCTTATGCGATGTCTAGGGCTGAAGTTGTTAAACTTGCTATGAATGATAAAAGATTTGATTCTACTAAGAAAGCACAGGATATGTTAACAACACCATTACTGCAATTAGTTTACGGACGTTACTAATGGCTAAACCAAGTAGACAAGAATACTTAGTATCTCAAGCAAAACTTTTACCTAAAGAACAACAGGCTGCGGCAATTAAACAAATTAATGCTGCTGCTAAAGCACCAGGTGGAATAACCACAACTAAGTTAACTGAACTCAATTTAGGTATTGAACGTGTTCTTTATGGTGCTGACGCACGAGGTGGTACTGCTGGTGCTAAACCAGGTTATGAACAAAGGGAAGAAAAAAAAGAAGAATCACCAGTACCTGATTGGGTATTGGAGTTCCAACGTTCACAGCAAGCACAAATAGAATCTCAAAAAGTTAGTGCTAGGGCTGTAGCAAAAACACTTGCAGCAGCACTAGGATTAAGAGAAAGTATTGTTGATAAAATTGCTGACCTTCAAATCAATCAAGGATACACTGAACAAAGTGTTCAAGTTGCTATGCGTGATTTGCCAGAGTTTAAAGAACGTTTTGCTGGTATGGATAAGTACAATAAAAACTTTGCTGCAGATATTGCTGCAGGTAGAAAAGCCCAAGTAGTAGACCCATTTACTTATTTAGAATTAGAAAAAGATTATCAAGAAGTTCTAACACGATACGGTCTTGGCGAAATGGCTAATACAAATACTTATGCAGAACTTATCGGCAATGATGTTTCTGTTCAAGAAGCAACAGATAGAGTTGCTAATGTTTTTGATAAAATTAACAATGCTGACCAGTTATTAAGAACACAATTACAAACTTATTTCCCAACTCTTGGTACAACAGATTTTGCTAAGGCTTTATTAACAGGCAAGAACCCTGACGATATGGCTAAACAATTAGAACGTAAATACAAGAGAGCAGAGATTTCTTCAGAGATGACAAGATTTAATCTTCAACCATCTCAAACAATTGCAACAGACCTAGAAACACTTGGTGTTACTAGAGAAGAAGCAAGAACTGGTTTCGGTAAAGTTGCAGAACAACTACAACCATTAAGTAAACTTGCACAAATCTATGAAGGAACTACTACTGGTATTGAAGAAGAATTAACCTCTGAACAATTTAGAGGTTTACAATCTCAACGTCGTAAGAAATTAACTGAACAAGAAAAGGCAACGTTCGGTGGTTCTGCTGGTACATCAACTGTATCTTTAGGAACTTCTGGAACTGGTTCTTTTTAATTAAACCTCCACAGCAAGACCGACCAGCCCTTGCGTGAGTAAAAGTCTGGGAGTAAGAGCCATACCGATTCGTCCCCTGTTTTGGTGTGAGGCTTACGTCAACTACAAAAAGAATGGGAGACTGTTGCATGAGCAACAAAAGAAACAACTGGGATGCAGATATCACTGACGAGTACGAAGATGATATTCCTGCTGAAACTGATTTACTCAAGCAATTGAGAAGATTAGAAAAAGAACAGTCAAAGAAAATCAAAGAACTCGAACAGCAACTAGGTAGTTACAAAGTTGCTGAACGTGAATCTACAGTTCAGTATGTTTTGGAGTCGATGGGCGTTAATCCAAAGATTGCTAAATTTATACCACAAGATATTGATGTTAATCTTGAGACAGTTGAAAACTGGGTTAAAGATAATGCTGATGTTTTTGGTATTCAAATTCAACAAGAAAAACCTGTTGAGAATCCAAGTTTGGCAACCCTTCGACAAATTGACACCATCACCGCAGCAGGACAGGCTCCTATCGGTGTGGATGACATGATGCTTCGCATCGACCAAGCACAAAGTGCCGAAGAAATCACTGCGATGATTTTCGGTGCAGAACAAAATAACTACTAACTAAGGAAAACCAAACATGCCAAATGCTTATTCCGCCCTCTCAGGTGGTTCAGCAAATACTAATGGTGGTCTTGGTGGCGGTCAATATACAAGTGCCGATAACGTAGGTACCTTTACACCATCCAATGGTGCAGGTCTCGTACAAAAAGCATACGACCGCTTAGTAGAGTTCTCTCTACGTAGCCAACCATTATTGCGTTCTGTCGCAGACAAGCGACCAGCACGTCAATCAATGCCAGGTTCATCCATTGTATTCCAAATTTACAATGATATGACAAAGGCAACAACTGCTCTTTCAGAGCAAGTTGACCCAGATTCAGTAGCGATTGGTACACCAACTGCTGTAACCGTAACTCTTAACGAATACGGTAACGCAGTTCTAACCACTCGTAAACTGCAATTATTCTCATTGGCAGATGTTGACCCAGCAATTGCAAACATTGTTGCTTACAACATGGCTGACTCAATTGATGAAATTGTACAAACAGAACTACGTGGTGGAACTAACGTTCGCTACGGTTCTGCTGGTTCATCTGACCCAACAGCAACTAACGAAATTGCAGCAGAAGATACAATCTCTGCAGCAGACATTCGTTTTGCAGTAGCAAAATTACGTGCAGCCAACGCTGTTGCTCGTAAAGGTTCATTGTACTGGTGTGCAATCCACCCTGAAGTTTCACACGACCTTCGTGCAGAAACAGGTTCAGGTGCTTGGAGATTGCCACACGAATACCAAACAAATGAAAACATTTGGGCTGGTGAAATTGGTACATTCGAAGGAGCATACTTCATCGAATCACCACGTTGCTACAACGCAACAGACGGTGCTACAAGCCGTCGTGTATTCCGCACTTACTTAGCAGGTCAACAAGCACTTGCTGAAGCAGTTGCAGAAGAACCACACGTAGTAATCGGAAACGTAACTGATAAGTTAATGCGTTTACGTCCAGTCGGTTGGTACGGAGTATTAGGCTTCAAGCGTTACCGCGAACAAGCACTATACAGAATTGAATCAGCATCAAGCATTAGTGCTTAATTAGATTCAAATCAAGATTAAAGCCCCTGGGAAACTGGGGGCTTTACTTATTAGGAGAGTAAATTGCCAAAGTTTTTTCCACCAACAGTAGAAGAAGGACCAGCAGGTACTGGTTTATTCTACCGTTATACACATAATCGTGGTGTTAGTGTTTTAAAAACTTCTGGTATTTATTCTTTAAAAAGATATCCAACACAGGATGAAATTACTGCAGCAACAGAATATTATGCAGGAGGACACGAGTATGAAGTTACCAGTGCACAAAAGTCTGCAATCATTGCGGCTGGCATCGGCATTACTGAAAGTAACTTTGAAGGATGATAAACAACATTCTTGTAGCGGGTGCGACTGCAAGTGCACTTGCTTCTGTATTTTTTGTGATTGCCCCATCGGTTCGAAAGATTCGTTCTATGATGGAATGGTTGGAAAAATTTCGCAGAGACTGGGAAGGCGAGCCTGGTGGTCCAGGTAGAGATGCTGTTCCAGGAGTTATGGAAAGACTTAACAGACTAGACGGTGAGTTAAGTAATAATGGTGGTTCCTCTATGAAGGACTCCATTGACAGAATTGAAAAAGCATTGGGGACAAAAAATGAGTTTACACAGAAGAGTTAAACATCCAGAATATGTTGAAGGATGTTTTGGTTGCAAGGCGTCAACAGTTGATTTAAATCCTGGTGAGGCATCTACAAGGTTAACTATGTCTGCTAAGAAATGGGATAATGAACTTGCGTTATATCGTACGGCTAGGGCACAGGGTATTCAACCTGATTCTACTAAGACTAAGGATATTCGCAAAGCAATAGATATATCAAACAAAACTGGGAGAGCATATGGCAATGAATAAGAAAAAGAAAATGTCAAAGAAGATGTCTTACAAAATGGGCGAAAAGATGGAATCCAAATCTGAGAAGATGATGGAAATGAAAAAAGGCATGAAGAAAATGGGTAAGAAGAAATAGTATGGCAACTAAACCACAAAAAGGTGCAGCAGATGCTGCAGCAAGATTGATTGCAAAGTATGGTAGGGCTGCTGTTGCTAAGGCTATAAAGAATAGTGCTAAGTCTGCTAAGCCTGTAAGTAAGTATCCTACTTCTAATGTTAAGGTTGTTAAGAAAACTTCTGACGCTAAAAAGAATTATTATAATGATAGAAGTCGTGACCGTGCATACAATTCTTCTATGAAAGAAATGTATGACACTGAAGGTTCTTATGGTGCTTATGAAGCAGAAGGTTATGTTAAAGATATGACTTCACGTAACTTTAAAAAGAAAGTTAACAGACCTGCACCTGCTAAATCTAAAACAATTAGAAAACAAGAAATTAAAAGAAATCAAATCATAAAGAAAAAAGGTAAATAATATGTGTTCAACATGTGGATGCAACTATCCAAACGTAGACCATGCTATGGCTAACGCTAAAGGTGATAACCCAATGGGTATGCCAATTGCACCTAAACCATCAAGCATTCAAACAGCAACACCTAAAAAACCAGGTAAATAATAATGTCAATGCTAGGACCTGTTGCAGGTGGTGCCGCTAGAGCCGCTGGTAAAGCAGCGGCTAAGGCTGCCCCTGTTGTTAAAAGGGTTGCCAAGAAAACTGTTCAAACTCTTGAACAACAAATTGATGATTTAGAGAAACGTCTTGTTGTTGGTCGTCAAAAGTTTAAAGAAGCAACTGACCCTGCTGCTAGGAAAAAGATTGCAGACTTTGGTATTTCTTTAAAGAAAAGACTTAATAGTCTTAAAGATGAGTTAACTGCTAAGACTACCGCTGAGGGACAAGTTACTCGTTCTGGCAGAATTAATAATAAGTCTCAATCAACTATTGAATCTAAAGGTGTTACTGGTCAGAAACAAAATAAGAGTGCTAATAAACCTAAAACTCTTGGTGATACTAGAGATGAATTAGAATCTGAGTTTAA
>Ga0068876_10001512_pt1 | contig 18178 bp, 9 predicted proteins | sample NOAtaG_6_FD_66442 | JGI IMG/M metagenome (GOLD analysis project Ga0068876, IMG submission 66442) | Freshwater lake microbial communities from Lake Erie, under a cyanobacterial bloom - NOAA_Erie_Diel5S_2200h metaG | ecosystem: Environmental > Aquatic > Freshwater > Lake | place: USA: Ohio, Lake... | reverse complement strand
GGACATGCAGTCTGGCAAGTTTGGCATGACTAAGACGCCGCAGGCAGGTTTGCCTACTGAACGCCAGCCAAGGCCAAGGCCAGTACCTGGTCCTCTTTATGAGGCGCCAGCGTTTGTTCAGAATCCTTATTACGACAGCCCAGACACACCAGAGCCTGGGTCAAAGATGGGGCCGCCGAAACCAACTGGCACGCCAAAGAGCAAGCCAGCTAAATTCCGACCGAAGCTTACGAGAGGAGCACGATAATGCCAAAGGTAGGGAAGAAGGAATTCGCATACACAGAAGCTGGCAAGAAAGCCGCTGAGGCCTACGCCAAGAAAACTGGAAAGTCTGTCAAGGGCAAGGGGAAGGGTAAGTAATGCCAGGCAAGCCAGGTCTCTACGCCAACATCAACGCCAAGCGCGAGCGTATCGCTGCTGGGTCGGGCGAGAAGATGCGCAAGCCAGGTTCCAAGGGTGCACCTAGCGCCAAAGATTTTAAGGAGTCGGCCAAGACGGCCAAGAAGGCGAAGTAATGCCAAAGACTCCAGCATGGCAGCGCAAGGCTGGCCAGAATCCTGGCGGCGGGCTCAACGCAGCTGGCCGAGCATCGTACAAGGCGCAGACTGGCGGAACGCTAAAGGCCCCAGTTAAAAGCGGGGACAACCCGCGAAGGGCCTCGTTCCTTGCTCGGATGGGCGGAATGCCTGGTCCAGAGCGAGACGAAAAGGGCCGACCGACAAGACTCCTCCTAAGCCTTCAGGCGTGGGGAGCAAGCAGCAAGGCTGACGCGAAGGCGAAGGCGCGTGCGATCAGCGCACGAAATAAGGGGAAGGACAAGAGGGTTGCGAGTTGACCTCACGCAAGGATCTATTGCACACGATTTGGCTCTCGGCCGCACTGACGTCGAGTTCTTTGCTCGCAGGTGGCTTGGCATCCAGGGAAACCCTGGACAGGTCGAATGGTGGAAAGCCTGTGCAGAGCGAGATGAATCTGGGTGGAGACCGAGATATCTCACGACCGTCGTCTCAGCTGGAAATCGTGCGGGGAAAACGCTGGCGATGGCGGTCATCTGTTTTCATCATGCCTTCTACAAGCTCGGGTCTAAATCCCCCGACGGATCTGACAACGACGCTCGACGTTGGATGAGTCAGCCGTATGAGTGGTATCATATCGGCATCCAGCAGGAGACAGCAGAACTAGTTTACAGGGAACTCTCGATTATGCTCGAGGGTATCCATCCAGCCCAGAAGGGGAACGGTTGCCCGCTCACGAAGGAGATCGGGGCAATTGCAACATACGACAAGAAGTACCGAGGGGAGTATCCGTGGATCAAGATTCACCCAACGTTCGGCGGGGCAAACATTCACTTCCGAACAACGCAAGACAAGGCCAAAGCGCTGCTTGGGAAAGACATGCACGGAATTTCCTTCGACGAGGCAGCGTTCGAGCCCTATCTGGACTTGATCTACCAAGAGGTGCTGAACCTACGGCGGCTCTCTACTGGCGGGCCCTTACACTTCATCGGAACGCCAACGGAGGGTCAGAACTTCTACGCGGACCTGTGGGATCGGGGAGACCCGAACAACCCGATGAGGGACCCGCAGTTCAGGAGCTTCAGGCTATCGACAAGGGATAACGTCGGGTACGGCTTGTCAGCCGATACATTTGATGCTATCCTACGCCAGCAGGATGCGTACCTTATCCCGCAGAACATTGATGGAGAGTTCATTGAGGCTAGAGAGTCTTTCTTCTCGGCAATCGCAGTGGACAAGTGTTTCAGAGATGATCTTACCGATGACGTTGCGCCAGCTGTCGGACGACGGTACGTGCAAGGAGTCGACCCTGGTATTGCTGCCGACTCGACGTGGGCTGTCACGGTTGACTATTCAGATCGCCAAAATCTACGCGGCGTCCGAGCTCGACGACGAGGAGGGAAGCAAACTATCCCTGCCGTTGTTAATATGGTGAGGGAGAGCCACCTACTGTATAATCAGGATCGCTCGTTCTGCACCACCGTCGTTGACTCCACTGGTCTGGGCGGTCGGTTGTTCCAACAAGAATTTAACGTGATCCGCCCGATTCGCGGGGTGGACTTCGGGGGAACAAAGGCGAAGAAGCTTGAGATGCTACATGATCTCAAGTCAATTATCGACAAGGGCCAGATCGCGTTCCCGCGTGTGGGCCCGTGGATGGAGATGCGCAAGCAACTCCTGGCGTACAAGCTCAATGACAAGAAGCTGGAAACAGACGCAGTCATGGCGCTCGCACTTGCTGTGCGTCACGCATTGAGGAATCCCGAGAAGGCAGTAGAAAACCCAACCTTCTCCTACTACGGAGCAGTTGATTAATGGCAAAGATTCGTCGCATCCCACGTGCGTTCCAGGATACCAAGGGAATTCCTGGGCAATACACCACCGACCCCGCCGTAGCGCCGCCTGCCCAGATTGAGTCCATCGGCAAGGCCTACGACAAGGCAAAACGCATTTCTAAGGGCCAGCAACTCTTTGAACCCCTTGGAGGTGGCAAGCCGCTCGTAACGTCGCTTAGCGAGCCTGCTACGCCTAATGGCGGGACTTCTAGGGCCCCTCGCGGGACAAGGAACCAGCGCGTACGCCGTGGTGGCGCAATCAAGACCAGCGTAAAGTTTACAGATCTTAACATTCCGTTGCTCGGCACGGACATCAAGGACCCTGTCACTGAGAGGAAGGCGCCTGCTCCTGCCAAACTCCCAGAGCAGTACGAGACCGCAATCAACATGGTCCGTACCAAGGCGAAGTTGATGAACCTCGACCCAGAGGCGGTCGACGAAGTCAAGTTGTTCCAGCAGATGCTCATGCGCCGTACGGACATGGAGTCCGAGCAGGCACGCCTGCGCTCGATGTTCCGACGCTTTGACAATCTCTATCACCCAACGACGATGACGCTCGGCGGTGCAGACCACTGGCCAGAAGATCCAAGCGCACGCCTTGCTGGCCGCGCCCACATCTCGGTCAACGTGCACCCCGCGTATGTCAACATCCCTGCGTCGCTGCAGGCTGTTCGACCAGTCATTAACTACGTCCCATCAAACACCGACCCAGAGTCGCGTACGCTCGCATCCGAGCGTGAGCGGCTCTTCTTCCGTTGGTGGGAGGAAAATGATTTTGACCTCTTGCTCGAGGACGCTTGTACGTTGAAGTCCCTTTACGGGCACACTGCAGCAAAGATCTACTGGGATCCATACCTTGAGATTCCTCGCGTTTCCATTGTTGAGTCGCCAGAGAATCTATACCTTGGGTACGGGTCGTCAGACTTCCGACGCATTGACTGGTCGCTCTACGTCTACGGCCTATCGCCGCAGGCGGCCAAGGAGGAGTTCGGCATTGACGTAGTGCCAGTTCATCACGGCACGTCGACCTTCCTGTACACGACATCCTCAACGCACGACGACCCGCTGGCAAGCGTGTACCGCAACAACCTGGAGAAGAACCCACAGCGCAACCGTTCGCAGTATGAGCTCCAGCAGGTTGAAGTATATGACTACTGGTACAAGAAGCCGACCGAGCCAGGAAAGCCGCCGATTGTGTGCAACTCTATCTTTGTTGGCAACACAATGGTCAAGAACGAAGAGCACCCAGAGTACGAGGGCATGATCCCGTACATTCCGCTCATCAACCAGCGCATCCCTGGCAGTCCGTACGGCAAGCCAGAGCTCTACGACGTGGAGCAGTTGCTCCGCGAGAAGGACGAGCGTATGAGCGCTCAGGCCCAGATGATCCACTCAACCGTTGGCGGGCAGATGTGGCAGCTTGTCGGCGCAGAGGCGCCTGACGAGGTACCACCAAACGCAATTCCGAAACCGAACCGTATCGCAACACCTGGGCCTGGCAACGAAATCCGAAACATTACGCCATTTATTCCACAGTTCCAAGTGGAGGATTACAACCGACGTATTGACCGCGAAATTGCGGTCGTTACTGGTTTGAACGACTTGTTGCTTGGACTTGCTCCAACCAGCGTGCTCGGATCATCCCGAGCTATTGCGTCACTTGTAGCAAACTACGAAGCTCGTCTTGCGCCAAAGCGAAAAATTCTCTACACATGGCTTAAACAGGTGTGGGAGATGACTGGAAAACTTTGGTCGTCTAAAGACCGAGATGTCGAATTTATTTTTGGCGGAGAATACCGAATTGATATTGTTCCGCCTGAGCTTACCCCACGAGACACGCTCGAGTTGGCTCAAACCGCAATCAACCTTGTGCAGAACCGCATCTGGAGCTCGGAGCGCGCAATGGATCGCGTTGGCGTTGAGGATCCAGAGGGCGAGAAAGACGTCATCCGCGAAGAGCAGACAGACGCCACACTCAACCCAGCTTCGGTTCTTACAATGGGAAATCTTATTGCAATTTTCCGCCAACTTGGGGTAGCAGTCCCTGGCCAAGAGGGCGCGGCTGCCCAAAGTATGAACGCTTCACGAACCCTTAACCCGCCAGCTGCTGGCACTGAGGCAATGAATTCGCCAGAGCAGCAAGGTAATCCGCCAGCGGAATCGGTCCCAGGAAACGCCCAGCCAGGAGTCGCTATGGCCGAACCGCAACTAGCAACTGAGGAGAACGTCTAATGGCACGAAAAGGTAGATTTGCACGGGGCGGAACTGGAGGTTCTAACCTATCTCAGCTTGTCTTTGACATTATGCGACAACAGATGTCAAGGGAAGTTAACGGCATTGTTGACGCATATACCAATCAAACAGACTGGAGAGGCGGAGGGGTTCCAACGCTTGATGAGGTCCTTTCTGCGCTTCAAGGGTATCTGGGCAATTCGTGGGTAACTCAATCCGATAGGGATAATATTGCCGCTACAATTTCTCAGGTTCGAAAAGTTGAATCTGCCAGAGTGGAAGATTCCTTGCTTCGAGCTATTGACGCGAACCCGACTAGCGTTGAAGCCGTGATGGAGTACGTCGGATTCCTAAAAGGCCAAGCGGATAGTGCAGAAAGCCCCAATTTGGCAGAAGAAGCCAAGGGTAAAATGTTTACCGCATTGGGAACATTGTCAAACAATATTGGTCTTTTGTACGAGGGCGGAGGGATGTCCTCAGAAGAGTTTGACCGACAGAAGAAAGTTATTATTAACGAGTACTCTACGACCTCTGGAGAGTATAGACAGCTCAACACGATATTTGTAAGCGCAAAGTACAAAGCAGAATTTGACATTCAAAATACGGCGTTAGCTACTGCAGGCGCTAAGGGTGCGAAGGCGTACGAAAACCAGCTTAGGCTGTTTAGGCAGTGGGTTAAGGGAACGATTGCTGAAATGCAGGCCGAAGGCCTTGCTACTGTTGACGACAAGGGCAACGTCACTGAAGGGATTGATGCAGCCATGGAGGCGCAGCGACAGCTTGCCGTAGCAGACGGGAAGCTTTCCGACATTGGGAAAAAGTACGCTGCCGAAGCAGCTGCCCAGCGATACACCCAGCTAAACACCAAGTCTGCAGAATTCTTAAAACTGGTAAACCAAACGCTTGGGTCAAACTATTCGGATGTTTCACAGTTCATGCAAAACCAAATTGACGTCCAAAGGTTTTATTCAAACGCATCTCCAACTGTTCGTTCAAGCGAGCAGTTTATGTCTGAAAACCGACTAATGGAGTTTATGTTTGGAAGCGGAAACTCAATCATGAACGCTGCTAAGGCAGCTGGGCAAACTGCAGATTATAAGATTCTCAACAACATTAGCAAAAATTATGGACGCAACACGCTAGTTGACGACGCAGCAATTATCTTTTCAGACTGGATGGACCAGGTCGGGTCGGCTGGATCGAATCCAAAGGCTGCCGTTACTGCCATTGATCAGGCGATTGGAAGGTACCAAGACATCATCAAGCGCCTTGGAGATTCTATTCCAGCAACAGAAATGGAAATTCACAAAAACACGTTGAACGCATTGATTGAAGCGCGAAGCGGCAAAACTGTTGACTTTACCGAGATGAGTGCGTTTGATTTGGCAAATCCTTTTGCCATGGATTACAACAAGGCTGTTGGTGTTCTTGCCAGCACATTCCAAGAAATGCTTGGCCTTGTTTCTAACTCATCTGCAATTTATAATGAAATCGCAGAAGGTGGGAAGGTCTTGTCTGGTGCGATTGACGCAAGCGGACGCTGGCAGTATGGTCCAGCAGTCAATGAAAACAGGAAAGACGTTCTTTCTTACTATGACCCTACGTCTAAGCAAGTTGTTGGCGTTGCGCCAGTAAATATTATTGGTGAAAATTCTGCTGGGGAAGAAGCAGTTTTAGGGTATTTGTTCGATCTAGGCAACGGAAAGTTTGTTGTGCGGGCCCAGGTTAACGGCGAATGGATTACCTACGAGCCTGGGTACGATCCGTTCTCAAAGAGAGAAGGACTAAAATACAAAGATTTTAAATCTTTGTACACACAAAGAACACCAACTAACACAAGCGGTGGAGAATACAGTTACCAGCAAGATTCTGAATTTATTCTTGCCGAGGGACACGAACAAGCTACGACTGAAGGCCCAGACGCAACTAAGCAAATAACTGACCCAACGGAAATTGGACTTGGTGGTCTGCAAGAGACAATTAATTCATTTAGAAGTATTAACAATCCAGATATTATGGACAGAAGGAAGGCAATTACTGTTGCAGACGCTGCGGCCAATGCAAAGGGAACCAGCCTAGAAGCTGGCATTAAAGGCCTTTACACTGGCCTTGCGCCATTTTCAACTGCCAATCTTGCGTCCCCAGCATCATTTGCCCAAACGCAAGCTGGAATTCAATTCAGGGCTGGCGAGCGGGACATCAGCGGACAGCTTGCTGGCTATGCGTTTAGGAATACGCCAATGTCCAGTTTCTTTGGAAGCCAGGCTGGAAAAGATTTCCGAGCTGGCGAGCGGGAAGATCTAGGAATTAAGCCAATTGGAACTCAAGCGCCCGCTGTTGGTGGCCGACCCCGCAGCGGACCGATTAAACTCTAAGAAAGGGATACATGCCTAAGTCACCATTTGGAGGCGGATCAAGCGGGCAGCCAGGGGGAGGCGGCCTGCAGCCTACAGTATCCAGACTTGGATCAATCAATACAGGAAAAACTACCACGCCAGACACGCGGGGTATCGGCACGCTTTCTATTGACTTGTCTGGATCTGAGCCAAGGCAACAGCAAGAGGTAAAAGCGCAAGGACTTGGAGCAATTCCTGGGTTAATTGCTGACGGCATTTCGGGCGGCATTGGCGGCACTATTGGCCTTGCCCTTGATATTGCTGACCAGCCAAGGAGATTTGTCACAAGCGAGCTCCGAAAAGGATCTGTGCTTCGCGCAATGGGAAAAGACCCTGGGTTTATTTCCAATCTTGCTAATGAAATCTCTATGTATGCTAGGCCAACTGCAACCAAGGCCTCACTTGCGGAAATGAACAAAAGGGATAAAGAAGGCGGAGTTCCGTACGCCCTTGCAAAGCCATTTCTTACGACTGGCGCATCTATCGTTTCTGGCCTTGCTGGTATGGCCATTCAAAGGGCAAGCAAATACGATTCCCCAATTTTTAGGGGGAAGATTCCAGGCGGTGGTCCACTTGCATTTGGACTTGGTGTCATTACTGGACCAGAAACACTAAGCAACGATCCAGAGACTCTTCCGCGAGTAGTTAGGGACATGCTGGCTAATGGGGCCACAGCTGAAGAAGCCCTTGACTACATGAATGACAACTTCGACTTTACCGACAACGAAGCTGCATTTGATCTTCTTGCTGGGATTACAATGGACCCACTTAACTGGGCTGGAAAGCCTATTAGCTTTTCTCAGCAGATCGGCTATTCCAAGCAACTTTCAAAGGTTGCCAACAATGGCAAGACTTGGCAAGAAATGCTTGTTATGTCGTCCCTTTCTAAGAATGAGATCGCAGTAGCCAAAAAGGTTGGCCTGCTTGGCGACGTCTATAACGGGACGTTTGGCAAGGTTGGTGATGGGTGGGAAAGAGTCAAGCAGTTTATGCGCGCACCGATTGCGGATGCGACAATGCAAACTATTGGGATTGAGGCGCTGAACGAAGATTTGGCCATGCTTGCAAATCTTGGGCCAGAGGCTCAATCTTTGTATAAGGAAAACATGCGAGAGGGCCTTAGCCTTGTGCTAACTTCTGCATCCAAAGTTCCACTTAATAGAAACGCGGCTAATGCGTCAAAAAACTTTGCAGAAAATATCATTGTCCAAGCATCAAGGGGCCCAGCTGGGATAAGGCAAATTCCAGAACTTTCTGGCGCTTCGGACGCTGTTGTTGACACCTTGGTGTCTGCCGTCAAGCGGTGGAGGTCGGAACAGAGCGACGATGCCCGAGCCGCTCTTCAAGAAATTGTTGATACCATTGCCCAAGATCGCAACATTTTCCTAATCAATAGAGAAATTAACGGACTGTTTATGAAGGGTGCCCAGAGGATTCCTTTTGTTGGGAAAAGGTATCGACAAGAAACAATCTACGCCGCAAGGTCGGAGATGTGGAACAGCATCAGGGACCACGAGTTGCGGGTTCTTCGGGCGTTGGATGGAACATCAGTAGAGGCACTTGATCTCTTGCGCAAGGAATACACAAACGGTATGGGTCTTGCACTTAAAGCATCAGATGGTCCTGGCCGACAAGTTATTGAGGATCGATTCGACGAAATCCTCATGGCTGGCAAGCGACTATTTAATGCTGGGAAAAAGGACGCAGCACTTGAATACGTGGCAAAGCGAATGGAGCTTGCCAGAATTCAACGGTACGCTAACTCAGTAAAAGTTGTCCGACCGTTGCGCAAGCTGACCAAAATGCCAATTACTGTAGTAACTGGCAATCGGTTTTCCCACGCTACTCTTACTTCTGCAATTTCAGAGCTTGACGATGCAATTAAAAGCGGCACTAAAGAGGATGTAGCAAATGTAGTAAGAGAGCTTGTTATTAAGTATCGAGACCTTTCGTTTAACTACGACAGCATTGTTCTTGAGGAACAGCTTGCAACGGACGCTCTCAAGATTGGCGAAAATGTCCTTCGAGACATGAAGCGGATGTTGCGCCTTGAGGGGTACGTCACCCGTTTGCCAGACGGACTTATCGCCAAAATGGATGAGTTTGAGTTTGGTCTCGAGCCAGCCCAGCAAGCGAAGAAAGAAAGAAACAAGGCACTGAAGTCGCTGCTAAGCATCTTCAGAACTAGCGACGCGAACGCCGTCCAAGGGGCAAACGAGATTGCCTCGTTTGACGAGATCGGTGATATCAATTCGTTTGCAATGGAAATTACCAAGGATCGCCTTGGCAAGCTTGCAAATGATGGCGTTGACATTAGCGGATACAACGGCGTCGCTGTTATGTCCAGCGACGGCCTCAGCGTGCTCGGCGGGGATGGTGGCGCAGAGAACCTAAAGAAGTTGTCAGACGTACTAAGTTCCTCATTTGAAAAAGGAACTGGGAAAATGATTGGAACGGCATACCCAGCCAATAACCCACTTCTCGCTCGAAACTTTTCGGAAATGTTCTCTGGAGGAGTAGACGCGATCAGGCACGGAAACTTTATTAATAGGAATGAGTTTACTCAATACTCTCCAATTATTCCGCTTCGTGACGCAACTACCTACGAATCTTTGGAGAGGCCCGTTTCAGAGCTATTCCCAAATCTTATTGATAAGGAATGGTCCCTAAGACTGTTTGGCGCCGAGGGAGGCTCTCTTGCAGGATACGATGGGTTCTACTCGTCTGGTTCAAATATAGTATTTAAGTCTTCGCTTAGGAACAAGCAGCCGCGAGATGTAATTAACTACCTTATTTGGAACAGGATGAATCGAAGCCTTGAAGGGACAAAGGGTTTCTGGGACACTCCTAACATTACTTTTGAAAAGAAGAACTCTCTTGCCCCGATTGCAAAAGCACTTGGCATTGATGCCCCAGAAGAGTTGCAGACAGGGTTGGCCCTGTACGACACAGCGTTTATCGGTGCAAGGCAAAACTATTATCCTCTTGCTGGAAACGAAAACTCAAGGGATTTAATTAAGGTTATCGGAAACACGGAAGAGGGAATTAACAGGATCAAGGGACTTCCCGTTTCGGAAAAGAATAAGATCTTCCTTGACCCTTCGCGCATTGCTGCTGGGTTTGTACTAGAACCATTCCCAAAATATACGGTTCCAGATTTTGACAGAACAGTTGTTTCCTTTAGTGAAAATGACAAGGATGCGATTATTGGCCTGACGGAATTGTTCAGGGATATTACATATCCAGTTGGCAATACCGAAGCCTCATTTAAGGGGGCAGACCCGCTTTACTCCTGGCTGTGGCAATACATGCTTTCCGACCTAGGAAAGGGAGTGGAAAACAGCAGAGTTATTGACATGTATAAGTCTGGGGAAAAACCGTCATGGCTAAAGTACCTTGACGGTTTTGTCGAGGAAGGCGCGGAAGGCAAAGAAGTCATTGACATTGAGGCATCTGTCAAAGCGCTAACAGACGAAATCCGAGAAGCTGTTTCTTCTAAGGCAGCCGAGATCGACGCAATTAGATCAATTGACAGGTCGCAAAAAAACAATGGTCTTGCCGCAAACGGGAAGGCGTATTTGGAAATGGCCAGCGGAAATGGCGACAGGGCTGCAATTAGCTGGTCAGACATTTTCCACGGTATGGATCGCAACGTTTCAATCGACAGCATTAGCGGCCCTGGGGCTGCAATGAGCCACTCAGCCGATATTACCGTTGATAAGCTAAAGAACACTTTGGCAAATTCGTATTATGAGTTTGGCCCAGTCGAACCTTACTTTTTCCAGTTCATTGCTCACAGCGACATGATTCCAACAAGCTACTTGTCGATGGTCGACGAAGCTGGGGATACAGAAAAAACCTTTAAGGTTTCGGCAATTATTGAAAAGATTAAGAACAAAGAGATTTCATTGCAGGACGGCTACGCACAGATGGCCAATATTGCAATGGAATCCAAGCAGTTCCTTTCAAAGACTGGCTATAACGCACAGTACGACATTAGCGGATACCTCCACAGATTTGTCGAGCGTCTCGGCGTAATGGCGGATAACAGAATAAATATCTTGAGGGATACGCAGCCAGGCAATGGCTACGTGACTATGCGCGTGTACGACAAGAACGGCAGTGTGATGCTGGAGCCACGGTATACGCAAATGAATCAAGAGCTTTCAAAGCTTCTTGCTATCGATCCGTACCAAGACGTTGCGTACTCTTCGCAGATTGCAAGCCCAGCTGGCATCAACCCAGAGCGCCTTCGAGCGGCTGCAATTCCAGAGGACCCAGCATTTGAAGCTGCAACTGGGGCAGCAAAATTGGCACAAGCTTCTGAAATTGAAGTTGATAGCACATCCTTTTTAACTCCAGAAGAAGCGGCCGCAGAGCTTACAGCTCCTGGCGCCAAGGCAGCTGCCGATCAACAGGCAATTGCCGAGTTGGTAAAAGCTCGAACTCAGCTTCGTGATCTCGGTTACGAAATGGGACTTGAGCCGAAGCAGCCGTACATCCAGAAGCTTGATGTCACTACTGACATTGCTGGCAATGCGGTCATTAGGCCAAGATTTGACATTTACACGTCAATCGACGAGGTCGACGATCTTTCTTCGTTTGGCATCAAGGGGGAGGATTACTTGCCCCTGCGAGGCAAAGGCGTGTTTGAAAAATACAAGAAAATGGTTATTCCAATTTCAAATAATGAGATTTACGACAATGGCGTTGATCGGCTTCGCATTTTCCTTGGGGGAAGAATTAGCAAGGGCGACTCTTTGCGGGCAATGGCGAATATTGTACAGCGAGCAATTGAGAACGAGGTTAACCCAGGAGGCCTTGGAAACAAGGTACTAACGGACATCTTCATTGATGTGTTTGGAGGCGGAGAGCGCGGACTTCGCACTTACACAAAAGTTTTTGGACCAGATGGTATGTCAATTAGCCCAAGGTCTGCGCTAATGTACGCTCTTGAAGGTCGACCAGATACGATTGGTTGGACAACAAACCTTTCTAAGCGGATTCAGTCAAAAAACGACACAATCGCAATGATTGCGCAAAAGCTTTATCCCCTCGTGCGATACCGTTACAACCCGTATTTTAACTGGCAAGAAGGAATTGAGCCATACGCATTTAACATTTTGCGTGGCGTTAGCGGAGAAAAGGCATACGAGGAAGGATCGTATCTTTCAGACGTATTGTCGCAACGAGGAGGCGCCATTGCTGACATGCACAACGTTGGTCCGCACGTGCTTCTTCGAAATGCAACGACTCTGCAGAAGATTAGCCAAGTTATGCCCTCTGCAGAAGTTGCAGTTGGACTAAGGATTCAGGAACGAGCCAAGAAAATTGGGGGAGAAGTTGCTGATGCGGTATTGGCTGGCTCTGAAAAATTCAAGCAGGGAGTTAGCGACTCAAAAGATGTTGCAATTCAAGCGGGTACGGTTAACGAGCTTGTAAGAACTTCTGGCCCAGAGATTATTAAAGATCAACCAGAAGTTGGACTTCTGTTCCAAGAGATTACTGGATCTAACGACGTCGGAACAAACCTACGATACTTTATTGACCAGAACATTAACAACATGTTCCCAACGCAGGTATTGCGAATTGCCGACGTATCGTCTGCTCCGTTTACTTGGGGCGCACCAATTGAGTCGTCTTATCTTCAACCGTTCAAGGATGTTGTCAGCGTTACAAACCCAACGCCACAGCAAATCGACAACTTGGAAGATATTTCCGCAGCGCTGGAAAAGGTTGGCGGGCCAATTGAGCTACGAAAGAGACTTGCAGCTGCGGCACGGGAGTTCCTTGCCTCGGCAAAGTCAACGCCAGCTGGTCGAACCGTTATCTCTGCTGGTGAGTACTTCAAGGGAAGGCTTTCACTTACGACAGTTTCAAACATTTCGAGTGACGTTCGCCGAGCAATTGAGCGATACACTGGCAATGAATATAGTAACATCAACCCGTATTTGGGAGCAAAGGCAGAGTTTGGAGTTCAACTCAATTCTAGGACAAAGAATTTGAGCAAGATGAAAGCCTTTGCTGACGACACCGACAACTTTGCAGAAATGGAAAAGGCTGTAAAAAATATCGACGAGGCAATCAGTAACAACCACATTGTTACTAGGGGAAGAATGTATCGGATTGCCAACATGCTTGACTTCCTCAACCCAAGTGACATCCAAAATGTTAAGCCTGGGTTTAAATTCGGAGTGGAAAACTTCCAGTCATTCTCTAAGGTAGAAAAGCGTGCGCTTAACGCTCCGAACGCTGGGGCTGGTGAGCCAATCATGCTTGTCATTGACGATGCAAGGGGTTTGCCAGGTATTGATTTAAACGCATTCAAGGCGTCCTCGGTATCTGCTGAGGAGGAGATTCTATTTGCCCGTGGTATGGAGTACGAAGTTATTGAAGTTCTTGGCAAAAAGCAACTCCCAGGAGTCTCAAAGAGTGCTTTGTATGTAAAGGTCAAACCAATCATGCAGCCAGAAGCGGTGGCAACACTTAACAAGATTGCGCCTACGGAAGCAGCCAGGGTAAAGCTTCGCAACGCGCTAAGCGACGTGGAGATTGCCCAGGCTAAACAGCAAGAATCCTTTGAGCTTCTTACTAAGCTTTTGTACTCTCATCCAGAAGTTATGGAAGGCGTGCAAAAGATGGGCATGGCGATCAAGCAGACGCCAGCAAACATTCACAACGCACGCTACCGAAAGGCAAGGCCGTCGGTTCCAACCTCTGAGATTACTAAACTAGATCCGAACGCTTTGCACGACCGATACAGCAAAGTGCAGGGATCATTCGATGCCCGACCGCAGCCAGCGTACATGGAGCCAAACATGGTGTTTGGGCAGCAAGTAACTGGACCGCAGGCTGCCCTGAACACTGGCGGAAAAACTGGGTGGTGGATGGGCATGGACGGCATCAAGCGATACGTCAAGACCGTGGCGAACCCAGACCCATCGGCAACAGAAATGCACGCGCTTGTAAACGAATACATTGTTACAAAACTCCTCAAGAAAATGGGGGTCAACGTTCCAGAGCAGTCGCTTGTAGTTGACAATGGAATTATTTACCTTGCCAGCGCTGAGGTTCCTGGAAAAGAGCTAAGCAATATCCCAATCGACGCAGATATTGCAAAGCAAATTGTAGACAACCATGTTGCAGATTTGATTGTTGCAAACTTTGACGTGCTTGGCCAGGACTACAAAAACTTAGTTGTTACCCCAGACGGAGCAATCGTCAGAATTGACAACGGGAACTCCACGTTCTACCGAGCTGGCGCAGGGTACAAAGACAACAAAAAGACTGGAAACATTGACCCAATGCTTTGGCAAGATGTAGACCCAGGTTGGTGGTGGAAGCCAGAGACGTTCTCAAAAGGATCTTCGTCATCAAATTACAAGGGAATTATCGAAAAGGCCTATCCTTCGCTTGCAACTCCAGGCGCCAGTACGCTCGACATTCCAAACTTCCTGGAACAATACACAGACATGGTCAGCAGGCTCGGCGAGTTTGACAACGCAATGGAGGAGATCCTCTCCCCAGTAAGGTCGTACCTATCCTCGAAGAACCTAGAGATTTACAATGGTAATGCGACAAGGGCAGACATCGTATTTGGAAACGCAAACGCCACGGTTGGCCAGCGATTTACCGTAACTAAGGGCCTGCTCAAGAGCCGAATTTCTCAGCTTGATGCCGCAGTAAATACAATTCGAGAATCAAGGATTGCCGACCTAAACGCGCAGTACGGCACGCAGGAAGCAATCGGTGGGCTAAGGAAGGCAAAGCGACCAAAGCTGAAGAAGCAAGACAAATGGGTTATCGATGTGTCTGAAAGACTTGCCTCATCTCTGCAGCAAGGAGTAACGCTTCCAGGGCTTGACGCAGCGCTTCAGGTAATTAGGAACGGGAGAATTCTTGATCCAGTCGCAATCAATGCCCTGTCTGAAGGGCTTGCACCGTTCTTGTATAAGCGAGGGGCCACGCAACAGTTCATGGACGCCTTTGCGCAGGCCCATGCAGTTGCAACAAGGCGTATATTCCAAGAACAAATGTTTAGCACTCACAAGGGCATGCTCGAGCGAACAATGAACCACCCAGTGCTTGGTCCATATCCAACATCCTACATGTACGGCAAGGTGCTCCCAGCATTTATTGAGGCGCTATTTGTATACGCCCCATTTACTGGAGAGTTCGCTCCGTTTATGGGTGCGCAACGATTAAACCAAGTTACCGACTACATTGCGGCAGAGCTAGAAACAAACGACGAACTTTACGAGTACGTCATGCGTCGACCGCCGTTGCTTATGTTCCTTAGCGGCCTGCTGCCAGGGTGGCCAAGTGACATCGGAGTCAGCCTTCCTTACTGGGCCCGAGAAGGAATTATGCGACCAATTGCAGAAGGAAAGTTTGAGTCAATTCCAGGCAAGCTCGCGGAAGCTGCGGGGACTCAATTTGCACGGCAATTTGGTGCGCCGCAAACTCTTACCAGGTCGGTACAGGCAGTCAGCGAAATCCAAAACTTCTTGACTGGCGACCCGAACACCAGCGTTATCGACGATATCTCAGAGTATTTGCAGCTTAAAGATTCTAATTAAAAGGGAATAGCCCCACCTTTGATAGGGGCTCGCAAAAAGGAGAACAGTCAGGATGGCTGAAGAAGTCGCCGCCCCAGTCGTGGAGCAGTCGCCAGCACCAGAGGTTGTTGCAGAACAGCCTGCTGTGGCCACTGCCCAGGATGAGGACGTAGCCACTTGGAAGAAGCGCCTAGCTGGTAAGGATCAGGCCCTCACCGCTACGCAAAAGGAGCTTGCTCAGATCCGCGAGGAGGCAGAGCAGCTCAAGAAGTGGAAGGCCGAAGTCGAGTACGCGAATATGTCGGAACTCGAAAAGGTCAACCTCAAGGCGCAGCAGTTGGAGGCAGAACTTAAGGCGACACGAGAGGCAGCTGAGCAAGAGACCCTTGCTCGGAAGCACCCTTTGTATGCCCAGTTTGCCCAAGAAGTACAAGGACTCAGCCTTGCGGCGCAAGCCGAAGCGTTTGAAAAATTTGTTACTTCGGTAAATAAGGAACAAACAAAGGATACTTTCGTGGATGTTAACGCCCCACGCAAGAGCACGCCAGCTCCGAAGCAGCGCACTGCTGCTGAAGTCATCGAAGATATGAAGGCGTTGGGCAACCCATTTAGCAAGTAAACCAAGGAGTAAATAGTGGCTACGACCAGTACCGCTACCTCGGGTTTTAGCGATCTTGTACAGGAGCTAGTCCAGGCGCGAGCCGAGGAAGAGCTTCGAGCACGTGCCGTTCACGCGATGCCAGGACTTTACGTCCCAGGCCGTTTCGTGAAGGGCACGAACACGATCCGCTATGCCCGCTATGCGGACCTAGCAACAAACACAACCCCACTCGTTGAGGGTACAGCCCCGACCGATGACGCTCTGACGATTTCGTCCGAGTTCTTCACGGCAGAGCAGTACGGTGGAACCGTCGCGGTGACGGACCTCGCCCAGCTTGACTCGCCGCACGACCTCATCAGCATTGCTGCTGAGCGCGTGGCGTACAAGGCAACCCGCACGATGGACAACCTCGTGCGCGATAACCTGCACAGCTCAGCCGTGACGAGCGCCATCTTCGGCGCCACGGGTGCTACGGCAGTGACGGCCAACGCCGCCACCGCAGTCAGCGCTGCGATCTCGGGCTGGCACATTAAGCGAATGGTTGCAAGCCTGCTTGCTTCCAACGTCGCACCGTTTGCAGACGGCTTCTATCGGTTGATTATTCACCCGAATCAGCAGTTCGACCTGCTCACGGACACTTCAGCCAACGGCTTCATCGAGCTCAACAAGTACGTGTCGGATCTTCCTGCACTGACGAATGAGATCGGTCGCTTCGGTGGCTGCCGAGTTGTAGTTTCGTCCGATGCGTTCCGCGCATCAGGCGCTGCACCGACGACGTATTCGTCCTCGGGCGCCAACTACAACGCGCTCTTCCTTGCGCCTGACGCTTACACCATTGGTGACAGCCAGACGCTCCAGAGCTACTTCGTGGCGCCAGGTGGCGACCACACCGACCCACTCGCCCAGAAGGCGTTGGTCGGCTACAAGATGCGCTTCGGTTCCATGTGGATCGACGAGTCGGGTGCCCGATTCCGCATCTTGCGCACCACGTCCACGATCAGCTAATATTTAGCGATCTGGATTTCCCCTCCCAGGCGGCTTCGGCCGTCTGGGAGGACAAGCATGGGGGATTAATGGCAGAGAATCTAAAGGTACTAGTTTGGGGCCACGTAGAAGATGGCCCATGCGCATACTTCAGGGGACATCAATTCTCAGACGAGCTGCTAAAGCTTGGGGTGGAGTACAAGGGGATCAGTCGAGTTGATTTCGACGTTGCTGAATCTGGCAGGGGGATGTTGCTCCCAGAGGCATTTAGCAAAGGGCTTGTAAGAGTCGATTCAAAAGATATCGACTGGGCGGACGTAGTCGTGTTCCGCCGATACTACAACACTACGCTGCATTGCGAACAGTGCCCAGCCGTAACATTTAGCTACGACGAAGCTTCCAGGCACGAGCATGGGCCGATGAAAGAGCGGGACATCATTACCCGTTTGCTCTGGCCTACATTTAATTACGCCGACCATGGCAAAGCCATTGTGTACGAGACGGACGATGACCATTTCAATATTAAGAAATGGAACGGGTACATCAAAGACGTAATCCCAGAGTACCCGATGATCGAGGAGATGGCCAAGCGGGCAGACCTCGTGACTACTTCAACGCCAACCATTGCCAAGAGGTATGCGCGCTTCAACGACAACATCAGGGTCATCCGTAACGCTGTCGACCCAGCGCTGTACGAACGCACGGCGGAGCGACCAGACACAAGGACGCGCATGCTGTACTACGGCAGCACCGCTCGCATGAGGGATTACGTAGGGGACATTAGCGACAGGGGTAAGATCACTGGCGGGTACGGCGGCAAGGCCGTGCAGGATTTTGCCAGAGACCTTCAGCGTGTGTTCATTGGCATGAACAAGAACACCGAACACATGGTGGTGCCGCTCTTCGACGAGGTGCACGAGTACGTCGAGAGCATCCCTGGATTCTGCAAGCTGCTGGCCGACTCGTGGCCCGAGATTGGGATTGCCCCGCTTGGGGGCGACGAGTTCGACCGAGCCAAGAGCGAGCTGCACTGGCTCGAGTACTCCATGACTGGTGC
>Ga0068876_10001502_pt1 | contig 18245 bp, 15 predicted proteins | sample NOAtaG_6_FD_66442 | JGI IMG/M metagenome (GOLD analysis project Ga0068876, IMG submission 66442) | Freshwater lake microbial communities from Lake Erie, under a cyanobacterial bloom - NOAA_Erie_Diel5S_2200h metaG | ecosystem: Environmental > Aquatic > Freshwater > Lake | place: USA: Ohio, Lake... | reverse complement strand
TGATGCGCCGCTGAAAGCCGCTCGGAACGGGCGGGCGGCTCTGGTACGCTCCTCGAGCGATGCAGCGGCTCGAAGACGTCGATCGGGAGCTCGCCGGGTTCGGCAAGGACGAGGAGGCGCTGCGCGCGGCGCTCGCTGCGGCCCTCGAGCGGGTCCGAGGGCTCGGTGACGTGGACGCCGCGCTCGCGGCCCTGGGCGCGTCGGGCGCGGCCTCTGGGGTGGAGAGCCTCGCTCCCGCCGGCAGCTCGGCGAGGCCGATCAGCTGGGAGGAGGCGCGCCGCTCGAGCCGGCCGACCTCGACCGAGCGTGACCGTGACAGCGAGGAGCTGCTGGGTGACGATGCGCTCAGCGATGTGCCGCCGGTGCTCGTGCCGGCGCCCGCTGCGGGCGCCCTGCCCGATGCGCGCGCCGAGGCGCCCGTCGAGATCCCTCCGGCCGTCGAGGTGCCCGACGCCGAGGTGCCCGACGCCGAGGTCGAGCCAGCATTCGTGGGGATGAACGGTGCCGACGGGTCACCGGCTGCCGAGGTCGAGCCGGCCTTCGCCGAGCCGGCCGCGTCCCTCGCGCTCGATCCCGACCCCGAGTTCGGTGACCTCAGCGTGGAGGTCCCGGTGGTGCGCCCGCCGACGCTGCCGCCGCCGCGCCCCGCGACGATCCCTCCGCCGAGCGCCGAGGCGCTCCTGTCCGAGATGCTCGATCAGCCGGACGAGGAGGCCGCGGTGCGCTCCACGCCCGCGCTGGAAACGCCGAGCGTGGACGAGGACGAAGCGAAGGACGCGCTCCGCGCTCTCATCGACGACGATGCGCGGGCGCTCGCCCGCGAGGACGAGTTCGGAGACGAGCGGACGGTGATGGTGCGGCCCGAGGCGCTGCGCGCACCCGCGGGCGGGGGCGAAGACGAGATCGCGGACATCGAGATCGATCTCGACGAGGAAGCAGACGTCGAGCTGGCCCCGATCCCGCCGAGCCCGACGAGCAAGTCGCGTCCGCCGCCGCCACCTTCGCGGCCGCCGGAGGCACCGGCGCAGAGCTTCCTCAGCCGGATGCTGCGCGGCGGCAAGAGCTGACCGAAGGGGCGCGGACCACTGTTTCAGCGGCGTCGCGCCGCGGGACGCCGAGCGGGCGCGAGCGCCACCACGTGCTCCTCGCGGGGTCCGAGGGATCCGGCGCGCGCATCGGGACGAGGCACCGACGCCGCCGCGACGAGGGTGAGGCCCGCCTCGGGCGCGAGCCGCTCGAGCTGCGCGAGCGCAGGCAGGGCGCGCCCGCCCACGTCGCCGTCACCGAGGACCATCGCGATGCGTCCCTCGTCGTCGAGCACAGCGCGCATCGCGCGGAGCACGGCGAGCAACTCGCTGTCCCACTGGGCCGGGCTGCGGGTGCCGCGCACGCCGATCTCGCCGCGGTCGAACGCGAGATCCGGCAGTCCGAGCCACGCCAGGCGCAGCGCGTGCTGGCCGTGGTAGTCGTACGTGCCGCCGTACGGCGGCGAGGTGACGATCGCGTCCACCGGCCCTGGCAGCAGCTGCGGCAGCGCACGCGCGTCGCCGGTGAAGAAGTGCGGCGCGGGCGTGCGGACGGGCAGCGCCGCGGCGAGCTCGTCCCAGCGCGCGAGGAGCTCCTCGGTCTTGCGGAGGAAGAGCTCGGTCGGCAGACCCTTGCGGAGCCGCTTCTCGACGAGGTCGTCGGAGGTGTCGGCCTTCTTCTTCGAGAGCTTCACCACGAGGGCGCTGAAGACCACCTCGAGGACCTCGCGGGAGCGCGGCGGCAGGGCGCGGATCTCCTCGAGGAGACCGGCGAGCTCCTTGAGGATGTGCGGCGTGTAGAGGCCGAGCATCGGCCCGGGCAGGCGGGCCATCGCCGGCTCCCGCGCGCGGACCCGCTCCTCGGAGCGCATCGCGACCTCGCGGGCGCGCGCGCCGAGCTGCTCGCGCACCGCGGTCGGCGGCGGCTCGGCGCGCACCCTCGCGACGCGGGCCGAGAGCGGGTTCAGGTCGACCCCGACGGCCTGGTGGCCGAACAGACGCGCCTCGAGCAGCACGGTGCCGCCGCCGGCGAAGGGATCGAGGACGGTGCGCGGCGCGGCGCCCCGCGTGACGAGGCGGATGAGCTCGCGGGCCATCGTCGGGTGCATGCGGGCCGGCCAGGTGTGGAAGCCGTGGGTGAAGCGGTCGTCGGGCTCGCGGCGCGCCGCCTCCCACGATGCGGCGAGCGCGCGCGCGATCGCAGGCTCACCGCGCTCGATGATCTCGGCGTCGATCGGGGCCGACAGGGAGCGACGGGCCCACGGAGGGAGGTGATCGCTCACGCGGGCCGCTCCGCGAGACCGAAGAACGCGCGCACCGCGCGCTCGTCCCGGGTGCGCTCGCCCGCCGCGTCACGCGCCACGAAGGGCGGCTCGAAACGGGTGGCGCCGGTGTGCCCGGCGCGCAGCGTCGCGAGAAGAAAAAGCGGCGCCTTGCCCTGCCGCGGCACGAGCTCGCGGAGCGACACCAGACCGAGGCCCATGCTCGGAGCCGACGCCGCGAGGCGCGCGCGCTGACGCACGCTCGCGCAGATCACGACGACACCCTCGGGAGCGAGCATGCGCGAGGCAGCCGCGAGGTAGGCTTCGACGCCGCCCCGCAGCTCGAAGCGGGCGTGGGCCTTCTGCGGATCGGGCGGCAGGGTGGCCTCGCCGGGCAAGAAGTAGGGCGGGGTGCCGGTGACGAGGTCGAAGGGCCCGTGTGCGGCGAGCGCGGCGAGGGCGGCCTCGTCGCGCAGGTCGCCGTGCATGGCGTGGACGCGATCCGTCAGGCCGTTCTCGGCGACGTTGCGCGTCAGCAGCGCGAAGGAGATCTCCTGCGCCTCGATGGCAGCGATGCGTGCTCCGGGCAGGGCGTGGGCGAGGCAGAGCGCGACCGAGCCGAGGCCGGTTCCGAGGTCGAGCACGCGACGCGCCTCAGGGGCTTCGTGGGCCGCGGCGTAGGCGGTCAGCTGATCGTCGATCGAGTAGCGGTGACCTCGCATCCGCTGATGGACGCGATAGCGCGAGGTGAGCGCGTCGGAGCTGAGCGGTCCCCACGCGGCCGGGTCGAGGTCGTGCTCGGTCGCGCCGCTCATCGCGCGAAGAAGGCGCGCGCGCTCTCGCGCTCGTGCTCGGCGAGGGTGGCGCAGAGGCCGATCGACTCGAGCGCGCTCGCAAGGTTGCGCGGCCCGCCGCTCGTCGCGGCCATGCGGGGCTCGAAGAAGGTCCGCACCCCCTCGATGCGGCCGCGGTCGCAGAGGCCGTCGACGGCGAAGGGGAGGTAGCCGGCGTACTCGGGGCCGATCCGCTCGAAGACCGCATCGTATCGCTCGACGAGCCACGCATAGGCGGTCTCGACGCCCTCGGGGTCGGCGAACTGGCCCATGAGCGGCCGGAAGGCCTCGTTGAGGCGCAGGCGCTCGTCGAGCACGAGATCGAGCACGCGGGGACGCAGCGCCTCGTCGTCGACGCGGCCGAGGGCGATGAGCAGCTGCTGGCGAACGACCGCGTCGTCGGTCGTGCCGATCAGCGCGATCAGTGCCTCGAGCATCGCCTCTCCGTCCTCCTGGGCCGCGACCGAGAGCGCGAGGGCGGCGAGATCGCTGGGCACCGCATCCGGGTGCACCTCGCCGCCCGCGACGTAGGCCGCGCCGCGGGTGCGGGCCTCGGCCCGGACCGCGGGCACCTCGCCGTGCAGCGCGAGGAACTCGAGGATGGCGGCGCGGAGAAGGCGCGCCTCGCCGTCCTCGTCCGCAGCGCCGCTCCATCCGAGCCGGCGCAGCTGCGCGGCGTAGAGCTCGGCGGCGTAGCGCTGGAAGGCAGCCTCGTGCTCGTCCTCGAGCAGGTGCTCGCGGGCGAAGGCGAGCAGCTCGATCGGCGCGGTCGCCACGAAGCGGTCGGTGCTATCGGCCATCGGCGCGAGCGTGCGCATCGCGTCGGCGAAGGAGATGCGGCCCGCGCGGAAGCCGGCGCGCACCGAGTCGGCGAGGACGATCCGATCGCGCACCGTGAGCGGCGAGGTCGCGCCGCGGCGGGGCCGGGCGGAGAGCGCCGAGGTGAGCGCCTCGAGCTGGGCGGGCTCGAGGGTGAAGCGGGCGTAGCTCCCGCCATCGGCGTTGGGCAGGACCCAGGTGGGGCAGCGATCGCCCTCGAGCGTCACCGAGCCGGTCTCGCCCTCGACGAGCGTGCAGGCGGTGCGGGCCTGCCGGCCGACGAGGTAGCGGACGCAGACCGGCACGTGCCAGGTGCCGGCGGTCTCGATCGTGCTGCCGAGCGGCGCGTAGCGGCTCTGCCGGAAGCTCACCGTGGCAGGGCCACGGCCCTCGCAGGCGACGGTCGTCTCGAGCAGGGGAATGCCGGGACGGAGGGTGAAGCCGTCGATCACCGCGCCGACGTCGCGGCCCGCCTCGGCGGAGAGCGCGTCGACGAGGTCGGCGGTGGTGGCGTTGCCGCGCGCGTGCTCGGCGAGGTAGCGCCGGATGCCGCGCTGGAAGACCTCGGCGCCGAGCCAGCGCTGCACCGTCATGATGACGCTCGCGCCCTTGCTGTAGGTGATGGAGTCGAAGGCGTTCGAGATGTCGTGGCGCGTCTCGATCGGCTGGCGGATCTGGCGAGCGCTCGCGAGGGCGTCGGCGTCGAAGGCCTCGAGCTCGGTCATCAGCTCGCTCACCCCGGCCTGGAACTCGGGAAAGGTCGCCTCGACGATCTCGGTCTCCATCCAGCTCGCGAAGCCCTCGTTGAGCCAGAGGTCGTCCCACCACGCCATCGTGACGAGGTTGCCGAACCACTGGTGCGCGAGCTCGTGCGCCATGACGAAGCCGAAGCCGCGCCGCTGCGCGACCGGTGCGTCCGCGTCGAGCAGCAGCAAGCCGTCGCGAAAGGTGACGAGGCCCGCGTTCTCCATCGCACCCGCGGCGAAGTCCGGCACCGCGACGATGTCGAGCTTGTCGAAGGGATAGGGCGAGCCGAACCAGCGCTCGAGCGCCGCGACGATGCGCGGCGTGTTCTCCATCGCGAAGGCCATCTCCGGACCACGGCCGCGCGGGCACAGGCCGCGGAAGGGCAGCGGCGTGCTCCGCACCTCGTTCGGCGGGATCTCGCCGCGCACGACGTCGAGCGGCCCGACCGCCCACGCGACGAGGTAGGTGGGCAGCGCCTCTGTCGTCGCGAAGCGGTGCGTGGTGAGGCCATCCTCGGTGACCGTCTCGACCTCGCGGCTGTTCGCGAACGCGCCGAGCGCCTCGGGGGCGCGCAGCGTCACGTCGAAGGGCACCTTGAAGCGCGGCTCGTCGAAGGAGGGGAAGGCCTTGCGGGCCGCGATCGACTCGAACTGCGTGAAGGCGTAGTGGTCCTCGCCGACGTCGACGCGGTAGAGCCCCTCGAGCGCCTCGTCGAAGGGCGCGCGGTAGCGGACGGTGATGCGCGTCTCACCCGCCGGGGCCTCGCCATCGATCAGGATCCGGGCGATGCCTTCTTCCTCGTCCACTGGCTCCCACCGCGCCGGCAGCTCGCCGACCCGGACCTCGCTCACCTCGAGGTGCTGGCCGTGGATCCAGATGCGCCGCGTCGGCTCGGCGAGCGCGACGTCGATGTGGGCGAGCCCATCGAAGTGCGTCTGGGCCGGGTCGATGGTGAGCTCGAGCGCGTAGCGAAGCGGGCGCACCGCGTCCGGCAGTCGCAAGGGTGCGGTCTCGGCAGGCACCTCGTCGCCGCTGGAGCGGGGCGCCTCGCCGCCCTCGGTGGGAGACGGTCCGCCGCAGGCGGGAAGGAGGAGCGAGAGGGCGAGGAGAACGGAGCGCGCGCGCATGCGGCGCGTCATGTAGCAGGCGCGTCGGGGCAAGCACGGCGCCCAGAGGGGTGGCAGGACGCCGGGCCGCCCCCCGAGCGCTCGGCTACGCGCCGACCTTCAGCGGGCTGCCGCCCTCGACGCGGAGGGAGCCGCTCGCCTGCGCGGCGAGGGCCTGGGTCGCCTCCTCGCGGCGCAACTCCTCGAAGAGCTCGCTCACCTCGGGCTTGCCCTGGAGCTGACCCGACAGGAGCGTGGAGCAGTCGGAGAAGGTCTTCTCGAACGTGAGCGCCTCGCGCACCCGGCTCGCGACCGCCTCGCGTCCGGCGGCGAGCTCGTTCTCGAGCGTCTCGCCGTAGCGCTGCAGCTGGGCCCGGAGCCCCTCGATCTGCTTGCGCAGATCGGCAGCGTTCTTCTCCTTGGCGAGGCAGCTCCGCTCGTGATCGACGTGGACCTCGCGGAGCACCTCGTGCCGGCCGCGCGCGGCGACCGCCGCCTCGAAGGCCGCGCGCCAGCGGGCCGCTTCGGCCGGAGTGCGCTCGAGCGCGGCGGCCTCCCGCTGGCTCTGGTCGTAGATGACGCGCTCGCGCTCGAGGCGCTTCTGCACCTCGACGAGCCGCTCTCGCTCGGCGCTCGCGTCGCGGAGGATCCGCGACTCTTCTTCGGCGAGCTCCTCGACCTTGCGGCCGATCTCGGCGCGGAGCGCCCGACCGCGTCGCTCGACCACGTCGAGCTTGCGCTGCTGGCTCGCGACCTCGCCTTCGAGCCGCGCGGCGCGCGCCGAGACGGTCCACATCTGATCGATCGCGTGGTTGACGTCCTCCGGCACACGGCCGCCGGGGAAGGCGCGGGCGACCATGCGCGAGTAGTAGGCGGTGCGGCGGCTCCACTCGACGACGCCCGGAGTCGCGGCACGCGGGGGCGGCGGCGGCGCTGCAGGGGGCGCCTCGCCGGGCTGGACCTCCCAGCTCTGGGGCAGCGTGCGCTGCAGGGCCTTGAGCTCCTCCTGGAGGTGGTGGCCGTCGCGGAAGCGGTTCTTCGGATCCTTCTCGAGGAGCTTCAGAATGATCTTCTCGGCGACCTCGGGGAGCTCCTTGGCGAGCAGCCGCGGGCTCGGCGCCGGCCGCGTCTTCTGCATCTCGAGCAGCGTGTCGCGATCGCTGCTTCGGAACGGCAGCTGCCCGGTGACCATCTCGTAGAAGAGCACGCCGAGGGAGTAGAGGTCGGAGACGGGCGTCGCGTCGTCGCCGCGGGCCTGCTCGGGAGACATGTACTCCGGCGTGCCGAACACCGCGCCCTTCGGCGCCAGACGCGGGTCGCGGGCGAGCGCCGCGAGGCCGAAGTCGAGGATCTTCACGAAGTCCTTCCGGCCTCCGCGCGAGGTCAGCATGATGTTGTCGCTCTTGAGATCGCGGTGCACGACCCCGAGGTCGTGCGCGCGGGCGAGCGCGGCGCACATCTGCTCGAGGATGTCGACCGCGCGGGCGAGCGCCATCGGGCCCTTGCCGATCTCCGAGGAGAGCGACGCGCCGACGAGGTACTCCATGACGAGGTAGAGGTCCCCGTCCTCGGTCTCGCCCACGTCGTGGATCTCGACGATGTGCGCGTGATCGACGCGGTTGGCCGCGCGCGCCTCCCGCAGCATCCAGGCACGCAGGTGGGTCTCGGCGCGGAGATCGGGGCGGATGAGCTTCAACGCCACGACCCGGTCGATCAGCACGTGGCGGGCGCGGTACACGACCCCCATGCCGCCTTCGCCGAGCAGCGTCTCGAGGCGATAGCGCCCAGCGACGACCTTGCCGAGGTAGGAATCTTTCCGTGCGGGAGCTTTCGTGTTCATCGGTCGTGCTCGCGGTGCAGCGGCGGATGATATCCGGATCGCGCGATGAAATTCATCCGGGAAATGGCGGCGCGCGGAGCGATGAGAAGAGCGCCTGGATCCCCGCGGTCGTTCGGCTATCCTGAGGGTTCTTCGTGGGCGCGGTCCCGCGAGGGAGGATGTCTCCGACGCGGAGGGCGACGCGACGTTGCGCGAGCGGATCTTCGGCCCCTATCGGATCGAGCGGCCCCTGGCGACGGGAGGCATGGCCGAGGTCTTCGTCGCGCATCGGCAGGGGCCGCACGGCTGGACGCGGCGCGTCGCGCTGAAGTGCATGCTCCCGCAGCTGGCGCGGGATCCGGAGTTCACCGCGATGTTCGTGGACGAAGCGCGCCTCGCGGCACGCCTCGAGCATCCGGCGATCGTCCCGGTCTTCGACTTCGGCGAGCACGAAGGGACCCTCTTCCTCGCGATGGAATACGTCGAAGGCGCATCCCTCGCGCGGCTGTCCCGTGCGCTCGTGCTGCGCGGCGAGGCCCTGCCGCTCTCGGCGGTCCTGCACGTCGGCATCGAGATCGCACGCGCCCTCGCCTACGCACACCACGCGCGGGACGCGCGCGGGCGGCGCCTCGAGGTCGTGCACCGCGACATCTCGCCCGGGAACCTCCTCGTGGCCCGCCGCGGCCAGCCGAAGGTCGCCGACTTCGGCATCGCCCGCTTCGCCGAGGCGGTGCACCGCACCGACGAGGGGCTCGTGCGCGGCAAGCTCGGCTACCTCTCGCCGGAGCAGGTGACGGCCGGCGAGATCGACGGGCGGACCGATGTGTTCGCGCTCGCGACCGTGCTCGCCGAGCTGCTCCTCGGCGAGCCGCTCTTCGGCGGCGGCACGGAGCTCGACGTGCTCCTCCGCATCCGGAACGCCGATCTCGGCGTGCTGCAGCGATCGCGCCGGCGGCTGCCCTCCGATCTCGTCGCGGCCCTCGAGCGCGCCCTCGCGCGGCAGCCCGGCGCGCGGCCCGATGCGGCCGGCTTCGCGGAAGCGCTCGAGCAGCTGGCCCGACGCCGCGACCTGCTCGGTCAGGGCGCGCTCGAGCTCTCGCGCGCCCTCTTCCGGCTCGACCTCGTGGCGCCCTCTCCGGAAGACGCCGACGCCCGCGAGCCCGGGGCACGGCCGACGGCGCTCGTCGAGACCGACGCTCCGCTCGACGTGACGCCCGACACCGCCCGCGTGATGCCGCGCGGGGTCGAGGAGCGCCTCGCCGAGATCGCGCTCGAGCCCGGACCGCTGTGGGAGGTGGAGCGCACGGACGGACACGTGGTCGGCCCCCTCACCTTCTCGGCGCTGGCGCGGCGGATCCTCGCGGGCGAGGTCCCCGATGGGGCGGCGGTGCGGCCCGCAGAAGCGCCGAGAGCGGGCGGGCTGGCTGGGCCGGGCGAGCTGATGCGGCCCTCCGATCGGCCCATCCCCCTCGAGGGCACCTCGCAGCACGGTCCGCTCGCAGGCGGCGCGCTCCTCTCGGTCGCGTGCCAGCTCGGCAAGGAGCGACGCACCGGCCTGCTCTCGCTGGCGAGCGCGGACGGCACGCGGCGCAAGCGCATCTACTTCGTCGACGGACGCCCCGACTTCGTGTCGTCGAACGATCCCGGGGAAGTGCTCGGCGAACACCTCGTTCGGAGCGGCACGTGCGTCCGGATGGAGATCGAGATGGCGCTCGCGATGGCCCCGAAGCTCGGCGGCCGGCTCGGTGACGCGCTCGTGCGCCTCGGGATTCTGACCCCGCACGCGCTCTACTCGGCGCTCGCGGCCCAGGTGCGGACCCGCTACCTCGAGGCCTTCCGCTGGCGGGAGGGGAGCTGGTGCTTCGTGCCGGATCAGCGGGCGGCCGAGGCGTCGGTGCCGCTCCGCGAGGGCGTCCCGGACCTGCTTCGCGCAGCCGCCGAGAGCGCGGACCTCGCGGTCGTCACCGGCGCACTCTGGCCGCTCCACGATCGGACGCTGCTGCCCGGTCGCTCCCCGCCCTTCCCGCTCTCGGTGTACGGCGCGCGTCCGCTCTGGACCGAGGTGGTCGGCAGCGCAGTTGCTCAGGCCGCATCCCGCACGGTCGCCCAGCACGTCTCGGAGCACGCCGGACGGAGCGCGAACGACTCGGAGGAGGTCCTCCGGGCCCTCTGGTTCGGGCTGAGCACCGATCTGCTGCGGGCCGCCTGAGGGGCAGCCGTGATAGATCGCTCGGCCATGGAAGCGACGCGCGTCAACGCCGACGAGTTCGAGCACCTGGTCCGCAGCACCGCGCCGGGTGCCGAGCGCCTGCCGTTCCGGGTCACGCTGCTCGAGCGCGGGCGGGCCGTCCTGACGCTGCCCTTTGCCCCGGAGCACCTCCGCGCTGGCGGCTCGGTCAGCGGTCCGACCCTCTTCATGCTGGCGGACACCGCGCTGTACGCCGCGGTGCTGAGCGAGATCGGCCTCTCGCCGCTCGCGGTGACGACCGACATGACGATCCACTTCGTCAAGAAGGCGCGCGAAGAGGTCGTCGCCGAGGCGATGCTGCTCCGCTGCGGGCGCTCGCAGGCCGTCGGCACGGTCTCGCTGCGGACGACCGAAGGAGTCGTCGCCCACGCCACTGGCACCTACGCGCTTCCCCCGCGATGAGCGACGAGGCGCAGACCGCAGCGCCCGCCGGGGCGCCCACGAGGCGCGCGCCTTCCCGCGGCCGGCTCGTGCTCCTCGCGCTGCTCTTCGTCGCGCTCTTCGTCGTCGGCTACCTGCTCGATGCACCCGCCTACCTGACCGAGGAGCGCATCGTGCGACTCGTCGAGGAGGCGGGACCGTGGGGCTTCGTGACCTTCGCCGCGCTCTTCGCCCTCGCCGAGCTCGTGCACGTGCCGGGCATCCTGTTCATCGCGATCGGCTCGATGCTCTGGGGGCCCTGGGCCGGCGCGGCCATCTCCTACGTCTCGGCGCTCCTCTCGATCTCGGTCGCGTTCGTCGTGGTGCGGCGGGTGGGCGGGCAGCCGCTCGCTGCGATGGAGCGGCCCTGGCTGCGCCTGGCGATGCTTCGGCTCGAGACGCGGCCGGTCGCGACGGTCGCAGTGCTGCGGCTCGTGTTCTTCATGTTGCCCGCGCTCAACTACGTGCTCGCGCTGACGCCGGTCCGCTTTCGGGACTTCGTCGTCGGCTCGGCGCTCGGCCTGGTGCCGGGCGTGGCGCTGGTGAGCTCGGGCGTATCGGGGCTCGCGGGCTGGCTCGGGTGGGGCGCATGAACCGCGGTTCAGGATGGGGGGCACCGTGAACGATCGACCAGGAGACAAGCGCCTGCGCTGGACCGCGGATCCCCTCGATCCGGGCGACGTGCTCGACGCGCTGCGGCCCTCCGACGTCTTCGCGCTCTACCAGCCGATCGTGCGGCTCTCCGACGGATCGGTCTTCGCCCACGAGGCCCTCGGACGCTGCCGATGGGAGCGCTTCAAGGTCGTCACGCAGCTCGTCGACGCCGCGGTGCGGGTCGGACGCATGGGCCGCATCGGGCGCATGCTCCGCGAAGCCGCCGCGGAGGGCGCGCCCGACGCGCTGCCCCTCTTCTTCAACGTGCACGTCGCCGAGCTCGAGGCGCGCTGGCTCGTGCGGCCGGACGACCCGATGATCCTCCGGAGCGCACCGGTCTTCGTGGAGATCACCGAGACCGCGGCGATCCAGCACTTCGAGGTGGCCAAGAGCGTGCTCGGCGAGCTCGTCGAGCGCGCGGGGGTCCGCATCGTCGTCGACGACCTCGGCGCCGGGCATTCCGACCTCGAGCGGGTGCAGCAGCTGCGCCCCTCGGTGATCAAGGTCGACCGAGCCATCGTGCAGGGCCTGCCCGAGCGCGACGAGGCACGTCGCTTCGTCGACGAGGCGCTCCGCGCCGCCGCCGCGATCGGCGCGCAGGTCGTGGCCGAAGGCATCGAGACCGAGCAGGAGGCGTCGATCGCCGCGGTGCTCGGGATCGAGCTCGGCCAGGGGTACTACTTCGGCCGACCGGCGGCGCTCGGCACGCCGGCCGAGACCGGCACCGAGAAGAGCACGAGCACGACGGTGAGCCCGAGCAGCGCCGAGGACACCCGGAAGGGCAACCGCTCGTCGAGCTCGTAGAGCGCCGGCCCGACGAGCGGGCCGACGAGGCGCGCGAGCCCTCCCGCGCTGCTGCCGAGTCCAGCGGCGGTGCCTTGCTCGTCGTCGCGCGCGAGCAGCGAGACCAGAGAGGTCGCGCCCGGCTGCACGAGGCCCTGCCCGAGGCCCTGCAGCGCGGTCGCCGCGATGAGCAGCGCCCGGCCATCGGCGACCGAGAGACCGAGCAGGCCGAGCGCGGTGATGGGCATGCCCACGAGGATCATCGTGCGCGGCGCGATCTTCACCCGCCGCACGATCAGACCCTGGGTGAGCACCGCGGCGACGCCATAGGCGAAGAGACCGACACCGACGACGCCCGGGGTGTCCTCGGGGCGGAGCGCGAGCACGTCCTGGTAGAGGAACGCGATCGTCTGCTCCATGAGCACGGCCGCGGTGGTGATGACGAAGCTCGCGAGGAGCAGCGGGCGGAGGCGGCTGAACAGCGATGCCGAGGCGGGGCTGCGGACGTCGCTGGAGCGGCGCTCCGGCTCCTGCAGGCGCAGGACGAGCACGAGGTTCACCGCGCCGACCGCGATGGACACCACGATCGGCGCGATGAGACCGAAGTGGTGCGCTGCGAGGCCGCCGATCCCCGGACCGAGCACGACCGAGAGCCCGAACGCCGCGCCGATCACGGCCATGCCGCGGGTGCGCTCGTGGGGCGGCGTGACGTCGGCCGCGTAGGCCTGCGCGGTGGGAAGGACGGCCGAGGAGAGCGCGCCGCCGACGAGACGTGCGGCGAAGAGGGCGGCGACGAGCGGCGCCCCGGTGAGCAGGCGCTGCTCGCCGAGCTCGACCGCGCCGAGCAGGAGGACGAAGCCGAGGAGGAAACCCGCGACGCCCACGATCAGCACCGGGCGACGGCCCCAGCGCTCGCTGGTGCGGCCCCAGAAGGGCGCGAAGACGAGCTGCGCGAGGGCGTAGGCGGCGGAGGTCAAGCCGATGGCGGTCTCGCCGAGGCCGAGGTGGCGTCCGAGCGGCGCCAGCACCGGGAACAGGATGGAGAGTCCCAGGATGCTGGTGAAGAGCGTGAGGAAGAGGATGCCGAGCGGCCGCAAGGGAGGCCGAGTGTGACGCCAAACCGCCGGCCGTCACGGCGGGCGCGCTCAGCCCTCTTCGAGCTCGAAGAGGACCGCCCGCGAGCGCGGGCCGAGGAACACGCCGCCGCCGCAGGCGCGAAGACCCGCCTCGCGGAGCAGCCGGCGGTAGTGGGCGCCGGTGCGCAGGTGCACCGCGCCGTCGGTGCGCTCCTGATCGACGTTGTCGCGCCAGTCCTTGCGGGTGAGCGCCTCGAGGTAGAGCGCGCCGCGGCTCAGCGCGGCGAGGCGGGTGATGGCGCGGGGCAGCTGGGCATCCGGCACGTACTGCAGGACTCCCTGGCAGATCACGAGATCGGCGGCCGGCCCGCGGTAGGTGGTGATCGACCCGTGCACCCAGCCGTGGGCCTCGGCGACGTGCGGCGACAGCTCGAGGCCGACGTAGCGGGCCTCGGGGTAGGCCCGGCGGAGCGGCTCCTGCCAGAGGCCGATGCCCGCGCCCACGTCGAGGATCGAGCGCACCTCGACGCCGAGGTAGTCGAGGTAGCCGGTGACGAAGCGGGCGAGCTTCGCGGTGTCGGCGGCCGAGGCGACCTGGGTCGACGCGTCGCGGTAGTAGCGGTCGTAATAGGACCGATCGAAGCGCATCGGGCCACGGTAGCAGAGCGGGGGCCTCAGCCTCCTCGCCGCGCGCGGCTCAGCGCGGTGACGTGCCCCACGAAGGCTGCGAGGGCTGCGTCCGCACGGGGCGCGAGCAGCTCCGCGATGCGGGCGAGGAGCACCTCCTTCTTCGCGAGCTCGGCGGCAGGCGGCGGGGCCTCGTCGGCGAGGTCCTCGAGCAGGTCGGCGCACGCGAAGAGCAGGGTCGCGAGCTCCCGCGCCTCGGGCGGAAACGAGCGGCGGAGGCGCGCGAGTTCGGCCGCAGGATCGTGCGCTGCGCGCGCCTCCTCGGTCCGCGCCTCCTTCGTCTGCGCATGCCGGCTCGCCGCGCGGCGGAGGCGCTCGTCGTACTCGGCGATGCTCGCGGCATCGAGCCGCGCGTGCGCGGCCTCGACGGCCGCCGCCGAGGGACGAGGCGCCGCCGCTTCCTTGCCTCCGGTGAGTTCGTCGAGGAGTGCCATGCCGCCGAGCACCGCGTCCTTGGCGGTCTCCGCGGCGGCGTCCTTCACCCGCTCGACCGCCGCCGCGGGCGAGACCTGCTCGGCCCGCTCGAGAAGCCGCAGGCCCTTGCGCGCGAGGAGCGCCTCGTCGTCGTCGCCCATGCGCCGATCCTAGCAGCGCGGACGGGTCAGAAGCCGCTGCAGTCGCGGCCGGCGTTCTGGGCCTCGAGGTAGCCGAGCAGCGGCCGGTAGTACTCGAGCATCGGCTCGGCGGTGAGATCGCGTCCCGTCGCCTCGATGAGCACCTCGCGCCAATCGCGGCTCGCGCCCGGCGCGAGGATCGAGCGGAGGAAATCGCCGACCTCGCGGCGGCCGTAGTAGTTGCACTGGTGCGGATCGACCGAGAGGATGTTCCGGCAGATGTGGTCGTGCAGCTGGTAGAGCAGCACGTTCGCGAGCGCGTAGTCGTAGTAGCCGGCCGGATCGTCGATGATGTGGGTCTTCGTGCACGCATCGCACGCCTCGCTCGGACGCGGCCCCTCCGGCGCGATGCCTTGGTAGAGCGCGACGTACTGCCACCAGCGATCGTTGAGCAGCTCGGGCGCGAGCTCCTCGGCGTAGAGATCGTGCTCGAAGTGGCTCATCACGCCCGCCGACCAGGGCAGGAACACGATCGGCCCGGTGAGCGCGTCCTCGAGCAGCCACGCGGTCTCGTCGATCTCGGTGCCCTCGGGGAGGATCCCCACCTCGCGCAGGTAGGGCTCCTGGCCCGCCGCGAGCGCGATGAGGTCGCCGATCCCCTCGTGGTAGCTGCGGTTGGCCCCTTCGCGGAGCAGGTAGGGCACCTCGGGGCGGGCGTAGCTCAGGTAGTAGTAGATGTGGCCGAGCTCGTGGTGCGCGGTGGTGAACCAGCGCCAGTTGCTCTCCACGCTCATCAGCGAGCGCACGTCGGTACCGAGGTCCATGTGCCACGCGCTCGCGTGATCGTTCTTCTCGCGCGTCTCGCCCGCGGGCACCGGGTAGAGATCGCTCGCGGACCAGAACGACTCGGGCAGCTCGGGGAAGCCCATCGACACGTAGAAGCGCTCGGCGGTCTCGGTGATCCAGCGCGGGTCGCGGCCCGCGACGAGGCCGTCCATGTTCACGCCCTCGCTGAGCCCCGGCCACGCCTGCCCCCAGCGGTTCGCGAGCCAGTGCGCGGGCAGGAGCGTCGGGGGCGCGCCCTCGACGTGGTAGCGCGCGCCGAGCTCGTAGCGCGCATAGCAGTGGAGCTGGGTGTAGAGCGGTCGCACGTCGTCGACGAGGCGGTCGAGCAGCGCCATGAGCTCGTCCGAGGTCATGCCGTAGTTCGAGACCATGAGCGCGAAGTAGTCGTCGTAGCCCATCGCGCGGGCCACGCCGTTGCGCAGCTCGCGCAGCTCGACGAGGTGCGAGCGGAGCGGCACGCCGACCTCCTTGCTCGCGTTCCAGGCGCGGAGGCGCGCGTCGAGGTCGGTCGAGGTGACGAGGACCTCGTCGATCGCGTTCGGGCTGGTGGGCTCGGTGCACGTGCCCGCGGCGTCGCGGGCCAGGCAGAACGAGAAGCCGTCGAGCGTCGCCGCCGCCGCCGCCTCCGCGGCCACGCGCCGCCGCGCGAGCTCGGGATCGAGCTGGGGCGCCTGCGCCGCGAGGACGAGCATGAAGTCGAGCTGCCGGGCGGTGAGCGCGTCGAGCTCGCCCCGGTGCGCGAGCAGCGCGCGCGCCCGCTCGATGACGAACGCGCTGCCGGCGAACGCGTAGAGCGCGGTGTCCGCCGCGGCCCGCCCGCCGGTGTGCGCCTCGCTCACGTCGGTCGCCGCCGACCACGCCGCGCGCGCCGACTCGGTGTAGAGCGCGCGGTAGGTCGGATCGTAGAAGTCGAGGAAGTCGTCGGCTTCTTCCTGCCAGGTGCGCGAGGCCTCCGGGCTGCGGTGCGGGAGCGTGGAGCCACCACTCCGTGCGCCGCAGGCGCAGAGGAGCGAGACGAGGAGGAGGAGGGTTCGGCGCATCGGGGCGCGACGATGGCCCAGCGCGCCGACCCCGACAAGGTCACCCACCAGAGAGGCCTTCGAAGCCCCAGCGCAGGTCGCTCGCGATGCACCGATCCGGCGGTTCACGATGCCCGAGGACGCGCAGCGATCACCACACGTAGGGCACGAGGATCTTCCTTTCGCGGGGATACGCCGGGAACTTCGCGAGGTACCAGCGGTGCGTCGCGAGCGCCCGCGGCACGAGGTTCGCGAGGCTGATGCCGAGGATGAAGAGGCCGCCCGGCGACCAGGTCATCAGGGCAAAGCCCGACCAGGCGACCAGCTCGGTGAAATAGCTCGCGTTGGTGACGAGCTCGAAGAGCCCACCGCGCGGGATGCGATGGACACGCTCGCCCCGCGCCACTTCGTCCCTCGTGCGCAGCGTGCGCAGCACGTGATCGGCGTGGAGGTTGCCGCCCATGGCGAGGGCGTAGATCGCGAAGCCGAGGAGGAAGCGCGGGTCCGCGAGCCACGCGGCGCTCGGGTTGGCGTGGAAGGTCGTCGCCCAGCGCGCGTTCAGGTAGCCGTGGAGGGAGGTGACGAGCCACCCGATCGCCACGACCATCAGCGAGAACGAGCCCTTCTGGCCGCGCGGCACGCGCATGAGGAGCGGCATCAAGAAGCCGCGGTTCAGGTAGTGGAAGCTCCACACGGCGAGGAGCACGAGCGGATAGGGCTCGGCGCGGTGCGGCCCGCCGACGAACGTCGCGAGAAACACGACGGGCGCGGGCAGCTCCATGAGGAACCACCCGAGGCGCGGGTCGAGCGAGGCGCCCCACCGCGCATCGGCGAAGCGCCCGTAGGGGGTCTGGAGCAAGGGCGCGGCCATCGCGGTGAGGAGCACGATCGAGAAGGCGATCGTCGCGCTCACGTCGTAGGTCGTCTCTCCGGAGAGCGTCGGCATCCCCTGAGGATGCCTCGTGATGCACGGAGCCCGGGAGTGTCTCGAGGGCAGCGAACCGGTGTGGCCGGCGGCGCGCCTATCGCCTCACGGCAGCGGCTCGGAGCGCGCCACCATACGCACCCTCGCCCGCGCCGAGCCGCCGCCCTCCGAGGCCGGCGCGGTCACCACGAAGTCCATGTCGAACGTCGTCTCGCGCAGGAAGCCCGTGGCGACCTGCAGGACGAATTCCCCGCTCACCTCTCCCTCGGCGCTCCCTCGCGCGGCGGGGTCGGCCGCCTCGTCGGTCATCGTGAGCGGGCCGCGCATGCGCACGATGGCGTCGAGGTCGTCGCCACGTGGGGTCACCGACACGAGGGCGTACGTCGCGTCGACCGCGAACACCTGCGTCGAGCCGGGGTCGCGCCAGCGCGCGACGTCGTGCCACGTGTCGCCGACGGAGACGGGGTGCGGTGGGTAGGCGAGGAAGATCGGGCGACCGTTCGAGGTCGAGCCCGCGACGCTCTCCGTGTTCCCGGGCTCGTGCGGTCGCGCCGCACCGTCGAGCAGCGCGACCTCGGGGGGCGCGCAGGGCGCGTCCCGGGTGATGGGGTCGACCATGCGCATCGACTCGCAGATCGTCTCGACGCGGCGCAGGCCCGACGGCTCGACGGAGAGCACGCGCTGCACCGCGTCGGTCTCGATCGCCATGCGCTGCCCCGCGAAGTCGTTCTCGATGCGGGTGCGAAGCCGCCACGCAGCCCCCTCCGCGGGGTGGAAGCGGATCGTGTACGAGGACGCCTCCGGGTGCGGCACAGCGCCTCCGGCGCTGGTCGCGGAGCGCGCGCCTCCGCACCCACCGGCGATGGCGGAGAGGACGAGGAGGATCGTGGGCGCGAAGGGTCTTCTCATCGGCAGGGCACCAGGTGGAGGTCGCGTGGATGGCTCGGGGGGCGCGCAGGTCGGACCTCCGAGCGGCGGGGGCGCGTCGCGCTCAGGAACGGCGCCCTGTCACGCCCACGAGGCTAGCCCGGGTCGGCCGCCGGGGGCCAGGGGCCTCCGGTCGGGGTTCGGCGCCCGGGCTGGGATCCGCTGTCGAGCCGCCCCATGCCGCCCGCCGGCCCTCCGCAGCCCACGCCCGAGACCCACCACGCCGGCCTGATCATCGCGGGCATCGGGCTCGCCCTGGGCGCCCTCTCCTGCATCGGCACAGGCCTCGCGGGCGCGACGAGCGAGTCGCTCGGCGTGAGCGTGCGCTACGTGGGCGTGCCGCTCTTCGTCGGCGGCCTCGGCGCGATGGCGGTGGCTCCCTTCGTGCGGAACCGTGGCGCAGGCGCCGCGATCGGCGCACCGCTCGGCTGTGGCTGCGGCGGCTTCTCGATCGCGCTGCTGCTCCTCGTGGTCTTCTACGTCGCGATCTGGCCC
>Ga0068876_10001497_pt1 | contig 18275 bp, 13 predicted proteins | sample NOAtaG_6_FD_66442 | JGI IMG/M metagenome (GOLD analysis project Ga0068876, IMG submission 66442) | Freshwater lake microbial communities from Lake Erie, under a cyanobacterial bloom - NOAA_Erie_Diel5S_2200h metaG | ecosystem: Environmental > Aquatic > Freshwater > Lake | place: USA: Ohio, Lake... | reverse complement strand
AGGGGAAGGTCGTTCGCGGTGCGATTGCCCGCGTGGCCCGCGATTACAAGGCGGCGGAGAAATTCTTCTACGACGCCCACGTGCAGTCGCCCGGCAACTTCCCCGCCTCCAACTCGCTGGCCCTGGTGCTCATCGAGTCGGACGACAAGGACGCCCGGCAGCGGGCGCTCGAGATGGCCGAGGCCAATGCGGCGATGCACCGCGAGAATTCGCCGCAGCAGGTCAACGCCCTCACGACGCTCGCCTGGGTCTATTACAAGCTCGGCCGCCGTGAGGATGCCGAGAAGATCCTGGCGCAGATCACGCAGAACAACGCGCTGACCACCGACGGCGCCTACTACGTGGCCAAGCTCCTCTCCGACCGTGGCGAGAAGGACCGCGCTCGGAAGATCCTCGAGGAGGTGTTGGCCAACGAGCCGATGTTCGCCACGCGTCCCGACGCGTCCGATCTGCTCGCGAAGCTCAAGGGCGACGCCGGCGGCTGAGTCGGACAGGCTTCAGCCTGTCTGATCGAGTACGACAGGCCTCCGTGCCTGTCTGATCGAGTAGGACAGGCCTCCGTGCCTGTCTCCCTGGCCTGAGCCTGCCCGCTGGCCAGGCCAACTCGGTCGTCATGACAGGCACAGAGGCCTGTCCTCCTTACCGGGCTGGCGTTGGGATGCGCTCTTGCTCGAGGACGGGCATCGAGCGGATCGTGACGCCCGACGCCGGCTGCCCCGCCGGCGGCATCGCCTGCTGGGCGGGCATGCCGCGGCGCATCATCATCGCGCGATTCCTCGCCCGGATGCGGTCGCTGCGAAGCGGGATGCCCGGGTAGGCCTCGATCGGCACCTCGAGACTCGGCAGGCCGATCCGGCTGCCGTCGCCGAAGTAGGTGAACATCTCGATCGCCGTCACTTCGCGGGGGAGCGCCACGAACGACGCCGCCACGAGAGACACTGCCGCCAAACGGCGCATGGTGCCACACACCATCGCCTGTAAACTCCGCCGCATGGAATGATTCCGCTGGAGGGTGTGCCGGCCACGGCAGACCTTCTCTCGGCATATCGGCTGAACGAACGCCGTGGGCCGATGGTTTTCGGGCGAAACTGCCCGACCGGCATGACCGGCAAAGTCGATGGCGCCGCAGCGATGTAGTCTTGTTTCATGTCGCTCACCCTCGCCACCTGCATCGCTGCGCTCGTTGCCGCCGTCTGTGCGGCGATTGCCGTCTGGCGAGTGCGTGGCTCGACGGCGGTGCCTGCGGCGTGGTGGGCCGTGGCGGCCTGCCTGGCGCTGGCCTATGACGCGGGCAGCCGCGTGGATGATCCCTTCGATCCCGCCCGGGCGGCGCGGATGCGGCTCGCGGTCGCGGCGCTGGCCGTCTGCCCGGCGATGTCGCTCCTGGGCGCCAAGCGTCCGCAGCACGGGGTCTGGCAGCTGATCGTGGCGTCGCTCGCCGTCGTGATCGCGATGCCCGCCCTCTCCGCCTGGCTCGTGCGGCCGGGCAGTCTGCCCGATGTCCATCTGCTCGGCCGCGGCTTTCTCGCCCTGCTCGCCGTCGTCGGCTGGATGAACTTTGTCGCCACGGGGAATGGCCCCGCAGCGACGCTCATCGCCGCGGGGCAGCTCGCGGTGATTCGGCCGTTCCTGCCCGGCATCGCCACCGACCGGTCGCTGCCGCAGGATTTGCTGGATTGTTGTGGCGCCTGCCTGATCGCAGCCGGGGCGGTGCTGGCCGCGGCGTGGCCGCTCGTGCGCCGCCGCCGGGTGGCGGTTGCGCACGCCGCCGACGCCGTGAGCCGGTCGATCGACCCGCCGTTTCTCGCGCTCCGCGAGACGCTCGGCGCCGCCTGGGCGCTGCGGATCGCCGAGCGTTTCGACTCCGTCGCGTCGGATCGTGGCTGGCCCTGCCGGCTGACGTTTCGCGGCGCGGACGTCGGTGGCGACCCGGCTGATACGTCATGGCATCGCGATGCGCTGCGGGCCTTCAAGGCGCTCATGAACAGGTTCGTCGACGACGGTTGGCTCGCTCGGCACGGTTGGGGAGGTTGAGGGTCTTGCGGGTTGGAAAGCCTGTCTGAGACGATCTCGCATGAATTCGCCGTTGGATGCAGGCCCGACAGTGGCCCCCGCGTGAGGAGGGCGGTAGACTAGCGGGCCGTTTCAACGGATTGAATTGAATCGAGTTGAACCCTTTCCCTTTCGAGGAGCCCTCCATGGCCGATGAATCCAAGTCGCAGCGCCCCGCCCCCGAACAGATGCAGGTGCCGGTCGACGAATCCCACATCGTCGCCCACTACGCCAATTTCTGCCGCGTGACCGGCACCCCCGAGGAGCTGATCGTCGATTTCGGCCTCAACAAGCAGGTCGCCGGCACGTCGCCCGAGACGATCCAGCTCACGCAGCGGATCATCGTCAATTTCTTCACCGCCAAGCGTCTTGCCTATGCCCTCGGCATGGCCGTGCAGCGTCACGAACAGGCCTTCGGCATGCTCGAGACCGACGTCCAGAAGCGGGTGGTCCACCAGCAGCAGGCCAAGGCCTGACGGGAAGAGCCGGAAGCCCGGCCTGAAACCATCGCCCCATGAGCACGGCCGACGAACAGGCGATCGAGGAGGCGCGGCAGCAGATCCGCGCGCTCGTCGATGAAATCGACATGCTCTCCCGCAACAACCTTGCGGAAGCGGATTTCTTTCGTGGCCTGCTCGACCGCGTGATCGAGGCGATGGGGGCCGTGGCCGGGCTCGTCTGGCTCATCGGCGAGCAGGGCCGGGTCGAGCCTGTCTGCCACGCAGGCATGCAGGGCACCGGGCTGACCGACGAGAAGGAATCGCAGGAGGCCCACGGCCGGCTCGTGCAGACCCTGATCGGAAATCCGACAGGGCTGCTCGTGCCGCCGCGGGCCGGCCTGGCCGGGCCCGACGGCAAGGCGGCGGCCGACAACCCGACCGACCTGCTCGTCGTCTCGGCGCCGATCGAACGGGCGGGCGCTCGCGCCGGGCTGATCGAGGTCTTTCATCATCCCAATGCCCCCGACGTCGAGCGGGGGTATCTCAAGTTTCTCGAGCAGGTGTCGGCCGTGGCCGGCGGCTACCTGGAGCGGCGGCAGCTTGTCACGCTCGACTCGCAGCAGGCGGCGCTCGCGCAGGTCGATCGCTTCAGCCGCGCGGTCCACGAATCGCTCGATCCCATCGCCACGGCGTTCGTCTTGGCCAACGAGGCCCGTCGGATCATCGGCTGCGACCGTGTAAGCGTAGTCGTGAAGCGGCGGCGGAAGCTGCGGCTCGAGGCGGTGAGCGGGCAGGAATCGATCGAGCGACGGGCCACGGCCGTGCAGGCAATCGAAGCGCTCGTTCGCGTGGTGGCGAAGGCGGGGGATCCGCTCTGGCATCCCGATCCTGCGAAGGAACTGCCGCCGCAGATCGAGGAGGAGCTCGAGCACTACATCGACGAATCGCATGCCACGGCGCTGGCGATCATTCCGCTGGAGAAGCCGCGGCCCACGCCGGTGGTGAAGCCGGGCGGCGTGGATGCGGTGGCCGTGGCGAAGGCCGAGGCGGCGCCGAAGCAGGTTCCCGAGCCGATCGGTGCGCTCGTCGCAGAATGGTTTTCGTCGAGCACGTTTGACGGTGGCAAGCGGGCCCGCGTGGAGCTCGTCGCGGAGCATGGCCGGGTGGCCCTTGCCAACTCGCTGGCGCACACGGGGCTGCCCTTCTACGGCGTCTTGAACCTGCTCGACAAATCGAAGGTGCTCACGACGGCCCGTAACCTGCCGCGCACGGTGCTCGCGGCGCTGGCGACGCTCGCCGGTATCCTCGCGCTGATATTCATTCCGGCCGACCTGCGGCTTGAAGGGAAGGGCTCGCTCGAGCCGGTTCACCGTCGCGACGTCTTCGCGGAGATCCAGGGCGTGGTCGAGCGGCTCGAGCCCGGTCTCGAGCATGGCGCGGAGGTGAAGGAGGGGCAGCTGTTGGCCACGCTCCGCAACACCGATCTGGAGGTGGCGCTCACCGACGTGCTCGGCCGCAAGGCATCGAGCGAGGAGCAGCTCGTGGCCACCCGTCGTGCCCTGCTTGAAGACAGCAAGATCTCGGCCGACGAAAAGACCCGGATGGCCGGTCGCGCCGCGCAATTGCAGCGGGAGATCGAAAGCCTCGAGGAGCAGCGGAAGCTCTACGAGACGAAGAAGAAGGACCTGCTTGTCCGCAGCCCGATCGACGGCGTGATCGTGACCTGGCAGGTTCGCGATCGGCTGATTCTCAGGCCGGTGGAGCAGGGGCAGGTGCTGATGAGCGTGGCCGACAAGACCGGCCCCTGGGAGCTCGAGGTGCACATGCCCGATGACCGCCTCGGCCACATCAACCGCGCCGCTGTGGCTGCCAAGCAGGCCGGTCGCGAGCTCGAGGTGGATTACATCCTGGCGACCGATCCCGGCACGCGGCACCGGGGCACCGTGAAGGAGATCCACGAGCAGGCCGAGGTCCGGGGCGAGCAGGGCAATACGGTGCTCGTGCGGGTGACGATCGATCCCAGCCGCCACGAGAAGGAAGAGCTCGGCGCGGGGGCGAGCGTCACGGCGCGGATCAACTGCGGCAAGCGGCCGCTCGGCTATGTCTGGTTTCACGACGTGCTGTCTTTCATCCAATCGCAGATCCTCTTCCGGCTCTGGTGAGGCCCCCATGCCCGTGCGACTCCTACTGCTCGTTTTGCTCGTGATCTCCTGCCCGCCCGTGGCCTTGGCCGTCGCTCCTTCGGCAGCGGAGCCGGTGCTCGAGCGGTGCCTTGTGTCGCTCGTCGAGGAGGCGAAGGTTCCGGCCCGCGAGCCAGGTGTGCTCGTCGAACTTGTCGTCCGCGAGGGGGCCACGGTTCGCCGCGGCGACGTGATCGCGAAGATCGACGACGACCAGCCGCAGATGGAGAAGCGGAAGGCGAAGGCGGAGCACGATCAGGCGGTCGCGAAGGCGGAGAGCGACGTGGACGTCCGGTATTCGATCGCGGCCGAGCAGGTGGCCGAGGCCGAGCACAAGAAGGCGCTTGAATCGCATGCCAAGGTGCCCGGCAGCGTGACGGAAGTGGAGCGGGCGCGGCTGATGCTCAATGAGCGGAAGAGCGAACTGCAGATCGAGCAGGCCCAGCTCGAACGCCACATGGCCTCGCTCGCGGCGGCCTCGAAGGGGGTGGAACTCGAGGCGGCCGAAAACGCGATCGAGCGGCGGCTGATCAAGAGCCCGCTCGACGGCGTGGTCGTGCAGATCTTTCCGCACCAGGGGGAGTGGATGCAGCCGGGCGATCCGCTGGCCCGCGTCGTGCGCGCCGACAAGCTTCGCGTCGAGGGCTACGTGGATTCGAGCCGGTTTGATCCGGAAGTCGTCCGCGACCGGCCGGTGACGGTGGAGGTGACGCTCGCCGACGACCGAAAGGAATCGTTTCCGGGACGGATCGTGTTTACGAGCCCGCTGGTGGAGAGTGGCGGCGATTACCGGGTGTTCGCCGAGGTGGAAAATCGCCAAGCCGCCGGCTCCGGCCAATGGCTCCTGCGCGCCGGCCAGACCGCCCGCATGACGATCCACTCGTCGCAGCCGCCTCGGTAACTTCACGCAAAACATGAACATCCTGTTCGTGTTTGCTTGGCAAACTCCGTTTGCTGGTTCTGACCCGGGCCTCCGGCCCTGATCTCCAACGCAAGTCTGTCCCACCCAAAATGTCCACCGCCGCCGACGCCTTCCGTTCGAGCACCACCCGGCCGGTGAGCCTCAAGCGGCGGGGCGATCTCGTCACCAACCGGCAGGTCTACCAGGGGCAGGCCTGGTGGGTGGTGAAAGACCCCATCTCGCTCCACTACTTCCGGTTTCGTCCCGAGGAGTATTGGCTGCTCGACATGCTCGACGGCCAGAAGAGCCTTGAAACGCTCAAGGAGCAGTTCGAGGCGAAGTTTCCGCCGCGGCGGATCACGGTGGAGGAGCTCTCGCGGTTCGTCGCCACGCTCCACCGCTCCGGGCTCGTGATCGGCGATCGCCCGGGGCAAGGGCCGCAGCTCTTCGAGCGGCGGCGGCAGCGGATCTGGAAGCAGTGGATGGCCTGGCTGGCGAACATCATGTCGATGCGGTTTCGCGGCATCGATCCCGACCGGCTGCTCACGCGGCTCGATCCCTGGTTTGGCTGGCTCTTCTCGCCGGCGGCGATCGTCGCCATGCTCGCCTTCGTGGCGAGCGCCGTCCTGCTCGTGCTCGTGAATTTCGACACGTTTCGCTCGAAACTGCCCGAGTTTCACCAGTTCTTCGCCGCGGGCAACTGGCTCTACCTGGCGATCGCGCTGGGCGTGACGAAGGTGCTGCACGAATTCGGCCACGGCCTCTCCTGCAAGCATTACGGCGGGGAATGCCACGAGATGGGGATGATGCTGCTCGTCTTCACCCCCTGCCTCTATTGCGACGTCTCCGACAGCTGGATGCTGCCATCGAAATGGAAGCGGGCGGCGATCGGCGCGGCGGGGATGTATGTCGAGGTGATCATCGCCTCGATCGCCACCTTCCTCTGGTGGAACTCGCATCCGGGCATCTTCAACCAGCTCTGCCTTGACGTGATGTTCGTCTCGAGCGTGTCCACGATCCTCTTCAATGCCAATCCGCTCCTGCGCTACGACGGCTACTACATCCTCTCCGACATCCTCGAGATCCCAAACCTTCGGCAGAAGGCGACGACGATCCTCGGGCGGATCGCGAGCCACTGGTGCCTCGGCATCAAGCAGCCAGAGGATCCCTTCCTGCCGCAGCGGAATCGCGGCCTCTTCGCCCTCTATGCGGTGGCGTCGAGCCTCTATGGCTGGTTCGTCTCGCTTTCGATCTTTCTTTTCGTCTGGAGCGTGTTCAAGCCGTATCGCCTGGAGGTGCTGGGGCAGATCCTCGCGGCCGCGGCGCTCTGGGGCTTGGTGGTAAAGCCGATTCACGGGATGATCAAGTTTCTGAACGTGCCCGGGAGGCGCGACGAAGTGAAGACCAAAAACCTCGTGTTCACCGCAATCGTGGCGGCGGCCCTTGCCGGGGCGATCGCGCTCATTCCCCTGCCGCAGCGGGTGTGGTGCGCCGCCGAACTGCGGCCGCGCGGCGAGGAGACGGTCTATGTCACGGTGCCGGGCAAGCTCGAGAGCCTGGCCGTGAAGCCTGGCAGCATCGTGAAGAAGGGGGACGAGATCGCCCGGCTTTCGAGCATCGACCTCGATCTCGAGATCGCCGACCTGGAAGGGAAGGCGTCGCAATCGCGGTCGCGGCTCAACAGCCTCGAGCGGGAGCGGTTTACCGACCCCGCCGCCGGCCTCGAGATCGGCACGGTGGAGGAGTCGCTCAAGAGCATCGAGGAACAGCTCGACAAGAAGCGGAAGGACCGGCGCGACCTCGTGCTCACGGCCCCGCGCGACGGGATCGTCTTGCCGGCGTCGGCCGTCGCGCCGCCGAAGGATGGCTCGGGCCGGCTGCCTCCCTGGAGCGGCAACGCGCTCGACGACAAGAACCTCGGGGCGACGTTTCTCGAGGGCACGGTGCTCTGCCTCGTGGGGGAGCCGGAGAAATTCGAGGCGGTGATGGTGGTCGATCAATCGGAGGTGGAGTTCATCGCGAAGGGGCAGCAGGTGGATCTCAAGCTCGATTCGTTCCCCTGGCAGACGTTCACGGGCACGGTCGCGGAAATCGCGGAGACCCACATCGAGAGCAGTTCCGAGCGGCTGAGCGTGAAGGCGGGCGGCCAGGTGCCGACGGAGACGACGGAGGAGGGCCGCGAGCAGCCGATCTCGACGAGCTACGAGGCGATGATGTCGCTCGACGACACGGAAGCCGTGCTCACGCCGGGCATGCGCGGCACCGCGCGGATCAAGGTGGGCAGCCGCACCGTGGGTCAGTGGCTCCTCCGCCTCATCTGGCAAACCTTCAACTTCCGCATGTAGGACAGGCTTCAGCCTGTCGCCAGTACGACAGGCCTCCGTGCCTGTCTCCAGGTGCCGCGCCACGATATACTTTCGAAACCGGTTCCTCCCCGCGGCGTCCTTCTCATGAACCTCAAGATCCCGCTTGTTCTGACCCCGCAACCCGAGGGTGGCTACACCGTTACAAGCCCACTCCTCCCAGAACTTCACACGGAAGGCGACACGGCTGATGAAGCGGTCGCGAATGTTCAGGATGCACTGGCTGCCGTGATCGAACTGTACGAGGAACTCGGTCGCCCGCTCCCCCCTAGCGCCGTCGTGGCCGAGGCCTCAGGCCCGGTGTGGTTTGAGACGTTGGTAACCACGCCGGCATGCCCACCCTCGACCTGATCACGCTCTATCCCGTCAAAAGCCTCGACGGGCTGGCCGTGGCTGAAGCCCGCGTGCTCCCCTCGGGCGGCCTCGAAAACGACCGCCGCTGGCGGCTGGTCGACATGGAGGGCCGGGTGGTCAACGCGAAGCGAACGCCGCGCTTCCATGCGATCCGCGCCGAGTTTGCCCTCGAAGAGCGGCTCGTCACGCTCTGCATCGATCCGGCCGCAATCGCCGCCGCCGTGATGCCTGGGATCGACCGCCTGAAAAACCTCCGCCGCGAATCATTCCACTTGGTGCCCGGCCCGGAAGGCCCATGCGGCTGGCTCTCGGAAGCACTTGGCGTGCAGGTGCTTTTGGAAGAGCGCCCCGACGGCGGCTTCCCGGACGACCGCGATGCCCCCGGCCCCACGCTCGTCTCGACGGCGTCGCTCGCGGAGGTGGCCCGCTGGTTTGGCTTCGATCTGGCTGAGAGCCGGCGCAGGTTTCGGGCCAATCTCGAGATCGGCGGCTGCGATGCCTTCTGGGAAGACTCGCTCGCGAGCCCCGCGAGAGCCGATCGGCCTCCGTCGCTCGGTCAGTTGCCACCCGACCTGCCAGGCGATCCCTACGCCGATCTGCCGCCAGCCGAGCCGCGGGAGTTCACGATCGGCGAGGCTCGGTTCATGGCGACGAATGTCTGCAAGCGGTGCGTCGTGCCGAGCCGCGAGAGCCGGTCGGGCGCGGTCACGGCCCACTTCCGCGATGCCTTCGAGGCCCGGCGTGGCCGGGCCCTTCGGGTCGATGTGGATGCCAGTGACTGGAACCACCTCTACCGGCTGGCGATCAATACGCGGCTAACCGGCGGCCAGGACAGCAGTCACAATAGAATTTGCATCGGAAGTCTCATGTCCCCCGCCTTTCCGGCCGTTGATTCCTGAAGCTTCGCTATCTAGGGGCACTACGACGAACGGTATAATTGCGCCTCAGGGCTGTCTTGCAGAGACGTGAATGACAGGAGTTCACCAATGGTGGCGTTTGACCGCATCACCTACGATCCGAGAGTCATGGGCGGAAAGGCTTGTATCCGGGGCCTTCGGATCACCGTAGCGCTCGTTGTGAATCTCGTTGCCAACGGGATGTCGCAGCAGGAAATTCTCCGGGCGTATCCCTATCTCGAGGCGGAAGATATCCGTCAGTCGCTCAAATACGCAGCATGGCTCGCGGAAGAGTCCATTCTGCCCTCTGAAGCGGCATCGGCATGAGATTGCTGCTCGACATGGGCATCTCCGTGGAAGTTGCTGCCTTCTTGCGAAGCACTGGCCACGAGGCAGAGCATCTTCACGAACTGAGGCTGGGTACGCTCTCCGATTCCGACATCCTTGCTCGTGCGGTCAGCGAAAGCAGAATAGTGGTCACTCACGACCTGGATTTCGCGAATCTGCTCGCTGCAAGTTCGGCGAAGTTGCCGAGTGTGATTGTTTTTCGCCTGCAAAACATGCGGCCTGAAAAAGTGATTTCGCGGCTCTATTCATTGCTTGCGGATCATTCGGGAGATCTTGAAAAAGGTGCAATTCTTTCGGTGTCGGAGCTTCGGATTCGTCTTCGGCCGCTCCCACTGGATACATCCGGTAGCGGCAGAGCTTGACGGCGGTCACGGCCCACTTCCGCGACGCCTTCGAGGCAAGACGGGGCCGGGGCATTCGGGTCGATGTGGATGCCAGTGACTGGAACCACCTCTACCGGTTGGGGGTCAATACGCGAGCGGCCGGGGCAGGGGGGCGGATCGCCGTTTCTGATGGGGTTTTCGAGTTGCGACGGTAGCGCGGGCTTGAGCGCCGGGCGATGGTTTTCCGCAATCAGAACAACCGGCATTTTGGCTCAAATCCCGAAATCGCCCCCCCATCCGAACCGATTCGTTGCGAGACGCGTATATCGGGGATAGCATCCCCGAAGATGGGGCAATCTGCCGGATCTAGCGAAAAATTCATCCGGCGAACATCCACCAAGGTCAGTCCGCGAGGAACATCCGATGAAGTCGCCTTTCGACCGCTTTCTTCCCTCCGCTCCCAAGGCCCGGCAACGAAAGAATAGCCGACCAAAGCAGAATCGAGAACTCAGGCTGCAATCGGAAAAGCTCGAGAGTCGCACGCTGCTGGCGATCACGACGTTCCCTGGCGGGCCCGTATCGAACTATCTGATCGTCACTTCAAGTCCTGATGCGCCGAATCAAGCTGCTGACGACGTCTTTATCACTCGGACGGCCACCGGTGACTTGTTGGTGGCAAACAACTCCAGTTTCAGTCCGCTGGTGCTCAATCCCAAGTCGCCACCCGACGGATCCAACGAGCCAAACTTTTCCACGCCCGACATCCTTTTTGTCACGAATGGTGTCCTCGAGCGTGGCCCCGGCCCAATGCAGCCGGGGGATAATCGCGGTGCAAACTACCAGCAAGATGCGATGCTTAACCGCTCGACGTTCTTCACGCTGAGACATGGGGCGATCAACTCGCCGGAATATGACACAACCCGAATTTTTGTGAACAATACTGAGGTTTTGTCTCGCGTCCCAGTAACGCCAAATCCCTATGCCGCGACTGATACGACTAACGAGCTGGGCTGGCTGATCAACGGTAGGATTTTCGGCAAGCTCTCGTACGACGGGGGCGAGTGGGATTTTGAAGTCGCTCCAAGCGGCAATTTTTTCTTCAAGCAAAACAGTGCACCCGCCACGGTTGGCCTAGCCCCAGTAAGTGGAGGTCTGGTGCAGGGCGATCAAGATTCCCGCGACTCTGATGCTGCGCCAGATCTTCCGAATAATGGTCGTGGCCGTGGCGAGCGCGGTGGTGTTGAAATAATTTGGAACACCCCAGTAGCCACGGTCGAGCACCAAAAGAATGGGCAGGTTCAACTTCCTGCAATCCTAAAGGAGATTACGTACACGGCCGATCGTGAGCAGGCGAATTCAAACGGCTTGGCTTTTCGGGTTTCGGCTGACTACCCGTCGCAACGGGAATTCAGCATCAAGCCGAGCGCTGCTGCAAGGCCCGAGTTCCAGTTCGACGCTGGTGCCGGGGGAATCATCCCAGGAACGTTGTCTGGCAAAGTTACAGTCAGAACGGTGACAATCGGTGACTCGAATTTCAGTCCAGAAGACATTGTGTTTCGATTCAGGACCGACCTGCGGAGTGACGTCCGCAACGAGCCGTCGAATACAGGCATCAAACTCTACTTTGAAAATCCTTTTTCAGCTGGGGTGGGCGAGCAGGAATACGGTGAGGTTGACTGGCTTCGGGTGCGCGGTGTCTATGCCCCAGACGGGACCATCAAACTCGAATTTCAGAGTCGCTACGACGGAGACGGCAGCGATAGAAACGTTGGCAACGTCGTCAGGCCCGGGCCCGTCACGCTCAGCGACGTCAGTTTTGCAACTTACGTAACCCCCGCGCTTCCCAATGACTTCACGCTGTTTGCGGGATATGACCTCCCGTCGCAGTTGTGGGTGGACCTGCGCAGCCCGGGCTCCGAGATCAATATCGACAGCCCCGTCATCGTTCAGCAGCCGCGCGATCCAGACTCGGCTGCGGCCGAAGACATCGATCTGCGTGCCACGAAGATCAACTTCAATGCCCGCGTTGCCAGCACTGATGGCCTTAACGTCAGCGCCAGCCGTTCAGGGGCGGTCGCCGAGACTGTCACGTTGAATGCGAATGTCCTCGTTCCGAACCGGGCGTCGTTTTCAATCGCGGATGAGCCTGCCACCGGCGGGTCTGGTCGGCTGCCAGGCCCGACACGCGGTCAGTTGCTCGTCTCGCAGAGCGGCTCAATCGCTGCCTCTTTCTTCACGAACGCGCCTCCATTCGGCGACTCGGCAGTGCGGCCTATTTCTGTAGAAGCCGAACCGAACGACGATGGCGTGGCGGGAGCTTCGGCGGCCGACCTGCCTTTCGCGCAAGATCTCAGCGGAAGTTTCAATCGCGTTGGCGACAACACCTTTCAGTCGACCGTGAATGGCTCAATCGCTGCGGGCAACGGCAAGCAGGATTTCTACAAGGTTCCGCTCCGAGCCAACGACGTCTTGGAGATTCGGCTGGACGGAATCTCCCTCTCAGATCCGCTCGTGAGGCTTTTTGATGGTGCGGGGGCGCCCCTAGGCGTGGACGATGACTCCGGTTCCGGGCTGAATTCGCTGCTCACGTACACAAATGGGCCTACGGACCGATTGGTCTACATCGCAGCTGACTCCTTTGGCTCAACGCTCGGATCCTATCGGATGACCGTCACCGTGCGAGGGGCTGCGGCGGTGCCAACCAAAGAGATCCTCGTCACCGCGGAGTCGTCCGACGTTTTTGTTGAGGGATCAATCTTTGGCTCCAGCCAGTCGTACTTGATGCGGTCTCCAAATCCGGTTACCGCAGACCAAAAGGCCAAACTGCCATTCATTCTGTCTACAAAATCGGCCAGAACCGGAGCCGACGTTGGGCAGATCCGTGGCAATACCCTGCAGGTGATTCTTGCCAACGATGCCTCAACGCCGCTCGACCTTTCGATCGCCTACAACACTGTCGATTTGACGACGGCTGTTGACTCCCTTCGGGTTCGCGCCAGCGTTCGGCAAAATGGGGTCGACACGTCTCCGTCCGGCCCGTTTCCTTACAACCTTTCGATTCGTGAAGAAAATGCCATCGCTATCGATGCCGTCGCCGCCTCTACGCTGCCGATCAGCATAGAATCTGATGGCACAATGACCTGGACCGCGGCGTTTAGCACGTTTGGTGACGTTTCGATCCGCACGGAACGCCTCTCCGGTGCGCTCCGATCTTTTGTGTCCACGGCCCCGATCGAAACCAAGTTCGGCAAGATATCGATCACGGCAAGCGAAATCTCCGCGGGCAGCACCTTGGCTGTCACGGACGCGTTGCCCGACCCGACTCGTACCGACATCTCGTTGAATGCAGATAATGGCAACATCACGCTCACGGGGCTCGTGTCCTCGCCGAACCGTGTTTCTCTCGTGCAGTCGACGCCCGGTGGCAAGAGCGGCCGCGTTGCAGGCGCGGGCAGGATCAAAACGCGAGATTTAGCGATCAACGCCGTAGCCATCGGTAACCCCAGCGGCACTCCCACGGATGGGCTGTTTTATCTGCGGACCGACGTCGATTCGCTGACCGCCGATCTCGTGAATGGCGCTGCGATCGATGAAAAGGACGACATCGCGATCACGCAGTTGCGGTCGCCGAGCGGGCTTGTGGCCATCCGCGCCGCCGGCACCGATGGCCGGCCAGGCAGCCCGAACGACCTTGCTCTTTCGGCTAATCTGCTGAACGTCACGAACCTGTTTGTCACGGCGCCAAACGGCTCGATCGACCTGCGAAATGATACGGCCCAGCGGTTGCTGATGGGGATGCCATTGGCGATCCAGCAGGGCACTGCCGAAAGCATGAGGGCGTCGGGCAATGTGACGATCATTTCCTCAGCCGGAGGATTTGACATCCTTGACGCTCCTGTTGCCGGCAGCGGGGCAAGGCAAGTTGCCGCAGCAACGGTTGGAACACTACCCGGTGCGTATGACCCTCGCACCCCAGGGGAGTTCGCCAGCAGAATTACCGCTGACTCAAATGGCTCGATCAACGAACTGCGGTCCCTTGGGGGAGCACTTGACGGCGTTACCCGTGTCCTGCGGGTAAACGATCGCGTATTGGTGAAAAACGGAGTTGCTGGGAATCCAGGCTCGGATTCACGAGCAAACGGCGTTTATTTTGTCTCTCGCCTTGGTGGTGCGGGGCAAAAATGGGAGCTCGTTCGAGCCGCCGATTCCGATACGCTCTATGAACTGCCCACGAACACCGTCGTCTACAACACCGACAAGAACGAGTTTGTGCGGCTCAGCCATGGCATGACGACGAGCAGCCAATTTGGCACCGGAAATATCTTGGTCGAAGGCGCTGACGACGGGTTTGAGCCGACCACGATCATCGGCTCCAGTCTCGTTACGCCGGAAAACACGATCCAATATGTCGTGTCTTCGACGAATGGCACGAACCCCGGCGCGGGCTCGCTCGGAAAGATGATCTCGCTCCGCCAGCGAAACGAGCCGGTCGATCCTGAACAGGTGCAGAATTTCGCGTTCTCGAGCCTGATTTCCGAGCCAATCACGCTGCGTCAGGAATTGCCGCAACTCACGAAGGCGTTTTCGATCGATGGCTTGAAGCGATTTACTCCTGCCGGTTTCACGCCGGCAAGCAGGCCCGTCACCGTCAACGGGCAGCTGATCAGCCAGGATTCCTTCGGGGCCTCGCTTTACCGAGGCACTGCCGGGGCCACAGTGAATCGCTTAGCCCCCCAACAGCTGACGCTTTCTGCTTCATTTACCGAGTCAGCTGAACTGCGACAGGGCATGTCGGTCTCAGGTATTGGGATTCGGCCTGGTACGACCATCAGCGGGCTGTCAACAACTGGAGGCCGGGCGGTGGTCACGCTGGATAGCCCGGTGGAGGCAATTTTCAATCGCAGAACGGGATCGGCAAGCTTGTCGGTCACGTTCGCCACGGAGTTGACGGGGTTCCATTTCGTTGATGGTTCCGCGGGTGGTGAGGTCGCCAATCTCAACGTCGGCGGGTTTGAGACTGGGTCGGCGATCAAGGTGGAGACGTCGGGCATCGCGATCAAGCAGATGACGGTTGGCTCCGATGGAGCGGGCGGACGGTTGGGCAGCCAAGCCGGTGTTTTCGTGACGGGCGCCAACGGCTCCGCAGCGATCACCGGGGGCACCATAACCTCGAGCACCGTGGCCGGGATCAGGACGGCCATGAATGGCGCGGTGAGCGTTGTCGGCGCAGTGGTGGGGACGCAGGCGCTGCCGAACATCAACGGCATTGAAATCAATGGCACGGGCGGAGCCACTATCGGTGCGGCTGGTCAGGCGGATACTTTCGTGCAATTCAATCGAAACGGAATTGTTCTGAGGGCTGGCAGCAACACGGTGACAAACACTGTTGTCTCCAACAATTCCTTCGATGGCATTTCGATCGAGGGAGGTAGCAACACCATCGGCACGGCAGCCAGGTCGACGGTCAGCGGCGACAGCAATGTCATCTACTCGAACAGCCGATGGGGGCTGAACATTCTGTCAACCGCCACACGGTCGCTACAGCGTGTTTTCGGCAATATCTTTGGCTCTGACCCGGCCCAGACCACCAAGCAGGATAACGGCGGAAGTAGGACGGGCGGCAATATCGGACTCAACGGTGCCAAGGCGGGCAAGCCTTATTCGCCGAACGGTACCACTGCCCTCGACGATAACGGCAATCAACACGGCCTTCGGTCAACGTCGACGCCTGGCCCGAGGCAGAACTCAGTGCGGCGGCCGTGGAGGGCTCGCCGCTAGGAGTGAAGGCTAGGGGCACCATCGTCACGGTGCCGGTAGCGGCACTACCACTGCCGGGTTGTAGGTCGGCGGCGGGGGCGGAGGCACGAGCGGCGACGTGGTCCCAGTATTGGTCGGGTTGAAGATCGGGTTTGTCGTCACCGTTGCGTTTTGGTTGAGAGCGGTAAGGTTGTCTTGGCTCGCAGCCTTGACGTTGATCGTGCCAAGGGTGGCCCCCGTGCTTGACGTCGTCATGTAGATCCCTGAAGCGACGCTCGTCGGGCTCGTGATTCCTCCGGCAGTTCCGGTTGCCACCGCAGTCGTGGCGGCGACGCGGATCCTATTGCCCACAAGATTGGCATTGATCGATCCCTGCGAAGCAGTCGGATTCGGGCCACCGACGGCCAGATTGATGCCATTGCCACCTTGAGGCGCGTTGAGTGTGTTTTGGTTGACCGTCAGATTGACGAGTTCTCCGGACTCGGCGGCGGAGGCCTGAACGCCGATCTGTGCTGTAATCGTAGATCGGGCAACTTGGACTGTGGACGTGCCCGATGTGCCAGTCACTCCCAGGAGCACCGGTGCTCCGGTTACCTGGACGCCATACACACCGACATTCTTGATAGTCGAGGATTCCACGATGGCGTTTGCGCCGGATACCAAGACCGCCGAGCCCGTTGTGCCTTCGATGGTGCTGTTTGCCAGCCGCACGCGGCCCTCGCCGGCGAATGCATTGGCAATGACCGCTGAGCCGGACGTATTCTTGATGGTCGTGTTGGAGATGTTCACGATGGGATTTCCGACGGCCACTCCGGCATCGTTTTGGCCATCGATCACGAAGCCGTCTGCCGTGAGATTCGAAAGCGCCATGTCGGAAAAGTTGTAGGTTGCTGGATTCGTCGTGCTGCCCTGCTGATCCCGAATGAGAACACCGGTTTGCCCGGGGCCATTCCCGGTGATCCGGACGTCTTTGACCGTCGCAAGGCCGCCGGTCGTAAGGCCGTTGCCGTCAGCGATGCCCACCTCCGCGCCCACGATGGCCAGATGATTGACCTGGGTGTTCGTTGCGTTTCCGTTGGTCAGTTCGATTGCAGCGCCGCCGACGCCCGGCAGAGTCGTGATGACTGGGTAGGCGTTCGATGACGCGCCAAGCTGCACGAAACCGCAGTCCACCGTGGGGATCTGCAGGGAAGTGCCCTCGCCTACGAGAAATTGATTGCTTTGAGTGAATGTGAACGTGCCTACGTAGGGGGAGTTCAGGCTGTTGCCTTGGTGAACGTAGACAATGTCATACGGCTTATCTGCCGCGGCATTGGCATTTGCCGTGCCCGGAGTCCCTGCGAGCCTCGTGAACGGTGATTCGGCCGTGCCGTTGCCACGAGGGGCATCGGTGGTGGAGTTATCCACATGGATAACCCGCCAGGGTTGCGCCTTGCCGCCGACGACGTTAAACGGATTTAACGCCTGCACCGGCGCCTGGTGGGCCCGCACGATGTGCTCGTTGCGCATCATCGGCTGCTCCATCTGGTCGGGCACGTTGCGACGGCGGCTGCCGCCCATGCGATACGTGAGCCGCGCGAAGCCGGTCGAATCGAAGAAGCTATCGTTGTTGTATTGCAGCGAGAAATCCCAGTTGCGGATCAGCGTGAGATCGAGGCGGGTGTAGACACCGCCGAAGAACGGCACCACGTCTTGTCCATTGGCGAGGTTGTAGCGGGCATTGCCGAACGTATAGCCGCCCACGCTCACCATGCCGGCCCAGTCGGAAAGGCCGGGGATATAGGCACCGACTTCGAGATCCGCTCCGGCCAACGCCGCGTTGATGCCCGGCGTGCAGAGCAGCGAATTGCCCACGAAGGGGCCCATCGTCTGGGCCGTCGTGCCCACGGGGATGTAGCCGTTGCTTCGCAGGTTGCCGTAGTCGGTGAGAAACTCGCCCGAGACGCCCACCTGGTTGTAACTCTGGCCGCCGGCGAAGATGTAGCTGCCGCTCGTGTCGGTGATCGTCGTGTCGGCATACTGGTTTTGGTCGCCGTCGTAATCCCAGTAGACGCCGATGCCGCCGATCGCCCCGCCGAAGAACTGCTTTCGGACAAGGCCGACGTTTGAGAAGAAGCCGCCGTAGTTCGAGAGGTGGCTGCGGAGGTCGGCCGACCAGATGCCGCCCAGATCGTCTTCGGCATACGGGATGAAGCCGCCGAGCGTCATGTAGCTGCCCTGGTAGCCGAGGCCGCGATCCGCCGCGTTTAAGCCCCAATACATCCAGCCGGGCCCATTCGCTTCGAGCTCGCGAAACCGCGCGATGCCGCTATTCACGAGGCCGCCAGTGGGCGCCATGGCGCCTTGGCCTGTGGCCCCGCCGATCATGCCGCTGCCCACCTGGGCATGGCTCACGAGCGGCCCCTCCACGGCGAAGGCCGCGATGAGCATCATCGTGAGGAGCTTGCGCGAGCCGCGCTTGAATGCCGCGGCTCGGCGTTTGATCGCCCGCAGCCTGGCTATGGCTCGTTTTTTCCCGAAGCGGGTGGCGGCTGTTTTGCTCATCGGAGTCGCATCCCTGGCGTTCGCCGGTTTGTCGAACGGGGCGGTCCCCGCGCGGAAAAACCGGCATGATCGTCAGGAGTGATCGACTTGCCGCGACCGGATCCATGAGAATTTCCG